>Ga0256798_1000397_pt1 | contig 12662 bp, 10 predicted proteins | sample MC6MC0949MT_FD_190193 | JGI IMG/M metagenome (GOLD analysis project Ga0256798, IMG submission 190193) | Metatranscriptome of enriched soil aggregate microbial communities from Iowa State University, Ames, United States - MC6-MC0949-MT... | ecosystem: Environmental > Terrestrial > Soil >... | reverse complement strand
GTCCCGGCGCGGGTGATCGAGGGTGGTGCGTCGAAGTACGCGGCGTCCGCCGACACTCCGTAGCGGGTCTGGTGCCTGGCACGCGCCTCCCTACAATGGGGTGGAGCGGAGCCGCTCTGCACGCGATTCCGCCGAGCACGCGCTCGGAGACGGTTGGGGGACCATGCGATCGCTACTGAGGGGGGTTCTCGCGACCCTGGCCGGGCTCGCAATCATCGTGGCCGGCGTGATCTCGCCGATCGGTCAGACCGGGGCGTCAGCGGCGACCGGCAAGGACTTCAACCCGGGCAACATCATCTCGGACGACGTCTTCTACAACTCGCAGACGATGACGGTCGACCAGGTCCAGGCGTTCCTCAACGCCAAGGTCCCCACCTGTCGCGAGGGATACACCTGCCTCAAGAGTTATGTCGAGACGACGAGGTCGCAGCCCGCCAGGTCGGAGGGCTGCAGCGCATATGCCGGCCAGACCGAGTCGGCTGCACGGATCATCTACAAGGTCGCGACCGCGTGCGGGATCAACCCGAGGGCGCTGATCGTCCTGCTCGAGAAGGAGCAGGGACTCGTGACCGACACCTGGCCGACTGCGCGCCAGTATCGCTCGGCCACGGGTTACGGCTGCCCGGACACCGCAGATTGCGACGTCAACTACTACGGCTTCTTCAACCAGCTCTACAACGCCGCGTGGCAGTTCAAGAAGTATCGTGCCCGGCCGGCCGACCGCGCATACCAGGCGGGCCGCTACAACACGATCCTCTGGCACCCGAACAGCGCGTGCGGGAGCTCTCAGGTGTACATCCAGAACCAGGCGACCGCGGGCCTCTACCTGTACACGCCGTACCGGCCGAACCAGGCTGCGCTCGACAACCTCTACGGCACGGGGAACGACTGCTCGTCGTACGGCAACCGGAACTTCTGGCGTATGTTCACCGACTGGTTCGGTTCGACGACGATCCAGGTGCACCCGCTGCTCGTCGCCGCTTGGACGAAGAACGGCGGCGCGACCGGGACGAGGCTGGGGCCGCCGCTCGCGAACGCCGTGTCCCTCTCGGGCGGCGGGCTCATGCAGCGATTCAAGTACGGCGAGCTCGTCTACCGCTCCGACCTGGGGGCGTTCCGGACCGCCGCTTCGATCTCGAAGTACTACTACTCGAAGGGCGGCGTGACGAGCGGCCTCGGGTACCCCGTCAGCGACGTCGCCGGCGCCGATGCCATCGAGCACACGCAGTCGTTCGAGTTCGGCTACGTGAGCTGGAAGCCGACGAGCGGGATCGCGGTCCGCGGCGGTTATCGGGTCTCCGGTGCGTTCCTCACGAACTGGAAGGCCCTCAAGTCCTGGTCGGGTGTGCTCGGCTACCCGACATCGAACGTCGTCAGCCACGGCAGTGGATGGACCTCGCAGCGCTTCGAGAAGGGCCGCCTGCTCTACAGCGGGTCGGTCATGTACTGGATGCCGACGAAGATGTGGGACTACTGGACGGCGCACGGCGGGTTGACCGGCTCCATCGGCGCGCCGACGACATCGCCGAAGGGGTCGACCACGACCTCGTGGACGCAGCGGTTCGTCTATGCCCAGCTCACGCAGTCGAGCGCGGGCGTCGTGACGCAGTACGGCGGTGCGTCCGTCTCAGGCACCTGGAGGACGAACTGGTTCGCCCTCGGCGGCCCGAGCGGTCTCCTGGGCTACGCGGTCGCCGGCGTCGTCGACGAGGGCTCCGGCTGGTCGTCGCAGCGGTTCGAGAAGGGCCGCCTGCTCTACAGCGGCAAGGCCATGTACTGGTTGCCGGGCAAGATCTGGGACGCCTGGAAGGCGGCAGGCGGCGTGAAGGCGCCGATCGGAACACCGACCACGTCGCCCGCAGGGTCGTGGTCGAAGGGGTGGACGCAGCAGTTCAGGTGGGGCGCGATGTCGGTCGACGCGGCTGGAACGGTGAAGAGCCGGGGCGGCGCGAAGGTATCGGGTGTCTACTTCACGAACTGGTCCGCTCTCGGCGGCGGTGGCGGCGTGCTCGGCTATGCGGTCGCCGGCGTGGTCGACGAGGGATCGGGCTGGTCGTCGCAACGCTTCGAGCGGGGGCGCCTGCTGTACAGCGGCACCGTCATGTACTGGCTGCCGAACGCCATCTGGGACGCCTGGAAGTCGGCCGGCGGCCTCAAGGCGCCGGTCGGGCCGCCGGTGAAGTCTCCGACCGGATCGTGGTCGACCGGATGGACCCAGCAGTTCTCGAACGGCTACCTCGCGGTCGACGCGGCCGGCAAGGTGCGGAGCGGCGCCAAGGTCTCAGGGGTTTACCTCACGAATTGGACGGCGCTCGGCGGCGGAAGCGGTGTGCTCGGCTTCGCGGTCGCAGGGGTGGTCGACGAGGGGTCGGGCTGGTCGTCGCAGCAGTTCGAGCGGGGACGGCTGCTGTACAGCGGCAAGGTCATGTACTGGCTGCCCGGCAGGATCTGGGATGCATGGAAGGCCGCAGGGGGGCTGAAGGCCCCGGTCGGAGTGCCCGCGAAGTCGCCGACCGGCTCGTGGTCGAAGGGGTGGACGCAGCAGTTCACGAAGGGGTCCATGCGGGTCGACTCGGCTGGAAAGGTGACCACGACACTGGGGTGACCGGCCCCGCGTCGGGTGCGGCCGAGGACGCCGCACCGATCGGTCAGGCGCTCACCGGTAAGCTGTGCGGGTGTCAGTCCTCATCACCGGCGGCGCCGGGTACATCGGCGCGCACATCGTCCGGCTGCTCGTCGATCGGGGCGACCGCGTGGTCGTGGTCGACGATCTCTCGAGCGGCGACGCTTCGCGGCTCTCCGGAGCCACCCTCGTGCGAATCGATCTCGCCGGTGACGGCGCACGTGAACGGCTCGGCTCGGCGATCCGCGACCACGGGGTGACGAGCGTCGTGCATCTGGCCGCCCGCAAGAACGCGGCCGAATCCGTCACCGATCCGGCCGGCTACTACCGTGACAACGTCGGTGGCCTGGCCGCCGTCATCAGCGCCTGCGCCGACACCGGTGTGCGTCGTCTCGTGTTCTCGTCGTCGGCAGCCGTCTACGGCACCCCTGCTGTCCCGCGGGTCGACGAGGCCGCACCCACGCAGCCCATCAACCCGTACGGCGAGTCGAAACTCGTCGGCGAGTGGCTCGTGCGAGATGCCGCGACCGCTCACGGCATCGACGCGATCAGTCTCCGGTACTTCAACGTCGCCGGCGCCGGCTGGCCCGACCTGGGCGACCCGTTCCCGCTCAATCTCATCACGATCGCCATCGACCGGGTTCGCAGGGGCCTCGCGCCGAGCGTCTTCGGCGCCGACTTCGACACCCCCGACGGAACGGGCGTGCGCGACTACGTCCATGTCATGGACCTCGCTGAAGCGCATCTCGCAGCCCTCGATGCGCTGGCGTCGAGGCAGCAGGCGGACTCGCCGGCTGGAGCGCAGGTCTTCAACGTCGGCACGGGCGAGGGGGCGAGCGTCCTCGAGGTGCTCGACCGGCTGCGCGCTGCGTCGGGCATCCGATTCGAAGTGCAGGTGGGGCCGCGTCGGCCGGGTGACCCAGCTGCGGTCGTCGCCGATCCGGCGATGATCGCCCAGCAGCTCGGCTGGCGTGCGACGCGGACGCTCGACGACATGGTGTCGAGCGCGTGGCAGGCGGAGCGACCGGAACCCACGGCGTCGCTCGCATGAGCTGGTTCGAATTCGTGCCGCCCGTCGGGGTGGCCATCGCGGTGATGTTCGGGCCGGGACTCGCGCTCGGGCTCGCGGCGGGTGCTCGACGACTGACCTTGTGGGCGATCGCACCGGCGATCACGGTCGCGTTCCTGTCGCTCGTCGCCATCGTGTTCGGCCGGGCGGGCATCACCTGGGGTCCGCTCCCCGTCGCCGTCGCACTCGCGGTCGTCGCGGTCCCGATCGCGGTCGTCCGGCAGGTCATGCGACGCCGCTTCGGACGGCCCGATCGGCCGGAGTCGGTGTTGAGCGCATGGACCGTCGCCGGTCTCGGCATCGCAGCCGTGCTCATCAGCTCCCAGCTCATCATCGGGCTCCAGGCGCCCGACCGAATCTCCCAGACGTTCGACGCCTACTTCCACCTCAACGGAATCCGCTACATCATCGAGACGGGCAGCGCGTCGTCGTTCGACATCCAGGGTCTCGTGCTACCGGCGGGCCAGCGGCCGTTCTACCCCGCGGGCTGGCATGCGGTCGCCTCGCTCGTCGCCGTCACGGGTGTCGGAAGCATCCCCGTCGCGGTGAACGCGGTGAGCATCGTGATCGCGGCGCTCGTCTGGCCGGCCGGATGCCTCCTGCTCATGCGCTCGCTGATGCCGAGGAGCCGCACGGCGGCACTCGCGACCGGCGTACTCGCCGCCGCGTTCCCGGCCTTCCCCATCATGATGCTCACGTTCGGCGTGCTCTACCCGTACTGCCTCGCGCTCGCGATGCTGCCCGCCGCGCTGGGGCTCGGATTCGCGATCGGTCAGGCGAGGAGCCTGCACGGCAGCGGCATCCTCTTCCGGAGCATGCTGCTCGTGCTCGCGTTGCTCGGCATCGCCTTCGCCCAGCCCGCCGGAGCGTTCGGGTGGGCGGCGATGACGCTGCCGCTCGTACTGTGGCGCGCGGTGCCCGCCATTGCGAGACTCGACGGCGCCCGTCGCGTCATCTGGTGGCTCGTGCTCGCCATCGGTCTGGTCGGGTTCGCAGGCGCATGGGTCTGGTTCGGACGCATCGGCGAGAACACCCCCTGGATCGCCTACACCAACCTGCTCGGTGCGCTGGGGGAGGCGCTGTTCCACGGATTCAAGGCGTCGTTCCCGTCGATCATCGCGTGCGTGCTCGCGCTGATCGGCGTCTTCGACCTCGTCCGACGTCGCGAGAAGCTCTGGTTCGTCGGCACCTGGGCGGTGACGATCGTGTTGTTCGTCGTCGCAGCCGGAGGCCCGTCCTGGAAGCTTCGCGCTCTCGTCGACGGCATCTTCTATCGCGATCCGCCGCGGCTGAGTGCCCTGCTCGTGATCACCGCGGTGCCGATGGCCGTGTTCGGAACGGTCGCCCTCTGGCGTCTCGTGCAGGCCAGGCTCGAGCGTCGGCAACGCATCGAGCCGGGCTCGGCTGCTGCACGGACCCTGGCTGCGGCATCCCTCGTCGTACTGGCGATCGCCACCCAGGCCAGCCCCGCCATGTGGACGCAACTCGGCCTCACCATGCGCGCCTACACGGATGCGGAAGACGCCCCGATCCTCTCCGGCAGCGAGCGACGGCTCATCGAGCGGATGCCCGAGCACGTCCCTGCTGACGCCCTCGTCGCAGGCAACCCCTGGACCGGTACCCCGTTCGCGTACGCACTCACGGGCATCCACATGATGAACCCGCACTTCAACTCATACCTGTACCCCGAGGCTCGACTCATCAACGAGCACCTCGCCGATGCGCTCGAGGATCCCGCGGTGTGCGAGGCGGTGCGATCGACCGGGGTGTCGTACGTGCTCGACTTCGGCGGCTACTTCAAGGATGCGGGCGAGACGGGACTCGAGATCGACGGGACGACGCCGTTCCGCGGGCTGCGAGACCTCGCCGAGGCGGGGGTCGCCGAGGAAGTCGACCGCGAGGGCGACGCCGTGCTGTACCGGATCACGGCCTGCGACTGATCGTCAGTCGTGCCGGGCGTCGTTCGCCGGCTGCGTCGAAGCCGGCTGCTCCGTCGCCGTCGCCGTCGGTTCGGCGCCTTCGGCGACCGAGTCGCCGCGCGCGTCCTCCGTCTCGGCCTGGGTGAGGGCGATCTGTCGTGCGAGCAGCGTGATGCGTCGATTGACCTGGACGTTGCGTCGGTACGTCGTCGCCACGAACACCAGGAAGGCGAGGATGAGCGCGTAGAGCATCAGGTCGGCACCACGGCCGACGCCGATGGTGTTCGCGATCCAGCTCAGCCATTGCGGGAAGAGGATCGAGGCGATCGCCACGACCACGAACGCCGCCATGAAGAGGCGTCGGAGCGCGAGGTGGCTGTCGCCCGCCGTGGGCCGGGCGAGGAACAGGCCGATCAGGATGACACCGACGACGAGGAGGATCTGGATCCACATGGCGCTACCTCACCAGCAGGTCGACGAGGATGTTGACCGAGTTCAGGAGGGACTGGCCCTTCGATTTCGAGTAGTCGGTGTACAGGACCTCGACCGGGAACTCCCGCCACGGGAGCTTGGTTCGACCCAGCTTGAGCACGATCTCCGAGGCATGTGCCATGCGGTCCTGCTCGAGGTGGATCTGCGCCGCGGCGTCGCTGCGGATGACGCGGAGGCCGTTGTGGGCATCGGTGAGCTTGAGCCCGGTGGTGAGGTTGGTCACCTTCACGGCGGTCTTCAGCACGATGCGCTTCAGCACGCCGGGGTTGGTGCGGTCGTCGAGGAACCGCGACCCGAACACGATCGCGACGTCGTCCTGCTTCGCGAGGTCGAGCATCAGCATCGCGTCCTCGATGCGGTGCTGGCCGTCGGCGTCGAAGGTGACGAGGAACCTCGCACCGGGCTGCCTCACGGCGTACTCGAAGCCGGTCTGCAGGGCGGCGCCCTGGCCGAGGTTCACCGGATGACGGACGACGCGGGCGCCCGCGGCCTCGGCGGCCGCGATCGAGCCGTCGGTGCTGCCGTCGTCGATGCAGACGATGTGCGCGAAGTGCTCACGGAGCTCGGTGACGACACGGCCGATGACGGTCTCCTCGTTGTAGAGGGGGATCACGATCCAGGTGTCGTCGGAGTGCCGCCGGGCGTCGGTGCGGGCGGAACTGTCCATCAGGCCATTCTTGCAGAACACGGTAGGCTGTCTGCGCAGCCGCGGCTGCCCGGACCGCATGAGGAGCACAGATTGTCAACACCTTCGAGCGCCCGCATCGTCGACTCCGCAGATGTCTCGCCCGAAGCGACCATCGGTGACGGCAGCTCGGTGTGGCACCTCGCCCAGGTGCGCGAGCAGGCCGTGCTCGGCGAGAACTGCGTGATCGGCCGCGGCGCCTACATCGGCACGGGCGTTCGACTGGGCGACAACTGCAAGGTGCAGAACTACGCACTCGTCTACGAGCCCGCGTCGCTCGCGGACGGCGTGTTCATCGGACCTGCCGTCGTGCTCACGAACGACACGTACCCGCGGGCGGTGAACCCCGACGGAACGCTGAAGAGCGCCCACGACTGGGAGCCCGTCGGCGTGACGATCCGCGAGGGCGCCTCGGTGGGCGCCCGGGCGGTCTGCGTGGCACCGGTTACGATCGGTGCCTGGTCGACGATCGCCGCCGGCGCCGTCGTCACCAAGGACGTCCCCGACTTCGCGTTGATGGCCGGCGTGCCCGCCCGACGCCTCGGGTGGGTCGGCAAGGCCGGTCAACGGCTCGTGGCCGACGGAGAGATCTGGCGCTGTCCCGCGACGGGCGCCGAGTACGTCGAGACCGATGGGGTCTTGAGAGAGATGAGTGAGAACGCATGACCGAGTCGTTCATTCCGCCCGCGAAGCCGATCATCGGCGACGACGAACGAGCCGCCGTCGACCGGGTGCTGCAGTCCGGCATGGTGGCCCAGGGCCCCGAGGTCGCCGCCTTCGAGCGCGAGTTCGCCGAGACGCTCGTCGACGGTCGCGAATCGGTCGCCGTGAACTCGGGCACGTCCGGGTTGCACCTCGGACTGCTCGCCGCGGGCATCGGACCGGGTGACGAGGTCATCGTGCCGTCGTTCACGTTCGCGGCGACGGCCAACTCCGTCGCGCTCACGGGGGCGACGCCCGTCTTCGCCGACATCGAGCCGGCTCAGTTCACGCTCGACCCCGCGTCGGTCGAAGCCGCCGTCACCGAGCGCACGAAGGCCATCATGCCCGTGCACCTCTACGGTCACCCGGCGCACATGGACGAGCTGCAGGCGGTCGCCGACCGCCATGGCCTGGCGCTCTTCGAAGACGCCGCGCAGGCGCACGGCGCCTCGCTCGGCGGACGCAAGGTCGGCACGTTCGGCCGGTTCGCGATGTTCAGCCTGTATCCGACGAAGAACATGACGAGCGGTGAGGGCGGCATGGTGACGTGCGAGACCTCCGAGCTCGTGCGCAACGTCAAACTGCTGCGCAACCAGGGCATGGAGGCGCAGTACCAGAACGAGGTCGTCGGCTTCAACGCCCGCATGACCGACATCCACGCTGCGATCGGCCGCGTGCAGCTGACGAAGGTCGGCGGCTGGACCGAGACCCGGCAGGCCAACGCGGCCTTCCTCGACCGCGAACTGCGCGGTGTCGTCGTGCCGCCCGTGGCCGACGGCGCGGTGCACGTCTACCACCAGTACACGATTCGCGTGCCCGAAGACCGCGACGGCTTCGTGGCGGCCCTCAAGAACGAGTACGCGGTCGGCAGCGGCGTCTACTACCCCGTGCCGAACCACCGTCTCGCGTCGCTCGCGCACTTCGCACCCGGGCTGCACCTGGCCGAGACCGAACGGGCTGCCGCCGAGGTCGTGTCGCTGCCCGTGCACCCCTCGCTCTCGCAGCGCGACCTCGAGCGCATCGTCGAGGCCGTGAACGCCGTCGCCGGGGCGGGCGCCTGATGGCCGGGCTGCGCGCCGGCCTCATCGGCGTCGGCATGATGGGGCGCCACCACGCCCGGGTGCTGCGCGAGCTGCCCGGCGTCGACCTGGTCGCGATCGCCGACCCGGGCGGCGATCCGCACGGCGTCGCCGGTGACCTCGAGGTGCTGCCCGACGTCGAGTCGATGATCGCGGTCGGCATCGACCTCGCGGTCGTCGCGATCCCGACCCGGTTCCACTACGACGCCGCGATGAAGCTCGCCGACGCCGGGGTGCACACCCTCGTCGAGAAGCCGATCGCTCAGACCGTCGAACAGGGCCGCGAGATGGCCGATGCCTTCGCCGCTCGGGGGCTCGTCGGCGCCGTCGGCCACATCGAGCGGTTCAACCCGGCTCTCCAGGAGCTGCGTCGGCGCATCGCGGCCGGAGACCTCGGTGAGGTCTACCAGATCGCCACGCGACGACAGGGCCCCTTCCCCGCACGGATCGCCGACGTCGGCGTCGTCAAGGACCTCGGTTCGCACGACGTGGACCTGACCGCATGGGTCGCCCAGAGCGAGTACGCCTCGATCTCAGCGCAGACGCTCCACAAGAGCGGCCGCGAGTACGAGGACATGGTGCTCGCGACCGGCCGCCTGCGCAACGGGGTGCTCGTGAATCACGTCGTCAACTGGCTGAGCCCGATGAAGGAGCGCGTCACGATCGTCACCGGCGAGCTCGGCGCGTTCGTGGCCGATACCTCGACCGGCGACCTCACGCTCTTCCGCAACGGCACCGTGGCCACCGAGTGGGAGACGGTCTCGGCCTTCCGAGGTGTCAGCGAAGGCGACATGACGCGATTCGCGTTCGCAAAGCGCGAGCCGTTGCGCGTCGAGCACGAAGCGTTCCGCGACGCCGTGCTCGGCGAGCGGCACGACGTGGTGACCATGGAGGAAGGGCTGCGAACCCTGGTCGTCGTGGAGGGCGCGATCTCCTCCGCCGCGACGGGTTCCGTCGTCGAGTTCTGAGTACGATGCGCGTCACGATCGCCACGCGGATCTTCACGCCCGAGCCGGCTGCGGCCGCGTTCCGGCTCGCTGCACTCGCCGACGGTCTCCGCGAGCGGAACCACGACGTGACGGTGCTCACGTCCGCGGCGCCGGCCGGTCTGACGGACGGTGTCGACGACCAGACGGGTCCGACGGTCCGGCGAGCACCGGTCCTGCGCGACCGTCGCGGACAGATCCGCGGCTACCTCCAGTACCTCAGCTTCGACGTGCCACTCGTCTTCCGGCTGCTGTTCGGACGCCGGAGCGATGTCGTCGTGTCCGAGCCGCCTCCCACCACGGGGGCCGTCGTGCGGCTCGTCTGCGCCGTCCGCCGGTGTCCGTACGTGTACTACGCCGCCGACATCTGGTCGGATGCCGCGCAGTCGGCCGGCACACCCGGATGGATCGTCGCGGGCGTCCGCGCGCTCGAACGCTGGGCACTGCGAGGCGCTGCCGCGGTCGTCGCGGTCAGCGACGGAGTCGCGGACCGGGTACGCGATCTCACGCGCCGTGACGTCGTGACGGTCGTGCGCAACGGGATCGACACGAGCGTGTTCGCGCCCAGCGCCGAGCCACCCGCCCGGCCCCCCACGATCGTCTACGCGGGAACCACGTCGGAGTGGCAAGGCGCGGATGTCTTCATCCGCGCCATGCCGGGCGTGCTCGAGCAGGTTCCCGATGCCAGGCTGATCTACCTCGGTCAGGGCACCGCCTGGGAACACCTGCGCGAACTCGCCGAGCGCACCGCGCCCGAATCGATCGAGTTCCGCGGCCCCGTCCCGCCGGCCGCAGCGGCGGACATCCTCGCCGGAGCGCGCATCGGCGCGGTGAGCCTGAGGCCCGGACAGGGCTACGACTTCGCGGTACCGACGAAGATCTTCGCCACGATCGCCTGCGGCACGCCCGTGCTCTTCGCCGGCCAGGGCGCGTCGGTCGAGGTGATCACGCCCGAGCTCGGCCGGAGCGTCGACTGGGATGCGGCATCCGTCGCCGTCGCGATCACCGAGATGCTCACCGCGCCGGACCGACCGGAGGAGCGCACCGCGCGCGCACGATGGGCTGTGGCGCACGCGTCGCTCGCAGCGACCGGACGTGCCGCCGCAGCCGTCGTCGAATCGGCGGCACGCCGCCCGCGCCAATCCGAATCCGAAGGGATCCACCGCTCATGAGACAGGTGCTGTCGGCCTACCGGAGCATGCTGCCGCTCCTGCCCACCGGCGCCCGGCGATTCCTGTGGGTCTACGTCGTCATCTCGAGCGCGCTCGCGGTGCTCGACATCGCCGCGCTCATGCTGCTCGCGGTCTCGTTGACCGGCATGGTGCAGGGCAAGCCGCTGCAACTGCCGTTCATCGGCGCCATCGAGCCCGACTCGACGATCTGGTTGCTCGTCGTCGTGTGCTCGCTCATCGTCGTGAAATCGATCCTCGCGGCGGGGCTGCAATGGATCGCGACGCGACGGTTCGCCGCGTACGAGCTGCGGATCGGCGATCAGCTGTTCGACGCGTACATCACGGCACCCTGGACCGAGCGGCTGCGCCGCAACACCGCCCAGCTCGTCCGGCTCGCCGATGTCGGCATCGCGGCGATCATCGGCGGCTTCCTCATCCCGCTGATCACCCTGCCCTCGATGCTCGCGACCTTCGTCGCCGTCGTGGTCGTCCTCGTGGTGAGCCAGCCGATGACCGCCGCGATCACACTCGTGTACCTGGGTCTGATCGCGCTGCTGCTGTACTGGCTCGTCTCCCGCCGGGCCACGGTCGCCGGGCGGGTGAACCGCGACTACTCCTTCAAGGTTGCCGAGCTCATGACCGACATGGTCTCGGCGCTGAAGGAGATCACACTCCGCGGTTCGGCCCGTTCCGTCGCGGAGGTCGTGCACGACAATCGCATCCACACCACTCGGGCCCGCGCGAACCTCAGCTTCCTCGGAGCGGTGCCGCGCTTCGTGTTCGACGCGGCGCTCGTCGGCGGCTTCCTGTTGATCGGCGGTTTCGCGTGGCTCATCGGCGGACCCGCCGAGGCGTTCTCGGCGATCGCCCTGTTCGGCGTCGCGGGCTTCCGACTCGTGCCGTCCCTGACGGGATTCCAGTCGGTGGTGACTCAGACGCAGGCGAGCGTGCCGATCGTGACCGCGGTGATCCGCGACATCCGTGACGCCGAGGGGCACACGCTCGCTGCGGAGGAGCTCGGCAGGCAGCCGCTGGGGTCTGCACCGAAGCGGCTCGAGTTGCGCGACGTCGCCTTCACCTATCCGGGCACGAGCCTCGAAGCCGTGCACGCGATCGACCTCGACGTCCCGCTCGGCAGCAGCCTCGGTCTGGTCGGCTCATCGGGCGCCGGGAAGTCCACGCTCGTCGATGTGCTCCTCGGCCTGCTGACACCCACTCGGGGCAGCGTGACCATCGACGGCACTCCGCTGCACGACGTGCTTCGGGACTGGCGCTCCCGCGTCGGCTATGTGCCGCAGGAGGTCGCGCTGTTCGCCGGCTCGGTGGCGCAGAACGTCGCGCTCACCTGGACCACGGACTTCGACCAGGACCGCGTCAGGCGCGCGCTCGAGCGTGCACAGCTGCTCGAGGTGATCGAGTCGAGGCCGGGCGGCATCCACGCCCCGGTCGGCGATCGCGGCATGTCGCTGTCCGGCGGGCAGCGTCAGCGGCTCGGCATCGCGCGTGCGCTCTACGACGACCCGCTCGTGCTCGTGATGGACGAGGCGACGAGCGCGCTCGACACGAAGACCGAGTCCGAAGTGGCCCGTGCCATTCGTGAACTGCACGGGTCGGTCACGGTCATCGCCATCGCGCATCGACTCTCGACGATCCGCGAGAGCGATCAGGTGTGCTTCATGCGGGACGGGACCATCGTCGCATCGGGCACGTTCGACGAGGTCGTGCGCGACGAGCCCGACTTCGCGGAGCAGGCGGCGCTCGCCGGCCTCACCGAGGACGACCGATGACGTGGCTGGAACGGGCCGGGTAGTCGCATGCTTCCACGTGGCCTCACTGCCGTCGCCGGCCGACTGACCAGACTGGTGCCCGAACCGCTGCTCGCCCGAATCCTTCCGGGCCGGCTGCGCTACGACCCGGCGTCGCTCGCGGTCGCCG
>Ga0256798_1000395_pt1 | contig 12670 bp, 1 predicted proteins | sample MC6MC0949MT_FD_190193 | JGI IMG/M metagenome (GOLD analysis project Ga0256798, IMG submission 190193) | Metatranscriptome of enriched soil aggregate microbial communities from Iowa State University, Ames, United States - MC6-MC0949-MT... | ecosystem: Environmental > Terrestrial > Soil >... | reverse complement strand
AATAGGTATGTAATAACTTACATTGAATAAAAGACACGCAATAATGACTTTTAGTATAATATGCAAGTTTATGTTATTAAAAAAGGAATGAGAGACATTCCTTTGGAGAAAAAAGATATAGTAACCTTTGTAACAATGTAACTTTTATATATTCATACAGAATTAATCATCAGACATCAATAAAGCAACACCGGAAAGAATCCATTCACTTTGGCTGGCTTCTTCATCTTGCATTTGGAGGTTTGCAGTAAACACGTAAGTGGCACCTCTGAGACTGGTAACGTAGACGGGGCAATCATATTGTCCAATGACCTTCTTCTCCTTCTTGGGAACGGACAACACATTGACGACTGGAACTCTAGGATGGAGATCCTTGAGCTTAGCTTGGGTGAGGTAACCTTCGTTTCCTTGGGCACCCTTCTCCCATGCTGCTCCTTCGAGGAAGAAACCGTGCACGTAGAAACCGTTTTCAGCGTAGTTGACGAGCTCCTTAGGATCATCGAATGAAGTAATACTAGTTTGGAGAGCCATATCATCCAAAGGAAGACCCTTTGCTCTGGCAGTAGTTTGCATGATAGCAGTCAAGAATGACATGGGGTTGAAGAGACCAGAGACCCAGATGGACTTGGGAATAACAATATTTTCAGCGGTCCAATCTCTGAGTTGATCGCATCTCTGGATCAAATCATCGAACCATGAAGAAAGTGGCTTCTTGGAAGGATAAGCCTTCTTTTCCCAATTGGCAGGTGTTCTGTTAAGAGTAAGAGCTTTAGCCAAAGCATCCATAGCATCAGTCATATTCAAAGCACCTTCTAAACCGAGCTTAAGTTCTTCGAGAGATTTATCAATTTCATCAAGCAATTCGTTCATTCTTTCACATTCTTGTAAAAGGACGACGTTGTAAGGAATCATCTCCTTCATCTTTCCTCTAACATCGAATAAGTTGAATGATCTACCAGCAATTCTTTGCTTGTAATCACTCAATTTACCAGTAACTCCATCATCTTCCTTCTTGGATCCTCCAGCGGCACCACCTCCTTGGACTTCAATGATAGTATCGAAGATCATTTCAGAGGTAGCGGTCAAGTAACCAATTTCAGCATTAGGATGCATGCCGAACATTTGAGGACTTTCAATGGGGAGTCTTTCTTCAATGTAGTTTTTGTAAGCTTCGTAGTCAAGTTTACCAGCATCGGGAGACTTGAAGCCAGGAGCCAAGTTGAAATCTTTGGACAAGAGTTCAGGCTTGATCAGAACCAACAAGTAGGTGTTACAGGTTCTTCTATCCCAATTATCAGTAATATGACCTCCGTACATGATTTCACCGTAAATGTATCTGAGATCGTCGTAAGGAACCTTGTCGTACTTTTCAAGGTAGTTGTGGAGCACATCAGCGCAGATAGTGAGATCACCATCGTTGAAGTTGTAAACTCTGGACCAACCTTGAGAGCCGAACTTCTTTCTACCCAACATGAGAGAATGGAACATGCACAGAGCAAAGAGGATAGCCTTAAATTCATTTGGCTTGGTGGAGGCAGTAATCTTTTCTTGACCGAATTTATTATAGGCTCTTCTTAGATTTGCCTTAAGATCTTGAGGAGCTTCATTGGCAACCTTGATGGAGTTTTGAAGGATAGATTCAGGGATAATCTTCCAAGTGGGAACTGGGGGAGGTTCAGATGAGATGAAGCATCTAAAGTTGGGATCGGCAGTGGCAGAGGCTTTTTCGAGGTAGCCTTCGAACAATTTCATCCAGCTTTGCATGAGATGCACGTTCTGGAGCATGATCCAAGTTCCTTCTTTAGCAGATCTAAAGATGGCATCTCTGGCTCTGTCTTCTTGACCCTGACCCATGGAGATATTTTCGAATTTACCATTGGCACTGGTAATATCAAGGGTGGCTCCGACTCTTTCGACATCAGGTGTGGGATCAACACCAGGGAAGAGCACAAAGAATACGGGAGTGGATGAGTTGGTTTCCTTGAATGTATCAAACACATTGAAAGGAGCTTGTTGCACGTAAACTTCACCCATCATTTCAGACACAAAGTTGGTCAAAGCAGATGGAAGTCTATCAGGTCTCATGGCTCTCAAGAGAAGAAGCTTGGGGAAGCCTCCCAAATCTCTAAAGTCCTTGGGTAAAGGAGCAAGTTCGGCCTTTTCTTCACCGTACCACTTCTTCCATTGAATCAAATCAGCTTCCAAAGAGGATTGAAGTCCTTCGAAGTGACTCTTGATGTTTCCTTCGAGAGAAACAATACCTTCCCAGATACCTTCAGTCAGGAAGCTCTTGAAGTTGTCGGGGATGGGGCTTCTTTGAAGAGGAGGTTGAGGCACAATCAAGTGATTGACTTCATTCTGAAGAAGTCTGCCAGATCTGACCAAAATTCTGAAAGTCAACAAGGCAGCAACAATCAACTTATGTCTTTCGAAAAGTCCTCTTCTGATATAGTTGAATGAGAACAAGGTAATGACATCAATCAGCTTATGAACTCTCTTGTCAAGAGAACGAGGAGTGAGAATAGCAGCTTCTTCGGCTTCTTGAGCTTCCTCTTGGGCGGCATCTTGAGCATTCTCTTCTTCTGCCTTTTCTTCAGCCTTCTCTTCGGCCTTCTCCTCAGCAGGCTTCTCTCCAGCTTCACCTTCTGCGGCTCCACCTTCAACAGGAGCAGCACTGTCCTCTTTCTTTTCAGGGGCAGCAACAGCTTCACTTTCAGCAGCAGCTTCTTCAGCAGCAGCAGGCTCAGCTTCAGCTTTCTTGGGCTTAGCAAGGCCTTCACTGAGGGAGTCGATAGCACGATTCACGACCACCACAAAGGATTCGAGAGAGTACATGTAGAAACTGTGGATCTTGGCGAGCTCGTTCATCAAGAAGAAGATAAGAGCACCACGATCAGCAACGGTTCTGTATTTCTCAGAGGCTTCGTTAATGTTGATTTCAGTGGCTTTGGCAATGATGACCTTTTCTTGGACTTCAACGGCAATTCTCTTTGAAGTTTCGAGGTTTTCAATAAGTTCGACATCGGCAAGAATATCACCTTGGGCGTTGGCAAGTCTGGACAACAAATCATCTTCCAACTCCTTCAATTTAATCTTGAATTCGTTTTGTTGTTGGATCAATTCAACCTTCTTTTTGGCGAGATCGGGTCTTTCCTTTCCGACGACCAATGTCAACAATTGATCACCGAGACCATCTTCTGTGACAGTAAAGTTAATGAGGGTAGCTTCAGCTTGAATTTCGGGAGGATAATGAGGGTTAGCAAGTTTGGTGTGCATGAAAAGTCTGAACTTCTCATTCAAAGTCAAATCTTTACCACCAAGCTTCAAGATCTTGTTCTTACCTCTCTTGAAGAAGTTTCTAGCAATAATGGGGTTCAAAGTGGCATCGACTTGCTCATCCATGTTTTCAATCAACACGGACCAACCAGATTCAATGGCGAGCTCCAACTTGTTCATAAGATCCTTGTTACCAAGTCTAGTAACTTGCAGGTTGTTCTTCTTTTCCTTCTCTCTAATCCAAGTGATACCTTGCAATTGAGGATCAATCATCAAAGTGTATCTCTCAGAGTTGGTCAAGATGGTACCGTTTTCGATGGAAACCTGATCAGAAGGCAAGCCTTGATTGTTCCAGGCAGCCTTGGTAGCATCATCGACCAAAATCACCAAAGGATCGGGGTTCTGAGCCATAGGAATCTTGGCATCTCTCATGTATTTCAAGAAGTTTCCTTTGATAATCATTTCTCTGAATTTCTTGGTGAAAGGACCAGCATAAGACACGAAAGCCGATGAAATCAACACATCACCGACAATCACACCCAAGTCCTTTTCGATTTCAACAATACTGTTGGCCCATCTGGCATCTTCTGAGCCCAAGGCATTGATAAGTCTCTTGGCTAATCCGAGCTTTCTTTGTAAGAGGTTAGCTTCAGCTTCGACAGCGTTCTTCTTTTCGAGGGCTTCATCGTATTCGGCTTGCAATTTGTCCAATTCTTCTTGCAACTTGGCGACAGTGGCCTTGGCTTCAGCGACTTGAGCGTTAGCAGATTCGAATTGCTCAGTAGCTTCCTTGAGGGTCTTTCTCTTGGGTTCGACTTCTTGGACGACGTCGTAGTACAACACAATGTTTTGGATAAAGCCGCAAATACCGGCAGCAGCTGTTGACTTGGATTTAATTTCTTCGACAGTGAACCAAGGTTCGCTCAAGAAAGGTCTAATAGGATTGATGTTCTGTGGGGGAACTTTACCCTCATCAATCCAGCCCTTACAGTCGATAAGCTTGTTCTTGAAATCTTTAGTATCCTTCATCATCTTTTGACAAGTCTTCCATTCAACGGCCTTTGGCTTCTTATTTTTATCTACTTCAATCATTTCATTCGGTACGAGACCAGCCATCAAGTATATACAAGTTCCAAAGACTTCGGGAATACCCTTGGGAGGGTTGGCGAAAGATTTGGCCATTTGGAAATCTTTTTCAGAAATATCCTTCAAGGCACTTTGGGCTCTCTCGACCAAGGGAAGAGCAGCATCCAAATCCTTTTGGGCGGAGGACTTTTGTTCCTCGACGACGATCTGAATTTGAGTGGCCTTAGCAGCCTTTTCGTTGGCAATGGCAGTTTCCTTTTCGACCTTTTCTTTGGCAGCTCCGACAGTGGTGGCGACAGCATCAGCTTCAGCCTTAGCGGCATCGACAGTAACTTGCTTCACCTTCAAGCTTTCTTCCAACTCAGAGACCACAGAGGCGGTTTCTCTAAGCTTTATCAGACCAGTTTCGTATCTTTCCTTGCTTCTTTCGAGGTTACTTCTCTTACTGGTCAACATGGTCTTGAACAATTTGATCAATTCCAAGAAAGACTTGGGAGTAGTGTAGATGTATCTTTTTTCTTGCTCGTAGATAAGGGATGATGCTTGGTTCACAGCCTTGAAAGAGTATGGCATGAACTTTTCAACAGCAGTACGCACATCGTCTTCTCCGAGATCAATCTCCTTCAAGAATTGCTTGGCGACATTCAACAAGGCATCTTGAGGCCAGGGTTGGAACCAATCGATAACGGTAGTGTTAACCAAGGCAGGGAATTGACGGGCTCTTCTTCTAAAGGCTTCACCGACGGGAGAGAAGCACAGAGCCATATGGAGATTGGCCTTCACCTTTCCAATGAAGTAATTCCAACAGTTATCTGGAGTATCTGGCTTACCTTCAGCCTTTACTTTGCTTCTAACAGCATTGACAATAGCGTCCTTTTCTTCGGGTTGGTAGAGATCAGCGATTTCTCCTGAAGCCAACAAATCGTTAATGTAGACCAAGAATCTTTCGTTGGTAATCTGACCATCAGTGAACAAGAACAAAATACCTTCGTCCTTGACACCGGTCTTGTTGTACAAACCTTGAAGATCAGTCTTCAAGTCGTTCAAAGAGTAACTTTGAGAGATAACAATCTGGAAGGTGGTAAAACCGCAGATAAATGCAGCCAATCTGGAGAGAGATTGCTTACCGGAACCTCCAACACCGACCAAAAGGGCGTGACCTGATGGCTGTCTAATAATACGAGTGATCTTGCAAATGTGCTTCATGGCATCGTCGAAAAGAACGAGGTCCATAACGGCATTGTTATCATTGTATTCCTTCAAAGCATCACCAACATGAGCTTCGAGCTTGTCATTGGGCATCTGGTCATAGAATCTATCATTGTTGATACCTTGAGTGAAATCACAGAAAAGAATAGCTTCGGGAGTAGCTCCAGAGAAGAATCTGTTGAGGTTGAACTTGGAGAAGTTCTTTTTAACCAAATCAGCAATTTGAGCCTTGAAGATGGTCAAGTGTTCAACAGAAACCAAACGATCTCCGTAAATTCTTTCGGACTCGTGGATCCATAATCTGACGAGCTTTTCAGGGTCTTGGAATTGGTTGGGTTGAGCCAACAACAATCCTTGGAACACACCAGCCAAATGTCTAATGTTGAATTCGTAGTGGAAGTTAATGGCGGTCTTTCTGAAAGAAGCAATCACAGATTGATGCAGAGCCAAAGTGGCCTTAATGATGAATTGAACTTGTTCAAGCACAGTAGACTTGAATTTCTTGAAATGTCCAACCATGAAAGTATTGTAGATGGTGAACAAAGAGGTTTGATCGGGGAAGGGAACAGCACAAGTCCAGAAATGTCTTTGGTATCTGGGGTTCACGAAGAATGAACCAGCAGTGGGGTTCATGGCAGCAACAGTTTGAGTGTTGATAATTTCAACCAATTGAAGCTTACTGACATCGTACCAATGTCCGTAATCGGCATGTTGTCTCAACAGGGCAATGGCAGTTTGAGTGTTGTAAGGATCCAACATACACATGTTAAGATCATCGACAAAGTAGATCAACTTTGCCTTACCTCTGGGACCCTTTTGTCTACCACCCTTCTTTTCTAAGGTTTGTTCCAACATGGGAATAAGGTAGTCAGATTCAGTATAGTAGTTGAAGTTGACAATTTGCGACATGAAACTGTCGGGCTTTTGAGTCACAATTTCCTTCAAAAGACCCTTGAGAAGTTGGGTCTTACCGGAACCAGCCAAACCAATCAACAAACAGGCGTGACCAACCATAATGTAGTTTCTGAGGAATTCAGAGGTTGATACGGTTTCGGGAGTGGGAACTGTGATGTTTTGCATGGGGGTGATATCATCGTATTCGATGGTGGGCACCTTCTTGCCCCATTCTTCGAGCTTGGGACTGTCACCAGTTTGGTCAACATAAAAGTCAAAGATAGTTCCCTTGCTGGGGAATTTGACAATCTTCCAGTCACCTTGACTTCTCCAGAAATCAGAAAAGACCTTTCTGAAATCAATACCGTCCTTTTCACTGAGGCAAGCACCAATGGCCCAGACAACAGCCCAGACGAACAAGAATTCTTGGTGCAACAGTCTTTCTCTAAGAGAAGCATCGAGGAGGGGTTCCAAAGCCTTACAGATAGAGATGACCAAAGCCATCTTGGACATGGGGATCAAGAACTTGCAACTTCTAAACAAGAAGCTGACAGCAGCGTCGACGTACTTGTCGAAAAGCTTTTGAATGTTGGCACTGAGGTCCTTATCGGGGAGAGTTTGGACCCAGCTTCTAACGTAAGATTTCCATTGAGTACCCTTATCATCAGAAATGTAGAGGATACCAGCACGAGAGACGGTGGCGGGAGTAGCGAACTTGAGATCTCTAATTTCGAACAACATTCTCATGTGGGGCTTCAGAGGAATACGTTCGTTGGAGGCAAGAGTCAAGATCTTGTTATCATCCATGACGGAGTTCATTGATTCAATCCAGTTAGCATCCAAATCACCATCCAAAACAATCCATTTGGGATTGGTGTCAGTGATTTCTCCCAAAGATCTCATCACCTTACTCAAAAGACCATCCTTCCATTCCTTAGTCACCATGACGTAACCGTACAAATCTCTAGTGCTCACGACCTTAGGATCAAGATCCACGAAAGTGGTCTTTTGGCCAGCCTTATCTTGGGCCTTAGCAAGAGTCTTCCATGTGGAGGATTTACCAGCACCGGGAGGTCCCATAACGAAGACGCAGTGTCTAATTTCCATGAGTTCTTTCAATTGAACGACCTTCAATTTGAAGTCAAAATCAGGATGAAGCTTGTTTTCAAGACAGACGGATTCAACGATACCTTCGAAGGTGGGATCGGTCTTTCTGGGAATATCAATACCGGGGAACAAATCGCCCAACAAACCAAAGAAGACGTCCAAATCTTGAGCAACAATCTTGGGAATGTTGAAATCTCTCAGAGCTCTCATCAACAAGGCTTGTTCTCTAATCTCGGGTTCGGCTCTCTTGAAAGTACCAGCGACGACCAACACGGACTTGATGGCTCTAAGACCCCAATCGTAATGGTCTTGCTTGGAAAGCAAATCTCTACACAAAGCGTACAAAGTAGTGAACTTGGTGGCGAGCACCTTGGCCTCAACGAAACCTTCAGCCATCAACAAGTTTTCACAAATCAATTCGAGATCGGGAACGACGACAGTAATAGGTCTGAACAAGGCCTTGAGACCTTCAGGAAGTTCGGAACGACCGAGATAACCGGGATTCATAGTAATGAAAGCACCGCAAGTGGGGTCAAGATTGATTTCATCACCTTGCAACACGAAACGTTGTCTCTTAGCCTTAATGGCATCGGTGACGGCCTTGAATTGCACGGAGCACACGGAAAGCACTTCGGGGATAAGTCTGTTGAACTCATCGAAGCAACCCCAGCAACCAGAGGCAGCGAGACCCTTGAAGATGTTACCCATAGATTCGTAAGTCATTTCACCGGAACAGTTGAACACGTAACAAGCTTTACCGACAGCGGAAGCAAGATCCTTTGTGGTTTCAGTCTTACCAGTACCGGCAGGACCAGCAGGAGCGCAACCCATCTTAAGATGCAGGGCTTGAGTGGCTGTGACGTAGATACGATCGGTCAAAGGAGTAATGACCAAACGAGGACCGTTACCGAGATATTCGTAACCGTACCAGAGCACGGCATCGGTAATCGAAATCTTGCAATCTTTGGCAGAAGTATCCCAGTAGAATTTAAGTTGAGATTGCCATTGGAAGGCGCTCACTTGTCTCACATCTTCTTGAACGAGTCTGTCGACGATATCTCTGGAGTGAGTATCCATAGTAATCAACACCATGACCTTTTGTCTGATGGGAGGAGTCAAATCTCCTTGCACCTTCTTAATGAGGGCAGTCAAACCTTCAACGCATTCCTTGTGCATGTTCCTCATGGCATTCAAGTCACCGTTTTGGATCTTAGTTAAAGCACCTTCGACATTGCTGACCCAGTTGATCATATTAACCAAAATAGTAATTTGAGCGGCATCTTGCTTAATCCAGTCATCTCTGCTCATAGTGTTGTAGGTCTTGATAGAGTTCAAAGCAACTTCGTTCAAAGTGGAAACCATCTTCTCGACAGTCTTTTGTAAATACACTTCGACCTTTCCTTCCAAAGCAAGAGGAATGCTGAAAGGAACGTATTCAACACCCACACTGGAGTGGAAACCGACAGCTTGGGGTCTTTGGCCTTCTTGGTGTTTCAAGTCGAGCTTGTCGATAGATTGGAAGATCTTGGACATGTGCTTGTTGATCTTGTATGGGTTGTTACCGTTGGAAAGAATGTCCAAAAGATCGTTCACGGACACGAAGTAGAATCTGGGGAAAGCCTTTCTCTTATCATCCAAGAACTTGTTAAGGGCTTTCTCGCAGAACTTGAGTTCCTTCAAGACGATATCCAAATCCTTAAAGACATGCTCTTGGGTACAGAATTGGAGGATATTCATAATCTTGTTTCCGTCTTCAACGATTTCCTTGACTTTCTTGTCAATGCCTCTGAATTTCTCGGATTCTTGAGGCAATTCCTTCATGACTTCTTCGGAATGGATGAAAAGGTTTTCCAAGAAAGACCAGGTCTTTTGCACTTCGGACAAGAGTTGCACCACATCAAAAATGGCAGTAAGGGAGGCTCTCCACTTGTTCACAATATTTTCAAAGTAAGCCAAGTACTTGGAAGCAGACATGTTTTGGATTTGAACGTGATTTTCTTCCAAAGCTTCGAAGTTTTCATCAGACATCTTGAGCAACATGATATTGGTATCTTTGTGTTGTTGCTTCTCGAAAACAACTTCTTTCCATTTCTCATCAATCTTGTTGAGAATCTTCTCCATCTTGGCTTCTTGCTTAGCCTTATCGGTGATTTCTTCAATAGCATCCTTGAATTCGAACAATTTCAAGTCCCAAATAATTTGTAAGGGAGTCACTTCGTCAACAGTGAAAGTCTTTCCTGTGACGGTTTGCACTTCCTTCCAATGTCTTTGATCGGGAACATCCATGGAAGGATCCTTGAGTTCACTCAAAAGAGGAAGGAATGTGGCCCACTTCTTCATATCTTCGATTATACCAACATAAGCCAATGATTTCTTATCGAGTCCTCTAAGATCAGTGACTTCTTTTCTGAGCTTCTTGATTTCTTCTTCCATGTCAGTGGGAACGATCTCTCCCCACTTTCTTTGGAGGTATTCGCTGAATTGAGCTTCGGACTTCTTGATTTGAGCCCACAAGTTTCTGACGGCATTCACTTCAGTCTTGACCTTATCAAGGTTCTTGTTCACTTGTTCGATTCTTTCAGGGAATCCAAACATGTTGGTGTAGTAAACAAAGTTTTCGACTTTCTTGTCAAAGTCTTCAATTTGGACTTTCACTTCGTCCAATCTCTTGAAAGCTCCATCGATACCAGTCTTGTAGATGTAGAAAGATTCCTTTCTGATTCCTTGGTCATATTGCTTAAGTTCTTCTTCGAACTTGACCAATTGTTCTTTGCACTTTTCTCCTTCATTCTTGAGGGGAGCGGCAATTTCCTTTTCGACGTTGTTGGCCAACTTTTCGAGGTTCCTCCATTCTTCAATAAGCTTCAAGGTCTTCTTGAGATCAGAGTCTCTGTGGACTTCGTGCTTTTCTTCCAAGGATTTCAATAATTCCTCCAAAGTGTCCAAGGCCAAAATGATCTCGTCTTTTCTTTCAATAACGCTATTCAAGCCTTCTTTCACCTTCAACAAGGAGTAGACATCTTCATTGATGTTCTTGTTCTTGATGTTGATCACATTCTTGCTTTCATTGATTAATTTATCAATATCGCTCAAAGTGTGAGTAATGTATGCAGAAATACCGGGACCAGCAATATCAGTGTTCTTCACGGGGGCCTTCTTGGTCACCTTCACCTTCACGAAAGGACTACCTCTAATGTTTTCGAGTTCACCCTTTTCGTTTCTGTATCTAACGCTCACATCTACTTCTCCTTCATTCTTGGGGATATAAGTGATCTTATAAGAACCATCTCCCAAATCTTCAACGGTGCATGCAGTGCTTGCAGTTGAGGGTCTTTCAGATTCTTGAGCTTCGACCTTTTCTTCTTTTGCAACTTCAGCTTGGCTGGCTGCTTTTTCACCTTCGCCATCTTCTTTGGCTTCACCATCGCCTTCTTCGGCTTCACCTTCAGCACCTTCCTTCTTTTCACCAGCAACGGCAACGGGAACTGGAGGCCTATCTTCAATGGGTTCACCATCAAGTCCGTATCTCTTGAGTTCAACAACGAAATCATCAGTACCAGAAACTCTGTTCTCTCCCTTCTCGTTACGAGCTTGGACGTAGAACACAGTCTTTTCTCCAACGGGGTTCTCGCAGAGCAAACCGGGACCGTAAGCAATAGTCTTGTCGGCTTTAGTGTTGAGGAAGAAGCTGAATTTGGCGCTGGTAATAGTGAAATCACCTCTATCAATTGCCAAAGTCACGTCAACTTCCTTGGGTCCAATATGACTAAAATCTGGAGTCTTGCAAGTAAGCTCAGTATCAGAGACATACACGCCTTCGCAGTCAACAGTCACCTTACCAAAAGTGAATCTGACAATAATGTTGGAAGTGCTGGTGAAACCAACACCAGTAATGGTCAACTTGGTGTTACCAGTGTAAGGACCGAGCTTGGGTCTGAGGTCAAAGATAGCATAAGGAGGACCAGTAATCATACCGACGGGGATGGCATAGATATCACCGAGCCAATCGTTATTCCAACCGCCGAACAGGACGAGCTTAGAGTCGCCGCTGTCGTAGAAAAGTGAACCAGATTCTCTGGATTTGGGCTTGGTGCCGTCGACCAAAGGCACAAGTTGCCATTTCTTGTTGTCGACGTCAAAGAAGAACAAATCATCACTGAATCTACCGAGATTACGGGCATGACCTTCCACGAAGGAACCGACGGATCCTCCGAAAACAAAGAATTTCCAGGAAGGAATGGCCTTCACCATCACTGAGTTGAAGTTCCATCTGGGGATATCGTGAGAAATTTCAGCATCAATCCACTTGTTGCCCTTAATGTCGTAGATAAACATGTTTGAGAATTGGTTGTGGTTTGACCAGCCTCCATAAATGAGGATTTGAGAGTTGGGGAGGACGCAAGAACTGTGTCCACCACGAGTTTCAGGAGCTTCACCAGTGGGCTCAAGTTTAGTCCATTCAAAAGTCTTGGTATCCAAGGAGTAAAGATCGTTGAAGGCAACACGTTGGTAGCCGACACCACCGTGACCACCGAAGACGTAGGCTTTTCCTTCTTCTTCAATGTAGGTGACGGTGTGATTAGCTCTGGGCTCAGGGGCTCCAATCTTTGATTCGCTGTTATTATTTGGCTCATTGTTTGCCTTTTGATTGGCAGGTTGAATCCATTCAAAGGAATTTGGTCCGGCAATCTTGAAGATGAACACGTCATTGAATCTCTGTGTGGTTGAGTAATATCCACCAAATACCAACATCTCTTCATTAGAGATGGCACATGCGGCGTGGTTAGTTCTGGGAAGAGGAGGTTGTCCTTCACCTTTGATTGAACGCCACTCGCAACCATTGTTTGAGAGCAAACGCAAGATATAAACTTGGTTATTAGGGACGGGCTTGCTGCCGGCCTTGAGTGATTCATCATCAAGGCCTCCAAACAACACATAATACTTGCCGACTGGAGTGATAGTATGTCCAGTTCTTGCAGATGGAGTTTGGCTGGCAGTAGATGTTTTAAGAGTTACCCATGCAAGGGGATCAGGCATTTATCTATATAGATATAATACTAAGGATGTAAAAAGAGTTGAGGAGTTCCTTTACTCTTTT
>Ga0256798_1000371_pt1 | contig 13095 bp, 10 predicted proteins | sample MC6MC0949MT_FD_190193 | JGI IMG/M metagenome (GOLD analysis project Ga0256798, IMG submission 190193) | Metatranscriptome of enriched soil aggregate microbial communities from Iowa State University, Ames, United States - MC6-MC0949-MT... | ecosystem: Environmental > Terrestrial > Soil >... | reverse complement strand
GCCACTTCGATGCAAAAAAGCCCCGCCCGGTCCGAACGACCGCGCGGGGCTTTTGCGACAGGCGGACCTCGTTTCGGTCAGCGCAAGTTGAGCTTGCCGCCCAGCGCCATCGCGTGCACGGCGCCATTGCCGACGGCCGCGCCGAATTTGCGCGCGACGCGGTCGGTGATGCTTTCCTTCACCGTGTAGTCGACGATCTCCGGCGCCTTGATAATCTCGCGCGCCACATAGTTGGCGTCGCCAAAACCATCCGCGAGACCCAGTTCGACGCTTTTCTGACCGGTCCAGAAAAGCCCGGAGAACATATCGGGCGTTTCGTGAAGGCGTTTGCCGCGCCCTTGGCGAACCGCGTCGATAAATTGCCCGTGAATCTGGTCGAGCATTTCTTGCGCATGCTCATCCATCTTCGGCGTTTCGGGCGAAAACGGGTCGTAAAAGCCCTTATTCTCGCCAGATGTATGCAGGCGGCGCTGGATGCCCAGCTTGTCCATGAGCCCGGTGAAACCGAAGCTATCCATCAACACGCCAATCGAGCCGACGATGCTCGCCTTGTCGACATAGATCTTGTCGCCGGCAGCGGCAGCGTAGTAACCGCCCGACGCACACATGTCGCCTACTACGACGTAGAGCGGAATTGACGGATGCTTGGCACGCAATCGACGAATTTGGTCATAAATGATTCCCGCCTGCACGGGACTGCCACCCGGGCTGTTGCACCGAAGAATCACCCCCGCCGTGCCCGCGTCGCCGAACGCACTTTCGAGCGCGGCGCCAACATCTTCGGCGTTTGCGTTCGTATCTGCGGAGATTTCGCCGTCAAGTGCTATCAATGCCGTATGACGGCCCGTAGCCGCCAGCTTGTCGCCGGAAAATATGAACACCGCCCAGATCACCAGTCCCAGCAAGACAAGAAAGAGCAGACGGAAGAAGATTTTCCAGCGGCGAGCGGCACGCTGTTCGTTGATTGCAGCAAGCGCTATGCGCTCGAGCGCCGCGCGTTCCCAGCCGGGCTCGTCGGCGGAGACGCGGCTATGGCCGCTCATAGCCGGTTCTTTCGTTTCAGGCGTCAAATTATCGGACATGCGTGCAGTGGAATTTTCGAGGAAGACAGATCAAAACGCGGATCAGGACGCGGCGGGTTGCAACTCGCCGTCGGGAAGCCAGAACACAGCGCGGCCCTCGGGCGTATCGCGCTCGTCTACTTTCAAGGCCCGCAGCCTGCCGCCGCGGCACGGACCGCCTACGCATTTGCCGGTATCCGGCGCGTAAATCGCCCCATGTGTGGCGCACATCAAGTATAAACCGGACGATTCGAAGAACTGACCCTCCGCCCAATCCAGTTCCATCGGAACGTGAGCGCAACGGTTCAGATAACCGTGAGCACGACCCTCGTAGCGCACGAAAAACACCACGACTTCATCGGCACCGATTCTGGCGGCACGCCGCACGCCCATTCCGCCGTCCACGAGTTCCCCGGATGCGCACACCCGCACCGCCTGAACAGTAGCCTCGCCCCCGCCCTCGCTCACGCCGGTGTTCATGCGTTTTCCCTCAACCAGGACGACAGCGCACCCACGCTGGAGGCGACATATTTCGGCGACAGCGCGCTCAACGACCCGGCCGGATGCGCGCCGTAAGTCACGCCGACACCGGCGACGCCAGCGTTGATCGCCATCTGCAGATCATGAGTCGTGTCACCGACCATCACCGTGCGTACCGGGTCCTGCCCCAGTTCGCGCGTCAATTCGTGCAACATGGCTGGATGCGGCTTGGAAAACGTCTCATCCGCGCAGCGGGTGCCGTCGAACAGGCTGGTCAGCCGCACCTGATCGAGCGCGCGGTTGAGTCCGACGCGACTTTTACCCGTCGCCACCGCCAGCAGATAGCCCTGATCGCGCAACTCCTGCAGCATTTCGCGCACGCCGACGAACAACTCGGTGGTCTGATCTTTCACGAGATAGTGGAACCGGTAGCGCTCGGCGAGCCGTGGGTAGTCGCTCGGATCGAGCGTCGGCGCCGCGATTTGCAGCGCGTCGCGCAAGCCGAGGCCGATCACATAGCTCGCAGCTTCGTCCGCTGGAACCGGCAGACCGAGATCACGGCACGCTGCCTGGATACTGCGCGTGATGTGCGCGGTGGAATCCATCAGCGTTCCGTCCCAGTCGAAGACGATCAGGTCAAACTGCTCTCTAGCCATGCGGTGCCGTCTCCGGGTGTGACCCATTTCGTAATTCGTTGAGCTGCGCGATGAAATTGCGGCATTCGGCCGGCAACGGCGCCTCCAGTTGCAGCGGCGCGCCGGTTGCCGGATGCGTCAGCTTCAGCCGGTAAGCGTGCAGGAACATGCGCTTGAGCCCGGGTTTGGCATTCGCGCGCGCCAGCGCCTTGTTCAGTGCGAAGTCGCCGTATTTGGCATCGCCGACGATCGGCAGTTCCAGATGCTGCAGATGAACGCGGATCTGATGCGTGCGGCCCGTCTTCAACTCTGCTTCGAGCAACGCGTAGTCGGGCCAGCGGTCGATCAGATTGAAGACCGTGTGCGACGCCAGACCGTCGGCCTGCACGCGCACGCGCCGCTCTCCGTCTGCGGTCAGGTATTTGTGCAGCGGTTCCTTGACGGCGCGGCGACGCCCCCAGTCGCTCGCCCATTCGCCATGAACGCACGCATAGTAGCGCTTATCCATCCTGTTCTCGCGAATCTGGTCGTGAAGATTCACGAGCGCCGAACGCTTCTTGGCGAGCATGAGGATGCCGGAGGTCTCGCGATCCAGCCGATGCACCAGTTCGAGGAATTTCGCCTGCGGCCGCGCCTCGCGCATCTGCTCGATCACGCCGAACGCGACGCCGCTGCCGCCGTGCACCGCGACACCCGCCGGTTTGTCGATGACGAGCAGGTGTTCGTCTTCGAAAATGGTCCGGAACTCAGCGCTCGGCACCGGCGCGTGCGCCACCGCCTCGTTCGGCTGCGCGACCCGGATGGGCGGCACGCGCACGAGATCGCCGAGTTCGAGCCGATACTGCGCGTCGATCCGGCCCTTGTTCACACGTACTTCCCCGCTACGCAGGATGCGATAAATGTGGCTCTTGGGGACGCCTTTACAGACTCGCAACAGAAAGTTGTCGATGCGCTGTCCGGCCGCGCTGTCGTCGATCTCGATCACTGAGACCTGATCGCTCGCGACCGCGCTTGTCACCGATTTCTGGGATATTTTGCCTAACTCTTTCATTCTGAATATAATTTGCCCAGCAGTCTGCGGCGGCCGGCGCAGTGTCCGGAATTCGGGCGGATTGCGCAGGTGCAAGCGTAAATCGTTATTTTACTTGTGCCGGGGTCTGGTTGCTCACCCTGAAAATGAGATGCAACAAGTTGCACGCACGAGGTCAGCACCCGGCAGGGACGGCGCCCACAGGCGCGTTCGGTCAAGGTCGGCTTCGACGGTAACGGAATTTTGGTAAAAAAGAATTTAACTTCCAGCTTCGGTATCGGGCGTCTTACGTCCTGCTGTACGAAGCTGCGAGTTGCGAAAATACGGCGTGCGCCCATGGCGTCTTGTAGAAAGTACAAGACTTGGCGACGTCAAAATGAGGCGAGACACCCCCAGCAGGAAAAGACGCGCCGCTTGCGCGAACTTCCCGTTGCGGCACGACCGCAGCCTTCGACCCTCCGGTCACGCGCCCAGTTGGCGCACCGGCGAGAGGGGACGAAAGGCTTATGAAGGTCTGCCGGCAGAACCCGCGGCGTGTCGGGTCGTTATTTGAAGCCGTGTTCGCATGTGCCCTGCGGCACCGCGCTCCTTCTTTATGGAGCCGGGCCCTCTCAGGCAATTCTCCCGCCATTTTTCCCGCTCCAGCGTGCTTGTGAAAACACAATAAGGCGCGGCATGCCGCTGCCCGCTTCGCGCTCGCGACTGACAACCGCGAAGGCGACGCGCGCCGGCCGAGCCGCACTGGAGCCGTTCCATGAAACGCATGTTGTTCAATGCGACGCAGCAGGAAGAACTGCGCGTTGCCATCGTCGATGGGCAAAAACTCATCGACATCGACATCGAAACCGCCGGGCGCGAACAGCGCAAAGGCAATATTTACAAGGGCATCATTACCCGCATCGAGCCGTCGCTCGAAGCCTGTTTCGTCAACTACGGCGAAGACCGCCACGGCTTCCTGCCGTTCAAGGAAGTCGCCCGCCAGTATTTCCGCGACGGCGTCGACATGCGCTCCGCGCGCATTCAGGACGCACTGAAGGAAGGCCAGGAACTGATCGTCCAGGTCGAAAAGGAAGAGCGCGGCAATAAGGGCGCAGCCCTCACCACCTTCATCTCCCTCGCCGGCCGCTATCTCGTTCTGATGCCGAACAACCCGCGCGGCGGCGGCGTATCGCGCCGGATCGAAGGCGACGACCGCCAGGAACTGCGCGAAACCATGGCGCAGCTGCAGTTGCCGGAAGGCATGAGCATCATCGCGCGCACGGCCGGCATTGGCCGCAGCGCCGAAGAGCTGCAGTGGGACCTGAACTACCTGATGCAACTGTGGCGCGCGATCGAAGCCGCGTCGCAAAGCGGCTCGAGCGGCCAGCCGATGCTGATCTATCTCGAATCGAGCCTCGTCATCCGCGCGATTCGCGACTATTTCCAGCCGGACATCGGCGAAATTCTGATCGACACCACCGAGATTCATGACCAGGCACGCGCCTTCATGGACATCGTGATGCCGGACAATGTCAGCAAGGTGAAGCGCTACCACGACGACGTGCCGCTCTTCTCCCGCTTCCAGATCGAACATCAGATCGAAACGGCGTACTCGCGCACGGTCCCGCTGCCTTCGGGCGGCGCGATCGTGATCGACCACACCGAAGCGCTCGTTGCAATCGACGTGAACTCGGCCCGCGCCACGAAGGGCGCGGACATCGAGGAAACGGCCGCGCGCACCAACCTCGAAGCCGCCGACGAAGTCGCGCGCCAGTTGCGCCTGCGCGATCTGGGCGGCCTGATCGTGATCGACTTCATCGACATGGAGTCGGCCAAGAGCCAGCGCGAAGTCGAGCAACGCCTCAAAGACGCCCTCAAGCACGACCGTGCGCGCGTCCAGATGGGCAAAATCTCGCGCTTTGGCCTGATGGAACTGTCGCGTCAGCGTCTGCGTCCGGCCCTGTCGGAAGGCAGCCACGTGACGTGCCCGCGCTGTAACGGCACGGGCCACATCCGCGATACCGAATCGTCCGCGCTGCAAGTGCTGCGGATCATTCAGGAAGAAGCCATGAAGGAAAACACCGCGGCGATCCATTGCCAGGTGCCGGTCGAAGTGACTGCCTTCCTGCTGAACGAAAAGCGTTCGGAAATCAACAAGATCGAATCGCGCTTCAAGGTGAACGTCGTGCTGGTGCCGAACAAGCACCTGGATACGCCGCACTACAAGCTGGAACGTCTGCGTCACGACGACGCGCGCCTCGACGAACCGCGCGCTTCGTGGAAGATGGCCGAAGAAGCGGCTCGCGAGCTGGAGTCGGAAACCGGCTACAGCAAGCGCACCGAAGAAGTGAAGCCGAAGCAGGAAGCGGCGGTCAAGGGCATCACGCCCGAGAAGCCGGCTCCGAGCGCGCCGGTTCGACCGGTCGCAGCGCCGGCGCCCGTCGCTGTCACACAGGCGAGCGGCGGCTTCATCGGCTGGCTGAAGAATCTGTTCGGCATGCAGCCGGCGGCGCCGGCGCCCGTTGCGCCTGCGGCTACCGAAAAGCCGGCCCGTCCGCAACAGCGTGGCGAGCGTTCGGAGCGCGGTGAGCGCACCGGCGAACGCGGCGGCGATCGCAACCGTAATCGTCGCAGTGGCGCGGGTGGCCGCGATGCGGCAGCCCGTGGCGAAGCGACGAATGGCGGCCGTCAAGGCCAGCAGCCTTCGCAGCGTCGCGAGGAACGCGAGCCGCGCGAAGGCCGCGAGGTGCGTGAAGCACGCGAAGGCCGTGAGCCGCGTGAACCGCGCGAGGCTCGTGAACCTCGCGGCAACCGCGAAGCGCGTGAAGGCCGTGAACCCCGCGAGGCACGGGAACCGCGCGAAGGGCGTGACAACCGCGAGCGCGACAATCGCGGCGAGCGTGCTGAGACGGCGGAAGGCGCACAGCGTGGCGAGCGTCAGGAACGCGGCGAGCGCCGCGAACGTGGCGAACGCGCTGAGCGCGGCGAGCGCCGCAAGCCGCAGGCAGAAACCGCCGATGCGATGACCCAGGCCGAGGCGCAAACCGCGGAAGAACTGGCACTGGCGCAAAACCAGACGGCCGTTACTGACAACGCTGCGCCGGTCGATCAGGAAGCTGTGGCGCGTGACGGCGAAGAGCGTCGTCGTCGCCGTCGCGGCCGTCGCGGCGGTCGTCGTGAGCGTGAGGAAGACGTGAACGGCAACCTGGCGGCAGACGTCGCGGAAGCGGAAGGCGACAACGTCAACGTCAGCGACGACGCACCGGTGCGCACCGCGCATCAGCCCGTCCAATCGAAGCCTGAAGTGAGCGAAGCCCGGGAAGTGAAGGAAGTGGCGCCGGTGGAAGTCGTAGTTGCCGCCGTTGCAACCGAGACGGCTGTCGTCACGGAGCTCCACGCTGCAACCGAAACGCCGGCGCTCGCTGTCGAAAAGGCAGCGAAGACGGAAACGGTCGTGCCGGTCGCCGAAGTGCCGGCTGCTCCGGCTGCCGTCGAACCGGTCGTGCAGGCGCCTGTTGCACAAGCTGTGGCGCCGGTCGAACCGGCGCAGGCTGCACCGGCTGCGGCGGAGACGGTATCGCTCGTGGAACCGGTCGTTCGTGAAGAGGCTGCGGCTGTTGCGCCGGCGGCGGAAGCGCAAGCCGAGCAGGCTCACGTCGAACCTGCGAGCGCCGCTCCGGCGGAAGTGATCGCGGCCCCGGCCGCCGAGCCGGCACCGCAACCGCAAATCGTCGAACAGAAACCGGTCGTGGCAGCAGTCGCACCGGCTGCGGACTCAGCAGCGGTCGAGCCGGCGCCTGTCGCCGCCGCGCCGCAAGCCGCCGAAGCCGCCGAAGTCGCCGATGTGGCCGAAGCCACGCAGGCATCGCAAGCGCCGTCGGCGTCGCGCGCGTCGTTCAACGGCGGCGTCTCGGCTGAAGCCTTGAAGCCGGTGCTGGAGCAAGCCGGTCTTGTCTGGGTCAATACCGACGCCGCCAAGCTGCGCGCAGCACAAGAAGCCGCTGCGCAAACGGTGAAACCGCCGCGCGTGGTGCGTGAGCGCAAGCCGTTGCCGCCGGTCGACTCGGCACCGATGCAGCAAGTGGAAACCGGGAAGCATCCGCAGTAAGCTTGCAACCCGCTTCGAAAAGCCCGCCCTCACCGGCGGGCTTTTTGTTTTTTGCGCATGCGAATCGCATCGCCCTCGCGAACTCCCTACCCTCCCCGTAAACCCCGACAGGGGTTGGCATCGCCCAGCCGTTTAAGGCATTTCCGATAGAATGAAGGAATCGCCTTATCCGTTTGGCACAACGCAAGTCACTCATGTCCCGACGCATCATCCCTGTTGCCGACCTCAGCGCGGCGCCGGTCATTTCCGGCCCGGTGCAGACGCCTAGCGGCGAACTGCACGATACGCTCGCGCGTCCGTTGCGAGACTTGCGCATTTCGGTGACGGACCGTTGCAACTTTCGCTGCGTTTACTGCATGCCGCGCGCCGTGTTCGACAAGGACTATGCATTCCTGCCGCACAGCGCGTTGTTGAGCTTCGAGGAAATCGAGCGGCTCGCGCGGCTTTTCGTCGCGCATGGCGTCGAAAAAATTCGCCTGACGGGCGGCGAGCCGCTGCTGCGCAAGAATCTCGAATTCCTGATCGAACGCCTCGCGCAACTCACTACGCCAGCAGGCCGGCCGCTTGATCTGACGCTCACCACGAATGGCTCGCTGCTGGCCCGGAAGGCGCGCAGCCTCAAGGACGCAGGCCTCACCCGCGTAACCGTCAGCCTCGACGCGCTCGACGACATGCTGTTTCGCCGCATGAACGACGCCGATTTCGCGGTGGCCGACGTGCTCGACGGAATCGCCGCCGCGCACGCCGTCGGCCTCGCGCCGGTGAAGGTCAACATGGTGGTCAAGCGCGGTACGAATGACAGCGAAATCGTGCCGATGGCGCGCCATTTCAAAGGTTCGGGCGCGGTACTGCGCTTCATCGAATACATGGACGTGGGCACGTCGAACGGTTGGAACATGACCGAAGTGCTGCCGTCGGCGGACGTGATCGCGCGCATCGACGAGCATTTCCCGCTTGCGCCGCTCGAAGCGCACAGTGCAGCCGAGACAGCGCAGCGCTGGGGCTATGCTGACGGCAGCGGCGAAATCGGCGTCATTTCCAGCGTGACCCGCGCGTTTTGTGCGAGCTGTACACGGGCGCGCCTTTCGACCGAGGGCAAGCTGTACCTGTGCCTCTTCGCATCGTCGGGCCACGACCTGCGCGCGTTGCTGCGTAGCGGGGCAACCGACGCCGAAATCGCAACTGCCGTCGCTGAAATCTGGCAAGGCCGCGGCGACCGCTATTCGCAATTGCGCGGCAGCAACGCGGCCGAAGCACGCGAGCAGGACGCACGGCGCGTCGAAATGTCGTACATCGGCGGCTGATCGCTGGGATGGGTCAAGCCGCGACGCCGACGCGCGAACAGATTACCGGCCTGCTGCTCGCGGGCGGCCGCGGTACACGTATGGGCGGCGCCGACAAAGGCTTGCAGACCTTGCACGGCGAGCCACTCGCCGGTCATGTGCTGAAGCGCCTCGCGCCGCAGACGGGCGCGCTGCTGATCAGCGCCAATCGCCACCCGGACGCTTACGCAGCACTCGGTGCGCCGTTCGGCGCAGGGATCGTCGCCGACACGTTGCCCGAATTCCCAGGGCCGCTGGCCGGTTTGCTGGCCGGTCTACGCACTGCTCGCAGCGAATACCTGCTGAGCGCGTCGTGCGACACGCCCTGGTTTCCCGCCGAGCTCGCCGCGCGCCTTGCTCAGGCCCTTGCTGCAAACGCAGCTGACATCGCCACCGTTACAACCGTTGACGCCGACGGAAATCGCTCGCTTCACCCGGTTTTCGCGCTGCTGCGCACCGGTCTCGCCGACGACCTCGCCGCCTACCTGGCCGCCGGCGAGCGGAAGGTGCGCGCGTGGTACGCGCGCCACAAGACCGTGGAAGTCGTCTTTACCGACGAGCGTGCGTTTTACAATATCAATTCGTTACAAGAACTCGCCGACCTCGAGCGTGATCGGGGCCCCGGCTGAATCCCGCTCCGCCGCACGGCAAGCGCCACCTAGCCGCCAGCCGCGACGTCCAGCTCTTCATGACCACGCATAACGAATTTTCCCGCTGCGTCGCGCAGTACGATCCTCATGCGCTACCTGTTTCGGCTGCCCAGGCGATTACTCGCCAGTGGGCGACGCCGGTTACGGCCGTCGAACGCGTGGCCTTGCGCGACGCCCTCGACCGCGTGCTGGCCGCAGACATCGTTTCGCCGATCGACGTGCCGTCGCACGTCAATTCCGCAATGGACGGCTATGCGTTCAACGGCGTCGCATTGCGAAGCGGCGCGCAGCCGGTCGAACTGACCGTCGTCGGCAAAGCTTTGGCGGGACATCCGTTTGCTGGCCACGTGGGAGCAGCGCAATGCGTGCGCGTCATGACGGGCGCATGCGTTCCGGAAGGCTGCGACACCGTGGTGCCGCAGGAACTGGTCGAGCGCAATGCCGACTCCGCTTCGATCAGCTTTGCAGCCGACGCGGTCGAGGCCGGCGCAAACCGGCGGCTAGCCGGCGAAGACCTCGCTCGCGGCCACGTTGCGTTACATGCGGGCCGCATTATTCGCGCATCCGACCTCGGCCTGCTGGCTTCGCTCGGCATCGGCGAAATCAATGTTCGGCGGCGCTTGCGCGTCGCATTCTTTTCCACTGGCGACGAACTGCGCTCTCTGGGCGAGCCGCTCGACCCGGGCGCGGTCTACGACAGCAACCGCTACACGCTCTTCGCCATGTTGCGGCGCCTGAACGTGGAAGCGCTGGATCTGGGCGTGATCCGTGACGAACCTGCCGCGCTCGAAGCCGCGCTGCGCAGCGCGGCGGAGAGTGCCGACGTGGTACTGACCTCCGGTGGCGTCTCAGTTGGCGAGGCGGATTTCACCAGGCAGTTGTTGCAGACATTCGGCGACGTGGCGTTCTGGAGCCTCGCCATGCGCCCGGGCCGCCCTCTCGCGTTTGGCCGCGTATGGTCCGGCGAGCGGCCGGGTCTTGGACGACCTGCGTTATTCTTCGGTCTGCCGGGCAATCCGGTCGCCGTGATGGTGACGTTCTATCAGATCGTGCGCGAAGTGCTGCTGCTCATGTCGGGCGCCGCGCCGCAGCCGCTGCCGCTGATTCACGCGGCGAGCGTGCGGCCAATCCGCAAACGCGCCGGACGCACGGAATTCCAGCGCGGCATAGCTTGCCAGGCCGCAAACGGCCAGTGGCAGGTCACGCCGACAGGCTCACAAAGCTCCGGCGTATTGAGTTCGATGAGCGAGGCCAATTGTTTCATCGTGCTCGGCCATGAAGAAGGCGACATTGGCGAGGGCGAACGCGTCAGTATCATGCTGTTTCACGGCTTGATCTGACGTATCCGCCTCGCGGCGCTTTCATCCACGGTCATATTCAGCTTTACCCATTACCACTACGACATGCGGGTTTGACTTACATGAAAAAACAGATCTCGTTCATCGCACCGGGACAGACGGCCAAAGCACTTATCCTCGTCTATCTGACGTTCTCTGTGCCGATCGTGCTGCTCGGCGTGCTCGTCGCGTTCGTGCGCTACGGTTCTGTCGAACTGAGCACTGTGTTCAGCGCGCTGCTGTTGAATGCGATTCTTGGCTTCATCCTGCTGTGGATTGCATGCCACGCATACAACTGGGTTGCGTCGCGATTCGGCGGCATTGAAATCCAGTTGACCGACGCACCGGAAGAAGCCTGATGCGTGCCCCGCTCCGCGCCACTGCCGCCGCGCTCGCGGACGCGGCAGGCGCGGACTGCTGACGCGCACGCGCCGCGCCAGCGTTACTGCTCATTGCTTGTTGCTCATTGCTTGTTGCTCATTGCTTGTTGCTTATTGCTCGTCGGGATCGACGCCCGGCAACGCGCCGCCTATCAGACCACTCGCCTCCTCTCCGGGCAGCGCCTCGACATCGCGCAGTTTGCGATTCATCACGCGGGTGCGCGTCTCAGCGGCTTCAATAGAACGCGTGACTGTTTCGAGTTGCGCTTTGGTCTTTGCCAGCACGTCGCCGAACTTGCCGAACTCGGTCTTAACCGCGCCGAGCACTTGCCACACTTCACTTGAGCGCCGCTCGATGGCAAGCGTGCGAAAACCCATCTGCAAACTGTTGAGCAACGCCGTCAGCGTAGTGGGGCCGGCAATCGTCACGCGGTAATCGCGTTGCAGCAGATCTGACAAACCTGGCCGACGCAGCACTTCGGCGTAAAGACCCTCGGTGGGCAGGTACAGCAACGCGAAATCGGTGGTGTGCGGCGGCGACACGTATTTTTCGGCGATGGCGCGTGCCTCTGCGCGAATCCTGGCTTCCAGGGCACGCGACGCTTCTTCCACTGCGGCGGGGTCGGCCCGCTCCTGCGCGTCGATGAGCCGCTCGTAGTCTTCGCGTGGAAACTTGGCGTCGATGGGCAGCCATACCGGAGTGGCCGCACCGCCCGCCTCCACCCGTCCAGGCAGGCGGATAGCGAACTCGACGCGATCCGCGCTCTTCGGCACGGTGGCCACGTTTTTTGCGTATTGGTCGGCGGTGAGCAGTTGTTCGAGCAACGCTTCGAGTTGCACTTCGCCCCAGGTGCCGCGCGTTTTCACGTTCGTCAGAACCTTCTTCAGATCGCCGACGCCGGCCGCGAGCGTCTGCATTTCGCCCAGGCCGCGATGTACCTGTTCGAGGCGGTCCGACACGAGCTTAAACGACTCGCCAAGGCGTTGTTCGAGCGTGGCGTGCAGTTTTTCGTCGACGGTACGGCGCATTTCTTCCAGCTTGCTGGCATTGTTCGCCTCGATGTCCTTCAGCCGCTGTTCGATGGTCGCGCGAACCTCGGCGAAGCGGCGATCGTTCACCTCCGTGAGTTGACCGAGCTGCAGGCTGAGGGTATCGCCGAACTGCTTGAGTGAGCGTCCCTGTTCGTCACGCGCCTGCTGCGCCTGCTGCTGAAGGCTGTGACGCACTGCGTCCAGTTGCTGCGCGAATCCGTCGATCTTGCCGCCCTGCACAGTCGTCATGCTGCTGAATTGCGCGGCCAGCGTTTGCTGGAAATGCGCGAAGCCGCTGCTCTGCTCCGTACGCGACACGCGCGCGGTCTCGGTGATGTCATTGCGCAATTGCCGCTCGAGGCGCTCATAGGCATGTGCCTGCGCGTCGGCTGCGGTATCGATGCGATCGCTCAGCATTTCGAACTGCTCGTGCTCATTAGCGCGACCGTGGACTCGCATCAGCAAGACCACGGTAAGCACGAGCGCGACCGCCAGCACCGCGACGGCCGCGACAAGAATCATCGTCATGCACGCGCCCGGCCGATAACTTCGGCATTGATCGGGTTGGGTGGCCGACCGGCGCGCGGACCTTCGCCAAGGCCGGCAATCAGATTGTCCGCGGCGAGATTGGCCATTGCACGGCGCGTCGCCTCGGTCGCGCTCGCAATATGCGGCGTCAACACGATGTTCGGCACGCTCAGCAGATCGGGATTCAGATTCGGCTCGCCCTCGAAGACGTCGAGGCCGGCCGCGGCGATCTGCCCTGAGCGAAGCGCCTCGACGAGCGCTGCGTCGTCGACGATGCCGCCGCGCGCGATATTGGTCAGCGTCGCAGTGGGCTTCATCAGCGTGAGTTCGGCAGCGCCGATCGTGTGATGATTCTCCTTCGTATAGGGCAGCACGAGCACGACATGATCGGCGCGCCGCAGCAGGTCTTGCTTCGACACATATTCGGCATTCAGCTCGGCTTCGATCTCGGGCGCGACCCGGGAGCGGTTGTGATAAATGACCTGCATATTGAAGCCCTTCGCGCGCCGTGCGAGCGCCTGGCCGATCCGGCCCATGCCGATCACGCCCAGCG
>Ga0256798_1000370_pt1 | contig 13132 bp, 8 predicted proteins | sample MC6MC0949MT_FD_190193 | JGI IMG/M metagenome (GOLD analysis project Ga0256798, IMG submission 190193) | Metatranscriptome of enriched soil aggregate microbial communities from Iowa State University, Ames, United States - MC6-MC0949-MT... | ecosystem: Environmental > Terrestrial > Soil >... | reverse complement strand
GGCAAGCGTTTGCACGGCGTCGCAACAACTGCGGGGAAGCTAACCGTGACCGACGACTCAGGCATCCGCTGTGACCGAGCTTCTACCGGAGCAGAGCAAGCATTTTGCATGAAGTCGCAGTGAGCAGCGGAAGCACTCACTGCGACTCACAACCAAGTCTCGACTCCGGCCCGGTGTCTGACCGGTTCAGACAGGCAGGTCGGCGGCCTGGATCAGGAACACGTTGTCGTCGCCGGCGCTCGTGGACAGCCACACGAGATTCAACCCGCCGAATGCCGCTTCCACATGCTGACGTTCGTTGCCGATTTCGATCACGAGCACGCCGTCTTCGGTCAGCCAGTTGCGCGCTTCGGCGATGATCCGTCGCACGATGTCCATGCCGTCGCTGCCGCCCGCGAGTGCCATTTCCGGCTCGTGCTTATATTCGGCGGGCAACTCCTGCATCGACGCGGCGTTCACATACGGAGGGTTGCTGATAATCACGTCGTAGCGGCGTTCCGCGAGCGGCGCATACAGGTCGCCTTCGAAGAGAGCGATGCGCTCTTCGAGCTTGTAGTCGTCCACGTTGCGCGCCGCGACTTCGAGAGCCGGCGCGGACAGGTCGACCGCGTCGATGTCGGCATTCGGAAACGCATGCGCCGCAAGAATCGCGAGGCAGCCCGAGCCCGTGCAAAGTTCGAGCACGGCGCTGACCTGTTCGGGATCTTCAACGTAAGGTTGCAGCCCGTCCTGCAGCAACTCGCCGATGAACGAACGCGGCACGATCGCGCGTTCGTCGACGTAGAAGCGAAAGCCGTGCATCCATGCTTCCTGTGTGATGTACGCAGCCGGCACCCGCTCGGTGGCGCGACGTTCGATCACGTTGAGAACCGCGTCGATCTCAGCCGCGCTCAAGCGTGCGTCCATGAACGGATCGAGCAGGTCGAGCGGCAGATGCAGCGTGTGCAGCACCAGATAGGCGGCTTCGTCGTACGCATTGGCCGAGCCGTGGCCGAACGAGAGCCCGGACTGGTTAAAGCGCGACACCGCGAAACGCAGCAGGTCGCGGACAGTGGAAAAGGGCAGCGTCATCGCAATAGTCCTTGGATATTTCCCGGTTAAGCGATCAGTTGTTCGAGCACGCGGCGGTACACGTTTTTGAGCGGCTCGATGTGGGCGACGTCGATATGCTCGTCGATCTTATGAATGCTGGCGTTCAGCGGGCCGAACTCGACCACCTGTTGGCAGATCCGCGCGATGAAGCGGCCGTCCGAGGTGCCGCCGGTGGTCGACAGTTCGGTGCTCACGCCGGTTTCGTCCTTGATCGCTTTGGCCAGCGCGTTCGACAGATCGCCGTGGGGCGTGAGGAACGGCAGGCCGCTCACGGTCCACTGCAGGTCGTATTCGAGGCCATGCCGGTCGAGGATCGCATGCACGCGTTGCTGCAAACCTTCCACCGTGCTGGCTGTCGAGAAGCGGAAGTTGAACATCACGTCCGCGTGGCCGGGAATCACGTTGGTGGCGCCGGTGCCGCTATGGATATTCGACACCTGCCACGTGGTGGGCGGGAAGTATTCGTTGCCGTCGTCCCAGCGCTCGGCGACGAGTTCTGCGAGCGCGGGCGCGAGCAGATGCACTGGATTCCTGGCCAGATGCGGATAAGCGATATGGCCTTGCACGCCCTTGACGACGAGCTTGCCCGACATCGAACCGCGCCGGCCGTTTTTCACCGTGTCGCCGAACTGCGTGCTCGAAGTCGGTTCGCCGACGATGCAATAGTCCATGCGCTCGCCGCGCGCTTGCAGCGCCTCGACGACTTTGACGGTGCCGTCGGTGGCGGGGCCTTCTTCGTCGCTCGTGATCAGAAACGCGATCGAGCCGCGATGCCGCGGGTGCGCCGCGACGAACTCCTCGCTCGCGACCACGAAGCCGGCGATCGAGGTTTTCATGTCGGCTGCGCCGCGACCGTACAGCTTGCCGTCGCGATGCGTCGGTTCGAACGGCGCGGACTGCCATTGCTCCAGCGGGCCGGTGGGCACCACGTCGGTGTGACCGGCAAACGCGAGCAGCTTGCCCGCGCGGCCGTCAACGCCGCGTTTGACGGCCCACAGGTTCGTCACGCCGTTGGATTCAATGGTTTCGTGCTCGAAGCCGAGCGCGGACAGGCGTTCGATCAGGAGGCGCTGGCAATGCTGATCGTCGGGCGTGACGGAGGCGCGCGCGATCAGTTGTTCGGTAAGGGCGAGGGTGCCGGACATGGATTCGATACAAGCCACTTTGGGATGAAAAAATGCCGGCTGGCGGTGACGCACCGCAGCCGGCAACAGCTTTGACGCAACGCGGCGACGCCGCGTTCAAGCAACACAATGCAGCAGCAGGGCACGCGACGCAGCGCTCACGCGAACGCCGCCATGCTCACGCAAACAGCGTTGCGTATTCTTCGGGCGAAAAACCAAGCGACTTCACGCGCCCATTGATCACCAGCACGGGCCGCTTGATGACCGACGGCTTGTGGATCATCAACGCGATCGCTCCCGGCTGGGTGTCCGCCGCCGCCTTCATGTCGTCGGACAGACCGCGCCACGTCGTGCCGCGGCGGTTCAGCAATGCGTCGAGCTTGACGTCTTTCAACCAGTCCTGCACGAGCGGCTCGGTCACGCCGGCTTTCTTGAAGTCATGAAACTCGAACTCCACGCCGTGCTCTTCGAGCCACACACGCGCTTTCTTCACGGTGTCGCAGTTCGGAATTCCGTAGACGACAGTCTTGGTGCCGCGCGCCATTAGTCGCCTCGCAGGAGCTCATTCAAGCCGACCTTCGCACGTGTCTTTGCGTCGACCTTCTTGACGATCACGGCGCAATAGAGGCTGTGCGAGCCGTCCTTCGACGGCAGATTGCCCGCCACCACGACGGATCCCGCCGGAATGCGGCCGTATGTGACTTCGCCGGTTTCGCGGTCGTAGATCTTGGTGCTCTGGCCCAGGTACACGCCCATCGAAATCACCGAATTTTCTTCGACGATCACGCCTTCCACCACTTCCGAACGCGCGCCGATAAAGCAGTTGTCTTCGATGATGACCGGGTTCGCCTGCAGCGGCTCCAGCACGCCGCCGATGCCTACGCCGCCCGACAGGTGCACGTTCTTGCCGATCTGCGCGCAGGAACCGACGGTGGCCCACGTGTCGACCATCGAGCCTTCGTCGACATAGGCGCCGATGTTGGTGTACGACGGCATCAGCACGACGTTCTTCGCGATGAACGAGCCGCGGCGCGCGATGGCGGGCGGCACGACGCGAAAGCCGCCGGCGGCGAAGTCTTCAGCGGTGTAGTTGGCGAACTTCGACGGCACCTTGTCGTAGAACTGGCTGTAGCCGCCCGCCGGCATCGGCGCGTTGTCTTCGAGGCGGAACGACAGCAGCACGGCTTTCTTCAGCCATTGATTGACGACCCAGTCGCCGTCCTTCTTCTCGGCGACGCGCAGCGCGCCCTTGTCCAGTTGCTCGATGGCGTGGGCGACGGCTTCACGCACGTCGGCCGGCGCGGCTTTGGGCGACAGCTCGGCGCGGTTGTCCCAGGCGGTGTCGATAATTTGCTGAAGTTGTTGCGACATATGCGTGCTTTCTGAAGAGTTGAAGTCTGAAGAAGGGAGGCGGTGCGCAAGGCGTTCGCCGGGAAAACGGAACAGGAACAATCAGCGGCAGGCCGCGCGACGAATCTGACGACGTGCCCGCCTGGAACCCGGCAAACTCAGCCCGCCAGCCCGCGGCAAAAATCGACGATGCGTTGCGCGCCCTGCGTGCATTCGTCGACGTCGGCGACGAGCGCGAGGCGCACGAAATTGCGGCCGGGATTCACGCCGTGCGCGGTGCGCGCGAGGAACGAGCCCGGCAGAACCGTCACATTATAGTCGGCGTAAAGACGCTGGGCGAACTCCGTGTCCGTGAGGCCGGTGCGCGAGACGTCGGCCCACAGGTAGAACGCGGCGTCGGGCAGGCGCACGTCGAGCACCGCGGCAAGCATCGGCGTGACGGTGGAAAACTTCTGCACGTATTTCGCGCGGTTCTCGCGCACGTGCGCTTCGTCGTTCCAGGCTGCGATGCTCGCGCTTTGAAACACCGTCGACAACGCCGCGCCGTGGTACGTCCGGTACAACAGGAAGTCTTTGAGGATCGCCGCGTCGCCCGCGACAAAGCCCGAGCGCATGCCGGGCACGTTCGAGCGCTTCGACAGGCTCGACAGCATGATGAGTCTGTCATAACCGCGGCCGAGCTTGTGCGCGGCTTCGAGGCCGCCGAGCGGCGCGTTGGCTTCGTCGAAATAGATCTCGGAGTAGCACTCGTCGGAGGCGATCACGAAGCCGTGGCGGTCCGAGAGCGCGAAGAGTTCGCGCCAGTCTTCGAGCGTCAGCACCGCGCCGGTCGGGTTGCCCGGCGAGCAGACATAGAGCAGTTGCGTGCGAGCCCAGACGTCGGCCGGCACCGCCGAGTAATCGCACGCGAAGTTGCGCGCCGGGTCGCTATTGACGAAATAAGGCTCTGCGCCCGCCAGAATCGCCGCGCCTTCGTAGATTTGGTAGAACGGGTTCGGACAGAGTACGATCGCAGGCTCGCCTTTCGCATTGCGCTTCGGGTCGATGACCGTTTGTGCGAGCGCAAACAGCGCCTCGCGCGAACCCGAGACCGGCAGCACCTGGGTCGCGGGATCCACCGGCGGCAGGCCGTAGCGCTGCGTAACCCACTTCGCGATCGACTCGCGCAACGGCAGCGACCCTACGGTGGCCGGATACGCGGACAGACCGCCGAGCGAAGCGATCACGGCGTCGGTTATCAACGTGGGCGTCGGATGTTTCGGCTCGCCAATGCCGAAGCTGATATGCGGGAAGCCGGCGGCCGGCGCGACGTCTTTGAAAAGCGCGCGCAGCTTTTCGAACGGATAGGGCTGGAGGGAGTCGAGTAGCGGATTCACTGGGCGGATCGAGCCTGATCGAAGAGGGCGCGGAAAGATGCACGACGGCGCATGCGCTGGGTCGCGCCGCGCGAAAATAGCAGCGGCGGCGAGCAGGGGATTATAGCGTGCGTGAGGGCTGGCGTTGGGCGGCTGGCGGGCCGTGGTCCACGGTTGAGCCTGCGGCAGGCGGGCATTGGCCACGCCGACCGAACGCCAACGAATCTTCAACTAGAAGTAACCTGGCATCAACCAGGGCACCACCACCCGCCAGGCGGCGCAGTTAATGCGCTGCAGCGGGAACGACGCGGAACGTAACAGTCCGCGCAGAAACAAGGCAGGAGCAGCAATGTACGAAGCAATCGAGGAGACGTCCGGACGAGGAGCGCGCGAAAACGCCGCAGTCCGTGACACGAACAGCACCGTCTCGCGGAGAGCGTCGCCATGACCAACTGGCTTCGCACAGGGTGGCCGACGCTCGCGATCATGCTGGGTGCGTCGGTGTGGGGAATGATCTGGTATCCGCTGCGGATGCTCGCAGCGCTCGGCGTGACCGGCACGGCCGCGAGCGCGCTCACGAGCGGCGCCGGTTGCCTGTTCGTGCTGCTGGTGCGTCATCGGGCGCTGAAAACCGTGCGCTGGCACTGGCTGCTGCCGGCGCTCGCGCTCGCCGCGGGCATCACGAATCTCGGCTTCGTGTGGGGATCGATCCACGGGCAGGTGATGCGCGTGCTTCTGCTCTTCTATCTGACACCTGCATGGACCGCGCTCTTCGCGCACTTCATCCTGCATGAACGCCTGACGTGGGCCGGCGCGGGGCTCGCCGCGCTGTCGCTGGCCGGCGCGATGACGATGTTGTGGTCGCCGCAGCTCGGCATTCCGCTGCCGGGCAACCTCGCAGAATGGGCGGGCCTTGCGGGCGGCATGGGTTTCGCGATGAGCAACGTGCTGATCCTCAAGACAAGCCGTGTATTGCCGCAGATGAAACCGGAGATGCGCACCGCGACCATCTTCGGCGGCGCGGCGATTTTCGGCGCTTGCGCGTCGCTATTCGAAGCGATGCCTGCGCCGCCCTCCGGCGCACATCTCGCTACTGCCGCCTGGCTGGTGCTCGGCCTCGGTTTCGTGCTCGCATCCAACAACATGCTCGTGCAATACGGGCTGTCGCGCGTGCCGGCCAACCGGGCGTCGATCATCATGCTGTTCGAACTCGTGGTCACGGCAATGTCCGCGTGGCTCTTTGCCGGGGAGACGCCCGGCCCGCGCGAATGGGCGGGCGGCGCGTGCATCGTGCTCGCTTCGGCGCTGTCGAGCTGGATGCATCGCACGAAGGCAATGCCGCCCGATCCCGCCAATCAGGACGCAGGCGAGGACCCGGGCGACGACCCGGGCGTCAGGAGCGCCGCGAGCACATGCTCGGCCGACATCCACCAGCGCGACGACCCTAAGGACGGCAAGAACCGCCCACGCGCGATGGTATGATTGCCCCTCATTAGCCGGCGCATGCGCGGTGCGCGTGCAGCCGGCGCCCATGTCTCGAGGGCTGGCAAGGAGCGCGGGCCGCATCGCTGCAGCGGCACACGGCTCGTGCGGCCTTCGTGAGCCACCTATTTTTCTCCCTTTCAAACAGCGAAATCGCCGTGCGTCTGACCTCGATCAAACTCGCTGGATTCAAGTCATTCGTCGATCCCACGCATTTCCAGGTTCCGGGCCAGCTAGTCGGCGTGGTCGGACCCAACGGATGCGGCAAGTCCAACATCATCGACGCCGTGCGCTGGGTGCTCGGCGAATCGCGCGCCTCGGAGCTGCGCGGCGAGTCGATGCAGGACGTGATCTTCAACGGCTCGACTGCGCGCAAACCGGGCAGCCGCGCCAGCGTCGAACTCGTGTTCGACAACGCCGACGGGCGTGCCGCCGGGCAGTGGGGCCAGTATGCCGAGATCGCCGTGAAGCGCGTGCTCACGCGCGACGGCACGTCTAGCTACTACATCAACAACCTGCCGGCGCGTCGCCGCGACATTCAGGACATTTTCCTCGGCACCGGTCTCGGCCCGCGCGCCTACGCGATCATCGGGCAGGGCATGATTGCGCGCCTGATCGAAGCGAAGCCCGAAGAACTGCGCGTCTTTCTCGAAGAAGCCGCGGGTGTCTCCAAGTACAAGGAGCGCCGCCGCGAGACGGAGAACCGCCTGCACGACACGCGTGAGAATCTGACGCGGGTCGAAGACATCGTCCGGGAACTGGGCACGAACCTCGAGAAGCTCGAAGCGCAAGCGGTCGTTGCCACGCGCTACAAGGAACTGCAAACCGACGGCGAAGAGAAGCAACGCCTGTTGTGGCTGCTGCGCAAGAACGAGGCGGGCAGCGAGCAGGAACGTCAGCAGCGCGCCATCGAACAGGCGCAAGTCGACCTCGAAGCGCAGACAGCCAAGCTGCGCGAAGTCGAAGCGCAACTCGAAACGCTGCGCGTCGCGCATTACTCGGCGAGCGACGCGATGCAGGGCGCACAAGGCGCGCTGTACGAAGCGAACGCCGAAGTGAGCCGGCTCGAAGCCGAAATCAAGTTCATCGTCGAATCGCGCAACCGCGTGCAGGCGCAAATCGCTGCGCTGACCGCGCAGCGTGAACAGTGGCAATCGCAGGCTGAAAAAGCGCAGGGCGATCTCGAAGACGCCGAAGAGCAACTCGCCGTCGCCGAAGAAAAGGCCGCGCTCGCCGAAGAAGAAGCCGCGGCGAAGCACGACGCAATGCCCGCCCTCGAAGCGCGCTGGCGCGATGCGCAAGCCGAACTGAATGCGGAGCGCGGCGGCATTGCGCAGACCGAACAGGCGCTCAAGCTCGAAGCCGCGCATCAGCGCAACGCCGATCAGCAATTGCAGCAGTTGCAGCAGCGCCATGAGCGGCTGAAGGCGGAAGCCGGCGGCCTCGACGCACCCGACGAAGCACAGCTCGAAGAGCTGCGCATGCAACTCGCGGAACACGAAGAGATTCTGCACGACGCGCAGACGCGTCTTGCCGATGCGCAGGAAACCCTGCCGCGTCTGGACGCCGAGCGCCGTGCCGCGCAGGAGCGCGTGCAGGCGGAAAGCGCGCAGATTCATCAGCTCGACGCGCGCCTTGCCGCGCTCAAGCAGTTGCAGGAAAACGTCCAGACCGAAGGCAAGATCCAGCCGTGGCTCGAAAAGCACGAGCTAGGCGGCCTGCCGCGACTCTGGAAGAAGCTGCACGTCGAGTCCGGTTGGGAAGCCGCGCTCGAAGCCGTGCTGCGCGAGCGGCTCGCCGCGCTGGAAGTATCGAATCTCGACTGGGTCAAGGCGTTCGCTACCGACGCGCCGCCCGCCAAGCTCGCGTTCTACGCACCGCCCGTCGCCGGCCAGCCGGCCGCGGCGTCGTCCGCGCTTCGGCCGCTGCTGTCGCTGGTTCGTATCGACGACGCGGGCATCCGCGCGGTGTTGAACGACTGGCTCGGCCTTGCGTTCGTCGCCGACGATCTGCAGCAGGCGCTCAGCATGCGCTCGCAATTGCCCGAAGGCGGCTCGTTCGTCGTGAAGGCGGGGCACGTGGTGACGCGCGTCGGCGTGCAGTTGTATGCGGCCGATTCGGAACAGGCCGGCATGCTGGCCCGTCAGCAGGAAATCGAAAATCTCGCGCGTCAGGTGCGCGCACAAGCCCTGCTCGCCGACGAAGCGAAGGCCGCCGCGATCCGTGCCGAAGCCGCGCACACGCAAGCGGCGCAGGCGCTGACCGACGTGCGTCAGCAGGCCGAGCGGGCGACCCAGCGCGTGCACGCGTTGCAACTCGACGTGCTCAAGCTCACGCAGGCGCACGAGCGTTACACGCAGCGCAGCACGCAGATTCGTGAAGAGCTCGAAGAGATCAACGCACAGATCGAAGAGCAGCGCGCGATGCGTGCGGAATCCGAAGCGAACTTCGAGCGTTACGACGGCGAACTCGCGGAATTGCAGGCGCGCTTCGAAGATCATCAACTGGCTTTCGAGGCGCTCGACGAAGCGCTTACCGCTGCACGCGGCGAGGCACGCGACCTCGACCGCGCCGCGACCGACGCGCGCTTCGCCGCGCGCAACATGGCGAACCGCATCGACGAATTGAAGCGCAGCATTCAGGTCGCGCACGAGCAGAGCGAGCGGGTCGCGGCGTCGCTCGAGGATGCACGCGCCGAACTCGAAACCATCAACGAGCAGACCGCTCACACGGGCTTGCAGGACGCGCTCGACATTCGCGCGGTCAAGGAAGAGGCGTTGCACGCCGCGCGTCTCGAACTGGACGACCTGACTGCCAAGCTGCGTGCCGCGGACGAAACGCGTCTCACCGCCGAGCGCGCGTTGCAACCGCTGCGCGACCGCATCAACGAATTGCAACTGAAGGAGCAGGCCGCGCGGCTGAACGGCGAGCAGTTCATCGAGCAACTGGCGGCAGCGGGCGTCGACGAGGCGGAGCTGCAGGCCAAACTCACGCCGGACATGAAGCCGTCGTATCTGCAGGGCGAAGTCACGCGCATCAACAACGCGATCACCGCGCTTGGTCCGGTCAACATGGCCGCGCTCGACGAACTCAAGGCGGCCACCGAGCGCAAGTCGTTCCTCGACTCGCAATCGGCCGATTTGACGAGCGCGATCGAGACGCTCGAAGACGCAATCCGCAAGATCGACGCGGAAACGCGCACGCTATTGCAAGGCACCTTCGACGAAGTGAACCGTCATTTCGGCGAACTGTTCCCGCGTCTCTTCGGCGGCGGCCAGGCGAAGCTGATCATGACCGGCGACGAGATTCTCGACGCCGGCGTACAGGTGATGGCGCAGCCTCCGGGCAAGAAAAATTCGACGATCCACTTGCTGTCGGGCGGCGAAAAAGCGCTGACCGCAACCGCGCTCGTGTTCGCGATGTTCCAGTTGAATCCGGCGCCGTTCTGTCTGCTCGACGAAGTGGACGCGCCGCTAGACGACGCCAACACCGAACGTTTCGCCAATCTGGTACGCGCGATGTCGGACAAAACCCAGTTCCTTTTCATCTCGCACAACAAGATCGCGATGGAAATGGCGCAGCAACTGATCGGCGTGACGATGCAGGAGCAGGGCGTGTCGCGCATCGTTGCCGTCGACATGGAAACGGCTGCGGGTTTCGCCCAGAATATCGTTTAAGTTTTCGTTTGAATCAAGGAAGCGCGGGCGCCCGCGTTCAGCGCTGCGGCACTCGCCGCGCGATACGTGGGGCGGGCGTCAGGACGCGCAGATAAAGAATTGCTGATGGAGCATGCATGGACGAGTTGACACTCGGTTTGATCGGCGCGGGTGCCGTGGTGGTCGGGGGCGTGGTGGTGTACAACGCGTGGCAGGGCGCCAAGGTGCGCCGCAAGATGCCGCGGCCCATGCCCGCGGACGCCGCGGAAAATTTCGCGCGCGACGACCATCAGGAACAGAGCCCGTTCATCGAACCGGCTCGGCCCACAACGCGTCGCGAGCCCGTAGTGGGTGCGGAGGCATCCGCCGACACGGCGTCGGCCCGCGTCGAACCGACTTTTGGCGCGCCGGTAGGCGCCGCGCCGCTGGATACGCCGGCCGACATTCAGGCAGAGACGACCACACCGAACGGCTATCTGTCGGAGGGCGATGATGCCGAGGCGGAGGGTGGCGCAAAGGCGAGCTCCGGTGCCGACGCCGGCAAGGACGCGGCGGCGGCTGGTCAACAACCCGCGAGCAACGCGTCGCGCGAAGCGGACGAACAGATCGAGCCGATTCTGCCGGCTGCCACGACGATCTCGTCCGCGCCGCCGGCTATCGTCGATCGCCGCATCGACTGCATCGTGCCGATTCGTCTGAACGGACCGGTTGCGGGCGACAAGGTGATTCCGCTCGCGCAGCGTCTGCGCCGCGCCGGCAGCAAGCCGGTACATATCGAAGGCAAACTCGAGGGCGGCGCGTGGGAGTTGCTGCAAAACGGCGCGCGTTATGAAGAGCTGCGCGCGGCCGCGCAACTGGCCAATCGCAGCGGTGCGTTGAACGAACTTGAGTTCTCCGAGTTCGTGACGGGCGTACAGCAGTTCGCCGATGCAATCGACGCCTCGCCGGAATTTCCCGACATGCTCGAAACAGTCGCGATGGCGCGTGAACTCGACGGTTTCGCCGCGCAGTGCGACGCACAGTTGTCGATCAACGTGCTCTCCGACGGCGCGCCGTGGTCGGCCAACTACGTGCAAGCGGTGGCCTCGCAAGACGGCTTGCTGCTTTCGCGCGACGGCACGCGCTTCGTGAAGCTGGACGCGCGCCAGAGCCCGGTGTTCATGCTGCAGTTCGGCGACACGAACTTCCTGCGCGACGACCTCACGTACAAGGGCGGTCAGATGATCACGCTGGTGCTCGACGTGCCGGTGGCCGACGAAGACATCTTGCCGTTCCGTCTGATGTGCGACTACGCGAAGTCGCTGGCCGAGCGCATTGGCGGGCGAGTGGTGGACGACGGCCGTCGCCCGTTGCCGGAGACCGCGTTGCTCGCCATCGAAAAGCAGTTGATGACGCTTTACGCGAAGCTCGAACAGGCCGGCATTCCGGCAGGATCGCCGGCCACTCGGCGTCTGTTCAGTCAATAACCCGCCGCGTTTCAAAACGCCTCGAACGGCCGCGCAACGCGCGGCCGTTGTCGTTTTGAAGAGCGACGCCGCCGACTTTCGCACACACGCGTTGAGGTCTGCAAGCTGGCCATTCGGCCGATGTAAAGGGGCACGCTTCCTGCGATAATCCAGTGTCCAATTTCACTGAAGAAGCGCCTACAGCATGGCTCGAACTCCCGCCTCAGATCCAGCAATCAGCGCTCCGGCCGAGCGGGCCGCGTGGCTGCGCGCGGAACTCGAACGCGCCAATTACGCGTACTACGTGCTCGACCAGCCCGACTTGCCGGACGCGGAGTACGACAAGCTGTTCAAGGAACTGGAGAGCATCGAGGCGGAGCATCCCGATCTGATCGTCCCTGATTCGCCTACGCAGCGCGTTGGTGGCGAGGCGGCAAGCGGGTTCGAGCCGGTCGTTCACGACCAGCCCATGCTGTCACTGAACAACGGTTTCGCGGACGAAGACATTCTCGCGTTCGACAAGCGCGTGGGCGACGCACTCGGCAACAATGCGAAGGAACCGCCGGTCCCGGTGGACTACGCGGCCGAGTTGAAGTTCGACGGCCTCGCGATCTCGCTGCGCTATGTCGACGGCGTGTTCGTGCAGGCCGCCACGCGCGGCGACGGCACGACTGGCGAGAACGTCACGGAGAACGTCCGCACGATCCGCTCTATTCCTCTCAAGCTGAAGGGCAAGCGCGTGCCGCGCATACTCGACGTGCGCGGCGAGGTGCTGATGTTCAAGCGCGACTTCGAGCGTCTGAACGAACGTCAGCGCGCCGCGGGTCACAAGGAGTTTGCCAATCCGCGCAACGCCGCGGCGGGCAGCTTGCGTCAGCTCGATTCGAAAATCACCGCGCAAAGGCCGCTGTCGTTCTTTGCGTATGGCATCGGCGTGCTCGAAGGCGTCGAGATGCCGGCCACGCATAGCGAACTGCTCGACTGGTACAAGGAACTCGGCTTGCCCGTCAATGCGGAGCGCGCGGTCGTGAAGGGCGCCGAAGGTCTGCTCGCGTTTTTCCATGCGGTCGGCGAGAAGCGCGACAAGTTACCGTACGACATCGACGGCGTCGTGTACAAGGTCAACCGGCGCGACGAGCAGGACGCGCTCGGCTTCGTGTCGCGTGCGCCCCGTTTCGCTCTCGCGCACAAGTTCCCGGCGCAGGAAGCGTTGACCAAACTGGTCGCGATCGACGTGCAAGTGGGGCGCACCGGCGCGATCACGCCCGTGGCGCGCCTCGAGCCCGTGTTCGTCGGCGGCGCGACTGTCACGAACGCCACGCTGCATAACGAAGACGAAGTGCGTCGCAAGGACATCCGTATCGGCGACACCGTGATCGTGCGGCGCGCGGGCGATGTCATTCCGGAAGTGGTGAGCGCGCTCATCGACCGCCGCCCGCCTGACGCGCATGAATTCGTGATGCCCACGCATTGTCCGGTGTGCGGCTCGAACATCGAGCGGCTACCCGACGAGGCGATTGCGCGTTGCACCGGCGGCCTCTTCTGTCCGGCCCAGCGCAAGCAGGCGCTGTGGCACTTCGCGCAGCGGCGCGCGCTGGACATCGACGGACTGGGTGAGAAGATCATCG
>Ga0256798_1000369_pt1 | contig 13133 bp, 10 predicted proteins | sample MC6MC0949MT_FD_190193 | JGI IMG/M metagenome (GOLD analysis project Ga0256798, IMG submission 190193) | Metatranscriptome of enriched soil aggregate microbial communities from Iowa State University, Ames, United States - MC6-MC0949-MT... | ecosystem: Environmental > Terrestrial > Soil >... | reverse complement strand
CTGGTTGAGCAGCGCCGTGAACGGTTCCGTGAAGCTCAGGTAACCCAGATCGAACAGCACCTTGGTGATGAACCGCGAGTAGAGCAGATGCAGGATGGCGTGGGTCACACCGCCGACGTACTGATCGACGGGCGCCCACTTCTCGGCCTCTGCGGGATCGAAGGCTCGGGTGTCGTCGCCCACCGACAGGAACCGCAGGAAGTACCACGAGCTGTCCACGAACGTGTCCATCGTGTCCGTGTCCCTTTTCGCGGGACCACCGCACGACGGGCAGGTGACGTTCACCCAGTCCGTGGCCGCGCCCAGTGGACTCGTGCCCTTCGGCTGCAGATCCAGTCCTTCGGCCGGCGGCAGCAGCACGGGCAGGTCGGACTCCGGCACCGGCACCTCACCGCACTTCTCGCAGTGGATGATCGGGATGGGAGTGCCCCAGTAGCGCTGGCGGGAGATCAACCAGTCGCGCAGCCGGAAGTTCTTCGCGGGCGCACCGAGTGCGCCGCCCTGCAGTGCCTCGGTGATCCGACGGATCGCGTTCGACTTGCTCAGCCCGTCGAAGGGCCCGGAGTTGATCAACCGGCCTTCGCCGTTCAGCGCGACACCGGTCTCCGACGGGTTCTGCAGCGGCAGATCGTCGGGCAGGATCGGCTCTCCCGTCTCGGGATCGGTCTGGATGACCGGGATGGCACCGGTGACGGGCTGATTCGTGTCGACCACCACACGCACGGGCAGATCGAACGCGCGGGCGAAGTCCAGGTCGCGCTGATCGTGCGCGGGAACCGCCATGATGGCACCCGTCCCGTAGTCGCTGAGCACGTAGTCGGCCGCCCAGATCGGCAGCTTCTCACCGGTCAGCGGATTGATCGCGTGACGCTCAAGGAACACGCCCGTCTTCTCGCGGTCGCTGCTGAGCCTGTCCATCTCGGTCGTGCCGCGGACCTCGTCGAGGTACCGGTCGAATCGCGCCTTCACCTCGGGGCGTGCGTCTTTCACCAGCTCGGCGGCGAGATCGGAGTCCGGCGCCACGACCATGAACGTCACGCCGTACAGCGTGTCGGGACGCGTCGTGTAGACGGTCACGGGCTCGTCGCGGCCTTCGATCCTGAAGTTGACGTCAGCGCCGGTCGAACGACCGATCCAGTTGCGCTGCATACTGATGACCTTCGACGGCCACGCGCCCTCCAGCTGGTTCAGATCGTCCAGTAGACGGTCGCCGTAGTCGGTGATGCGGAAGTACCACTGGGTGAGCTTCTTCTTGGTGACCAGGTTGTCGCAGCGCTCGCAGCGTCCGTTGACGACCTGCTCGTTCGCCAGAACGGTCTGGTCGAAGGGACACCAGTTGACGGAGCTCTCCTTGCGATAGGCGAGGCCCTTCTCATACAGCTTCAGGAACAGCCACTGGTTCCAGCGGTAGTAGGCGGGGTCGCTCGTCTGCAGTACCCGATCCCAGTCGAAGCTCGGCGCGTACCGCCGCATGCTCGCCTTCTGCTGAGCGATGTTGTCGTTGGTCCATCCGTTGGGATCCAGACCGCGCTTGATCGCGGCGTTCTCCGCCGGCAGTCCGAACGAGTCCCAGCCGATGGGGTGCAGCACGTTGAATCCCTGCTGACGCCAGTAACGCGCGATCACGTCTCCCAGCGCGTACGCCTCGGCGTGACCCATGTGGAGGTCGCCGGACGGGTACGGGAACATGTCGAGCACGTACTTGCGAGGACGGTTGTCGCCGGGGTCGTTCGTCGCGAACGGCTTGAGCTCTTCCCAGATCGGGAGCCACTTCTTCTGGATGGCGGCGAAGTCGTAGTGCGCGCCGTCGATGGGCGCGCTCGCTGAATCGTGCTCTTGTGTCACGGGACTCTCATTCGTTGTGATCCGCCCGGCCGATCGTCGCCGGGTGCAAAGAAGCGGGAAGCATGCTCATTACGAACACATTTCGTCTCTTACAGTACTAAACGTTCGGGGTGCCCGATCCGTTCCCGACGACGGTCAGGCCTGCCGCGGCGAGCAGGGCCGCGGCCTTCACAGCGACCTCCTGGAGCTCTTCGTCCGGATCGGAGAGTGCGGTGATCCCTCCGCCGGCGCCGATGCTGACCGATCCGGATCGCACGACGACGCTGCGGATGACCATCGCCAGGTCTGCGGCACCGTCCAGTCCGAAGTATCCGAAACAGCCGGAGTAGACGCCGCGCGGACCGTTCTCGAGCCGGTTGAGGATGCGCATCGCGCTCAGTTTGGGCGCTCCCGTCATCGAGCCGGCAGGGAAACACGCGGCAACCGCATCCACGGCGCCGAGATCGGGCAGGAGGTCTCCTTCGACCGTGCTCACCAGCTGATGCACCTGCGGATAGCTCTCCACCGCGAGGAGGTGGCTCACCGCGACCGATCCCACCCGGCAGACCCGGGCCAGATCGTTGCGCATCAGGTCGACGATCATCACGTTCTCCGCGCGTTCCTTGTCGCTCGCCTCCAGCTCCGCGCGGAGCTCGAGGTCACGGACGAGCGTGGTGCCACGCGGACGAGTGCCCTTGATCGGTTGGGTCTGAACGCGCCCGGATGCGGACACCGAGAGGAAGCGCTCGGGCGACGAGCTGATCAACGAGGTCCCGGAGATACGCAGGAAGCCTCCATGGTGCGCCGGACTGGACGTCCGCAGCCTGAGATGCAGTGCCAGCGCGTCCCGTTCGACGCGAGCGGTCGCCTCGTTGGTCAGGCAGAGTTGATACGCATCCCCCTGCCGAATCGATTCCTGGCAGGAGCGGATCAGGTCGAGATACTGGGCGGGTCCATGGCGCCACACGGCAGCCGGCCTTTCATCGGCCGAGAACGCATCCGCGTGGATCTCCGCATAGCGCGACGCTGAGCCCGTCGCGGAGGAGAGACGGTGCCGCACGTCCATCGCCCAGTCTGTGGTCTCCCGGTCCGATGCGGACGTATCGTCGTCGACGAGGGCGATGAGCTCCATCGTTCCGCTGTCGTGATCCATCACGACGGCCCGATCGACGAACGCCATCGCGGCATCCGGTCCCGCATCGCCTTTCGGGCGCGCGACCGGAATCGCGAGGGCGGATGCGCCGCTCTCGTAGCCCAGCCAGCCCACCCAGCCGAGCGCGAACGATGGATGAGGAGACTCGTTCTCGATTCGTGCTCTGCCGTCGAGATCCGCCCGCAGGAACTCGAGCATCGTCCCGGGAACCACATCCTCCTCGGTGAGCGAACCATCGGGCGAGCTGCCGAACACCCGAACGTTCGCCTGCGCCTCCGCCGTCGCTGAAACCCTCGCCGTCGCCACGAGCGTGCTCGACGCCAGATAGGTGCGGCCGCTGGAAGCGCCATGGCCAGCATCCAGCCACACCGCTGTCCTCTCGTCTGCGAAAAGAGTCACGAACACGTCGGCGGGGTCGACCCAGCCCTCGAGCGAGAACCTGCGGAGTCGGGGAACCACCTGCATTAGCCTAGGCGAATGGACGCGAGCAGCACCCTGTACACGTGGAACCAGGGCGAGTTGCTCGTCGTCGATGACTGCGAGGTCGCGGAGAGCACGCTCGAAGCGGCCGATTCCTTTCTCGTCTCCGACGGTCGTGCTTTGGCCACGGGTCTCCACCGCTCCCGCTTTCGGGAGTCCGCGAGGGAGCGCGGATGGCGCGGTGGTTCCGATCTCTCCGCGTTCTGGGATACGTCGATCGCCCTGATACCGAGGGAGGGGATGTGGTTTCCCCGGTTCGAACTCGTGACCGTGCGCGAGACGCCACGACTGCAGTTCCGCCTTCGCACAGCACCGGCTCTCAGTGATTCCGTCGTGCTCGCCACGGCGAAAGGCGATCCGCGCACTGTTCCCCACCTCAAAGGTCCGGATCTCCCCGCGATGAGCCGTCTTCGACAGGAGGCTCAGAAGGTCGGTGCTCAGGAGGCGGTGATCCTCTCGGAGGGACACATCACGGACGGCGCGTCCTCGGCCCTTCTCTGGTGGCGCGGGAACGAACTGTTCACACCGCCTCTCGGACTCCCCCGGGTCGACAGCGTCGCCGCGAGAACGGTTCGCGGTGTGGCGGCGGCGCTCAGGGTCCCCGTCGACGAGGAAGAGGTTTCACCGGCGCAGCTCGACGGCACCGTGGTCTGGTCGGTGAACGCACTGCACGGCATCCGCGCGGTGACGGCCTGGGTCGATGGCCCACGCGTGGTGCAGGATCCGGCACGAACGGCCGCATGGCGTGCGCGACTCAGTGCACTCGCTCGGCCCCTCTGATCCGACCGTCCTGCAACACCACCCGTCGGGTGATCAGGTCATCGGCGACGGGAGTGTGGGAGATCAGGAGCACGGTCCGCCCGTCTTCAGCGGCAGTGCTCATGATGTCCTGCACGACTCGTTCAGCGACGGGCGCATCCACGTTCGCGGCCGGCTCGTCGACGATGAGCACCGGGAACTCGGCGAGGATGGCCCTGGCCAACGCGATCCGCTGCGCCTGACCCCCTGACACGAGCGCGCCGTGCTCGCCGACACGGGCATCCAATCCACCGCGGTCACGCACCCAATCCGCCAGTCTCACACGGTCGAGCACCGCCATGAGCTCGTCGTCCGTCGCGGTCTCCTTCGCGAAGAGGAGGTTCTGCCTGACGTCTGAATCGAAGAGGTACGGCTGCTGCTCGCACAGTCCGATCGCCCTGCGGACGTCGTCCTGCGCGACACTCTTCGCTTCGGCACCGTCGATCAGGAATCGGCCGTCATAGTCGACGAAGCGGACGAGCACATGCGCGAGCGCGGTCTTCCCGGCTCCGGTCGGGCCGGTCAGCAACACGCGTTCACCGGGTTCCAGACGGAGATCGATCCCCGTGAGCACGTCGTCGGACGACCCGGGCCAGTGTGCACGCACATCCTGGAGCTCGATGACGGGAGTACCCGATACCCGCAGCGGCTGCGGCTCCGCCGGGTCGACCGGTATGCCTGACGGGGATTCGCCGGAGACCGTCGTGGCCAACCGCCGCGCGCTCGCAATGACCTGCCGACGTGCCCCGAGAGCGAGCGGGATCGTTCCGAACACCTCGAACACGGCGAGCGGCACAAGCGCGACAACCGCAAGCGACGGTGCGTCGAGCCGACCCGAGGCCAGGGCCGGGATGCCCGCGAGCAGTGCGAGTGTCGTCGCACCGCCCGCAAGCACCGACACGACGGCGGTGGTGAGACCAGCGCCGACGACACGCGACCGCACCGCCGTGGTCACCGCGCGGCTCGCATCCGAGACGCGCCGTTGCGCCGTCGGCAGAGCACCGAAGGCCGTCAGGACGTCGAGGTTGGCGGTGAGATCGAAGATCGCGTCGCCGAGACGGGCGCGCAGCGGAGCGATCCCGCGTTCCGCCCATCCGGAGACGGACCGGTTCAGCAGGCTTCCGATCGCGAACGCGGCGATCAGTGCTGCGAGAAGTGCACCCCCGGCTTCCGGAAGCACCAGACAGGTTCCTACAACTCCCACTGCGGCGATCACGCCGGCGGTGACAAGCGGCTGCACGACACGCAGCGATCGGTTCTGCAGCTCGTCCACGTCGTCGGTCAGGCTCGTCAGCAGATCGCCCCGCCGAGTGTCGCCCAGACCATCCGGTGCGAGGGGAACCAGCCGGGTGAACAACTCCGACCGAACCACCGCGAGCTGGCGGAACGCGGCATCGTGCCCCGACAGGCGTTCCAGGTAGCGGAAGAACGCTCGTCCGAGTGCGAACGCCCGCACCCCGACCACAGCCATCGAGACGTAGATCAGCGCAGGCTGCTCGGACGCCCGGGTGATCAGCCAGGCGGAACACGCCAGCAACGCCAGCGCGCTTCCTGCGCTCAGTACGCCGAGTCCGATCGCGCCCCAGAGCCTTCCGGCCGGAGGGAGCGCCGACCGCAGGATCCGACGGGTCTCCGTGTCAACGGACATATGACATCTCCCTGGGCTCGAGGACGGCGTCGGCGGCTTCGACGAGCGCGGCCCGGTGGCTGATCGCGAGCACGGCGACCCCATCCGCCGCGATCCGTCGAAGCGATGCGACGACTCGCGCCTCCGTGACGTCGTCGAGTGCCGATGTCGGCTCGTCGAGGATCAGCACGGACGTCTGTTCCGCTCGCATCCGATAGATCGCGCGGGCGAGCGCGATCCTTTGAGCCTGTCCGCCGGAGACGCCGCTGCCCCCGACGCCGAGCAGGGTCTCCGGGCGGAGCTCGGATGCGGCTGCCTCACGAAGCGACGACGCGACCAGCGCGGGATCCGGATGCGCCGAGCCCAACGCGACATTCTCGCCGACCGTGCCCGAGATGAGACCGGGATGCTGCCCAGCCCAAGCGATCCTCGACCGGCGGCCCTCCGCATCCCGCTCGCCACCCGCGGTGATCCGACCGGTGAAGGGCACGAATCCGAGCGCTGCACCCACGAGGCTCGATTTGCCGGCGCCGCTCGGCGCGCTCAGCACGGTCAGGTGTCCGGGAAGCGCTTCTCCGCAGAAGGAGTCCACGACCGTGGTCTCGTCGTGCCTCACGGTCACGCCGTCCCAGACGAGTCCGTCTCCCACCGCGCCAAGGGTGTGCGCCACGTGGGCCGACGACGACACCGAGTCTGAGACTGTGGCCGCGGCCGTGGCCGCTACCGCCTGACGGCCCGCTTGCGTCCGGTCCGCATCGAGGATGTCGAACGCCTTCTGCGAGGCTTCGATCCCTTCGGTCGCCGCGTGGTAGCTCGCGCCGACGTTTCGAAGCGGGAGGAACGCTTCGGGCGCTAGCAGGAGCACGAAAAGGCCCACGGAGAGATCGAGCTGCCCGTTGAGCAGCCTGAGCCCGATCGCCACCGCCACTAGCGCCACCGACAGACTCGCCGCGAGCTTGAGGACGAACCCCGAGAGGAAGGACATCCGCAGCACGGTCATCGTGTGCACCCGGTAGTCGTCGCTCACGGCACGGATGTGCGCCGCCTGCCGATGCTGACGGCCGAACAGCTTGAGGGTGGAGAGTCCCGCCACCACATCGAGGAACCCGCGCGAGAGGGTCGACAGCTTCTCCCACTGCCGGGACTGCGCGGCCTGAGTCGCCCACCCCACGAGCATCATGAAGACGGGGATGAGCGGAAGGGTGACCAGCACGATGATGCCGCTGGTCGCGTCCTGCCAGAAGATCACGGCAAGGAGCACGGGTGTCGCGATCGCGGTGAGGATGAGCTGCGGCAGGTACTTCGTGAAGTAGCCGTCGAGCGCATCCAGACCCCGGCCCACGGTGAGCGTGACGTCGGCGGTACTCCGGGTGCTCAGCCAGGATGGTCCGAGCCGGCCGATCGCGGAGGTGAGCGCGTCGCGCAGCTGTCCGATCACGGTCGCTCCCCCGCGTGCCGAGTTCGCCTCCCCCACGAGCAGCGCTCCACCCCGCACCAGGACCACGACGACGAGCGCTGCGAAGAGGCCGCTGAGCGCAGCTATCGGGTCACCCGCTATCGCCCGCACGAGCAGCTGTGTCACCAGCCACGAGAATCCGATCACGCACAGGGTCTGCAGCAACCCGAGCAGAGCGCCTGCGGCGAGCGTCGAACGGGCCGCAGCGGCGTAACGGAGCAGACGTGGGTCGAGGGGTCGCATCGTCAGACCGTCGGAACCGGATCGGCCGGCGCGCTCGGTTCAGCCGGTGCCGCGGACTCCTCGGGGATGCTCGCGCGCGTCACGCGCTTGCGGAAGATCCAGTACGTCCAGCCCTGGTACAGGAGGATGAGCGGCAGGAATATCGCCGCGACCCAGGTCATCACCGAGAGCGTGGTGTCCGTGCTCGAGGCGTTCGCGATCGTCAGGCTGTTCTCCGGATTCGGCGACGACGGCATCACATTCGGGAACAGTGCGGCGAACAACGACACGACGGCCAGTGCGATGGTCACGGCCATGAACCCGAAGGACCAGCCTTCATTCCGTCGGAGGTTGGCGATCCACGAGGCGATCAGTGCGACCGCTGCGCACGCGGCCAAGAGGACGAACAGCAGAGAGAAGTGCGCAATCGCCGTCCACCCCAGGAACACCGCGGCGACGACGATCGCCAGCGCACCCGACGTGATCGCCAGTCTGCGCGCGCGTTCACGGATCGGTCCATCCGTCTTGAGCGAGACGAAGACCACACCGTGCGTGAAGAACAGCAGGAGGGTCGTCAGACCGCCCAGAAGCGCATAGCCGTTCAGCAGGTCGAAGAACGTCCCCGTGTAGTTGTGCCCCGAGTCCAGGGACACGCCCTGAACGATGTTGGCGAACGCGACACCCCACAGGAGGGCGGGGAGCGTGGAACCGACGATGATCATCCCGTCGAACCATCGCTTCCATCGCGAGTCCGGCCGCTGGTGCCGGTACTCGAATGACACACCACGCACGATCAGTGCGAGCAGGATCAGCAGGAGCGCGAGATAGAAACCACTGAACAGCGTCGCGTACCACTCGGGGAATGCGGCGAACAATGCCGCCCCTCCGACTATGACCCATGTCTCGTTGAGGTCCCAGACCGGACCGATTGTGTTGATCATGACGCGCCGGTCGACCTCGTCCCTACCGAGGAACGGAAGGGCCATGCCGACCCCGAAGTCGAACCCGTCGAGAACGAAGTAGCCGATGAAGAAGAACGCGACGATGCCGAACCACAGAATTGCCAGATCCATTCGAAGCCTCCTAGTAGACCGTCACGCTGGCGACGGGATTGCCCTCGTCGTCGACGTGCTCGTCGACCGGTGCGGGTCCCTTCTGCGCGGCGCGTTTGATGAGTGAGAATTCGACGACGGCCAAGGTGCCGTAGACGGCCGTGAACGCGATCAGCGAGATCAGGATCGTCAGCCCGGTCACCTCGGGAGACACGCCGTCCGCCGTCTTCATGAGTCCGAAGACGATCCATGGCTGTCGGCCCATCTCGGTGAAGATCCAGCCCACGGTCATCGCGAGGAGCGAGAGCGGGAACGACCAGATCGCCACCTTCCAGATCCACGCCCGCCGCGGTTCACGCCCCTTGCGGGTGATCCAGAGGCCGACCACCGCGATCAGCACGTGCAGCATCCCGAGGCCGATCATCCAGCGGAACGCCCAGTAGGTGATCCAGATGATGGGCGTGTAGTCGCCGGGGCCGTAGATCTGCACGTAGTGGGCCTGCAGGTCGTTGATACCCTCGACCGTGCCGTTCAACGTGTGCGTCGAGAGGAACGACAACAGGTACGGGATGCGGATCGAGAAGAGCTCGTGCACGCCATCCGGTGTCCCGAGCGTGAAGATCGAGAACGACGCGTCCGCGCCGGTCGATGTCTTGTACAGAGCCTCCGCCGCCGCCATCTTCATGGGCTGCGTCTGCACCATCGCGAGCCCGAGCTGATCGCCGCTCAGCACGGTGAGACCGCCGCCGACGACCATCGACCAGAGTCCGAACTTCAGCGCAGGACGCATGGTGTCGAGATTCTGGCGTCGGGAGAGATGCCAGGCCGCGACCGAGATGATCAGACCGGCCGACACCATGAACGCCGCGAAGATCGTGTGCGGAAACGCCGCAAGCGCCACCTTGTTGGTCAACACGGCCCAGATGTCGGTGAGCTCGGCACGACCGCGCGCCTCGTTGAGCTTGTAGCCGACCGGATTCTGCATGAACGCGTTCGCGGCGATGATGAAGTAGGCCGACAGGATGGTGCCGGCGGCGACGATCCAGATGGTCGCGAGGTGCAGTCCACGCGGCAGCTTGTCCCACCCGAAGATCCACAGACCGATGAAGGTCGCTTCGAGGAAGAACGCGAGGAGTCCCTCGAGTGCGAGCGGCGCACCGAAGACGTCGCCGACGAATCTCGAGTAGTTGGACCAGTTCATCCCGAACTGGAACTCCTGCACGATTCCGGTGACGACGCCCATGGCGAAGTTGATGAGGAAGAGTTTGCCGAAGAAGTGCGTGAGCTGGAGGTAGTGGACCTTGCCGCTTCGATACCACGCGGTCTGAAAGATGGCCACTGCCACAGCGACACCGATGGTGATCGGCACGAAGAGGAAGTGGTAGATCGTCGTCAGTCCGAACTGCCATCGAGAGAGAAGCAGAGGGTCAAGCCATTCGTGCACAGCACCCCACCAATCTGTTAGTTCTACGTGATGTAGAACTCTATTTCTACAAAGTGTAGAACACTCTCGGACACTTCGCGTACCCTTGTTCTCGTGGTCAATCTCGGAGAGCTCGAACGCGCGGTGATGGATGCGCTCTGGACGGTCGACGCGCCCACGACGGCGAACGAGATCCGCGAGAAGCTGACCGCGGACCGCATCGACGGAACGGCTCCCGCCATCACGACCGTGCTCACCGTGCTCTCGCGGCTGGAGCACAAGGGTTTCGTGGAACGCACGCGAAACGGCCGTCCGCATCTGTACACCGCGGCGCTGTCCCGAGAGAGCCACGTCGCCGATCTCATGCACGAGGTACTCGAAAGCTCATCCGACCGAAGTGCAGCTCTCGCGCACTTCGTGGGAAGCGTCGACGAGTCTGAGGCGGAGATGCTCCGCCGTCTGCTCGCAGACCGCATCCATTAGCCGACGGTGACCACGGTCAGCGAGCTCGCTCTCACACTGGCGGCCATCGCGGTGGCGCTCGCATGGCCGGTGCCTCTTCTGCTGGCACGGGCACGCTGGCCATCCGCCGCTCCCGTGCTGGCACTCGCGCTCTGGCAGTCCATCGCGCTCGCGGGTGGCATCTCGATGATCGGATCGCTGCTGGTTTTCGGGCTGCAACCGTTCGGCGATGATCTCTGGACCCGGATTCGCGCGGCACTCGGCAATGTCTTCAGCGGTCCCCTGCCGAAAGACGTGACCCTGCTGACGGCGTTCGCGCTGAGTGCGGCCGTGCTGCTGACCGTCCACCTCGTCCTGAACCTCGCACTGACCTCGGCGCGCAGCCGACTGCAGCGGCACCGCCACCGCGAACTGCTCAGTCTCCTGAGCTCTCCGATGCCCGACGTGCCTCGCACCCGGGTAATCGACCATCCAGCGCCCGCCGCATACTGCCTACCCGGCGCACGAAGCGTGACCGTCCTCTCCGAAGGCATGATCGAGCTGCTCACCGACGAACAACTCGAAGCCGTGATCGCGCACGAGCGCGCGCATCTGAGACAGAAGCACCATCTGCTGCTCGACGCGTTCCGCTCCTGGAAGCGCGCCCTCCCCTGGTTCCCCATCGCCACCCGGGCTCAGGATGCTGTCGCACTGCTGGTCGAGATGCTCGCCGACGACACCGCGCGGCGTCACGTGAGCGGCCGGGTGCTGGCCGACGCGATCGAACGAGTCGATTCCACGGGCTCGTCCGGCGCGGTCCTCGGCGCACCACGCGATCCCCGCACACCGGAGCAGCGTCGCACCGACATCGCCGCCCGGGTCGAACGCCTCACGCGGCCACCGCATGCCGTGGCACCGGTGACGAGAACGCTCGTCATGCTCACGACCGCTGCGCTCGTCATCGTCCCTCCGGCCCTGGTGCTCGCAAGCTGATCGGAGAGCGACACGTTCCGACTGCTGCTCTCAGGAAGCGCACAGTAGTGTTTCATGCATGCCGAAGAAGGGCCCGTACGCAAAGGGGATCGCCAAACGGGAGGAGATCCTCGACACCGCACTCGACGTCTTCGCCGAGAAGGGATACCGGCGCGCATCGCTGCGTCGGATCGCCGAGGCGGTCGGCCTGAGCCAGGCCGGGCTGCTGCACCACTTCTCCTCCAAGGAGCAGCTCTTCTCCGAGGTCCTGCGCAAACGCGACGAGGTGGATGTACGCATCGCCGGCTCGTCGGAACGCGATGCCCTGGGCGAGAACCCGTTCGGGACGCTCGTCGATGTCGTACACCGCAATGCGCAGGTTCCCGGACTGGTGCAGCTCTATGCGACGGTGTCGGTGGACGCAGCCGACGACGATCATCCCGGCCACGACTATTTCGTCTCCCGGTACCGCGACTTCATCGCACAGCTCGAGAACCACGTGCGAGCCGAGCAGTCTGCCGGCAGGATCGATGCCGCCCTCGACGCGCATCAAATCGCTCGCATCGGCATCGCGGTCGCCGACGGCATGCAGGTGCAGTGGATGCTCGACGACCACGCCGACATGGCTCAGGCGATCGAGTACTTCTGGTCCCTGGTGACGAGCATCGGTCGTCACGGATGAACGATGCGCTGACCTGGATCCTCGACATCGTCCAGAGCGTCGATCCCGTGCTCCGCACACTTCTCGCCGGCGTCGGCATGATGCTCGAAACGTCGATCCTGATCGGACTCATCGTTCCGGGTGACACGATCGTGCTCGTCGCCAGCACGGCGGTGAGCTCCCCGCTCCAGTACTTCGCGCTCGTCCTCGTCGTGATCGCGGGAGCTCTGGCGGGTGAGAGCATCGGATTCGCTCTCGGCCGCTTCTTCGGTCCGAAGATTCGGCTGAGCCGACTCGGTCGCCGCATCGGCGCCGACAATTGGAGTCGCGCAGAGGCGTATCTGGCCAAGCGGGGAGGCATTGCGGTCTTTCTGTCCCGCTTCCTACCCGTGCTCCACTCGCTCATCCCCCTGACCGTCGGGATGAGCCGGATGCGATACCGCACCTTCATGGCATGGACCGTGCCCGCCTGCGTCATCTGGTCGTTCGCGTATGTGTCCGTGGGCGCGCTCGCGGCCGGCAGCTATCGTGAGCTCTCGCGCGAGCTCCACTGGGCGGGCTATGTGTTCGTCGGGATCATCGCGGTCTTCATCGTCGCCGCCTTCGTGCTCAAGAAGGTGCTCAATCGACGGGAAGAGAAGCACATGGCCGTGGGCGGCGCCGAAGACGACGATGCGGCGACCCGGTCACCCGAGCCGCCGCATCGCGACGAGGTCTAGCCGGCCACTCGTTACTTCTTGATGTCGTGCTTCGACAGCCATTCCTTGGCGAGCACGTCGGGCTGGGTCTTGCTCGCGCCCTGGTTCTCACCGTTCAGTTCGATCAGATCTTCCGTAGTCAGTGCTGCGGAGACCTTGTTGAGCACGTCCTTCACCGTGTCCGACGCCTTCTTGGAGTTGATCAGCGGCACGACGTTCTGCGCTGCGATCAGGTTCTTCGGGTCCTTGAGGGTCACGAAGCCGTTGTCCTTGATGGCGGGGGTGGTGGTGTAGATGTCGGCCAGCTGAACGTCGCCGTTCTTGAG
>Ga0256798_1000347_pt1 | contig 13519 bp, 8 predicted proteins | sample MC6MC0949MT_FD_190193 | JGI IMG/M metagenome (GOLD analysis project Ga0256798, IMG submission 190193) | Metatranscriptome of enriched soil aggregate microbial communities from Iowa State University, Ames, United States - MC6-MC0949-MT... | ecosystem: Environmental > Terrestrial > Soil >... | reverse complement strand
GAGACCCCATGTTGATGAAATTGCTCGGCCGATTCCTTCGGCCGCACCTGCGGCTGCTGGTGGCGGTCGTCGTCTTCCAGCTCGCCCAGTCGCTGCTGTCCCTGTGGCTGCCGACCCTCAACGCCGACATCACAGACAACGGAATCGCGAAAGGCGACACCGGGTACATTGTCATGCTGGGCGCCGGGATGCTCGGTGTGACGCTCCTGCAGGTCGCATGCTCGATCGCCGCCGTCTATTTCGGCGCCAAAGTCGCCATGCGCGTGGGTCGCGACCTTCGCGGCGCGATCTTCGAGAAGGTGGGGGAGTTCTCCGAACGCGAAGTGTCGCGGTTCGGCGCACCCTCACTGATCACGCGGAACACCAACGATGTGCAGCAGGTGCAGATGCTCGTGCTGATGACCTGCACACTGTTGGTCTCCGCGCCGATCCTCGCGGTGGGGGGAATCATCCTCGCGATGCAGCAGGACATCCAGCTCTCCTGGCTCATCGCGGTCAGCGTCCCGATCCTGCTGATCGCCGTCGGTCTCATCATCTCGCGCATGGTTCCGCTGTTCCGCAAGATGCAGGAACGCATCGACCGCGTGAACAGGGTGCTGCGGGAGCAGCTCACCGGTATCCGGGTCGTCCGCGCATTCGTTCGCGAAGACATCGAGACCAGTCGCTTCCGCAGCGCGAACGAGGATGTGACCGACACCGCCCTCAAGGCCGGCCGGCTCTTCGCGCTCATGTTCCCGATCGTCATGCTGGTTCTCAACGTCTCCAGCGTCGCGGTGATCTGGTTCGGCGCGTTCCGCATCCAGGACGGGTCGATGCAGATCGGAACGCTCACGGCCTTCCTGCAGTACCTGATGCAGATCCTCATGGCCGTCATGATGGCGACGTTCATGGCCGTGCTCGTCCCGCGCGCTGCCGTCTGCGCCGACCGGATCTCGGAGGTTCTCGACACCGAGTCGTCGGTGCGCGCGGCGGACAACCCGATCACCACGCTGAACGCTCACGGAACCCTCGAGCTCGTCGACGTCGGGTTCTCCTACCCGGGAGCCGAGCAGCCTGTGCTGAGCGACATCACCTTCAGCGCACGCGCGGGGCAGACCACCGCCATCATCGGAAGCACCGGTGCGGGCAAGACGACACTCATCAACCTGATTCCGCGACTGTTCGACGCGACGAGCGGTCTCGTGCTCGTCGACGGGGTCGATGTGGCCGAGCTCGATCCCGACCTCCTGTGGTCCCGTATCGGGCTCATCCCGCAGAAGCCGTACCTGTTCTCCGGAACGGTCGCGAGCAACCTCCGCTACGGAAAGCCCGACGCGACCGACGACGAGCTCTGGCATGCGCTCGAGGTGGCCCAGGCGAGGGACTTCGTCGAAGCGATGACCGAGAAGCTGGATGCGCCCATCGCACAGGGTGGCACCAACGTGTCCGGCGGTCAGCGTCAGCGGCTCGCCATCGCGCGAGCTCTCGTGAAACGGCCGGAGATCTACGTGTTCGACGACTCCTTCTCCGCGCTCGACACCGCGACGGACGCGCGTCTACGGGCCGCACTCGCTCGCGATGTCGCCGGAGCGACCATGATCGTGGTGGCGCAACGTGTGTCGACCATCGTGGGGGCCGATCAGATCATCGTGCTCGACGACGGCAGGATCGTCGGTCGCGGCACCCATGACGAGCTTCTCGAGACCAACGAGACGTACGCGGAGATCGTCTCATCCCAGCTGACCGCGGAGGAAGCAGCATGAGCGACGCCGAAGAGACCACAGAGGAGAGGCCGGTCCGTCCGCCCGTGCGTCGGGGACCGGGAGGCGGAGGTCCTTTCGGAGGGATGCAGGGCCCCGTCGAGAAGTCCATGAACTTCGGGCCATCGGCGAAGCGACTCGCGAGCAGGTTGCGTCCGGAGAGCTGGGGGATCGCCGCCGTGACATTGCTCGCGGTCGTGAGCGTCGTGTTCGCCGTGCTCGGTCCGAAACTACTCGGTAACGCCATCAACCTCGTGTTCGCCGGGGCGATCTCGTTGCAGTTCCCCAAAGGCATGACACAGCAGCAGGTGATCGACAGCCTGCGCGCCGGACATCAGAACCAGCTCGCCGACCTCGTCGGCGGCACCACGTTCACCCCGGGAGCGGGAATCGATTTCACCGCTGTCGGCGGTGTGCTCATGTGGGTGCTCGCGCTCTACATCCTCTCGTCGGTGTTCAGCTATCTGCAGTCGTACGTGCTGAACGGGATCACGCAGCGCACCGTCTACCGGCTGCGCGAAGAGGTCGAAGAGAAGGTGCACCGTCTTCCGCTCCGCTACTTCGACGGGATGCAGCGCGGCGAGCTGCTGAGTCGTGTGACGAACGACATCGACAACATCTCGCAGACGCTCCAGCAGACCATGAGCCAGTTGCTCACCTCGCTGCTGACCGTCATCGGTGTGGTCGTGATGATGTTCGTGGTGTCGCCGCTTCTGGCCGTGATCGCCCTCGTGACCATCCCGTTGACGCTCCTCATCACGACGGTGATCGCCAAGCGATCCCAGAAGCTCTTCGTGGCGCAATGGAAGAACACGGGCGAGCTGAACGCCCAGATCGAGGAGGCCTTCACCGGGCACGCGCTCGTGAAGGTGTTCGGCCGTCACCGTGAGGTCGAGGAGCAGTTCCGGCTGAAGAACGAGGAGATGTACGAGGCGAGCTTCGGCGCGCAGTTCATCTCCGGCATCATCATGCCGGCCATGATGTTCGTGGGAAACCTGATGTACGTCGTGATCGCGGTCGTCGGTGGACTTCAGGTGGCGAGCGGCGCGATGCAGCTCGGTGACGTGACGGCGTTCATCCAGTACTCCCGTCAGTTCACTCAGCCCCTCACCCAGCTGGGATCGATGGCCAACCTCCTGCAGTCGGGGGTCGCGTCGTCGGAGCGCGTGTTCGAGCTTCTCGACGCGGATGAGCAGTCCCCGGATCCGGCGGATCCGGCATCGCCCGTCGTGACGGAGGGGCGGCTCGCGTTCGAGCATGTCTCCTTCCGCTACGTCGAGGACAAGCCGCTCATCGAAGACCTGTCGCTGGTCGCGCAGCCAGGTCAGACGGTCGCGATCGTGGGGCCGACCGGGGCGGGCAAGACGACGCTGGTCAACCTGATGATGCGGTTCTACGAGCTCGACTCCGGCCGCATCACCCTCGACGGCGTCGACACGGCCACGATGAGCCGGCGTGATCTGCGCAGCCGGATGGGGATGGTGCTGCAGGACACCTGGCTGTTCAACGGGACGATTCGCGACAACATCGCGTACGGGCGTCCGGATGCGACCGAGGAGGATATCCTCGACGCCGCGCGCGCGACCTATGTCGACCGCTTCGTGCACTCGCTGCCGGACGGGTACGACACGGTGCTCGACGACGAGGGCGGAAACGTGTCCGCCGGCGAGAAGCAGCTGCTGACCATCGCACGCGCCTTCCTCGCGCGTCCGAGCGTGCTCATCCTCGACGAAGCGACGAGCTCGGTCGACACCCGCACCGAGGTTCTCGTGCAGAAGGCCATGGCCGCGCTGAGAAGCGATCGCACCAGTTTCGTGATCGCTCACCGCCTGTCGACGATCAGGGATGCGGACCTCATCCTGGTCATGGAAGCGGGCCGCATCGTCGAACAGGGCACGCACAACGAGCTGCTCGCGGCCGGGGGCGCGTACTACTCGCTGTACAACGCCCAGTTCGCCGCACCTGTGTCGTCGGACGAGGTCTAGCTCAACCGCGAGGGGTCCGGACACGCCGTCACCGCGAGGTGCGACACGGCGTGTCGGGACCCCTCGATGGTTTTGACCAGCGCAGGCGCGGGTCAGTGACCGGTGAGCGGGGCGAGCAGGCGAGCGGCCAGAGACGGACGGCCGGTGATCCGTTCCTCTGCGTCGGCGACCTGCATTCCGATGAGGCCGGCGTTGGCCCCCGCGAAACGCCACGGCTCCGGTTCCCAGCGAGGGGAACGGTGGCCGACCCAGGGCAGCTCGGTGAGGGATGTGCGCTTGCCGGAGAGCAGATCGGCGAGAGTGCGGCCCGCGAGGTTCGTGGTGGAGAGGCCGTCGCCGACGTAGCCGCCCGCCCACGCCTCCCGACGTTCCGCATCGAGTCCGACGCTCGCGTGCCAGTCGCGGGGCACGCCGAGCGGGCCGCCCCAGTGGTGGGTGACGCGCGCGCCGGCGGCGTCGGGGAAAAGGCCGACCAGAGCCTTGCGAAGGTGGTCGCGCACCCGGTCGACCCTGTCGTAGGTCGGCCGGATCGCACTGCCCGGGTGGTAGAAGGCACCACGGCCGCCGAACGCGAACCGGTTGTCGGCCGTGCGCTGACCGTAGATGATCAGATGGCGGAAGTCCGCAAACGTCTGCCCGTGCTGGAGCCCGATGCGATCCCAGGTCTCGTCGGAGAGGGGCTCGGTCGCGATCATCAGCGAGTAGAGGGGCAGGATGCGTCGGCCGACCTGCGGAATCCCGGAACCGTATCCCTCGGTCGCGTTCACGACGACACCGGCGCGAACGGTTCGCTGAACGCCGCCCGAGACCGCGGACACGACTCCGTCCGACCAGGAGCGCACATCCGTTCCTTCGTAGACGGTCGCTCCACGCCGTTCCACCGCACGCGCGAGACCGCGCACGAGTTTGGCCGGGTGGATGCGGGCGCAGGCGGGCGTGAAGGTCGCGGCGATCGCATCCGGGACCCCGTAGCGGGCACGAACGGTCTCGGTGCCGAGCAGGGACAGACGATCGACACCGTACCGTTCCGACTCGGCGTACTCGGAGCGGGCACCCTCGAGCTGAACGCGCGATCGTGCGAAGGTGACGGTGCCGCCCCGCGCGTAGTCGCAGTCGATGTCCTCGTCTGCGGCGACATCGCCCACCTCGTCGACGGTGTCGACCATCGCCTGCCGCTGCCTCACCGCGGCAGCGAAGCCGTAGCGGCTCTCGAGCGCGGTGGCGGACAGGGGGAACAGGGACGAGCACCACCCGCCGTTGCGACCGGAGGCGCCGAATCCGGCGATCTCCTTCTCCAGCACGGCGATGCTCAGCGACGGATTCGACCGCAGCAGGTAGTACGCCGTCCAGAGGCCGGTGAGTCCGCCTCCGACGATGGCGACGTCGACCGTCACATCCTGGGTGAGTCCTGGCCGACGCGCAAAACCGTTCTCATCGTCGGCGATCGACTCGAACCAGAATCCGACCCGTTCGTATCCCTCGGGGGCCATCGGTCATCCTGTCTTCGAAGCGATCGAGTCCGAACTTACGCACCGGGAATCGCGGGATTCGGGTGCATAAGTTCGGACTCGATGGCTGGGGTCAGAGGTGGTTCGACGCCTCGGTGAGCACGGATTCGAGGATCTGGCGGATCTCGGTGAACTCCTCCGGGCCGATCGTGAGCGGGGGAGCGAGCTGCACGACGGGGTCACCGCGATCGTCGGCCCGGCAGTACAGGCCGGCGTCGAACAGTGCCTTGGAGAGGAAGCCGCGCAGGAGCCGCTCGGACTCGTCGTCGTCGAAGGTCTCCTTCGTCGACTTGTCCTTCACGAGTTCGATGCCGAAGAAGTACCCGTCACCGCGAACGTCGCCGACGATCGGCAGCGCGAGGAGCTTCTCGAGCTCGGCACGGAACAGGGGTGAGTTCTCGCGCACGCGCTCGTTGAGCTTCTCCTCCTCGAAGATGTCGAGGTTCTCCATCGCGACGGCCGCCGACACGGGGTGCCCACCGAACGTGTACCCGTGATAGAACGACGTGTTGCCGTGCTTGAACGGCTCGTAGATCTTGTCGCTGACGATCGTGGCTCCGATGGGGGAGTATCCCGAGGTCATCGCCTTCGCGCACGTGATCATGTCGGGGACGTATCCGTATTCGTCGCAAGCGAACATGTGGCCGATGCGGCCGAAGGCGCAGATGACCTCGTCGCTCACGAGCAGCACGTCGTACTTGTCGCAGATCTCTCGAACCCGTTTGAAGTAGCCCGGGGGAGGGGGGAAGCACCCGCCGGAGTTCTGCACGGGCTCGAGAAAGACGGCGGCGACGGTCTCCGGCCCCTCGAACTGGATCATCTCCTCGATACGGTTGGCCGCCCAGACGCCGAACTGCTCGAGGTCATCCGTCGGGCCGCCCATCTCGTGGGCGCGATAGAAGTTGGTGTTCGGCACACGGAAGCCGCCGGGCGTGATGGGCTCGAACATCTCTTTCATGGCGGGGATGCCCGTGATCGCCAGCGCTCCCTGCGGCGTGCCGTGGTAGGCGACGGCGCGCGAGATCACCTTGTGCTTGGTCGGTCGGCCCTGCAGCTTCCAGTAGTACTTGGCGAGCTTGAAGGCCGTCTCGACGGCTTCACCGCCGCCCGTGGAGAAGAAGACGCGGTTCAGGTCGCCGGGGGCGTAGTGCGCGAGCCTGTCGGCGAGCTCGATGGCGTTCGGATGCGCGTACGACCAGATGGGGAAGAACGCCAGCTCCTCGGCCTGTTTCGCCGCGACCTGGGCCAGGCGCTTGCGGCCGTGGCCGGCTGCGACGACGAACAGACCCGAGAGGCCGTCGATGTACTTCTTGCCCCGGGAGTCCCAGATGTGGTGGCCTTCACCCTTGGTGATGATGGGGACGCCGTGGCCCTCCTCCATCACCGACTGGCGTGCGAAGTGCATCCAGAGGTGATCTCTCGCCTTGGCCTGAAGGACCGCATCGTCAGTTGTGACGGGCTCGCCGAAAGTCTCTACGAATGTCATGTTTCACCGTGTTCCCCAGTTGTAGAACTGTTTGTGGAGTTTGAGATAGACGAACGTCTCGGTCGAGAGCACACCGTCGAGCGTGCGGATCTCGGAGTTGAGCATGTTGATGAGGTCGAGGTCGTTCTCGCACACGACCTCGGCCAGGATGTCGAAGCTCCCCGCGGTGAGCACCACGTAGTCGACGGCCGGCATCGCAGCGAGCCTGTCGGCCACAGCGCGGGTGTCACCCGTGACGCGGATGCCGATCATGGCCTGGCGGTAGAACCCCAGCTGCATCGGGTCGGTGACGGCCACGATCTGCATGACACCGGACTCGGTCAGCTTCTGGACACGCTGCCGCACGGCGGCTTCGCTGAGTCCGACGGCCTTGCCGATCTCGGCGTATGAGCGTCGTCCGTCGACCTGCAGCTGCTCGATGATCGCCTTCGAGACATCGTCGATCTGCGCCGTTTTCGCCGACGTCGTTGCCCGAGGGGTGCTCATGGAGCGATTCTGTCAGTGGCAACGGCACCCTGCAAGCGAATCCGCACATTCTTCTGGCTTTCGCTGTCGAAATCAGTAGACTCCCGGCATGACCACCCGCGAACTCGACAATTTCGTCGACGGTGCCAGCAAGCCCTCCCGATCGAGCGAGCGGATCGAGCTCGTCGATCCGGCGACGGAGGAGGTCTACGCCAGCTCTCCGGTGTCGACGGCCGAGGACGTCGCCGACGCCTACGCTGCCGCGAGCCGGGCGTTCGAGAGCTGGGGCCGTACCACCCCGGCCGAGCGGCAGCTCGCCCTTTTCCGTATCGCGGATGCGATGGAGGCCAGAGCCGAGGAGTTCGCCGACGCCGAGTCTCAGGACACGGGCAAACCGCGCGCCACGCTGGTGGACGACGAGATCATGCTCTCCGTCGACCAGATCCGGTTCTTCGCCGGAGCGGCGCGCAGTCTGGAGGGTCGCTCCGCGGGCGAGTACCTGAAAGACCACACCTCGTTCGTGCGGCGGGAGCCGATCGGTGTGGTGGGTCAGGTCACACCGTGGAACTATCCCTTGAACATGGCCGTGTGGAAGTTCGCACCTGCACTCGCCGCGGGGAACACGACGGTGCTGAAGCCCTCGGACACGACACCTCTCTCGACACTCCTGCTCGCCGAGGTCGCCGCCGAGTTCCTGCCGGCCGGCGTTCTCAACGTGGTGACCGGGGACCGTTCGACCGGTGCGGCCATGACGGCCGACCCCATCCCGCAGCTGATCTCGATCACCGGTTCGGTGCGTGCCGGCATGGAGGTCGCCCGCGCGGCGTCGTTCGATCTCAAGCGGGTTCATCTCGAGCTCGGCGGAAAGGCGCCGGTGATCGTCTTCGATGACGCGAACATCCCGGCCGCCGTCGAAGGCATCGTGGCGGCCGGCTACTTCAACGCGGGTCAGGACTGCACCGCCGCGACACGGCTGCTCGTTCAGGAGGGCATCCATGACGAGTTCGTCGCCGCGCTCACCGAGTACGCCCGAACGAACGCGACGACCGGCGGACCCCACGATGACGGCGTGCTGTTCGGTCCGGTCAACAACGCCGCCCAGCTCGCGCAGGTGAGCGGCTTCATCGACAGGCTTCCCGATCATGCGACCGTCGAGCTCGGCGGACATCGTTTCGGAAGCCGTGGCTACTTCTACGAGGCGACGATCGTCTCGGGTCTCGAACAGGACGACGAAGCGGTGCAGAACGAGATCTTCGGCCCGGTGCAGACCGTGCAGAAGTTCACCGACGAGGCCGAGGCCCTGCGATGGGCCAACTCGGTGCAGTACGGACTCGCGTCATCCGTCTGGACGACAGACCACGCGCGGGCGATGCGCTTCGCCAGGGACCTGGACTTCGGATGCGTCTGGATCAACACGCACATACCGATCGTCGCCGAGATGCCGCACGGCGGCTTCAAACACTCGGGATACGGCAAGGACCTGTCGATGTACGGGTTCGAGGACTACACACGCATCAAGCACGTGATGAGCTACATCGGGTAGCTTGTGCCCGAGCGGAACCAGAGACAACGAAAGGGACTGCCATGAGCATCCGGCAACTGAAGAACTTCGTCGGCGGGGACTACGTCGACTCGACCGCGACGGAGCGGCTCGACATCATCGATCCGGCGACCGAGGAGGTCGTGGCCACGACACCGGTCTCGACCGAGTCCGACGTCGCCGACGCCTATCGCGCGGCAGCCGGTGCGTTCGCTACCTGGAAGGAGACGACGCCGGGGGAGAGGCAGCTCGCGCTGCTGAAATTCGCCGACGCGCTCGAAGAGCGAGCGGAGGAACTGGCCGACGTCGAGGTCGGGAACACAGGGAAGCCGCGTGCCGGCATCGTCGCCGACGAGGTCGACGTCATGGTGGACCAGGTGCGGTTCTTCGCCGGAGCGGCCCGCAACCTCGAAGGCAAGTCGGCGGGCGAGTACCTGGCCGACCACACGTCGTTCGTGCGCCGGGAGCCGATCGGCGTCATCGGACAGGTGACACCGTGGAACTATCCGATGATGATGGCCATCTGGAAGATCGCACCGGCGCTCGCGGCCGGCAACACGGTCGTGCTCAAGCCGAGCGACTCCACACCCGAGTCGACCCTGCTCATGGCGGAGATCGCATCCGAGTTCTTCCCGCCCGGCGCGTTCAACGTGGTGACGGGCAACCGTGAGACGGGTCGCGCCCTGGTGGCCGACCGCATCCCCCAGATGGTGTCGATCACCGGTTCGGTGCGTGCGGGCATGGAGGTCGCCGGGTCGGCCGCGCTCGATCTGAAACGCGTTCACCTGGAACTCGGCGGCAAAGCACCGGTGGTCGTGTTCAACGACGCGGACATCGCCGCCGCGGCCGAAGGCATCGCAACAGCCGGGTTCTACAACGCGGGACAGGACTGCACCGCCGCCACGCGGGTGCTCGTGCAGGAGGGCGTGCACGACGAGTTCGTGGCAGCGCTCGCCGAGTACGCGCGCGACAACGCCAAGACCGGCGCGCCCCGCGAGGAGGGCATCCTGTTCGGCGCCCTGTCGAGCGCGGGTCAGCTCGCTCGCGTCGAAGGGTTCATCGAGCGGCTTCCCGACCACGCAACTCTCGCGCTCGGCGGACACCGTCAGGGCGACCGCGGCTACTTCCACGAAGCGACGATCGTCTCCGATCTTGTGCAGGACGACGAAGCCGTGCAGAACGAGATCTTCGGCCCGGTGATCACGGCGCAGAAGTTCAGCGACGAGTCGGAGGCGCTGCGTTTCGCGAACGGCGTCCAGTACGGTCTCGCGTCGTCGGTGTGGACCCAGAACCACTCGACGGCTATGCGTATGGCCAAGAACCTCGACTTCGGATGCGTGTGGATCAACACTCACATCCCGCTGGTTGCCGAGATGCCGCACGGCGGCTTCAAGCACTCCGGCTATGGCAAGGATCTCTCGGCGTACGGTTTCGAAGATTACACTCGGATCAAGCATGTGATGAGTTACATCGGCTAGCCGATCGAGAGCGGGAGGAACGAGAGGTGACTCCCGGTTTCACGAGGTACACGCCGGCCGACGGTGCGACCCACTGGCTCTTCGTCGCCGGCAAGCGATTCGTCGCCGCCTTCGAGAGCACGGTGTCGGATCCGATCATCGACGCCGTCTGGTGGTTGGCCGAATCGGATCTCGCCACCATCGAATCGGTCGTCGGCGCGTTTCCGCTCACGGGTCCGGATGCCGTCCGTTCGTTCGCGGTCGCCGAGCTCGGAGATCCGAACGCCGCCAAGGAGGTCGTCGTCACCGCCGTCGTGCGTGGATCGGCCGTGGTCGACGTGTTCTCGGTCGGTGGGTCGCGCAGATTCGCCGCCGGCGGGGTTCAGCCGTGGGTGCTCGCGGAATTCCGGTCGGTGACCGGTCTCGTTCTCGGCGGAGATGAGCTGCCCACGGGTCCGGTGGCGCGAACGAGCGTCGGATCGCTTCCCCTCGCCGGTGGCATCGTGGACGGCGAACTGCTCGTGTGGTCGGCCGAGCGTCTCGCCCCTGAGGCGCGCAACGCTCCGAGGGCGCGGACCGTCGGCAGCGACTCCGTGAGCGCCGGCCGCGACGGGGGCGACGCGGTCGGAGACGAGACGATCATCCGGCCGAAGGGATCTTCGAGCATCTTCGCCCACGCCGTCGACGAGGCCCACGCCGTCGACGAGGCCCACACCGTCGACGAGGCCCACGAGGCCCACACCGTCGACGAGATTGGGCCCGCCGAGGACGCGATTCCCGTCGCCCACGAGCTGCCGGGCGCCGTCGACATCGAGCCTCCCCTCGACCCTCCGGTCGTGATCCCACTCGAGACTCCCGTCCCCGCCACCGAACCGGTGTCGATACAAGAGCAGCGCCCCCGATTCGCCGTGCGACTGGGATCGGGTCAGCGGTTCGAGCTCGACCTCCCCGTGCTGATCGGACGCCGCCCATCACCACCTCGCCTCGTGACAGGGGAACAGCCGCGGCTCATCGCGGTCCCGTCGCCCGACAACGAGGTGTCGTCGACCCATGCCCGCATCGAACAGGTCGGGGACACCGTGGTGGTCACCGACCTTCGCTCGACGAACGGCACCACCGTGGTACCCGCCGACGGTCGCAGCATCCGTCTCCGCTCGGGAGAATCGGCCGTGGTGCTCCTTGGTGCCGTGGTCGACATCGGCGACGGTAATATCATCGAGATCACTGCCGCCCGAGGCGACCGGTGAATCGAGTATCGCCTGTCTCGATAAGAAGAGGACGAGAGTGACCCAGATCGGTCGCAGCAACAGACGCCACAACGTGGTGGTGCCCGGTTCGTCCGATGCGCGCATCAGCCTGTCGTGGGCGGCGCTCAGCGACACCGGCTACCGGCGTTCGGTCAACGAGGACAGCCTGCTCGCCCGTTCGCCGATCTTCGCGGTGGCCGACGGGATGGGCGGTCACACCGCGGGTGACTTCGCGAGCACCGCCGTGGTCACCCGTCTGGCGGAACAGGTCGCCGTCGACTTCGTCGGCGAAGAGGCTCTCACGTCGGCCCTGCGTTCGGCCGTCGACGACATGGGACGAGGAGTCGGGCACACCGATCTCGGAACAGGCACCACCGTGACCGGCATCGCGCTCACGCTCGTCGACGGAACCCCGTACTGGCTGGTCTTCAACATCGGAGACTCGCGTGTGTACAGCTATCGCGACGGCGTGCTCGAACAGCTGACCGTCGATCACTCCATCGTTCAGGAGCTTCTCGACGCCGGCGCGATCACGCCCGCAGAGGCGGAGGTGCATCCGCACAGCAACGTGATCACTCGCGCTGTCGGGTTCAACGAGGATCCCGTCCCCGACTACTTCCTCCTTCCGATCGTCGCCGGTTCGCGTCTGCTGGTCTGCTCGGACGGACTCACCAAGGAGCTGACCGAGCACGGCATCCGTCATTTCCTCGCGGAGGGATCGTCGCCGCTCGACGCGGCGCAGCAGCTGATGGACGCGGCCCTCGGGAACGGTGGACGGGACAACGTCACCGTCGTCGTCGTCGACGTGCTCGCCACCCCGGAGAGCGGCTCCCACCGCGAGGGCGTGGCCAGGCGCACCGCACGGCGGCACTGACCTGGCTGCACCCCCGTTCTGCCCCCCGACTTGGGGGTAAGGGAGTTGTCCCCAGTCCGGGATGAGCGCGGCTGGTGGCCTCTGCGCGCTGCCTACAATGGGGAAACGATTGCCCGAAGTGCCTCAGCGGCCGCGCGCAGCGGACCATGAAACCACGTCAACAGCATCCGTGGGTGCACGAGTACGAGTCGAACGGGAGGCGATTATGGCTCGGCGTCTGCCGTCGCAACCGCCCAACCTTCCCGGGTTCTCGTACGTGCGCATCCTGGGCTCCGGCGGGTTCGCCGACGTCTTCCTATACGAGCAGAACATGCCGCGACGTCAGGTCGCCGTCAAGGTCATGCTCGCCGAGGTGGTGACCAGCCAGGTCAAGCAGATGTTCCAGGCCGAGGCCAACCTGATGGCGCAGCTCAGCACGCATCCCTCGATCCTGACGGTGTACCAGGCGAGCGTGTCCGCGGATGGGCGACCGTATCTGGTGATGGAACTGTGCTCGGCAGCGGTCGGCCAGCGGTACCGGATGGAGCCTCTCACCGTCCCGGAAGCGCTCAGCGTGGGCATCCGCATCGCCAGCGCCGTCGAGACCGCGCACCGGGCGGGAGTGCTGCACCGCGACATCAAGCCGTCGAACATCCTGACCACCGCGTACGGACATCCGGTGCTCAGCGACTTCGGCATCGCGGCGACCCTCGGCGAGTCCGAGGTGACGGAAGCCATCGGCCTCTCGATCCCGTGGTCGGCGCCGGAGGTGCTGCTCGACGAGACCAGCGGCACCATCGCGAGCGAGGTATGGGCGCTCGGAGCGACGATCTACTCGTTGCTGGCCGGGCGTTCGCCGTTCGAGCTGCCGGGGCGCGAGAACACGTCGTCCGAGCTGATCCAGCGCATCACCAAGGGGCGCCCGCAGCTCATCGGACGTTCGGACGTCCCTCCCCGTCTCGAGCGGGTGCTCCAGCGCGCCATGTCGAAGAAGCCGTCGAATCGCCAGCGGACCGTTCTGGAGTTCATCCGTGAACTGCAGGCGGTCGAGACCGAGCTTGGGCTTCCGCAGACGCCCATCGAGGTCGCCATGGACGACTGGGCGCTGGCCACGGCGGACGATCCCGAGGATCGCACCCGCATCAAGGGCGTCGTATCGGTCGATCCGTCCGGGGCCCGCAGGCGGCGTCGCCAACCCGTCGGTCAGACGATCACACGGGCCCCCACCAACACCGTCGG
>Ga0256798_1000321_pt1 | contig 14092 bp, 10 predicted proteins | sample MC6MC0949MT_FD_190193 | JGI IMG/M metagenome (GOLD analysis project Ga0256798, IMG submission 190193) | Metatranscriptome of enriched soil aggregate microbial communities from Iowa State University, Ames, United States - MC6-MC0949-MT... | ecosystem: Environmental > Terrestrial > Soil >... | reverse complement strand
GTGCAAAGCGGAACTCGCACCCGAAGCGCATCTGTTTCGGGGATGAATCCACTGCCTTCCCAGCCTTGCTCGGGTCTGGCGGTGGAGACATCTACCGGTGTCGTCGCCTTCGGGCGCCGGGCCGGGGGGACTGGAACGGATGGGACGGGTTGGTGGTCCGACTTCGGTCGGGTACCGGCCCGGGTTCGACAACGTATCGACCCGTCGGGGGTCATTTCGTGTGAATGGTCGATGGAGGTGAAGGCGTGACGGCTTCGCGTTACCTGGAAACAGGGACCGGGCTGGAGGCGGGGGACGGGTCGTCCTCTCCGCTTCGCTTGGTGGATGAATCTTCTCCCCAACATAATTCGCGGAGCAAGTGGGAGCACTGCTACGTCAGTCGCCTGCGGATCATCGATGCGGTCATCGTCGCTGGTGCGGTAGCCGCCGCGCAGGTCGTCCGCTTCGGGACCGAGGCGCAGTCGGTCGCGACGAACACCATCTCCGGTTTCAGCTACACCATGATGTCGGTTGCGCTGGCAGTCCTGTGGATCGCGATGCTGGTGATCCACCGCACCCGATCGACCCGGGTCATCGGCGCCGGCGCCGAGGAGTATCGGCGGATCGGTGTCGCCACCTTCCAGCTGTTCGGGCTCATCGGCATGATCAGCCTGCTGTTCCGCATCGACATCGCGCGAGGTTACCTGGCGATCGCGTTTCCGGCGGGACTGGCCGGTCTGATGCTCGGCCGTTGGGTGATGCGCAAGGTCGTCACCCACAAGCGCCGTCAGGGCGACTGCCACACATCGGTTCTCGTCGTAGGCAACCGCGAGTCGGTGCTGACGATGACACGCAACTTCGAGCGCGATTCGGCCTCCGGATACCGCGTCGTCGGTGTCTGTGTACCGGGCTACGGCCACCGCGACGAGGAGCACGTCGTCGTCGATGGCCGGGCGATCCCCGTTCTCGGCGACGAGTACACCGTCGTGAATGCGCTGCAGGCCTGCGGTGCAGACACGGTCGTGGTGACGGCCACCGAGCAGCTGGGGCACGACGGAATTCGCGGGCTCGTCTGGGACCTCGAACCGCTCAACATCGATCTGGTCGTGGCGCCCGGCGTCGTGGATGTCGCCGGTCCGCGCCTGGTGATGCGCCCCGTCGCCGGATTCCCGCTGATCCACGTCGAGAAGCCGCGCTACCACGGCGCGAAGCGCTTCGGTAAGACCGCCTTCGACATGTGCTTCTCTCTGGCGGCTCTGGTTGCCTTGTCTCCGGTGATGCTGATCGCCGCGATCGCAGTCAAGACGACCAGCAGGGGCCCCGTGCTCTACAAGTCCGAGCGAATGGGGATCAACGGCAAGCCGTTCCCGATGCTGAAGTTCCGCACCATGATCGACGGCGCCGACAAGCAGGTCGCCGCCCTACTCGGTCAGAACGAAGGCGCCGGTGTCCTGTTCAAGATGAAGGACGACCCCCGCATCACCCCGGTCGGAAAGTTCCTGCGCAAGTACAGCCTCGACGAGCTGCCGCAGTTCGTGAACGTGCTGCGTCGCGAGATGAGCGTCGTCGGCCCGCGGCCGCCGCTTCGCCGCGAGGTCGAGGCCTACGACGGAACCGTCCGCCGGCGCATGCTCGTCAAGCCCGGCCTCACCGGACTGTGGCAGGTCAGTGGCCGCAGTGACCTGTCGTGGGACGAAACTGTGCGGCTGGATCTTTCGTACGTCGAGAACTGGTCGATGATGCAGGATGTCCTGATCGTCGGCAAGACCGTCCGCGCCGTCACGGCGGGCAGCGGGGCGTACTGATGACTGCAGTGGAGAAGCTCAAGAAGTCGAAGCGACTTGTTCAATCGTCGATTTCGGATCTGCGTCGATATTCGGGATGGTCCGGGATGGGGCGCCATCAGGACCCTGAAGTACTCGCTGCTGCGATTCTGAAGGACTTCCACCGAGTGGAGAAGGGTCTGACTCTTCCCGCCCCGCGTTCATGGTTCGGGAAGGACGTGGTGGAGAGACTGGTCGGAACCTGCCAAGCCTATTCACGCCTGCCAAAGTTCGACGAACGAATTCTTGGCTCCGCAGTTGCGGCGTTGACCGAGTACGGAACCAGCTTCCAAGAGGCGCCCCCGATCTGGTGGAAGCAGATAGAGACAGACCTGGCTGATCTGCGGCTACGCTTCGACACATGCAACACCGAAACCGGCGGAAGCCGCGAACTCGGCGAGTTCTTACATCAGAGATCGCCCGAGTCGGCTCAGGCTTTCTCCGACTTCATCAGAAGTAGGAGCAGCGTTCGCAACTTCTCGGAGCGCATGGTGGATGACGCCGTGCTGGAGGACGCCGTCCTGGACGCTCAACACAGCCCGAGTGTCTGCAATCGGCAAAGTAGTCGGGTGCGCTACTTCGCACGTGGTGACGCTGCGAACACTCTGCTCCAGTTGCAGAACGGCAACCGGGGTTTCGGCGATACGGCAAGCCATGTCGCGCTCATCACCGGCGATCTCAGGGCGTTCCTCACGTCCGGCGAGAGGAACCAGGTTTTCATCGACGGCGGTCTGTTCTCCATGAACTTGGTCCACGGACTGCTTGCGCGCGGAGTCGGAACATGCTGCCTGAATTGGAGTGTCGATGCACCCCAGGACGCCAAACTTCGCCGGGCGATCGCCCTTCCTCCTCACGAGGTCGTCATCATGATGATCGCACTCGGTTATCCCGAAAGTGCTGCACGCGTTACGCACTCGCCGAAGATCGCGACCGAACGAGTACTGATGAAAGCATCCGATAGCAATGCGCACTCTTGGACCTGACAAACTCACTGTCCTCCTCTCGCTCGACCCTCCGGACGGCACCACAAAATACGTCGTCCAACTGACTGAAGGTATGCCGGCCGACGTCGAACTCCGGTACTTCTCCTGGAAGACAGCAGTATTCGGGAACTATGACGTGTTCCACGTGCACTGGCCAGAGTTTCTGATCAGAGCGGGCAGCAGGAGCAAAACGGCGATCAAGGTGGCTGCATTCTTACTGTTTATCGCGCGGATTTCGATAAAGAAGACTCCGGTCGTGCGTACGGTGCACAACCTGCGTCCACACGAGGACGGCAACCCCATCGAGCGGGCCCTGACAAACTTGCTCGAAAAGCGGACGTCGCTGTATATTCGTCTGAATCCGACGACGGAAACGCCGGCAGGTAAGCCTGTAACCACTATTCTTCACGGCCACTATCGGGATTGGTTTGCCTCGGAGCCGAAGCCAGCGCCGGTTTCGGGCCGAATTCTGAACTTTGGCCTCATCCGTCCTTACAAGGGCGTTGAAGAACTGATCGAAATCGTCGAGCGGGCGCCTACCTCTGACGTGACATTGAGGATCGTCGGTAAGCCCATGACTGACGAGCTGCGGGAGGCCATTGAGGGTGTCTCACAGCGGTGCGACCGAGTGAGTTCGGCGCTGGGATTCGCACCCGACACGGACCTGGTTCGTGAAATTTCGCAGTCCGAAATAGTTGTCCTTCCTTACCGCTTCATGCACAACTCTGGTGCCGTGCTCCTCGCGCTTTCCCTGGACAGGCCCGTGCTAGTTCCAGACAACGAAGTCAACCGCCTGCTCGAAATCGAGGTCGGGAGCGATTGGGTTCATCGGTATCACGGCGATCTGGCACTGCCTGATATCGAGCGCGCGCTCAAGCTGACTCGGCAGCGCTCGGCGGCGCGACCGACACTGGACGGCAGAGACTGGGCGTCGGTCGGTGCACAGCACAGCGCCGCGTACTGGTCGGCGAAGCAGACCGTGCGTTCTGGTAGAGCCTGATGCCGCAAGGAGTCGGCGGCGTCGCACAGTCCCTGGGTTCGACCGCAGCCCGCGGCGCCGTCATCACCATGGGCGGTCAAGGCGCTCGGATGATCATTCAGACTCTTGGGGTCGTGATTCTGTCACGCCTTCTGGAACCGAGCGAGTTCGGTCTGTTCGCAATGGTCCTGGTAATTGTCGGGATCGGCGAGGTGCTGCGAGACTTCGGGTTGTCGGCTGCGGTGATTCAGGCGCGTGATATCACCAGAGAACAGCAATCAAATTTGTTTTGGATAAACACTGTCATCGGGTGCGGGCTTTGCGCAATTCTGATTGCCTGCTCGGGGATAGTCGCCGATTTCTACGGCGAGCCTGAGTTGGAAAAGGTAGCGGTCGCCGTGTCTGCTGTGTTTGTCCTCAACGGAATGTCCACACAGTACCGAGCTGCTCTCAACAGAGAGCTTCGATTCACCGCGCTAGCGGTATCCGAGGTCGTGTCGATGGGGCTCGGACTGATCGTTGGAATTGGCGTAGCAATAGCGGGGTTCGGCGTATGGGCACTCGTGGTGCAACAATTGGTGCAAGCGTTCGTCATACTGGTAATGACGGTGCTCTGCGGCCGATGGGTTCCGGGCCGTCCGTCCATGGCAGCTGATATGAAGCCGCTTCTGGCTTTTGGATGGAACTTCGGCTGTACTCAACTCATCAATTACCTGAGCCGCAATATCGACACCATCGTGATTGGGCGACGTTTCGGGACGGAGCCCTTGGGGTTCTACAATCGCGCCTACCAGTTGTTGACGCTACCCTTGAATCAGATCAATGGCCCCGCAACTAAGGTCGCTTTCCCGGTTCTTTCACGGATTTCCGACGATCGTCGAAAGTATGAGCAATTCCTGCTTCGCGGCCAATCGGCGATTCTTCACGTGGTGGCATGTGGGTTCAGCTTTGCGATTGCGCTCGCCGGCCCCCTCGTAGTATTGATCCTGGGCGACCAGTGGTCGACTAGCGCGGAGATATTTCAGGCGCTGGCCATTTCGGGCATAGTGCAGACTGCAGCTTTCGGGACATACTGGGTGTTTCTTTCCAAAGGTCTTTCTGGAGCCAATCTTCGATACACCCTGGTTACGAAATCGCTACTAGTGGTCTCTGTTCTCTTCGGATCGAACTGGGGCGTTTTGGGTGTGGCGGTGGGATATTCGGTGGCAACGGTCCTGTCGTGGCCGATTGGGTTGCTGTGGATCCGCACGCTTGCTGACGCGCCGGTCCGCGCGATGGCAGTGAATTGCGTACGGACAATTTTCGTCTACGGTGTCGCTGCTGTAGCTGCGTCGATCGCCGCTGGACTGTCTCCGGGAAGCTATCTCTTTGATCTTCTCGTGGGGCTGGTTACCTACGTGGCTGCGGTGGCGGTGATGTGGTTCTTGTACAGGCCTTTTCGGGCGGACATCGAAGAGATCTATGACATCCGTCGTCTCTTGTCGACGCCTAAGACGGTTGGAGAATGAAAATGATCGGCAAGGTGTTCTTCTGGTGCCGTGGCCAAGATGACAACATTGGAGACGTGCTCCTACGGCGGAGAATGTTGCGTGAACTCCGCCTCATCGGTGAGGTACACGTGCTGATTGGCGGGGCGTCGGACGGATTTATCGAATCGATGGGTTTCACGCCTTCCGAAGTGCTGTACAAGAGCTCTCGGCGATGGCTGACGGAACTGTATCGCGCGGTCGTGTTCGAGAAGATCACGTTGGCATTCAATCCAGGGGAGGTCCGAGTCGGCCCTAAGGCTGCGCTCGCCCACGGAGTATTGGTGCCGGCGCAGATCCTCGGCAAGTTGCGTGGTTCGACGTCCGTTCGGGCGGGCATCGCAGTTCGGGGTAGCCACCGCTTGTGGGGGGTGCCTCTTCGATGGAGTGACGAGCTCTCGGAGGTCGTAGTCCGAAGGAATATTGAAGAGTCTCAAACCTCTTTCGCTTCGCTCGAGTACGGACCCGATTGGGCTTTCGACGAGGGGGGGTGCTCACCGAGTGGTGATGGCGGACGCGACAGTGTCCTTCTCACTTTTCGAGGTGACCGCGCGCCTCTTCCAGAGGAGACAATCTCGGCGCTCCGCGCTGTGGCCGAACGCGAGAGACTGAAGCTGCTCGTTTTCACGCAGGTCCGGCGCGACAATGCCCGTGGAGAAGAACTCGCCCGGCGCCTTGGTTGTAGTTTCGAAGCATGGCCGGAGGACGTGACTCACATCGAGCAAGAGGCGAGAGTGCGCTCTCTGATGACGTCCGCTCGCGCGGTCGTAAGCGATCGAATTCACGCGTTAATAATGGGCACTACGGAAGGAGCACTACCTATCGGGTTGATCCCGTCTGACGACCCGAAGGTGGATTCGCATTTCGCGGCAGCCGGTATCCATAACATCACCGCGCACTGCGACGGGATGGGGCAAGTGGCTGTTCAAGATTTCGTTGGCGGAGTCCTGCAAAGAAGCGGCGAGCTCTGCAACGCGTTCGGGCGGTCTCGGGATGAAGTTGTCCGCATGGGCGCGAAGGTGCGGGCAGCCCATGAGCGGTAGCGCTGTAGTTCCTACTCGCGGCGCGACGTCGTCTGGGGTGGGCATTCGGTCACGGGCTGAAAGTGGCCGCGCGCGCGGAACAAATGCGCCCGCGATTGTCGGACTGATGCTGGGCCTCGCTGCAGCTTTGGTCGCTGTGCGAAGCCCAGTAATGCCGAGCCTGGTGAACCTCTCCGCCTTGCTAGTTGGATTCGGCATCTTCTGGGCCGTCACTTCGGCACCTCGTGGGACCCTACGGGGCTTGCGTGTCACGTCGATCGATCTGATCTTCGTTGCGTACATCGTCGGAAAGTTCCTAGTCGAGTTCGTCAATTCCGGCGACCTGGGCACGCCCTTTTCTCTTACCACCCTCCTCGATGTAGTGATCGCCTATGGCGCCTTGCTGGCTGCGCGAATCGGCTGCAGGTCGGAAGCTGACGTCTGGACGGCGGCCCGCTGTTTCGTCATCCCGGCGGCGGTAGTCGCGCTCATTGCCGTTTTGCAGATCATGCAGTTCCCAGGCCTTAATCAGCTCCTGGTTTCGCACGTCAACAGCGGGGGATTGGAGGCTCGGATCGACAAGGGTTGGGACATCCGGGCAACTAGTACGATTGGCCACTGGACGGCACTCGGCGGCTACCTGTGTGGCATATCTGCGCTAGTCGGCGCGCAGATGATTCGCAACCGGAGTAACGCGGTTTCGAATACGAGGCTTGGATCATTGCTACTTCTCGTGGTGATCGCCCAGGTCGCGACCCTGACCTTTGCAACCATCGCTTTGAACCTCTGCATTGTCTTCTACGTTCTGATCCGGATCCGGATCAGAGCAGCCGTGCTGGTGGTGGGTGGTATTGCTGCGGTGGCCATGTGGGCTGCAGTTGGATCCCTGATTACGTCTCGGATCGACAAACAACTCGGCGAAGCAGAGTATGCCGCTCGGAGTTACGATTGGCTCCCCGAATCGGTTGGCTTCCGGCTGAATGTCTGGATGACAGAGTCGATCCCAGCAGCCATGCAACGTCCCACCACGGGGTGGGGCGCCTCTACCTATCAGTGGCTCGGAACAGACGCTACTTCGCCGTACCTCCGTTGGATCTCACCAGAGTCCGAGTGGATGCGGACAGCGGTTTCCTATGGACTCGTTGTCCTCGCTCTCCAGCTAGCCCTGCTTTTCGCGACCTTCCGCTACCTCAAGCGGGCGGCCGTGCGGTCATCGGCACGTGCCATGGGAACGTTCCTGATCTTCTACCTCGGGATCCTCGTCGTCAGCTTCATCCATTCTCATCTCACCAACCGAGGAGTGCCGCTTGTGCTGTGGTTTGCCGTGGGAATCGCGGTCGCCATGACCGAGGCCACCGAGAGATTCGGCCAAAGAACCAACGAGTCCATCGAGATCGAGCGGGGGAGCCTCCGTGCCGCACACGTATCGTGAACCTCTCCCCGCGTGGGGAATTGAAGTCACACCGATGAGTTCGTCCGATGTTGTGACATGGGTGGGAGGTCGGCCCGACAGTCGACGACTGCTGTTGAACCACAATCTGCACAGCGCCTATCTGAGTCTCGTCGATCCCAGTTTTGCTGACGCGTACGCGCTCGCGGACCGAACGATTATCGACGGATTCCCAATCCTGCTGCTGGCGAACCGCTACCGGGCCGGCCGTGGAGAATCATCTCTTTCTGCTGAGTACCGGTGCGGTTCGAACGACTGGATCGCTCGCTTCGGTGAACTACCGACCGGGTACCGGGTCGCGCTCCTCGGGGCGAGTCCGTCGTCGAATCGTTCTGCGGTCGATGAGATCGCGACGCGCTTTCCTCATCTGGTATTTCGCGGCTGGGACGGCTTTGGTGGGGTAGCCGAGCTCGTGGCCACCGAGTTTCTGACACTGAGCGAGTTCGCTCCAGACGTGGTTCTCGTGGGGTTGGGCATGCCCAAGCAGGAGGCCTTCCTGGTGGAGAACTGGGACCGGCTGCCACTGGCGCTTTACGCCACCGTGGGTGGCGCGATCGACCAGATATCCGGCGAGCAGAAGTTGGCGCCTCGCTGGTTAGGAAAACTCCGAGTTGAGTGGCTGTGGCGACTCGTGTCGGACCCTCGGAGATTGTCGCACCGGTACATCGTGGAGCCGATTCTGCTGCTTCGCGAGACGCAACGGAGGCGGAGCCGATTGAGTGAGCTGAGCGAATTTCGGTGACGGAAACACATGTAGAACCAGACCTGCACGACAAGGAGGGACCGGCGATGGCGGAAGTTTCGGTGGTGATTCCGACCGTCGGACGCGACGAACTGGGTCGTGCGCTCGCCAGCGTGCGGGCGCAGACGAAGCGCTGTAGCGACGTGATCGTGGTCCTCGACCGCCCTTCAGAGGAGGCGAGGGTTCGACGAATACTGGACAGCGAGCGCCTGATCGTAACGGACGGCGGAGTCGGTGGGGGCGAAGCTCGTAACCTGGGCCTTCGATCAGCGCAAGGTAAGTGGGTTGCGTTCCTCGACGACGATGACTGGTGGGAGCCCGGAAAAATCGAGCTCCAACTGGGACGCATGGACCGTGAGTCGGCCACTCTGAGCTATGCGGCGTCGGCCTTCCACGGCGGACGCGAGCTGAGGGTGCTGCCCACACATCCGTACGAGGAATCAGACTCTCTTGCTTCGTATCTCGTTCGGCGACCAGGTGTTCGGCATGGGGCGGGATACATGCAAACGAGTTCTTTGGTCGTGTCGACGCAGTTGGCGCGCTCTGTCGAATGGGACTCTTCTCTCCGCAAACACCAAGACTGGGACTTCGTTGTTCGGCTCGCAGCGCACGAAGACTGTCGCATCTCTTACAGTCCCGAGGCCTTGGTGAATGTTGTACAGAACAGCGTCGGTTCGATCTCGAAGCGACCGGATTGGCGGGCCAGCGAGATCTGGTACACGCGCCATAAGGAAGGTCTGGACCGGCGTGCGGCTGGTGACTTCGTAACAACTCAGATTGTGAGAAGCTCCTTGGGTGCAATGGATTTCGAGGGCCTACGTGTCGGTTTGAAACTGATGCGTGGCACCAGGCCTCATCTGGCTGCAACTGCGGTGAGCGGCTTCGGACTGGCAGAGTGGGCGGGCCGCCGGTTCAAGGAGCTTGCGAAGAGATGAACACAGGACAATTTCGATGCTCCGCCTCAAGGCTGCGTTCGCTCAGTGCAAAAGTCCTGCGTCCGCTACGCGTACGCCGAGATCAAGCGCGCTGCCACATCGAGTACCGTCTCTATCGACTGACCTCCGTGGCCGGGGGTCCGCGACCGCGACAGGTGCACGGAGACAGCGAAAGGCACCTGTTGATCGCACCTCCAGGCGGAGGCAACATCGGTGACCAGGCGATGGTCGAGAGCTATCTGGAGAGCGTCGACGGTGTCGTTGATGTAATCGTCCGCACGCGAAGCGATTTTGCGGAGGTCTCGGCCCCAGCCGGCCGCGTGAACTTCGTCGAGATGCCCGACCTGATCTATTCGAACGGACTCGCGCACCTGAGGGCAGTCGGTCGCTTTGCCCGGCTATTGCGCGAAGCGGCCTTTCTCGCTGTTGTCGGCGCCGACATAATGGACGGTGCGTACAACACGCGTGCGTCAGTGCGTCGCTCCAACCTGGCTGCTATGGGCGCCGCATACGGATTGGACAGCAGAATTCTGGGATTCAGCTGGAACGGAACGGCGACTCCCGCGGCGCTGACAGCCTTAAAGCGAGCAGGCAACACTGGCGTACAGTGCTTCGTGCGTGATCCCGTGTCGTTCGAGAGAGCAACAAGGGATGGCCTGACGAATCTGAAGCTTGCAGCGGACACGGTGTTCTCGTTGCCGTGGAACGATCGGCCCGAACTGCCGCCGCTGCCGGACGGGCCACTCGCGCTCGTGAACGCAAGCGCTTTGATCGGCAGGTCGGAAGACCAATGCCAGGCATACGTAACACTCGTACGACACCTGCGCTCTCTCAACTATGGCGTTGTCCTTCTGCCACACGTCATCAGGACCAACGGCGACGATTTGCAGGAACTGAAGAAGGTGTATTGCTTCTTCGAAGATGATGCCGAAGTCGTACTCGTATCGGAGCTCCTCCGGCCGAAAGCTGTACGCGCGCTGTGTTCTCGATCTGAGCTGGTCGTCACGGGGAGAATGCACCTCGGCATCCTCGCACTGAGCGTCGGTCTTGCCCCAATCATCTTCTCCACACAGGGGAAGGTCGAGGGCGTGATGAAACTGTTCGGTCTTGGAGATTTGGTTGTCGAACCGGGTCCAGCCATGAAGACCGCTGTGGTAGCAGCGGTAAACCTCCTCGATCGGGACCCGGCTCACTATCGCGGTCTCGTAAAAGAAAAGCTTGCTGACGCTCAGCAGATGTCAGCGCTGAACTTCAACTGAGACGCAACGAAAATCAGGAGTCGTGAGACTCCTTTCCGTTCTTCAATGATCGAGAAATGAGGTGCGACCATGCGGGTTGCAGTATTCGGTACCGGCTATCTTGGTGCCACGCATGCAGCATGTATGGCTGAGCTGGGGCATGAGGTGCTCGGCGTGGATGTCGATCCGGACAAGCTTGCGAAGCTGGAGGCCGGCGAGGTCCCATTCTACGAGCCTGGACTCGAAGACCTCCTGCGACGAAATTTGGCGTCGGGACGACTTCGTTTCACGTCATCCTATGAGGAAGCCGCCAGCTTTGCGAATGTTCACTTCCTCGGTGTAGGAACGCCTCAGAAGAAGGGTGAGTTTGCGGCGGACCTTCAGGCAGTGAATTCAGTGATCGAGCAACTCGCTCCCTTGTTGACCGAACCGGCCGTGATTTTTGGAAAGTCAACTGTGCCGGTGGGCACGGCTGAGCGACTGGGTGACAGGGCCCGGCAGTTGGCTCCGGCGGGTGACTTGGTGGACGTCGCGTGGAATCCGGAGTTCCTGCGTGAGGGTTTCGCGGTCAAGGACACACTCCACCCCGACAGAATCGTGTTGGGCGTGGATCGAAATTCTCCCGGAGTATCCGAGGAAGTCGCCCGTGAGGTCTATGCAGACCTTCTCGCAGAAGGTATTCCCTTCCTCGTCACGGACCTAGCGACTGCTGAATTGGTGAAAACTTCGGCCAATGCTTTTCTTGCCACAAAGATTTCCTTCATCAATGCGATATCGGAAGTCTGTGACGCGGCCGGCGCGGACGTGACGGTTCTTGCCGATGCAATCGGGTATGACGAACGCATCGGTCGAAAATTCCTCAATGCTGGAATCGGTTTCGGTGGGGGCTGTTTGCCCAAGGACATCCGAGCCTTCATGGCGCGAGCGGGAGAGCTGGGCGCCGACCAGGCCCTCACATTCCTCCGCGAGGTGGACAACATCAACATGCGCAGGCGAACGCGCATGGTGGAGCTGGCGCGCGAGGCGTGTGGCGGATCGCTTCTGGGCACACGCGTCGCAGTTCTAGGTGCTGCTTTCAAACCTGATTCCGATGACGTTCGGGATTCGCCCGCACTGAACGTGGCTGGACAGATTCAGCTGCAGGGTGCGACGGTCAACGTTTTCGATCCGAAGGCGATGGAGAACTCGCGGAAGCTTTTCCCGACCCTGAACTACGCGAAGTCGGTTGTGGACGCCTGCTCGGGCGCGGACGTGGTACTCGTTCTCACGGAGTGGCAGGAGTTCAGAAAGCTGCAGCCGAGTGATCTTGACGGCGTCGTCCGGTGCCGATCGATCATCGATGGGAGAAACTGCCTGGATCCATTCAGTTGGCGATCCTCCGGCTGGTCCTACCGAGGGCTCGGCAGGCCCTGACCTGATCCGCGGCCGGGGTGGGTGGCACGGACTTTCGAAGAGCCGGCGCCACCCACCCCGGAGCTTTAGTCGCCGCAGGTGCTGAACGCGGTTCGGATCGACGGTGCGTCCACAAGCGGCTGCACCGGCACGACCGGTGCCTTCGAGGACGCCGGCTCGGTGAGTTGGTAGACGACCTCGACGGTCTTGCCCTGTGGAATCGGGAACTGTAGATCGTAGACAGGGTGCCCGAGTTCGGCGCCGGTGAAGGCGAAGGCGGGCTTGCCGTCGACGGTGACCTTGCCGAGCTTCGCTCCCTGGGTGGCGACGAGGGACAGGTTGGTCAGGTTGGTGCCGGCGGGTGCGCCCATCGGGTTGTCGAACATGCCGGCGACGTACTTGGTGTAGTCACCTGGCGGCAAGGTGTTGGTCAACCGGACCTTCACCGTGGTGGCGCGAGTGTCGCCCGAGCAGCTGTCTGCCGTGTACTCGATCTCGCGGTGCAGGTAGTAGTCGAGCTTGTTGCCGCCTAGATTGTTCACGACCACACCGGCGTAGGGTGCGTCGTCCTCCGGAACGACATGTCCCAGTGCCGTATCTGCCAGCACACTCTGTTCGTCGGGGTGTGAGCTCCACACCGCGAGACGGCCCTCGCTCGCCGCTTTTCCGAGTGCCTCCAGCAGGGCCTGCGGGTGAGAGATCTTGCCGGTCATTCGTTCGACGACCTTGCCTGCGATCAACTGCAGGTACTGCTTTCGCGCGTTGTTGTCGGTGCCGAATCGGGTGTAGGCAGTCGATTCCGTCAGCTCCACCACGTTGTCGGCCGTCACCTTCTCGCCGTCGGGCAGGACGACCGGGCCGACGACGTCCAGTACGTAGCTGAGGGCGACGGGATCGGTCGCGATGACGCCGTCCACCTGCATTCCGGATTCCTGGGCCCACAGCGACCGCCAGATCTGTGCGGCGTAGGGGAAGTGCGAACTGGCGTTGCTGTTCCGGAAGTCCGTCGTGGGTCGACTCTGACCGTACTGACGCTCGAAATCGGGTCCCAGGTCTATTCCCTGCTTGCCGGCGAGTGACAGTTCCCGGTTGCTCGCAAGTTCGTCGACGCGAACACCGCCGTCCACCGCGTGCAACTCGCCGAAGCCGCCGAGAAGCCCACCGGTTCCGCGGGCCTCCGCGTTGGTCTGGAATCCGATGAAATAGTTGCGGGGTCCGTCCGCCCCGAGCATCGCGGGTGCGATGTCCGCAGCTGTCGAGACGTTGCCGAGAAGCGACGACAGCTCGGCGGTCTGATTGACGAGTTCTTCTCGAGGACCGTCGATCTGGCTCACGAACGTGCTGTCGATTCCCGACGCCCGCACGGCGAGGTCGTCGGCAGCGGCGGCAGTCGCGGTGAGCACCGGGGCAGCGTCCCGGAGTACGGCGAGGTTGATGCGTGCGCCGTCCAGCAGTAACTGATCCGGAGACAGGGCCGAGCCGGCCTGGACGGCGGGCCTGAGCACGCCGGAGGTGAGTCCCTGAACGACGTCGGAGATCTGCCGCGTGGTGTCGAACGGTCCTCCGATGCCCGGGATCGCCGACGCGACTCGCCAGCTGATCGAATCGGTGGCGTCCTTCGCGCGGGCGGCGTATCGGTCCGCGTCGTCCGCGGAGCGTGCCGCCTCCTCCGAGTTACCCGCCAGTAGAGCATCTTTCGTCTGTGTCGCAAAACCGGCTGCCTGTTCAAGATTCAACTTGATCTGGTTCGCCTCGTACGCGACATAACCGCCCCAGGCGACCGCCACGGCCGCTGCGGAGGCGGTTCCGATGACAATTCGGCGCCGGCGTTTTCGTTGTGTCGCTGCAGGTTGAACGGTTCTGCGTCGATTCGTGCGACGCCGTGACGGCGATTCCTCCCCGATGTCGGCCGGAGAATCCTCGGACTTCGTCTGCTCCACGCGGTGAGCCCCCTTCGCTCGTGCTCTGTCAGGCAGGCTAACCCGTATCCGGACTGATCGAGCGTTCAAGTGGTGAACGGTTC
>Ga0256798_1000315_pt1 | contig 14397 bp, 9 predicted proteins | sample MC6MC0949MT_FD_190193 | JGI IMG/M metagenome (GOLD analysis project Ga0256798, IMG submission 190193) | Metatranscriptome of enriched soil aggregate microbial communities from Iowa State University, Ames, United States - MC6-MC0949-MT... | ecosystem: Environmental > Terrestrial > Soil >... | reverse complement strand
GTCGACGGGCGAGAACCGGATGAGCCGGCCGCGGTTGGTGATCGCGCCGATCTCGGCACGAGATGTGGTGTCGAGCTGGGAGAGGATCGCGTCGTGCTTGCTGCGTCGCGCCGGCGGTGCGATGCGGGACGGCGAGGCGTCTCCCGCATCCTCGCCCGCAGCGCCCGGTGTCTGGTCGACACGCAGGATGCGCCCGGTGGTCGACAGCAGAACGCGGCAGGGGACATCGGCAACCTCGAGGACGGCGGGCGTCTTGCTGCGCGCTCCGGCAGTCGCGATCGAGGGACGGGCCTCCGTCAGCAGGGTTCGACGGGGGGTGCCGAACTTGACGGCGACCTGCTCGAGCTCGTCGGACACCACGGCGTTGATGCGTTCACGGCTGCCGAGCAGCTCTTCGAGCTCGGCGATCTCCGCCTCGAGCTGTGCTTTCTCGTTCTCGAGCTCGATCCGGGAGAACTTGGTGAGGCGTCGCAGCCTGAGTTCCAGGATGTAGTCGGCCTGCAGTGTGCTGAGGTCGAAGACGTCCATGAGTCGTGTGCGCGCCTGATCGGTGTCGTCGCTCGTACGGATCACCTGGATGACCTCGTCGATGTCGACGATCGCGATGAGAAGGCCCTCGACGAGGTGAAGTCGCTCTTTGCGTCGCGCGAGCCGGAAGGCCGAACGACGCGTGACCACGCTGACTCTGTGATCGACATAGACGGTCAGCAGCTCGCGCAGGCCGAGCGTCTGCGGACCGCCCTCGACCAGCGCGACGTTGTTGATCGCGAAGCCGTCTTCCAGGGGAGTGTGCCGGTAGAGCTGTTCGAGAACGGCTTCCGGGCTGAAACCGGTCTTGATGCCGATCACCAGACGGAGTCCGTGCTGCCGGTCGCTCAGGTCGGTGACGTCCGAGATGCCGGAGAGCTTCTTGGAGTTGACCCCGTCCTTGATCTTCTCGATGACCTTCTCGGGCCCGACGAGATAGGGCAGCTCGGTGACCACGAGGCCGCTCTTGCGTGCCGTGATCGACTCAACGGCGACCTTCGCCCGGGTCTTGAAGCTTCCCCGGCCGGTCGCATACGCGTCGCGGATGCCCGCCAGTCCGACGATCGTTCCGCCCGTGGGCAGATCCGGCCCCGGAACGTACTCCATGAGGTCGTCGAGGGTGGCATCGGGATGCGCCAGCAGGTGCCGTGCGGCGCCGACGACCTCGATCAGGTTGTGCGGGGCCATGTTGGTCGCCATGCCGACCGCGATGCCGCTCGCGCCGTTCACCAGCAGGTTCGGGAAGGCGGCGGGGAGCACATCTGGCTGCATGAGCTGGTTGTCGTAGTTCGGGACGAAGTCGACGACGTCTTCGTCGAGGTCTTCGGTGAGCGCCAGTGCGGCGGCGGCGAGTCGCGCCTCCGTGTAGCGGGGTGCGGCCGGCCCGTCGTCGAGGGAGCCGAAGTTGCCGTGCCCGTCGATGAGGGGGACGCGGAGGGTGAAGTCCTGCGCCATGCGGACGAGGGCGTCGTAGATGGCGCTGTCTCCGTGCGGATGCAGCTTTCCCATGACCTCGCCCGTGACACGGGCGGACTTGACGTGGCCGCGATCGGGACGGAGCCCCATCTCGGTCATCTGGTAGAGGATGCGACGCTGAACCGGCTTGAGCCCGTCACGTGCGTCGGGGAGGGCGCGGGAGTAGATCACCGAATAGGCGTATTCGAGGAATGAGCCCTGCATCTCGGTCGTGACGTCGACGTCTTCGATGCGTTCGGTGGTGCCGGCCTGAGCCTGGTCGTCTGTCGGTGTCATTCGGGCAATCTGAGGGAGGGGTTCACGACGTGGCCCTCCGATCGTCCTGTGACAAACTGGGCCGGATGCCACCAATGCTACCGGCCGCGTTCTCGACTCGTTCGAGCCTTGCCGCTGTTCTGCCAAGTTCGCTCGCCGCGCTCAGCGGTGAGGCCAACGAACTGGAGCTCCCGCCCGTGCAGCAGGCGGTCGTGATCGTCGTCGACGGTCTCGGTGCGAGTGCTCTGCGAGCGCGCGGTGGTCACGCTCGGACTCTCGCGACCCTGCTCGGCAAGTCGACGACGATCGACGCGGGATTTCCGACCACGACGGCTGCCGCGCTCGCGACCCTGGCGACGGGCACGCCGCCGGGCGTTCACGGTCTGGTCGGCTATCGGGTGCGGGATGAGGCAAACGATCGCGTCGTCAATCAGCTGAGCGGTTGGGACGCCGATCTCGATCCGCTCACCTGGCAACGTGCGCAGACGGTCTTCGAGCGGGCGAGGCGGAACGACGTGCGGAGTTTCGCGATCGCGATGCCAAAGTACGCGGACTCCGGGTTCACTCGGGCCGTCCTGCGCGGTGCCGAGTACGTGTCTGCTCGAACGATGGCGGATCGCTTCGACGCCGTCGGACGCATCCTGGATGACCCGTCGCCGAGCCTCACGTACCTCTACGTCGCCGAGCTGGACCAGATCGCCCACTCCCGCGGATGGGAGTCAACGCAGTGGACGGAGGCGCTCGAGCAGCTCGATGCACTGGTCGCCGGATTCTCGCGGCGGCTCGGCCCGGCTCAGGGAGCCCTGCTCACCGCCGATCACGGGGTCGTGGATGTGCCATCGAGCGGGCACGTGCTGTTCGACACCGCACCGGAGCTCGTCGACGGCGTTCGGGCGATCGGCGGCGAGCCTCGCTGTCTGCATCTGTATCTCGAGCATCCCGGCGACGTCGCCGCAAGCGATCTCGCCGAACGGTGGCGAGCCGTCGAGGGCGAGCGCGCGTGGATCGCGACCCGCTCGGAGGCGGTCGATTCCGGATGGTTCGGCCCGACGGTCGACGCGGAGATCCTTCCGCGGATCGGGGATGTTCTGGTGGCTGCTCGCAAACGCGTCGCCTACTACGACTCCCGCGATCCGATGGGGTCCGGGCGCAACATGATCGGCCAGCACGGCTCGCTCACACCGGAGGAGACGCGCGTTCCCCTTCTGCGGTTCGGCGCGTTCGTCTAGAAGGACGCGCTCGGCTTACGCCAGGTCGTCGTCGGTACGGGCGCCGAAGACGATCTCGTCCCAGCTGGGCATCGACGCTCGTCCTTTGCGCGACGCCCGACTCTGCGGACCCGTCGAATTGGACGGAGCGCTGTTGGACGGAGCGCTGCTCAGGATGCCCGACGGAGCGCCGGAGGCCGAGCGGGTCGGAGGCTCGGCGCTGAAGGTCGCCTGCGAGAGCGGGTCGTCGGACGGTGTGTCGAAGATCGCGAACGGCTCGTCGACGAGATGCGGTGCCGGCTCCGCCGGGGCGCTCTCTGGAGTAGTGGCGACGGCATCCGTGGGCAGCGGGGTCGGGCCCGATTCGGGAAGGGCTTCCGCCTTGTCGTCGACGGGGAGCTCATAGTTGGCCGCCTCGCGCTCGCCTCGACGCCGGCGCAGTGCCTCCAGGAGATCGGCCGTCTGATGCAGATCGCGCGGAGTCTCGTCATCGGCGCGCTTGATCGCGCTCACGGCGATCGAGTTGTTGGCCGAGGTGAGAGGACGTCCGTAGGTGAGGGGTTCTGGGAACGGGGCCGGGTCCGCGCCGAGCAGGTCCGTCTGAGGCTCGTGGAAGGTGAAGGCGCCGCTGTCGAAGCGTGATTCGTCGGGGTGAGTGTCGTTCGGCAGCACCGCGCGCAGCCGGGGGATGAGCGCACCCTTCAGCTCACCGGCCTGCGAGAGCGTTGTCGCCTCCGAGTTGAGAGGGGCCAGCGAGTGCTTGCGGGCGTCGTATCCCCACCGGGCGTCGTGATCGATCTCGTCGGCCGCGAACTCGAGCTTGATGATCCAGCCGGCTTCGGCGTCCTTCCAGCTCGCCCAGCGTTCTCCGACGACCCCGAGCGATGCGAGCCGGTCGCGGATGACGGCGCCGAACGTGTTGCCTTCGCCGAGCGGATCGACGTCGACCGAGGTATGCACCGGCACGCTGAGGGCGCTCGCGACGATGTGCTCGCGCTCCGCGACGATCGGACCCTCGAATCGGAGGATGTACTCGAGCGGGGCGCCGGTGACCGTGGCGACATCCTCGGCGGACATGCCGGAGCGGATGTGGGCCTGCACTTCGCGGGGTGAGAGCTTGGGCGCCGACGTGGACGCATCCTGTCTCAATTGTCGGACCTTGGACTGCAGACCTTCGTCGACGGCGATGCGGAACCGCTCACCGTCATCGCCGACGGCGACGAGTGCGCCGTCCTCGACCCCGATGACCTTCAAATCCTGCATGGTGAATGCCTTCCCAGCTGTTGGCGTACGGCCCAAGAATGACACGGTGGACGGGCAAATCCGGGGAATAACCGTGGCGTGCCGGAAGTTGAAGACCGAGCAATCGCTGAGAGCCCGCCGAGTGGTTTGCTATTCCCCGGCGATTGATGCAAACTGTGGCCGCCGATTGCGAAGAATCGGCCGTTTATGTATGAGAAGTGGATGGGCATGGCAACGGATTACGACGCACCGCGGAAGACCGAAGACGACTCCGAGTCGATCGAGGCCCTCAAGGAGCGAGTTCCGGACAAGATGTCCGGTGTGGTCGACGTCGAAGACGCTGACAACCCCGGCGGTTACGAGCTCCCTGGTGCAGACCTGTCAGACCTCGACCTCGACGTCGTCGTGCTGCCTCCCCAGGCGGATGAGTTCACGTGTGTGAGCTGCTTCCTGGTGAAGCACCGTTCGCAGATCGATCACGACACCAAGCTCGGACCGATCTGCGTGGAGTGCGCAGCCTGACGTTACGACGCGAGTCGAGCCTCACTGAGAACCCGGACCAGTCGGTCCGGGTTTCTTGTTGAGAGGAGCCAGTACGGTGCCGGATCCTGCGGATCCGTGACCGGCACCTTCACGACCGGCGTGATCCAGCCACGGATGAGCAGCCACGCGCGCGCGTCGAGTTTCTGACCGCGCTGGATGCGTGCATCCTCGCCGTCGTAGGACGAGGCGTCGCCCACGAGACCGAGCGGGATGCGCGCGCGCCCGGCGATCAGCTCCGTCTGCGTTACCACGATCGTGGGAGCGGAGACGATGTAGACCACGACGATCGCCGCGTAGAAGACGATCGCTGTGATGATGCCGACCGTGAGGTTGATCGGAGCCAGGATGAGGATCGTGATGGGGATGATGAGGGCGCTCGCGATGAAGAGCCAGGGGGCGGCGTAGAGGCGCTCGCGGTACAGGTCCATGGGTCTATTCGATCAGACTTCTGCACTACCCTCGACACGTGACCGATCCCGTTGACGTTCCGATCATCGCCGGCCTCGTCCCCGCGTACGCGCATCCCGGCGACGCGGGTGCCGATCTTCACGCGGCCGAAGCCGTGACTCTGGCTCCGGGGGCCCGCCATACGGTGCCCACCGGCGTCTCGATCGCGCTGCCCGACGGCTATGCCGCGTTCGTCGTCCCGCGAAGCGGTCTGGCCGCTAAGCACGGCATCACGATCGTGAATTCTCCGGGCACGGTGGATGCGGGATACCGGGGTGAGATCCGGGTGACGGTTCTGAACACGGACAGTTCGATGCCGTACGATATCGCCGTCGGTGACCGTATCGCCCAGCTGATCGTGATGCCGGTCACCAGGGCGAACTTCGTCCCCGTCGACGAACTTCCCGAGAGCCGCCGCGGAACCGCGGGATTCGGCTCCACCGGCTACAACACCGGACTCAGCACTGCGCAGTCAGGAGAACACGCGTGACCGACACGAGCAACACCGACCCCGGGATCTGGGAGAAGTCAGCGCCCGAGGACCGTGAGACCGAGGGGCCGCTCGACGAGAGCGAGGCGAACCCGGTCCGTCCGTACGTCGACCTCGGCGGTGTGAAGATCCTCCCGCGCGAGGGTCTGCACCTTCGTCTCGAGGTCGAGGAGGAGACCCAGCGAGTGGTGGCGGTCGGCCTCGACTACGCCAACTCCACGCTGCAGGTTCAGCCGTTCGCTGCTCCGCGCTCGAGCGGTCTCTGGCACGAGATCCGTGAGCAGATCACCGATCAGGTGAACAGACAGGGCGGACGGACTCAGGAACGCGATGGGGTGTTCGGTCCTGAGCTGGTCGCCGAGATCCCGGTCGCGGCTCCTCAGGGTGCGCCGGGTGAGACCCGTGTGGCGCGCTTCGTCGGCGTCGACGGTCCGCGCTGGTTCCTCCGTGGCGTGATCGCAGGGGATGCCGCGGTGAAGCCGGATGCGGCGGCGCTCGTCGAAGACCTCTTCCGAAGCATCGTGGTGGTGCGCGGCACGACCCCGATGCCGCCGCGTGACCTCATCCCGCTGCGTATGCCCGCCGCGCCCTCCTCCGGGGCGGACAACAGCTTCACCTCTCTGTAGGCGGCACTGTGACCGACCGCTTCCCGGACGAGCCGGGTGGATCCGATCGACGCGAAGAGTCCGAGGAAGCCGTGCCATCGGCGATCGGCGAGAGTCTCGCCCGAGCCGCTCAGAAGTCCGGCCTCGGCAAGCTCGCCGAGAGCGAGACCCCGACAGGTACCGCTCTGCTGGGCGCGCTCGGCGGCGTCAGAGGGCTCGCGGAGACCATCCTGCCGGGGCTCGTCTTCCTCGTCCTCTTCACGTTCACTCAGAACGTCCCACTGTCGATCGGGCTCTCGGTGCTGGTCGCCGCCGTGTTCACGGTGGTGCGGATCGTGGGAAAGACGCCGGTCACGCAGGCGGTGGCCGGACTGCTCGGTGTCGGCATCTCGGCAATCCTGGCGCTCATCACAGGCAGGGGTGAGGACAACTTCATCCTCGGGATCTGGACGAACGCCGCCTACGGAGCCGCGCTGCTGATCTCGGTGCTCGTGCGCTGGCCCCTGATCGGACTGATAGCGGGCTATCTCCTGGGCGACGGATTGGCGTGGCGCCGTTCGAAGGGCAAGTTCAGGGTCATGCAGGCGCTGACGGTGATGTGGCTCCTCCTGTTCGTCGCACGACTCGTCGTGCAGGTGCCGCTCTATCTGGCACACACCACGGAAGCGACCGTGGCACTGGGCATCACGAAGCTCTTGATGGGCGTGCCGCTCTACGCGCCTCTTCTCCTCATCACCTGGTTCGTCGTGCGCGGCCAGTTCCCGACTGCGCAGAAGCCGACCGCACAGAAGCCGGCCGAGGGGTAGGGCATGCTCGACGCGCAGATCAGGGAGGGGCTGACCCGCGCGCAGGTCGACGAACGTCTGGCCGACGGCCGCGGCAACACGCAACGGCAGGCGAGCTCCCGGTCGATCGGTGACATCCTGCGTGAGAACATCTTCACGCTGTTCAACGGGATCCTCACCGCATGCTTCATCGCTGTGATCGCGCTCGGCGACCTGAGGGACGGCTTCTTCTTCGGCGTCGTCGTGGTCAACGCTCTCATCGGAATCGTGCAGGAGGTTCGGGCCAAGGTCGTGCTGGAGCGCGCGGCCCTTCTCGCCGCGCCGGAGAGCCGGGTCCGAAGGGACGGCGCCGTCGTCACCGTCCCCTTGGACGGTGTGGTGCTCGACGATCTCCTCGTGCTGAGACCGGGCGACCAGATCCCCGCGGATGCCGTCGTCGCGCAGAGCACCGGACTGTCGCTCGACGAGTCACTTCTGACGGGCGAAGCCGAGCCGGTGTTCAAAGACGAGGGCGCGGAGCTCCTCTCCGGGTCCCACGTCGCGACGGGCACCGGTTACGCCGTGGTCACGGCCGTCGGCGCCGACTCCTATGCCAGCAAGCTCACGAGCGAGATCCGCAAGCACTCTCTCGTGCACTCCGAACTGCGCGCGGCCACGAACCGAATCCTCGTCTACCTCTCCTGGGTGCTCGGACCGATCATCGTGCTCACGATCGTCGGACGGGTGTTCGCGTACGGCGGCTGGGACGACCTCTTCCGCGACGGGCACTGGAGACGCGCGCTGCTCGACGCGGTCGCCGCTGTGGTCGGCATGATCCCCGAGGGACTGGTGCTGCTCACCAGTCTCGCTTTCGGGGTCGCCGCCATTCAGCTCGCTGCCCGCAAAGTGCTCGTTCAGGAGCTCGCGGCGGTGGAGGTGCTGGCACGGGTCGACGTGCTCTGCCTCGACAAGACGGGAACCCTCACGAACGGTGAGCTGGCGCTCGACCGCACAGAGCGGCTCGGCGAGACGGTCAGCGATGCGGACACCGCCATCGCCCTCGCCGCCTTCGGCAGCGACGAGGCCGGAAACGCGACGGCCGGCATCCTGTCGAGTCGCTTCACCTCGGACCGGTACCGGGTGGTGAGGCGCATCCCGTTCAGCTCGGCGACGAAATACAGCGCTGTCGTGGTGACGGTCGACGGCACGGAGACCTCGTGGGTGCTCGGCGCCCCCGAGCGGGTGCTGTCCGACCATCCCGAATCCCTCGCGCAGGCCAACACGATCGCGGCCACCGGGCAGCGCACGCTGGCGCTGGTGAGGGCAGCTGACCCTCTGCCGCTCGGCAACCACGTTCCGCTGACAGGGCTGCGTGTCGAGCCCGCTGCGCTCGTCGTGCTCGCCGAGACGATTCGTGCGGACGCCGAGCGGACCCTCCGATACTTCGCCGAGCAGTCGGTGCGGGTGATCATCATGTCGGGGGACAACCCCATCACGGTCGAGGCCATCGCGCGAGACCTGGGTCTGCCGGGACGGGCGGTGGACGCATCCACCCTGCACGACGACGACGCGCTCGCCGCGGCTCTCGAGACCTGCGACGTCTTCGGCCGCGTCAGTCCCGAGCAGAAGCGCATCGCCGTGGGTCTGCTTCAGTCGCAGGGCCGCACGGTGGCCATGACCGGCGACGGCGTCAATGACGCGATGGCGATCAAGGATGCGAGCCTCGGCATAGCCATGGGCACCGCCACCCCGGCGACGAAGGCCGTTTCGCGGCTCGTCCTCCTCGACAACCGCTTCGAGCGGCTTCCGGATGTGCTCTCGTTCGGACGCCGTGTGATCGCCAACGTCGAGCGGGTGTCGAACATCTTCCTGGCGAAGACCGTGTACGGCATCGTCCTGGCGCTCGTGAGCGCGGCCGCGCTGTGGCCGTTCCCGTTCCTTCCGCGGCAGCTGACACTGGTGTCGACGCTGGCCATCGGAATCCCATCGTTCTTCCTCGCGCTCGCACCCAACACGCGCATCTACCGGCCGGGAGTGCTGCCGCGCATCCTGAAGTACTCCATACCGACCGGCCTCATCGCGGGAGCGACGTGCGTCGTGGCCTACCTTCCGCTCTATCGGAGCATCCCGCTGCACGATGCGCGCAGCATCACGACGATCGCCCTCTTCTGCGTGTCGCTGTGGATACTCTGTGTGCTCACGCGGCCGCTCAGTGGACCGCGCTGGGCGCTGCTCGCGTCGGTCACGATCGCCATGGTGCTGGTATGCGTCATCCCGTTCACGGCAGCGTTCTTCCAGATGCACGTTCCTCTGTCCATCCACCTGGTGTGGGGGATCGTCGTCGGCGCGGTCGGCGCAGCCGGCATCGAGGTGTTCTATCGATTCGCCCGCCGGAGAGGACTCGTCTTCGACCGCGAATGAGCCGTGGTAGATTTATCTTGACGTCAAGATAAATTCAGCGCCGGTCGACTTAGGCTTGCCTTGCTGGAAACGTTCTTCGACGCACGACGAAGATTGAGATGAAGGCTTGCGTTACCAGGCCGGCCAATGAAGGAGAGGGCACTGTGTCTGCGGTGAACAGCTTTGGAGCGAAAGACACCCTGAAGGTCGGCTCGACCGACTACGAGGTCTTCCGGATCGACAGGGTCGACGGGTACGAGAAGCTCCCGTTCAGCCTCAAGGTGCTGCTGGAGAACCTCCTCCGCACCGAAGACGGTGCGAACATCACCGCCGACCACATCCGTGCCCTCGGCGGCTGGGTCCCGACCGCAGAGCCCGACACGGAGATCCAGTTCACGCCGGCACGTGTGATCATGCAGGACTTCACCGGCGTCCCCTGCATCGTCGATCTCGCCACGATGCGCGAGGCCGTCTCTGCTCTCGGTGGCGACCCGAAGAAGATCAACCCGCTCGCTCCGGCCGAGATGGTCATCGACCACTCCGTGATCGCGGATCTCTTCGGAACTGAGAACGCCCTCGAACGCAACACGGACATCGAGTACGAGCGCAACGGCGAGCGATACCAGTTCCTCCGCTGGGGACAGACGGCGTTCGACGACTTCAAGGTCGTACCGCCGGGAACCGGCATCGTGCACCAGGTCAACATCGAGTACCTCGCCCGCGTCACCATGACGCGTGAGGTCGGAGGTGCGCTCCAGGCTTACCCCGACACCTGCGTCGGCACGGACTCCCACACCACGATGGTCAACGGTCTCGGCGTGCTCGGATGGGGTGTCGGCGGCATCGAGGCCGAGGCGGCCATGCTCGGCCAGCCGGTCTCCATGCTCATCCCGAAGGTCGTGGGCTTCAAGCTCACCGGCTCCATTCCCACCGGCGTGACGGCGACGGATGTGGTGCTCACCATCACGCAGATGCTTCGCAAGCACGGCGTGGTCGGCAAGTTCGTCGAGTTCTACGGAGCGGGTGTCGCCGAGGTCCCCCTCGCGAACCGCGCGACCATCGGCAACATGAGCCCGGAGTTCGGCTCGACGGCGGCAATGTTCCCGATCGACGACGTCACGCTCGACTATCTGCGTCTCACGGGTCGCAGCGCCGAGCAGATCGCTCTGGTCGAGCAGTACTCGAAGCTTCAGACCCTGTGGCACGACCCGTCGATCGAGCCGGTTTTCAGCGAGTACCTCGAACTCGACCTCGGCACGGTCGTCCCGTCGATCGCCGGTCCGAAGCGTCCCCAGGACCGCATCGTTCTCGCCGAGGCGAAGGGCCAGTTCGAGAAGGACCTCGTCGACTACGCAGATGTCTCGCACGATCTGGTCGACCTGACCATCTCCGAGTCGTTCCCTGCGTCCGACCCGGGGGAGTTGAGCCCCGAAGACTCGAACAGCACCCACGAGCACATCCACCACAGTCACGCGCCCAAGGTCGCGTCGACGCCCACCCCCGTGACGATCGCGGAGAACGGTGCGTCGTTCACCCTTGATCACGGCGCTGTCGCGATCGCCGCCATCACCTCGTGCACCAACACGTCGAACCCCTCCGTCATGCTGGCGGCCGGTCTTCTGGCGCGCAACGCAGCCAAGAAGGGACTCAAGTCCAAGCCCTGGGTGAAGACCACGCTGGCTCCCGGGTCGAAGGTCGTGACCGACTACTACGAGAAGGCGGGACTGACCGGCTACCTCGAAGAGCTCGGGTTCTACACGGTCGGCTACGGCTGCACCACGTGCATCGGAAACTCCGGACCGCTGATCGACGAGATCTCGCAGGCGGTCAACGACAACGACCTCGCCGTCACCGCCGTGCTGTCGGGCAACCGCAACTTCGAGGGTCGCATCAATCCCGACGTCAAGATGAACTACCTCGCGAGCCCGCCGCTCGTCATCGCCTACGCTCTCGCCGGATCGATGAACTTCGACTTCGAAGTGGATGCGCTGGGCAAGGACCAGGACGGCAACGACGTGTTCCTCAAGGACATCTGGCCCGACGCGGCCGAGGTGCAGGAGACGATCGACTCGTCGATCAACGAGGGCATGTTCACGCACGAGTACGCCAGCGTGTTCGAGGGCGACGACCGCTGGAAGTCTCTGCCGACGCCGACTGGGTCTGTGTTCGAATGGGATGAGAAGTCGACCTACGTACGCAAGCCCCCGTACTTCGACGGCATGACACTCGAGACCACGCCGGTCACCGACATCCAGGGTGCACGCGTGCTGGCGAAGCTCGGCGATTCGGTCACCACCGACCACATCAGCCCGGCCGGCAACATCAAGGCCGACAGCCCCGCGGGCCGCTACCTCGACGAGCACGGGATCGACCGGAAGGACTTCAACTCGTACGGTTCCCGCCGTGGAAACCACGAGGTCATGATCCGCGGCACGTTCGCGAACATCCGGTTGAAGAACCAGCTGCTCGACGGCGTCGAAGGCGGATACACGCGCGACTTCACACAGGAGGGCGCACCGCAGTCGTTCATCTACGACGCATCGCAGCACTACCAGGAGCATGGCATCCCGCTCGTCATCCTGGGTGGCAAGGAGTACGGCTCCGGATCGTCGCGCGACTGGGCGGCGAAGGGAACGAGCCTGCTCGGTGTGCGAGCGGTCATCACCGAGAGCTTTGAGCGCATCCACCGCTCGAACCTGATCGGTATGGGCGTCGTCCCGCTGCAGTTCCCGGCCGGTGAGAGCTGGGCCTCCCTGGGCCTCGACGGCACGGAGATCATCTCGATCGCCGGTCTCGAGCAGCTGAACGAGGGCACCACGCCGAAGACCGTGCGCGTCACCGCAGAGCCGTCGTCCGACTCGCCCGAAGGCAAGCAGACCATCGAGTTCGATGCGGTCGTCCGCATCGACACGCCCGGTGAAGCCGACTACTACCGCAACGGCGGCATCCTGCAGTACGTGCTGCGGAGCCTGGTCTAGCAGATCGTCGGTGGCTCGGAATCGCATTCCGAGCCACCTTCGATTTCGACGCGCATAGACTCGATCCATGAGCATTCTCGAGACGATTCACGGTCCTCGCGACCTCGACGCACTCTCGGAAGAGCAGCTCGCGCAGTTGGCGGGCGAGATCCGCGCCTTCCTGATCGCAAACGTGTCGAAGACCGGTGGTCACCTCGGGCCGAATCTCGGCGTGGTGGAGTCGACCATCGCCATCCATCGGGTGTTCGACTCGCCTCGGGATGCCATCGTGTTCGACACCGGTCACCAGTCGTACGTGCACAAACTGCTCACAGGACGCCAGGACTTCTCGAAGCTCCGGCAGCGCGGCGGAATGGCGGGCTACCCGCAGCGGGCGGAATCCGAGCATGACATCGTCGAGAGCTCGCACGCCTCGAGTTCCCTCTCCTGGGCCGATGGCATCTCTCGCGCGTTCGCGATGACCGGCCAGGACGACCGTCACGTCGTCGCCATGGTCGGCGACGGCGCCCTGACCGGCGGTATGACGTGGGAGGCGCTGAACAACATCAGCGATGACAACACACGTCGACTGATCATCGTCGTCAACGACAACGGTCGCTCGTACGCTCCGACGATCGGTGGCATGGCGCGGTTCTTGAACACGGTGCGCACGCGTCGCAGCTATCGCACGCTCTATCTCTCCAGCCGGCGCGCTTTCGAGCGGCTGGGCGGTCCGGGCCAGTCGCTGTATCGAGGCCTCCGCGGTGGCCTCCACGGCTTCCTCAGCCGCTTCTCGAACAACGAAGCGCTGTACTCGAACCTCGACATCAAGTACATCGGTCCCATCCACGGGCACGACATCGAGGCGATGGAGGAGGCGCTGCGGCAGGCGAAGAACTACGGCGCACCCGTCATCGTCCACGCGATCACGCAGAAGGGTCGCGGCTACGAGCCGGCCCTTCGCGATGCGGCCGACCAGTTCCACGCGGTCGGTCAGATCGATCCCGAGACGGGTGAGCCGATCGAGAGCTCGAGCAAACCGTCGTGGACGAGCGTCTTCGCCGACGAGATCGTCGAGCTCGCCGAGAAAGACAAGAAGATCGTCGGAATCACCGCCGCGATGCTCCGCCCGACGGGTCTGCACAAGTTCGCGGAACGGTTCCCGGACAGGGTGCACGACGTCGGCATCGCCGAACAGCACGCCGTGACGAGTGCGGCCGGACTCGCGTTCGGCGGGCTCCATCCCGTCGTCGCCATCTACGCGACCTTCATCAACCGCGCCTTCGATCAGGTGCTCATGGATGTCGCCCTGCACAAGGCAGGGGTCACCTTCGTGCTCGACCGCGCCGGCGTCACCGGTCCCGACGGGCCGAGCCATCACGGAATCTGGGATCTGGCCATCCTCCAGGTGGTTCCGAACATCCGTCTCGCCGCACCCCGGGACGGCACGCGGTTCCGTGAGGAGCTCGCCGAAGCCGTCGTCGTGGATGACGCACCGACTGTCCTTCGTTTTCCGAAGGGTGCCGTCGGTCCCGACATCGATGCCGAACGACGCACAGACGATGGTGTCGACATCCTGCGCGAAGCCGAACGCAAAGACGTGCTCCTCGTGACGGTCGGTCCGATGGCCGAACTCGGTCTCAAGGTGGCGGACAGGCTGGCGGCGCAGGGGATCGGCGCCACGGTCGTCGACCCGCGCTGGGTGGTGCCGGTTCCCGCGAGCGTCATCTCCCTGGCGGCCGAGCACCGCATCGTCGTCACCATCGAAGACGGCATCCGGGTCGGCGGCATCGGCACGCGCGTTCGCCAGGATCTGCGCGAAGCCGGTATCGACACCGCCGTGGACGAGCTCGGTCTGCCCGACGAGTTCATCGACCATGCCACTCGCGAGCAGATCCTCGAGGATGCGGGGCTCACGCCCCAGAAGATCGCGCGCGACCTGGTGGCCCAGGTGCTCGGCAGCCGCATCCCGATCGCCCGCCC
>Ga0256798_1000313_pt1 | contig 14427 bp, 10 predicted proteins | sample MC6MC0949MT_FD_190193 | JGI IMG/M metagenome (GOLD analysis project Ga0256798, IMG submission 190193) | Metatranscriptome of enriched soil aggregate microbial communities from Iowa State University, Ames, United States - MC6-MC0949-MT... | ecosystem: Environmental > Terrestrial > Soil >... | reverse complement strand
GGCGCACTTCCTTCCGTACTACCAGCCGATCGTGTCACTGGAGGACGGCCAGGTGATCGGCTATGAGGCGCTGCTGCGCTGGCAGCACGAGCGCCGGGGGCTGCTGTACCCGGGTGACTTCCTGGAACTTGGCGAAGAGAGTGGCTTGATCGAACAGGTGGACTGGCTGGTGTACGAGCAGGTACTGGCTGATCTGGCGGCGGCCGATTGTGGCTACATTTCGGTGAACGTCTCGCCCAGGCACTTCCGCTCCGTTGAGTTCGTACCGCGCTTGTTCGGCCTGATCGACAAGGCCGGTGCCGATCCGCGCCGGTTGCGTGTCGAGATCACCGAGATGGCGTTGCTGGAAGACGCACCGCGGACGCTGCATACGCTGCACCAGTTGCGTGAGCATGGCATCGTCGTGCAGCTGGATGACTTCGGTACCGGCTATTCGGCCTTGTCGTATCTGCACAGGTTCCCGATCAGTGCCTTGAAGGTGGATCGCAGTTTTGTCGCCGGCCTGCATGCGGAGAACGGCAAGAACACCTTGGCACTGGTCGAAGGCGTGTTGTCATTGGCACGCACGCTGGGTATTGAAACCATCGGTGAGGGCGTGGAAACCGAGCAACAGATGCAGACATTGATCGAGCTGGGTTGCAGTTTCGGGCAGGGCTATCTGCTGGGTTACCCAGCGCCGAAATCGCAGACACTGCAGCGCGCCAGCTGACGCCAGCTGCACGAACCATGGTGTAGCTGGCGGGGCCGCTGCAAGCCGCATGTCGTCGATGATCGTAGTCCAGCGCCTGCGCCCCTGCACTGAAGCGCGCTGGACGGTCGCCAGCTTGCAGTGCAGGTTGCAGTGATTGGTTTCGTCAAGCTGTGCGTTGGCAGAAACGGTGCGCCGACGTGCCTGTTGCCTCGCGCCCGGTGATTAGCGCAGGGCGTTGCGCTTCTTTTCGTCAAACCACTTGTCGGCCTGTGCCGGCGAGTAGTTGCGCATCCACTCCAGCATCTGCGTGGCGTCGTCGCCGTACCACAGGTCCTCGCGCTGTTCCGGGTGCAGGAAACGCTCGCTGACCATGGTGTCGATCATGCCGATCAGCGGCTGGTAGAAACCGTCGATGTCGAGGAAGGCGCAGGGCTTGTGGCCGATGCCGAGCTGGCGCCAGGTCAGCATCTCGAAGATCTCCTCGGCGGTACCGAAGCCGCCGGGCAGGGCGACGAAGGCGTCGGACAGGTCGAACATGCGCGACTTGCGCTCATGCATCGAGCCGACGATTTCCAGCGAGGTCACGCCCTTGTGCGCGACCTCCATGTCCACCAGGTGCTGCGGGATCACGCCGGTGACTTCGCCACCTGCTGCCAGCACGCCGTCTGCCACCGCGCCCATCAGGCCGGTACGTCCGCCGCCATAGACCAGACGCAGGCCTTCGTTGGCGATGCGCGTGCCCAGTTCGGTGGCGCGTTCGACGTAGATGGGCTTGGCGCCGGGATTGGAGCCGCAATAGACGCAGATGGATTTCATGTTTGTGGCCGGGAATGGGGAATCGGGAGTGGGGAATGGCTAAAGCAAAAGCAAAAGTGGGTCGAGGCACTGAAGAGGGCGGCGATCTGCTGCTTCTTCAAAACAGAAACGCCAGCATCGCTGCCGGCGTCCCTTTGGCGGTGAATCGGTAGGGCTGTAACTATTCCCTATTCCCGATTCTCCATTCCCAGCCTCAATTAGCCTTGTGGATGGCGCGCTTGGTCACTGCCATCGCCGCGTCGTGTACTGCCTCGGACAGCGACGGGTGGGCGTGGCAGATGCGGGCCAGGTCATCGGACGAGCCGCTGAACTCCATGGTCAGCACACCTTCGTGCACCAGCTCGGAGACATTGGCGCCAACCAGGTGCATACCCAGCACGCGGTCGGTTTCGGCGTGTGCCAGCACCTTGACGAAGCCTGCCGGCTCCACCATGGCGACGGCGCGGCCGTTGGCGGCGAACGGGAAGCTGCCAGCCTTGTACGGGATGCCCTCGGCCTTGAGCTGGGCTTCGGTCTTGCCGACCCATGCCAATTCCGGCTCGGTGTAGATGACCCACGGGATGGTGTCGAAGTTGACGTGGCCCGGCAGGCCAGCGATCAGCTCGGCCACGGCGACGCCTTCTTCAAAGCCCTTGTGGGCCAGCATCGGGCCGCGCACGCAGTCACCCACCGCCCAGACGCCATCGACGCCGGTATGGCAATGATCGTCGACCACGATCTGGCCGCGCTCGTTGATCTGCACGCCGGTGCCATCGGCCAACAGGCCCTTGCTGGCAGCGCGACGGCCGACGGCCACCAGCAGCTTGTCGACGGTCAGGCTCTTCTCGCCTTCGGCATCGGTGTAGCTGACGATGACTTCTTCGCCCTTGATCTCGGTCTTGGAGACCTTGGCGTTGAGCAGGATGTTCAGGCCCTGCTTCTTGAATTCCTTGGCGGCAACCTTGGCGACTTCCGCATCGGCAGCAGCCAGGAAGTCCGGCAGTGCTTCCAGGATGGTGACGTCCGAACCCAGGCGCTTCCACACGCTGCCCAGCTCCAGGCCGATAACACCGGCGCCGATCACGGCCAGGCGCTTCGGCACTTCGGTGAAGTCCAGCGCGCCGACGTTGTCGACGATGTGCTTGCCGTCAAACTTGGCGAACGGCAGTTCGATCGAATCCGAACCGGCGGCGATGATGACGTTGGTGCCCTTGAGCTCGACTTCCGAACCGTCGTGCTGCTTGACCTTGACCACATTGCCGGCCTGCAGCTGGCCGAAGCCGTAGTAGGTGGCAACCTTGTTGGCCTTGAACAACTGGGCGATGCCGCCGGTGAACTGCTTCACGATGGCGTCCTTGCGGCCGACCATCTTGGTCACATCGATCTTGGCGTCGTTGAAGCTGATGCCGTGCTGATCGAAGATGTGGCCCATATTCCAGTACTGGCGCGAGGAGTCCAGCAGCGCCTTGGACGGGATGCAGCCCACGCGCAGGCAGGTGCCGCCCAGGGCCGGCTTGCCGTCCTTGCCCAGCGCTGCATCGATGCAGGCGGTCTTCAGGCCCAGCTGTGCGGCGCGGATGGCAGCGTGGTAGCCGGCCGGACCAGCACCGATGACGACGACGTCGAATTGTTCAGCCATTTGAGATTCCTTGTTGCCTGTCCCTTCTCCCGCCGGGAGAAGGTGGCGCGTAGCGCCGGATGAGGGTGCGGGTGAGGCTTGCCCTCACCCCAACCCCTCTCCCGCGAGCGGGAGAGGGGCTCGGAGCAATTACAGACCGAACAGCATGCGGCCCGGGTTTTCCAGCTGGTTCTTGATGTCCACCAGGAACTGCACAGAATCCTTGCCGTCGATGATGCGGTGGTCATAGGACATGGCCAGATACATCATCGGGGCGATCACGACCTGGCCGTTCTCGGCGATCGGACGGTCCTTGATGGCGTGCATGCCGAGGATGGCGCTCTGCGGCGGGTTGACGATCGGGGTCGACATCAGCGAGCCGAAGGTGCCACCGTTGGTCACGGTGAAGGTGCCGCCCTGCAGTTCTTCCAGTGACAGCTTGCCGTCACGGGCCTTCTTGGCGTAGTCGGCAATGGCCTTCTCGATGTCGGCGAACGACATGCGCTCGACGTTGCGCAGCACCGGGGTCACCAGGCCCTTGTCGGTCGACACGGCGATCGAGATGTCCGAGTAACCGTGATAGATGATGTCGTCACCATCGATCGAGGCATTGACCAGCGGGAAGCGCTGCAGCGCGTTGGCGGCAGCCTTCACGAAGAAGCTCATGAAGCCCAGCTTGATGCCGTGGGCCTTGACGAACTCTTCCTGCAGCTCCTTGCGCGCAGCCGAGACCTTGGACAGGTTGACTTCGTTGAAGGTGGTCAGCATGGCGGTCGAGTTCTTCGACTGCATCAGACGCTCGGCAATGCGCTTGCGCATGCGGGTCATCGGCACGCGTTCTTCCGGACGTGCACCGCCGGCCTTGCCGACGCCGCCGTTGCGGGCGAAGTTGACGATGTCTTCCTTGGTCACTGCGCCATGACGGCCGGTGCCGGACACGTCCGCCGGGTTCACGCCTTCGGTGATGGCCGAGAAGCGGGCGCCCGGCGGCAGGGCGTCGGCGGCCGACTTGGCAGCCGGGGCCGGTGCAGCGGCAGCAGCCGGAGCGGCGGCGGCCGGGGCAGCAGCCTTCGGTGCCTCGGCAGCAGCGGCCGGGGCGGCAGCGGCAACCGCGCCTTCCTCGATGATCGCCAGGATCTGGCTCGAGGTGACGGTGTCGCCTTCCTGGAACTTGATTTCCTTCAGCACGCCATCAACCGGCGCCGGTACTTCCAACACGACCTTGTCGGTTTCCAGGTCGAGCAGGTTCTCATCACGCTTGACGGCCTCGCCAGCCTTCTTGTGCCAGGTGGCGATGGTGGCGTCGGAGACGGATTCGGGCAGTACCGGTACTTTGACTTCGGTGGCCATTTGGCTGATTTCCTGGTTTCGTTTTCTTGTGGAAAAGGGGGCTTATTCGGCGTAGTTGTCGTCGATCTTGTTGATCAGCGCGTCGGCGAGCAGCTGTGCGAGTTCGCGCAGGTGATCGGACATGTGGCCAACAGCAGGCGACGGAGAACGCGGGCGACCGGCATAGTGCAGCGCCTGGCCATCGGCCACGCATGCCTGCAGGTGGTGCTTGATCTGGTACCACGCACCCTGGTTCATCGGCTCTTCCTGGCACCACACGACGTCGGTGGCCTTGCCGTACTTCTTCAGTTCGGCAGCCAGCGCCGGGCGCGGGAAGGGGTAGAGCTGTTCAACGCGCACCAGTGCAACGTCGTCCTGGCCGCGCTTGGTCACGTCTTCCAGCAGGTCGTAGTAGACCTTGCCCGAGCACACGACCACGCGCTTGACCTTCTTGACGTCCGCGGTGGCGTCGCCGATCAGGTGCTGGAACTCGCCATTGGCCATTTCGTCCAGACTGGACACGGCCAGCTTGTGACGCAGCAGCGACTTGGGCGACATGACGACCAGCGGCTTGCGGGTGTCCATGCGCATCTGGCGACGCAGCATGTGGAATGCCTGCGCCGGGGTCGACGGCACGCAGACCAGCATGTTCTCCAGTGCGCACAGCTGCAGGAAGCGCTCAAGGCGTGCCGAGCTGTGCTCCGGGCCCTGGCCTTCATAGCCGTGCGGCAGCAGCAGGGTCAGGCCGGAGATGCGGCCCCACTTTGCTTCGCCGGAGGCGATGAACTGGTCGATCACGACCTGGGCACCGTTGGCGAAGTCGCCGAACTGGCCTTCCCAGATGCACAAGGTGTTCGGGTCGGTGGTGGAGAAGCCGTACTCGAACGCCATCACTGCTTCTTCGCTCAGCAGCGAATCGATGATGGTGGCCTGCTCCGGCGACTCGACCAGCTGCCGCAGCGGCAGGTAGTAGTTGTCGGTCTTCTGGTCGTGCAGGATCGCGTGGCGGTGGGTGAAGGTGCCGCGACCGACGTCCTGGCCGACCAGGCGCAGGCCATTGCCTTCGTCCAGCAGCGTTGCGTAGGCCAGGTTCTCGGCGAAGCCCCAGTCGCCCAGGATTTCACCGGCGGCCATCTTGCGACGGTCGTCGTACACCTTGGCCACGCGCGAATGCACTTCCACGCCTTCCGGAATGGTGTTGATCATGGTGGCCAGCTGGGTCAGCTTGCCCATGTCGACCTTGGTGCTGACCGGATCGGACAGCTTGCCCGACAGGTACTTCGGCCAGTTGACGAACATCTTGCTGGTAGCCGGGGTCTTTTCGACCGTGGCCAGCTCGGTGGTGACTTCACCGGAGTCCAGCTTGTTGCGGTAAGCGTCGACCATTTCCTTGCCGGCGCCGGCAGCAATGATGCCTGCGGCTTCCAGCTGCTCTGCGTAGAGCTCGCGGGTGGTCTTGTGCTTGCGGATCACCTGGTACATCAGCGGCTGGGTGATCGCCGGTTCATCGGCTTCGTTATGGCCCCAGCGGCGGTAGCAGACCAGGTCGATCACGACGTCCTTGTTGAACTGCTGGCGGAAGTCATAAGCCAGCTTGGCCGCGAACACCACGGCTTCGGGATCGTCGCCGTTCACGTGCAGGACCGGGGCAGCAACCATCTTGGCGATGTCGGTGCAGTACAGGGTCGAGCGCGAGTCGTCGCGGTTGGAGGTGGTGAAGCCCACCTGGTTGTTGATGACGATGTGCACGGTGCCGCCGACCGCGAAACCGCGGGCCTGCGACATCTGGAACAGCTCCATCACCACGCCCTGGCCAGCAAATGCGGCGTCGCCGTGGATCAGGACCGGCATCACCTGCTTGCGTGCGGTGTCGTTGCGACGTTCCTGGCGCGAGCGCACCGAGCCGACAACCACCGGATCGGCGATTTCGAGGTGGGACGGGTTGAACGCCAGTGCCAGGTGCACCGGGCCGCCATCGCTGGCGACGTCGGCCGAGAAGCCCATGTGGTACTTCACGTCACCGGCGACGGCGCGGTCGTCGTGCTCGAACTTGCCTTCGAACTCGTCGAACAGCTTGCGCGGGTTCTTGCCGAGGGTGTTGACCAGCACGTTCAGGCGGCCGCGGTGGGCCATGCCGATGATCACGTCCTTGACGCCTTCCTTGCCGGCGTCACGGATGATGGTGTCCATCATCGGGATCAGCGAGTCGCCGCCTTCCAGCGAGAAGCGCTTCTGGCCGACGTATTTGGTGTGCAGGTAACGCTCGAGGCCTTCGGCCGCGGTCAGGCGCTCCAGGGTGCGACGCTTGGTGTCGGCATCCAGGTTGTAGTTGCCACCGGCAGCCTCAAGGCGCTGATAGAGCCACTGGCGCTGCTCGACTTCGGCGATATACATGAACTCTGCGCCGATCGAGCCGGTATACGTCGCCTTCAGGCGCGCAAACAGGTCACGCAGCTTCATCCGCGGCTGGCCGCCGACACCACCGGTGCTGAACTCGTCGTTGAGGTCGGCATCGCTGAGGTGGTGGAAGGGCAGGCCCAGGTCCGGCGGGTTGACCGGCGGGGTCAGGCCCAGCGGATCAAGATTGGCGCCGAGGTGGCCGCGTGAACGGTAGGCGGTGATCAGGCGGCCGACATTGCGCTCGCGCTCGTCGCCGGAACCGGCGTTGGCGCCGACTTTGCCGGCGTTCTTCGCGGCTTCGGTGATGTGTGCGATGGCGGCAGAGTGCGGCACATCGCCAGCTTCGCGGCCTTTGAAGCCGTCAAAGTAGGACTTCCACTTGGGGTCCACACTGTCCGGGGAGACGAGGTACTGTTCGTACAGGTCCTCGACATAGGAGGCGTTGCCGCCGGCGAGCTGCGATGATTGCGCAAACTGCTTCAGTAGATTGTCCACGATGGAGAGTCGGATTCACTTGTGGGGTAGTTCTGGGAACCGGCGGACCTGCTACAGCGTCACGCGCGGGCGTGTTCTAACCACGAAATTATACCCCTCACTGGACAGGAAGGGGCACGCTCACTGTCCCCTGCATTAATACCTGACCTGGCGATGTCCTGCCGTGACCGGGGCTAGACACCGAGTACACGCAGCGCGCTGCAATCGCGTGAACGCTCCCAGATACGCTGGAACAGCTCTTCCTGCGTACGTGAGCGGGCTGGTGCAGCCAGTGACAGCTCGCCCTCGCTGCGTGCGCCTATTGGACGAAAGTAGCAGTCGCCGGCGTCGTTGCTCAGGCCTGCGGAGGCGATCTGGCAGTCGGCAGGGTCCACTGGTTCGCGTATCTGGAACACACTGGGCAGCCTTTGTGCCAATGCGGTGAACGCAGTGGGCAGGGCGACCAGGTCGGCCTCGTGCAACAACAGCTGGACCTGCTTGTCGTGGCGGGCAGTAGCGAAGCGGCGTAGGGCAGCCAATACCGGCGGCTGGGCAAGCAGGCTGTCGTTGCCACGGAGCTGCCAGCGCAGTCGGCGGCGGGCGCCGTGGATGACCGCGATCGTCGCGCATAGCGCTTGTTCTGGATCATGAATACGCATTGCGCCATCCAGACGGCGGCGCATGGTCTGGTGTTGCAGGCCTGCTTCCTCGAAGCGGACACCTTCGGGCAGGAAGCCGTTGCGGGCATAGAATTCGCGGGCCGGCAGCTGTGCGTGCAGGCTGATTTCCGGCCAGCCATGTTGGCGGGCGCGCTCGATCAGGGCTTGCAGCAGTGCTTCGCCGACGCCCTTGCCGCGCCAGTCGGCCAGTACGGCCATGCGACCAATACGGCGATCGGGAGTCAGGCGACCTGCGCCGATGGCCTTGCCGCCCACATCCAGCGCCAAGGCATGGTCACTGAGCGGGTCCAGGGCATCGATCTCGAGTTCAGCCGGTACGTTCTGCTCGACCACGAACACCGCATGACGAACCCCGTGCAGCAGGTCCTGCTGCGCGGGGTAATCGGCGGTCTCTACACGAAAGGCCGCCGATGGGTTCATGCGGACGGGGCCTGCGCTGCGTCTTCGTCGTCCTGGTCTTCGCAGATAACCACGACCTCGACGCCTTCCTCGCTGACCAGCACGGTGTCGACGTTGGCGCTTGCAGGCTCACCTTCACCGGCCTCGGAGTACTCGATGACTTCGATCTCGACCTCGGGAGCGTCGTCCTCGTCCTCGAAGTCCTCGTCAAAGTCTTCTTCGGTGGCGTTCTCCATCACTTCCAGTGCGTCCTGCTCGGCCAGCATGGCGGCGATGGTTTCCACGTCCAGCAACTGGTAATGGCCGCCGACGATCAGCTCCATCAAGGCATCACGGCCCTTGTTGCCAAGCTTGTTGAACAGGGTGATATCGATCTGCTCGGTGCCGGCCAGGGTCTGCGCGTCCTTGATCGACAGCTGGAATGCCAGCCCGGAGCAGTACAGCGAGGCGCCACGGGTGGCGCGGCGCCAGGCCAGTCGGGCCCAGGGGTGGCGCTCAAGCACACCGCCGTTCTCCAGCTCGGCGACCACTTCTTCCGGCGACGGCGGTGCCTGCGACGGCAGGATGTCGCCGGCGGCGCGGTAGGTGGTGATGAAACGGCCGAACCAGTTGCCCAGTCGATCCGGGTCGTTCATGCGCAACGCGTTGAGTGCGGCGACCACGCGCTTCATTGCGGCCTCGTCGATCTCGTTCGGGTCTTCCGGCAGCTTCAGGTCCGGGTCCTGGAAGCGGATGGATTCGTCGGCGTCGGCGACCAGGTCGTCCAGGTAATCGCTGATCAGCTCAGCCGAGGACGGTGCACGCATGCCGAACGAGAAGGTCAGGCAGGGATTCACGGCAACGCCGTTGTGCGGCACGTTCGGCGGCAGGTACAGCATGTCACCCGGGCCCAGCACCCAGTCGTGGGTCGCCTTGAACTTCTTCAGCAGCTTCAGCTCGACGTCGGGGCGGAACTCCAGCGACGGACGCTTGCCCTTGGTCGATTCGCTGGCATCGATCTGCCAGCGGCGCTGGCCATGGGCCTGCAACAGGAACACGTCGTACTGGTCGACATGCGCGCCAACCGAACCGCCGGTGGCGGCAAAGCTGATCATCACGTCGTCCATGCGCCAGCGCGGCAGGAAGTTGAAGTAGGAGGTCAGGGCGCGCACTTCCGGATCCCACTTGTCCACGTCCTGCACCAGCAGGGTCCAGTCGTGGTCGGGCATGCCGGGGAAGTCTTCTTCCTGGAACGGGCCGGTGCGCAGGGTCCAGCCGTCGGTGGCGCGGTCGTGGCTGACGATGCGCGCCAGCGCGCCCTCTTCACAGGCAAGGCCGGCCAGGTCTTCGGGCAGCACCGGGGTTTCGAAATCCGGGAAGGCGGCGCGGATCAACAGCGGGCGCTTCTGCCAGTAATCGCGCAGGAAGGTGGCCGGGCTCATGCCCAGCGGCAGGCCGGGCTTGGCCTGGACTTCGATCGGATAGGTCTTTTGCTTGCGTGCAGCCATGGGGGAAATCCTTTGCAACGGAGGTCGAACAGGGGCGCGGATGACGCGCAGACCTCCATTGTCCCCTTGTTCGCGGCAATACGCACCGTAGGCGACTGATCTGGATCAAATCCAGCGAAAAGAATGCACCGTAGTGCCGAGCCATGCTCGGCAAGGAGCTCTACCGGGAAAGCTTCTGCCGAGCATGGCTCGGCACTACATCTAAAAGCTTCCCCTCATCCCAACCCTTCTCCCGTGAACGGGAGAAGGGCTTTTAGTGTCAGGCATTTCTTCGCCTGAAGGCTCAGATCGCCTTGGCCAGCTCAGCCGCCAGGCCGGCATAGCCGCCCGGGGTCAGCTCGCGCAGGCGCTGCTTGGCGTCGGCCGGCAGTTCCAGGGTCTCGATGAACTCGCGCATCGAATCGGCGGTGATGCCGTGGCCGCGGGTCAGGGCCTTGAGCTGCTCATACGGGTTCGGCAGACCGTGACGGCGCATTACCGTCTGCACGGCTTCGGCCAGCACTTCCCAGGCAGCGTCCAGATCGGCATCCAGGCGCTCCGGGTTCACGGTCAGCTTGCCCAGGCCCTTGGCCAGCGACTCCAGGCCCACCTGGCTGTGGCCGAAGGCGGTGCCGACGGCGCGCAGCACGGTGGAGTCGGTCAGGTCGCGCTGCCAGCGGCTGATCGGCAGCTTGGCGCTGAAGTGCTCGAACAGGGCGTTGCCGATGCCGAAGTTGCCCTCGGCATTCTCGAAGTCGATCGGGTTGACCTTGTGCGGCATGGTCGAGGAGCCGACTTCGCCTTCCTTGAGCTTCTGCTTGAAGTAGCCCAGCGAGATGTAGCCCCAGATGTCGCGGGCCAGGTCGATCAGGATGGTGTTGGCGCGGCGCGCGGCGTCACCGATCTCGGCGACGTTGTCGTGCGGCTCGATCTGGGTGGTGTAGGGGTTGAACACCAGGCCCAGCGAGGTGACGAAACGCTCGGCGAAGGCCGGCCAGTCGATGTTCGGGTAGGACACGACGTGGGCGTTGTAGTTGCCGACGGCGCCGTTGATCTTGCCGGTCAGCTCGACCGCGCCGATCTGGCGGATCTGCCGTTCCAGACGGGCGACGACGTTGGCCAGTTCCTTGCCCAGGGTGGTTGGCGAGGCGGTCTGGCCGTGGGTGCGCGACAGCATCGGCTGTTCGGCCTGGGCGTGCGCCAGCTGGCGCAGCGAGGCGGCGATGCCGCTGTAACCGGGCAGGATCACCTTGTCGCGGGCTTCAGCCAGCATCAGGCCATAGGACAGGTTGTTGATGTCCTCGCTGGTGCAGGCGAAATGCACGAATTCCAGTGCCGGTGCCAGCTCGGCGTCGTCCTTGAGCTGCTCTTTGATGAAGTACTCCACGGCTTTGACGTCGTGGTTGGTGGTGCGCTCGATCTCCTTGACGCGGGCAGCGTTCTCGACCGAGAAGCCATCGGCCAGCGCGCGCAGCTTGGCCTTGCCGGCCGCCGAGAAGTCGGCCAGCTCGGTGATGCCCGGCTCGGCGCCCAGCGCCAGCAGCCATTCGATCTCGACCTTGACGCGGGCCTTGATCAGGCCGTACTCGGAGAAGATCGGGCGCAGGGCGTCGACCTTGCCGGCATAACGGCCATCAAGCGGGGACAGGGCGAGCAGGGCGGCTTCTTGGCGGGACGTATCCGTCATGGCGGCAGGCGTTGGGCAGTAGCGGGGGCGCATATTCTACGCTGCCGGGGCAACGACCGCTGGCGGGCCATTGAATCCCGTCGGCCGCAGGTGCCATCGCCGCACATGACGGGTATGGTGTGCGCAGCCGCCAGCCAGGGAAGCCTGCCCATTGCCAGCCGCAGCAGCTTCCTTTTACCCCAACGAAGATGTGCGGAGTTGATGATGAGCAAGGTTTCCAAGAGTGGTTTCCGGACCGAACACGACAGCATGGGCGAACTGCAGGTGCCGGCCGAGGCCCTGTGGGGCGCGCAGACGCAGCGTGCGGTCGAGAATTTCCCGATCTCCGGGCAGCGCATGCCGCGCGCCTTCATTCGTGCGCTGGGCCTGATCAAGGGCGCGGCGGCCGAGGTCAACACCGGCCTGGGGCTGCTGCCCAAGGGTGTTGGCAAGGCGATCCAGTCGGCGGCGACCGAGGTGGCCATCGGTGCGCACGACAACCAGTTCCCTATCGATGTCTACCAGACCGGTTCTGGCACCTCGTCGAACATGAACGCCAACGAGGTCATCGCCACGTTGGCCAACCATGGCGGCAAGGCCGGCAAGACTGCAGTGCACCCCAACGATCACGTCAATCTGGGGCAGAGCTCCAATGACGTCATCCCGACCGCCATCCGCGTCTCGGCCCAGCTCGAGGTGGTGGAATCGCTGCTGCCGGCGCTGAAGCACCTGCGCAAGACCATCGACAAGCGCGCCCGCACGCTGGGCAAGATCGTCAAGACCGGCCGCACCCATCTGATGGATGCGATGCCGCTGACCTTCGCCCAGGAGTTCGGTGCCTGGTCGGCACAGCTGGCCTCGGCCGAAGGACGCATCGAAGATGCCTTGAAGCGCCTGCGCCGCCTGCCGCTGGGCGGTACCGCGATCGGTACCGGCATCAACGCCGATCCGCGCTTCGGCGGCAAGGTGGCACGGGCGCTGTCGCTCAGCACCGGGGTCAAGTTCGAGAGTGCGGCCAACAAGTTTGAAGGACTGGCTGCGCAGGATGACGCGGTGGAGCTGTCAGGCCAGCTCAATGCGCTGGCGGTGGCCTTGATCAAGATCGCCAATGACCTGCGCTGGATGAACTCCGGTCCGCTGGCGGGTCTTGGTGAGCTGGAACTGCCGGCCTTGCAGCCGGGCAGCTCAATCATGCCGGGCAAGGTCAATCCGGTGATTCCGGAGGCAACCGTGATGGTGGCCGCGCAGGTGATTGGCCACCATGCGGCGATCACCGTGGCCGGGCAGACCGGCAACTTCCAGTTGAACGTGGCGTTGCCGCTGATCGCGGCCAACCTGCTGGATTCGATCCAGTTGCTGTCCAACGTGATGACGCTGCTGGCCGACAAGGTGTTCGTGGGCTTGGTGGTGAAGCAGGAGCGGGTGCGTGAGGCTTTGGCGCGCAATCCCATCCTGGTCACTGCGCTGAACCCGATCATCGGCTACGAGAAGGCCGCGGCGATTGCCAAGCGTGCCTACAAGGAACAGCGGCCGGTGTTGGAAGTGGCGCTGGAGGACAGTGGTTTGTCCGAGGCCGAGCTGAAGCGCCTGCTGGATCCAGCGGCACTCACCCTGGGTGGCATCCACGACCATTGAGAGGCGTAATGCCGGCCTATGGTCGGCATTGCCGCTTTAGCCCCTCTCCCGTGTACGGGAGAGGGGTTGGGGTGAGGGCAGTTATCGCAGGTGAAACCTCCGCCGAGCATGGCTCGGCACTACATCGACATTGCCGGTAAGGCCCATGCCGACCATTGGTTGGCACTACAGGCTCAGCGCAATGCGCGCAGGTTGGCCAAGGCCTCGCCATACCTTTCGAATTCGGGGATCTGCTGGGCCAGGTCCGGCGGGAACGGCGACTGGCCCTCCGGGATCTGCAGTGGCAGCGTGCGTTCCTGTGCCAGTGCCGGATCGGCGTCCACCAAGGTGTTCTGGCGCAGGATCTGCAGTTTGACGAAACTGGTGTGCAGCATCTCCTGCTGCTCGGCATTCAAGGGGATGACGATGTCATCCACGCGCAGGCGTCCATCCGGCAGGATGTCCAGGTTCGGATAGGGCGCGCGACGGATGGCGATACGCTCATCGGTGATCTCGGCCTTGGGCTTGCTGCGTTCGCTGCGGTGGTCGGCGTACTTCTGGCGGTCGCAACCGGTGGCAACAGTGGCCAGTGCGACAATGATGAGCAGCAGCAGTTTTTTCATGGCTTTGCGAACGACAACGGCGGGGACGCCATTCTAACGCCCCCGCCGAGGGTGGGTCAGCGCACGCTCACCGTGTCCTTGTTGCATTCATCGACGTCGGACTGGTCCATCTTGGCGTAAGGCTGGAAAGCCGGTACCGCGGCTGCCAGCTGTTGCTGGGTGGCCAGCAGGGCCGGCAGCCGGTCGCAGAGCTTCTGTGCGCTGGCTTCGATCTTGGCGGCCTCGGCGTTGACGCGCTCCTCGATCTTGTCGGTATTGCCGGAGAATATCCCCTTCAGCGCCTCACCCGCGGCGCTTGCACCAAGGTTGGCACCTTGCACGCCGATCTCGATGCCGGCTTCAGCGATGCCGATCATCTGCTGGCGGTACTGCTGGGTGATGGCGCGCTGGCTGTCGTTCAAGGGCACGACGGTGTCGTTGATCAGCAGGTCGCCGTTGGGAGCGATCTCGACCTTGGCGCCATCGGAGGTGACGCTGATGTTGCCCTCGGCCAATTCCTTGCGAGCCTGGTTGGTGGCTTCGCGCACTTTCTGGCCAATCGTGGTTTCAGTGCTTCCGCCGTTGGCCTGCGGGCGCTCGCCGCAGGCAGTCAGTGGCAGGGCGATGGCGAGGGTGAGCAAGGCAGCGTTGAAGATCTTCATGGCATGCGTTCCATTGCTAGAAAGAAGGAGG
>Ga0256798_1000307_pt1 | contig 14586 bp, 1 predicted proteins | sample MC6MC0949MT_FD_190193 | JGI IMG/M metagenome (GOLD analysis project Ga0256798, IMG submission 190193) | Metatranscriptome of enriched soil aggregate microbial communities from Iowa State University, Ames, United States - MC6-MC0949-MT... | ecosystem: Environmental > Terrestrial > Soil >... | reverse complement strand
GTCAATAGTCCCACTCCTCGAGTCACAAGTCCCATGAGTAAACAGTTAGTTAATGAGATGTGTATTAAAAGAGAGAAAATTATACTTCAAATGAGAGATATAGATTGTATAATGTATAATAAAAGGAGACGATAATTAAATTGAATATTGTACAAAATGATAAGAGGGAAAAGGGAGGAAAAAGCATATCATGACAGAAAAATTACATTGCCGATGACATAGGAGGCATTATTTCACATCGTTAAGACTGAAATAATGAAAGGGATATGAGGGAGGAGGGGAGGGATGGAGGGAGGGAGGGAGGGAGGCGGGGGGAAGAGAGAAGGAATCAAATTACAACCGATGAAGCAAAGAGAAAAGAGAAAATTGTGTTTAAGAACGATTTCCAGCCTTTCTACGAAGCGCTTCTAATGCAGCTAATGCTTGTGCATTATCAGCTTCAAGGGTATCAATAACTTCCTTACGTTCAGCACTATCTAATTGTTGTGCTTCAAGGACTTGTTGACGTCTAGCAAGTTTTTCTTCACTAGTGGTATCTTCAAGTGCCTTTTGCTGTTCAAGGGAAATAGCTAATGGGTTAGCAACATAACCAACTTCTTGATCACGGCGTTTTTCACCATATTGTTCCATTTCAGCAATTTCCTTTTCAGTGTTATCAATTTCGTCTTTAATCTTATCGGTCTTGTTAGAATAACGAGATAAACGAGAAACTGCATAAACGAGGAAGAATATAAGACAAATTGCGCCAATAATAACAAATAATAACCAAATAATATTATTCTTAAAGAAGGTATCAGCAGAAGGTAAATAAACTTGACCAGTGTTAACTGGTTGATGAATAAATGCATAAACTGCTGGGACCTTTGTAGTGACTTCAATAGTGGTATCTTGTAACATTGAGAAAATATCATCGTCTTGATAATTTGCTTGGGTTGAAACAACCTTTGATAAGGTTGGATCGTAACATTGAGAAATAAACGAGATTGCTTCACGTAAAGATTGTGTAGTAGATTGACGAGTAGAATAACGTAAATCACCAGATTGACGTTGTTCATCAGTAAATAAACATTGCCATACAGCATAATTATGTTCCGGGTGGCGTGAAAGAACAGCAAGACAGACATCGGTAGGCGCTGGACTTGGTTTCATACTACGATCAATTAGGGATGAAAGTTGAACATTAACATCAAATGGTTCGATAATACCATCACCAACTGAACAAGAGAAAACTGGTGAGAGGATAGTCTGTGCAGCGGTAAGGGTTTCACCAAATTCACCAATACGAGAATAAGTAACTCTATTAGTTGCATTGAAATAAAGCGATGTTGGGACTGGTTGGATATAGATGTTAGTATCCGCGGTACTGTTGACTTGTAAACCGGAATATAATGTTAAAGTAAACGCAGTCGATGATGGGCCAATAAGATAAGATTGTTGTGATAATAATGGAGAATATTGAACACCAGTTGATGCAAGATTAGAATCACTAACACAATTTTCGGTACAAGATTTGGAATCAACAGGAGTTTCTTCAGATGCTTCTTCAGTACCAGTATTTTCATCACCTTCAAGAGTATCAAATGCAGTTTGAAGTGCAAATTCATAAATAATAGAATTTGGAACATCATTAACTAATGAAATAGTTGGGGTAGAACTTTGAACACTTTTTTCTTGTGCAGCTAAACGTTCTGCTTCTAAACGCTTGAATAATGGTGAATCAGTTAATAAAACTCTTGCACGGTCTTCAAGATTTGGAGAAGCCTTAACCTTACAGTCAGCAGGACCGGAGGAACATTCACGATTTTTACATTGATAATTTTCAGTTGGTTCCATACCGCAACCATTATATGGTAATGAATCTTCCGGAAGACGACATTGACCGTCAACATTTGGAACAGTACCCTCAACTTCACAAACTGGTCTGACAATATCAGCACAGCTCTTACGACAGGAACCATCAAAACAACGGCGGGTAGAGACTGGACATGCGGCAACAATTGGACAAATTGCAGCAGCAGTTTGACCAGATAAAATACACGTACCATCAGCACAATAATCAACACATTTGAGTGAATCTGGTGAATTGGCAGTGGCCTTTTCGGTAAATGCGCGACAATCAGCATAGGAGTCTCTCCATGAACCATCATTGCATAAGACTTGGAATTCAAGAGTAGTATCACGTTGAGAGGAAGTTGGGGAACCTGTAATTGGGGTTTGGACAGGATCGGTGGATAAATCACATGAGGCATAATCACCAACACAAGCCCCGTTTGGACAAATAATTGGTAATGATTGTGGACAATTAAGTGGTTTGTCGCTGGATGGGATATATTCACCGTTTTCATCAAGTGCTGGTTGAGTTGGATCAGTTTCATCCATTTTATATCCACAAAAATCAGTGGATGGGCGACAAGTCCCATCTAAACAACGGAATTGTGAACTAGTACAAGTGTATGTAATAGATGGACATAATTTGGTCGATAAGACACATGAACCGTCTTCACATTGGGCATAAGATGAAGGACAAGATGCAACTGGTGGACAAGTTAGAGTATTAATTTGGGCATTGGTAAGTTTATACTTTGGATTGCGGAAAGTAGCTGGGTATTTCTTACATTGACCATTATGACAACGGACTGGGGTATCAACCGGACAACCAAAAGTAGTAGTACATTGAGCTTCGGTATCAGCACAAGAACCATCGCCACACTTCACCTTTGAGCAGACTTCAGTAACTGCGGAGCAATCAGTAGAACATGAACCATCAGCACAACGGTGAGGAGCATCGTATGGGCAATTGTTAGTTGCATCACATTGTGCAGCATTCACAGAACACTCACCATTCCAACATTTAACGGGGGTATTTGAGAAACAACCATTAGATAATGGAGTTTGAGTATCACAAGTTGAAATATCAGCAACACAACGACCATTATTTGCACAACGATGGAAAGCGGAACCAGTTGATGGGTTAATTTCACAGCCGTTAATAGAAAGACATTTACCTGGTAATGCACAAAGACCGTCTAAAATTGGGACAGTATAATCACCTTGTTTACAACGGATTTGACCAATTGGACATGAGGAGTAATTTGGACATGCATTTGGATCAGCCTCAAGGTTACGACAGAGACCATCATCACAACGGGTAGTAATGCCTTCACATGGTTTAACTAATGGACATAATTCAGTAGATTGAGTACATTGGCCAGTAGCACATAAAACTGGCTTCTTTGGGTCAGTACAAATACCAGTTGGATCTAATGTAGTACATGCAGATGACGAAATAACACAAAGACCGGATGCGCAACGGAATGGTGCACCTGCTGGGCATGAATTGATTGAATTGGTATTTGCTGCGGAGATACATAATGCTTTATCAGAAACACAGTTACCATCAGCACAACGAGTTTGACCGAATGAACAACCATTTGCAGCTTTACATTGGGAAGCATTTTCTGCACAAGTACCGTCTTGACATGCAATAACAGCACAAGAATGGCGCTGACATTTTGCAAGACTCGAAACACAGTTACCAATACCAGGACATCTTTGTGGTGCGTCATATGGACAACCAGTTGATGCTGGACATTTATCACTATCAGCAGCACAGGACCCATCATCACAGATAACTGGGAACGCAACTGGACACGTTAATGCTGGACAGAAAGCTGGTGATTCAGCACAGGAACCATCACGACAAAGAGTAAACCCGGTCGCACATGGGTTCTTGTAAATTTCATCAGGGTCTGGAATAACTGTAGTATCAATTTCACCAGAACCAACAACAATATCAGTTGGACATTCACTTAATGATGCCTTACAAACCGAACCGGATTGAGTTTGACATTTAATTGGAGTAGTAGTTGGGCAAACAACGGGGTCGGTAGAGATACAAGCCCATGGAGTTGCAGCACATGCACCAGATGGACAACGATATGGTGAGGACGCTTCTGGACATTGTTGAGCGATTGGACATTGCTCGAGAGTTGGGGAACAACTACCATCATAACATTTAATCGGAGCGGTTGAGACACAGGTAATTGGAGTTGGACAAGTTGACCCGGATAAAATCCAAGAACCATCAGCACATGGAGTTCTATCAGTTGGGTATTGATCAGCAGGAGCAGCCGCACATTCATTAATTGAGACTGCACAAGTGACATCGTATGCACATTTAACTGGGCGTGAAATTGGACAAGTTACGGATTGTGGACATTCAACAAGAGTACGTGCGCAAGCAACACCAGAGCTCGCAATTGGGCAAGTAATGAGGTTTAATTCAGCACATGATGAACCAAGAACAGAAGAACAATCACTACGACAAGTACCATCAGCACAACGAGAAGTTGCAAGTGGACAAGTGACGTGGGTTGGACAAGTTAATAAATTACCAGGAGTACATTCACCGGATGGACAACGAGTATAGCCGGCTAAACAGCCATTATCTTGGATTGGGTTAGCTGGGTCAACCGGTGCGATAACAGAAGAACACATGTCTAATGAAATAGCACAAGAGCCATCGGGACAAGTTAATGGTTTCGCGGCTGGACATGCGACCTTAGTTGGGCAATCTAAACGTGATGAACGGCAAACACCGGATGAACATGCAAATGGTAAAGATGGTGGGCATTCTAATGGTGTAGAACATTTGTCAGTACTGACGGCGCAAGCACCGGATGGGCACTTGACTGGAACAGCCGCTGAACAAGTTGACATAACTGGACATTTATCAGCAGTTGCAACACAAGTACCATCGACTGGACAAGAAATAGTACCAGTTGGACATGATGGTGGGGTCGTACACAATGCTAATGATGCCTTACAGGATTGATCAGCACATAAAACTGGTTTATCACCATAACAACTTGGTGGAGTTGGACATAACATTAAGTTTTGAACACAAGCGCCGTTAGTACAACGGAATTCAGTTGCAGAACATGCCAAAGTAGACGGATCTGGTAATGGACTCGCAGAGGTTGGTGGGACAGCAACGATATTACAAAGTGAAATATCACGTTTACAGGTATTATCAGATGCACATAAAACTGAACCAACTGGGCAGGTAATTGCAGATGGACATGATGCCATAGAAGCAGCACAGATACCAGTTGGGCATAAAACCGCATCAGGGCCTAATTCAGCAACACATGAAGCTGGTGTATCAACTTCAGCAATTGGGAGATTAGGACATTCTGTAGCAGCTGCACGACAAGAATGGTCAGTTAAACATAAGACTTGACCGACTGGACAAGTTGCCGGAGTTGGGCAATCTGACGCAGCTGGAACACAAGAACCAGAAGTTGGGCAAACCATATAACCCTTTGCTTCACATGATTGAGTCCAGGAGTTTGGAATGGTAGGACATGCAGCAAGTGATGTTGCACAAGATGATAAATTTGGACAAACAAATGTACCGGTTGGACATGCTGGAGTTGATGGACATGAAGTAAGTGATGAACGACATTGGTTAGAATTTGGACAAGCTAAGGTACCAGATGGACATGGTGCGATTGCTGGACAATCAGCAAGAGTACCAACAATATAAGAACCATCTGAACATTGGACATATAAACCACCTTCGGCAACAATTGGAGTACATGTGCCGTTTTGGATAATTTCACCAACTGCGCAGTTAACTTTATCAGATGGTTGTGGACAATCAGAATAATTAACAACACATTGACCGGTTGATGCACACACATTTCTTGCATCACTTGGAACAGCAGAACCTTCACCTAATGATTGACCAGCACAAGACGCATGGAAAATCTTTAATTGTTCCCCGCCTTCAGATGGAATAGTAGCAGAAGCTAAATAACCACCATTGGAAGTAGAAACCATGACTAATTCAATAGAATATTTACCTTCCCAAACTGGAGTAAAGGAAATGGTAGATAAACCATCAGAATTCGTAGAGATTAAATCTGATGAAAGAGTCCAACGTAAACCGGAAATATCAACAATTGGTGGGTTAGTAGTAGATGCATCACGTTGAATAACAATAGATAATGTCGATAAAGTATTAGTAGTAATGCGGTTACCATACGTATCAGTTGCATAAGCTTGGAATTGATATTCATTACCAGCAACTAAAACGTCATCATTACTTGGGACATTTTGAACAACAATTTTAGTTGGTGCACCATGGTTGACAGTAAATTTAGTCGGGGAAGCAGTTTGAGTTGTTGGGTCGGTACCACTAATACGTTTCCATGAACCATCATCTTCTTGAAGATAAACAAGGATTTCAAATCTTTCCCCAAGAGCGTTTGCGGTAATTGGGGTAAATGAACCACGCCAGATACCAACACCAAAAATGGGGGTTAAATCAGTAATTTGATAATTAATCATATTACTTTCAGCATCAACACCGGTCCACCATAATGCATTAGTTTTATCAAAACCAGTCACACCGGTTGGTGCGGAGAAAATTTTAAGAATATCAGCAGAAGATTGAGTAGATGGGGATCCATCACGATCTAATAAATTAATATTAAGATCATAAGTTTGGCCGGCATTGCCAACATATGCGGTATTTTTACCCCAATTATCAGCACCAGTAGGGACAATGTTAAAGTAAGATTGAGCAGCGACTGGTGGGCCGGTTAAAACTGTAAATGAGTTTGGGATTAATGGAACACAAGTATAAGTAGATGCTGGGACAATAAGGTTTTGGTCGATATAAGTAAGGTTAAATGTGTAAGTACCACGTGGTGCAGGGGTAATCTCTGCGGTATATTCACCAGAAACTGGACCAGAAATTTCCATTGTGAAAATATCTGGATATTTCGATGGTGTAACAAATGGTAATTTCCATTGCAAGTTATTTGTAATGGAATTATCATGGATATCTTGACATTGTGCTTGGCCTTCATGGATGGATGGATAAACATTATCACGGGTAGTAATTGGGAAATAAACATCAGCTTTACCACGAGCAATTGCGGTTGACATTTTATTTGCGGTAATTTTGTTATATAAACGGTCATAGAGAGTAAATTTAACTTGACTTGAAACACCAGTGTTAAATGTTGGGAAAGAAATTAAGGTGTTATCAATGTATGGGTTACCGGGGGTAATTTCAAAAGTATAAGTCTTGATAAGTGCATTGCCAGCTGGGGTAGAAACAGTAATGGTAAGTTTATAATTACTATTAACCAAAGCTAACGTAGATTGCGCAACAGAAACTTTAAATTCACCATATTTAACAATACCATTGGATAAAACAGTTTCAACAGTGATTGGGAGAGTGGTACTATCACGGGTAAGAGTAAGTAAGAGACTTGGGAGGTCATCAGTGAGTTTAGTTGGGGTATTTGCAGCGACGTTGTATAAAAATGGTAAACCGTTTGGATCAGTTAATTTGATTAAATATTCAAATGAAGAATCAATAGTTAGACCAGTAATTGGGGTTGGGACAACAGTTGATGGGGTCCCAGTGGTATAAAGTGCATTAGTTGCGCTTGCAGCGGGTAATGAAGAACGGAGCTTAATGGTATAAGTTGGGGAATAATCACCAGAATTTGCGAGACGGAATTGGAAACCAGAACGAGTAACTGCACGGATTTGAACATCGGCATTATAAACAGAAGTCGAAACTTCAGTCCAATCACCTTTGGTAGATAAACCGGCATTTAATTGATCTTTAGTTGTGAAAGTATCACCAACGGTAAAATCGATTGAACCAAATGTAGTTGCAATGGTAGTTGGGTTATTATATGAATCACGTGGGAAAATATAAAGTTTGAAATTTTCAGAGGCAGTTTGTGGGTATGAATTCCAATCAATAGTTGAAGTCGGCATGAGGGAAAGGAGGGTGTTTTGTAATTTAACACTACCAGCGGAGACATTGTTAGAGTTAACGGAGTTACCAACATAACCTGTAACAACATTAGTCGGTAATGAACCAAGACCAACACCGAAATAATACAATTCTAATTTCTTTTCAACAAAGTAACCACCAGGGACGGCACAAGTAACTAGACCAGGGTCGGTATTGGTAGATTCAGCCCAATTATCACAAACGCACGGAACTTGGGTAATAGTTTCAAAATCTTTAGTTGAAAAGTTATAAACACCACGTTGGGTAATAGCTTCATTCGTTGGGCGATATAATTGACATTGTAAAGTACGTTCAGAAACTGGGAAATCCGCATTGGTAATAATGGAGTTACCATAAGTATCACGTGGTCTGAACCCAAATGACCATGGTTGACCAGCGGTGGAAGTAAGCGAAGATCTGCTTTCTGGAGTGGATGAATTTGGAGCAAGTTGAGCTGGGAAAATTGAAAAAGTATATGCTTTAACAACAGTACTCTTATTTGTTGACCAGACGGAGAATTGAGTATCAGAACCGGAAGTAGTTTTGGTATATCTAACATCAAATTTCCAAATTGCTTTACCGGAGAGACCAGCGCAAACAGCACTTAAAACAGGATCGGTTGAAGTAGCAGGACATGCTTGCGCAACAGCAGAGACTGTCGAAAATTGTGAGGTTGAACCATCAGGTAAAAGGCGTAAATCGGCCAAATCTGATGAATAGATCAAACTAGTATCAAGGGTAAGACCATCAATGGCCCAAATACTAATTACTTGACCAGCACGGAAATTAGTACCAGAAATTGCAAGGTTACGGACACCAGTACCGGATTCTTCAACGTTGAGAACGGTAGAGACTTGAGTGCCGACACTAACCGCGCGAACCCAACCTTGAGTATTACCATTATTGAGAACACGTAAAGTTTGTGAGGTACTACATGAGGTACTTGGGCAACCATTAGAATCAGTAATACATGAACCAGTGGAGAGATAGAAAGTATGTTGACCGGCACCAAAAATAGTACCAAGTTTGAGCGCACATTGATAAGCTGGACGAGCACCATCAGTAGAGACACCACAAATTGCGGAATCGTCAGCATCGACGGCGGTTGAGAATGCAGTACAAGTAGTAGTGGAACCCATGGAATAAAACATTTTAAAGGTAGTTTCTGGAACAAGCGCGGCAACAGGATAACGACCGTTATTAAATACATCACGATCATGGAAATAAAAAGTTGAAGTAGATTGACGTGCTGGAGTTGGTGGCCATTGGACAGTTGGGGTAGTACCCTTAGTATCGCCTTGAACTAAAGAAGTATCAGCAGCTAAAACGGTAAATTTCCAAGGTGCACCAGTTGGTGGGGCATTAGTATTAGATAATAATGGTGATAAAGTATACTCACCAGAAGTAGTCGTTTGTAATGCACCGATCCAACCAACACCACCAGGAGCAACAGCAACAATGGTTTGAGTCATGCCTAAGAAATAATTATAAGTAGATGATTCAAATTGGACACTAAACGCGCTTTGAATTGTGGTAAGAGAGTGATCAGCAGAGCTTAATTCATTGGAGTAGATATCGCGAGCTCTGAATAAGAAGAATACATTACCTTTAACATTTGCAACACCGGAATAATCCTTTGCGCGATAAGCAGGTTGAGCATCAGAACAGACTGCACCGGTAGTAACGGAAGTAACAGAATACCCATCATAACCAGTTGGACACCAAAGTTGTAAAGTAGATGGTGAACTAATCTCACCAGCTTTAATCACGGCTTGGAATGGGGTAGTGGTGTGAGCATTATTCCAAGTAATATCATTCGTAGTAGTAGCATCAGAAGCTTCTGCAGCGGTTGTCTTGAAATTATAATCAACACCTGGTGTAAGAACACGAGTAATAACTTTACCAGCGGTATCAGTATCGGTAATAAGTTTAATCGAAATACCTGAAATTGCACCTGCTTGTTTAAAAACAACTGTAATGCGATATCTACCGGAACCAACAGACGTTGCGACTAATTCAGCAGAACCAGCAACATATCTAGAAGACGCAGCAGTATCAACCTTGGCTTGGAAATCAACAGCAGTAGTAACACCACTAAAAGAAAGTGTAAGTTTACTGTTAAGACCATCAATTGCATTAAGGCGGTTATTACCATACATGTCCTTAGTTTGAATATTATAAATAATAGCAGCACCAGCAAGATAATCTTCATTAGTATCGATCTGTTCATCATTACCGCCGGGTAATTGTTGAGTAACAACGGAGTGATAATGTGCAGGACCAGCAAGAATAGAAACACTTGAAGAAACAGTCGCGGTTAATTCATATGCTGGGTTCATTGCGCATTTTTCTGGCCATGAAGCATCAGCGGTCCATGAACCGGAACAAACAGAATTGATATAAATTTTGATATAAAATGTACCGGCAAAACGTGGGGTATAATTAACAGTATAATAATAATCATCAGTATTCCAGTTAGTAATTTGACTCGCGACGAAATATAATGGATCATTTGCAATTGCACCATTACCATCAACTGGAACCCAACGGATTGCGGATACTTCACGTTTAACGTTACTTTGATCAACGACTTGGTTACGAGCGATATCAAATAATGTAATAGTAAATGACATACTGCTGCCGACGCGACCACCGATGGAAACACCAGTTGCTTGAGAGGTGGAATAATGAGCTGCACCGGCAGAAACTAATAATTTTGCAGCAACACCGACTTGTGAACCGGTACCATCAGCAAGGAAAATGTTAGAATCGAATGAACCACTGCGACCAGTAAGGAACCCCAAAGCAGAAAATGGGGTACCAGAAATGGATTCAGTCGTAGTCGCAGTAACTAAACCAGGAGTGAACGGATAAGTAATATCAAAAGTAGCACCACTAGGGGTTGGGTTACCATATGCATCACGCGAGTAGAGATAAAATTGGGATTCAGTTGCGGTTGGAACGATCATAGTTGGGGAATTAACGAAAAGTGATGCTAATTTTTGTGGGCCTTTAGATTCTGCGTGGAAAACCATAGACATGTGATCGTTTCGAGAAGAAAAGATAACTGGGCCTAAAGTGGACCAATATGCCTCAGAAACAGTAGTGCTGACTAAAACCCACATTGCGGAGAGACCAGTAGCGGTAGTTGGAACACCAGCAACTGGGGATGGTTTAGTAACATCAAAAGAAACACCAGATACGAAAACAGTTGCAATAAGAGCTTGTGGGAATGCACCACGGATAGCACAGACAGCAAATTGTTTAGTTGCATTATTATGGAAAGCAGTATATTCAGCTTGAGTAGAAAAGTTAACTGCTTGGATAACATTACCAAATTCATCAACTTCAATACAAGCAATAATATTATTTGCGGCATTATAACCAGTAAATTGATTTGCATTATTTGCAACAAAATTAACAGTTTTAACAGTCGATGTTGATAATACTGGATAGATATAGAAACTTCTTTGAGAAGAAGTTAATCCAGCTTCAACATTTGCAGAATAATAATTAGTATACGCTCTCTTTGAGACTTCAGCTAAAGTAATTGATTGGGTAAGAGATGCAAATGGTGGTGCGCCAATTGGTTGACCATATGGCGCAACTTGATTAACTTCACGATAATAAACATACAAACGATATTTACCAGAACGAGTTGGTAAACCGGTAAATGTATATTTACCACGGCCAGCATCAGTAACTGTTGCTTGGATTAAATCATAAACAGTCCCTTGTGCAGTCCCTGCGGTAGATTGTGGAATGTTATAATCTTCATGGATAAAATAACCAGTAAAACGATCACCTTCACCTTTAACAAATAAATCGGACCCACAGGCATCACGTAATTGAACGCTAACACCTAATTGTTGTCCAGCCTGACCTTGATAAACACCATTAGTAATTGGACCAATTGCGGAAACTAAAGATTGTTCAGCAAGTGGTGGGACAATAGTTAAATCAAATGTGGAAATAACAACGTCACCAGATCTCGTTTCAGAGTTTGCAGTGGTGAAACCAACATAAGCACCATCTTCAAACCATGTTTCTAAATCAGAACGTGCAAATTGTGCAGTATAAACTGGACGGACGTTATCGTTAAGATATAAAGTCATTAAGTAAAGATTAGCGGTTGGGGCAAATTGTGCGCGGACAACATGAGCGGAACTGTTAGTAAAAGTAAATGGTAATAATGGGATATCACCAATTGGGGTACTACCAGTTGGCCATGATTCACGTGCTTCTTTTGCGGAAATTGGATATGGTGCAGTTGAACTCGAACGGTGAACGGAAATGTGTTGAGTTGGGTAACCATCATCAATACCAGCATCAGTCCAAGTATCAAATTCAACCGCAATAGCACGATTTAAACCGTTATAACCCATACCAGAACCTTCAGAACCGCGACCGGTTGGGGAATTTGCTTGTAAAACAAACGCAAAACCTGGTGAGGTCGATGACATTGTAAAGGTAAACTTTGCTTCAAACCCGGATAAAATCTTTAATAAGTTACCGGAGTTTTTCCAATATGCAACAGCAGCGGAGGATTTATTCGCAGCGGTTAATAACGTTAAACCTTTATTCGTAAATGTAGTTGCAAGATTAGAAGTAGTCCATTCATTTGCATTCCATGCTTGGGTACCAGCAGGTTGTGTAGTACCAGCACTGTATGAAAATAAACGCGCAGATTCAAGAATATGTGAATAACGTGGTGATGATAAAATATTAATCGCAGAACATGCAGTTGATGAACCAAATTCAATATGGAAACCAGAATTTGCAAGATTACGATGGGTATAAAACACATCTAAATCTAAAGTGTTAACTTGATTAGAACTTAACCCTAAATCGGAAATAATCTTCGCAGCGGTTAAAGTAACAGTTGGTGGTGATGCAATAAGCGCACTTTCAGTCGCACTTGGGGTAGTTTGACGGTTAGTAATTGAAACCATTAATTTTTGATTAATGTAAACAAATAATTCACCACCAGTTGAGGCAAATTTTAATGCATTTGTACCAGTTTCAGTTGTAAGGAGGTCAAAAACGGTATGGAATTCATACGTAAAATAAAGTGCGGTGTTAACTTGTGGTTCCCAATATGGGCGACGGAATGAAAACACACGACGACGTGGATCAGCCAATGCGGTATTCGATGGTAATGCTGGTAATGCAACACCATTAGAATCTTGAGTTAAAAATGGATCAGCAGCAGAATTATAATAACGAATCATAGTAAATGTGTATAATTTTGGTGTACCGGAAGTAAACCAATTATTGAATTGGGTACTACCAGTAAATGAAATTTCACGCGAACTTGGTAATGGATTAACCGGTGCGGTATTAGTTGGCCATGCGGAAGAATATTTTAATTGATTTGCTGAAGCTTCACTATCGGTAAACGTACGCATAGTACCGGTTATAAACATAAATTCTGGTTTAATAACGGTCAAAATTGGACAATGGGAACCAATAGAAGTCATACCATTACTATTAGATGCTTTAAAACAAATAACAGCACCTTGAGCACCATCGATATCTTGATCATAATTAATAGTAATAGAACGTGAAGAACCGCTGCCGGCAATGTTAAGAGTCATACCGGTTGGGATTGGGGTATTTTCAATTGTAATGTCGCGACCCCCTGGATCAGCAACGGTTAAAGTATGTTGGAATGGGACAGTAGAAATAACAGTAAGTGCAGTTTGACCAGTAAATTTTGGTGGACAATTACCGCCGGATGTACATGGACGTTGAACAATAAATAAGAAATCTAATTGTGTTGCCAATTTAAATGTACTTGTAAATGGGCTATCAGCAGTCATTGCGACATTAAACGCATATGCACAATAACCCGGAGTAGCCGTACAACTATTAATATTTTCAGTTGGTAACCATTCAGCAACGTTATTAACGATATTTAATAATGAACCCGAGGCTTTCCCAGGTCGATCTGAACCAGATAAACATGAACCCCCGGGACTAGAATTAGAACAAGTATTACCGGGTGAAACTGACCATTTAACTTCTTTATCAGGATCTTGACGATTGACTGCAGATAAACGATAAACGGTAGATAATTGGACATTAGTTTCGATAAATTCACGTGGGAACCCAGCGGCTTGGACGGAATATTGAAGGGTGTTTTTACCCCACCACATCCAGTGGCGAGAATTAGTTGCACCATTACCATCCCGTAACGCGTTAATACGACAACAGATATAAAAAACCATAATATAACGATCATTATTTTTATAATTGGTTGCCCAACCACTTGGGCTCATATTATCAGCAAAAGAATATGAACGTGTACCAAACCACCAACCTTCGGAACTATTAGCATACATTGGGTCAATATAAGCTTGTGTGATTTGAAGTTGTAGTGATTGTGAAGACATCGAAGTAGCAGTTGTCCCAGCAGCATTGGTAGTACCATAAGTAAGAGTACCGACATTGGTTGTACCGCGGCCATCAATCCATGCTTGAATTTGTGCAGGAGTTTTGTTTTTAATATTGTTAATACCAAAACCGAAATAATTATAACGCCAAGCTTGGGTAACGGTGACGATAGCAGTATTTGCTTTGGAGTTGTATTCCCATTCAAAATTCCCAAACTGGAAGTGGGAAGCTTCAGTTGGTTGGAAAACAAATCCAATAAGGAATATAAAGGATAAAGCCAACAACAGCAGAACTGTGGAAACTTTCATGCCCTCAAAACGTGTTGAAAGCATGCAAAAAGGGGGCTTAAAAATATAATATCAGAG
>Ga0256798_1000301_pt1 | contig 14676 bp, 9 predicted proteins | sample MC6MC0949MT_FD_190193 | JGI IMG/M metagenome (GOLD analysis project Ga0256798, IMG submission 190193) | Metatranscriptome of enriched soil aggregate microbial communities from Iowa State University, Ames, United States - MC6-MC0949-MT... | ecosystem: Environmental > Terrestrial > Soil >... | reverse complement strand
GCGGAGTGCGGCGGGCGGGACGGGAGACCGCACGGTCCCGCGCCTCGGCGACGGCGGCCTGCAGGGACGCGACGTCGTAGGCGCCGTAGTGACGCCGGCCGTTGATGAAGAACGTCGGCGTACCGGATGCCCCGCTCAGGTCGGCGGACATCAGGTCTTCGCTCACCCTGCCCGTGTACACGTCGGCGATCACCTCGCTGCGCAGTCTGCGTCCGTCGATGCCGAGCTGGTCGGCGAACTCCGCGAGCTCGTTGAGGCTCAGATGCTCCTGGTTGCCGAGCATCAGATCGTGCAGCTCCCAGAAGGCGCCTTGGGCGGCTGCGGCCTCGGACGCTTCCGCGGCCTGCTGGGCGTGGGGATGCACCTCGGTGATCGGCAGATGCCGCCACACGAATCGAAGGTCGACATCCGTGATCAGCTCGCGTACCGCCGGCTCGGCGCGACCGCAGTACGGACACTGGAAGTCGCCGTATTCGACCACCGTGACCGAGGCGTTGTGAGGGCCGCGGATGTGGTCCCTGGCCGGATCGACGGGAACCACCAGATCGACCAGTTCCTCCGGCTCGCCGAGGATGGCACGGGCACGCACCGCTGGCGGCAGCAGTGCGGTGATGCGGAAGACCAGCCAGGTGACGATCGAGGCGGCGATCGCGGCGGTGAGGATGCCGACCTTGGCCTGGTCGAGCTCGTCGCCTGTGAAGGCGAGCCCGGCGATGAGCACGGACACTGTGAACCCCACACCGGCGATCGTGCCGCTTCCGATGACCGCCGCCCAACCGACCGGAGGCCGGATGCGTTTGCGCGTGATCGCGGAGATGAGCCAGGACGTGCCGACGACGGCGACCGGTTTGCCGATCACGTAGCCGAACACGATGCCGAGAGTGATGGGGGACGCGAAAGCCGTCGCGAGGAAGGCGCCGTCGATGTGGATGCCGGCATTGGCGAGGGCGAACAGAGGGACGATCACGTAGCTCGCCCAGGGATGGTAGATGTCCTGCAGCCGCTCGTTCGGCGACGTCGCTCCGATGACGGCGGAGCCGACGGCCCGAGCCATCCTCGCCGTCGGCTGCTCGCGGAACTGCCGGAACAGCCCGCTCGTGCGCTCCAACGTGTCCCGACCGGGCGAGAACGCGGGCGCGACCAACCCGATGGCGAGACCGGCCACCACCGGATCGACGCCGCTGAAGTAGAGCGCGCCCCAGCAAACGACGCCGGCCGCCACATAGAAGATCGACGGCACCCGCGTCCAGCGTTGCATGACCGGGATCAGCGCGAAGGCGACGACCGCGACGACGAGGGGCAGGAACTGGATGTTCGTGCTGTAAACGACGGCGATCACGAGCAGCGCGACGAGGTCGTCGACGATGAACACAGTGAGGAGGAATCCGCGGACCGGTTCGGGCAGGTGTCGTCCGACGAGTGTCAGCAGTCCGAGAGCGAGTGCGGTGTCGGTCGACATCGCGACGCCCCAGCCGCGCGCTCCTGGTCCACCGGCGTTGACGATCAGGAAGATGATGACGGGGATAGCCATGCCGACCAGTCCTGCGAAGAACGGGATGACGAACTGCTTGCGGTCTCGGAGGTTGCCGAGATCGAGCTCCCGTCGTGCTTCGAGACCGACGACGAGGAAGAAGAACGTCATGAGTCCGCTGCTCACCCACTCGCGGAGGCTCATCGAGAGCGCGAGACCGTTCAGATCGAAGGAGAGCGGCGCTTCCCAGACGGTCTCGTAGGAGGTGCCCCCGATGTTCGCCCAGACGAGAGCTGCCAGGATCGCGGCCACGAGAATCCCAGAACTGGCGGATTCGGTGCGGAGGAACGCGGTGACCTGACCGGCGAAACTCGCACCCCAGGCCGTCGCGCCCGAGCGCGTCGCATCCGGCTCGGTCTGTCGCGGCGAAGTGGTCATCGGGTCGGCCTCACGTTGGCACACTAGCGTCTGTCGTCGGCCCTGTCTCCTGGACAGAGGATTGCATCTATTTGCAGTCCGGTGACGTACTCTTCTGGAGGCGGAATTTCCGCCGCCACGACCACGAACGGGGACCATTGACAACTGGGAGTGCAGCCACCCACAACGTCTCGCTCGAGCCTGCCGCAGAGCCGGATGGCGAGTTCGGACCAGCGGACGGAGAAAGCGCTGTACCCAGATCGTGGCCGAACACGCACCGACGTCCCGATGTCGTGGTCCGCAAGGGTGTCGCCCGCCTCGTCAACACGACGCTCACACCCAGTCAGGCGCTCCTCGAAGATCTCCTCTTCATCGGCGATGTGCTCACGGAAGCGGGAATCGAGTTCCTGCTGGTGAGAGGAAACGACGAACGCCCGGTCATCGCCATCGACAAGAGCCTCAAGGCCAGGTTCACGGATGCGCTGGCGTCGGCCTGCAAAGACGACCCGATGTACTCGAAGACCATTGACGGCAAGGCCCGTCCGGTGCTGGTCAACTCGGGCCAGCTGTCACCGAAACGCAAAGCCCGCATCTTCCGGCTGTACCGTCCGCGCATCGAACCCGTCGGCGGCCTGAGCTATGGGGCTTCCACTGGTGTCGAACTGCAGCTGTGGCGATTCGGCGAGGAGTACATCGACTGCCCGGTCGAGAATTCGCTCACCCGCAGACTGCTCCCGCGGTCGGAGTATGTGCCCACGACCGTCGAGCTCTACGGCCGCACCTGGAACACCCTTCGCGGGATGTTCGACCCGCACGCCTCAGACGTGCGCTTCGACATCGACATCGTGTTCTCGTGGGTCGACGGAGCCGACATCGAGTTCCAGCGCGCCCGCGCCAAACGGATGAAGAGCTACGTGGTCGGCGAAGGCGACGACTCCGAGGCACGATTCCGGCAGATCGACGAGCTGAAGTACGCGCTCCGATCGGTCTACCTCTTCGCACCGTGGGTGCGGAAGATCTACATCGCGACCGACTCGCCCCGTCCCGCCTGGCTCGACGAGCATCCGTCTGTCCAGATCGTGCGCAGCGAGGAGTTCTTCAACGATCCTGAGGCGCTTCCGACCCACAACTCGCAGGCCGTCGAGAGCCGTCTGCACCACATCGACGGCCTCAGCGAGCACTTCCTCTACTCCAACGACGACATGTTCTTCGGCCGTCCCGTGCAACCGAACATGTTCTTCTCGCCGGGGGGAGTCACCAAGTTCATCGAGGCGCAGACCCGCATCGGGCTGGGCGAGAGCGATCCCGGGCGCAGCGGGTTCGAGAATGCCGCGCGAGTGAATCGCCGACTACTCATGGAACGGTTCGACCGTCTGATCACCCGTCATCTCGAGCACACCGCCGCGCCGCTCCGGCGCAGCGTGATGCTCGAGCTCGAGCAGGAGTTTCCCGACGACTTCGCCAGAACGCAGCGCAGCCAGTTCCGGTCGAGCACCGACATCTCCGTGACGAACTCGCTCTACCACTACTACGCACTCATGACCGGACGTGCCGTGCAGCAGGAGAACGCCAGGGTGCGTTACGTGGACACGACCTCACGAGCGGCCCTCAACTCGCTGCCCGGGATGCTGCAGAAACGCGAGTTCGATCTGTTCTGCCTCAACGACGGCAGCTTTCCCGAGGTCTCGGCCGAAGAGCGCGCGGAGATCGTGGTCGACTTCCTGGAACGGTACTTCCCCATCCCTGCGCCGTGGGAGAAGCAGACCGAGGCTACACGCGGCTGAGCACGCCCACGGGCTTGCGAGCAGCGGCCGTCACCGCGGGCGGCACCACGACGTTCGACTTGCGGAGCAGCGCCTCGGACTCCGTGGCACTGACCTGCTTGCCGACCGTCGGATAGGTTCCGATCGGCACGACGGAGTGCAGCACCGTTGTCCCGTACACGTGCACCAGGTTGAAAGCCTGAGCGCCGTCGCGACCGCGGGTGCCCCCGACTGGTACGTTCAAGTCCTGCGTGTAACAGGTCGCGGAGGCGACGGACACCGGGATGCCCGCGAAGGTCGCGTTCGTCGAATAGTGGAGGTGCCCCGCGATGATGCTGCGCACATCCGAACCCTCGAGCACCTCGGCCAGCGCCCACTGATCGCGGAGCTCGACCGCGACAGCGAGATCGAGAACACTGGGAACAGGCGGGTGATGCATCGCGAGGATCGTGCCGTGCGGAGCCGGTGTGGCGAGCTCCTCCGCGAGCCAGTCGAGCTGGGCGCCGGTGACCTCGCCGTGGTGGGCTCCGGGAACCGTCGAATCGAGTGCGATCACCCGGAGTCCGTCGAGATCGTGCACCTGGTCGATCGCGGCCATCGACGGCGGCAGTCCGAGCAGCTCGGAACGGAACGCGGCTCGGTTGTCGTGGTTGCCCATGACCCAGATGACTTTGGCGCCCATCCGTCGGGCGGCCGGCTCTACGATCTCCCGGAGCTTCGCGTAGGCCGCCGGGTCGCCCTTGTCGGCCAGATCCCCGGTGAGCACGATGGCTCCGGGGCGAGCGCCGCCGGCCTCGAACTCGTCGAAGATCTGCCGCAGATGTGCATCCGCGTCGACCGCGTCGTAGAGCAGCCTGTCGCCGGTGATGAGGTGGGTGTCGCTCAGGTGGACCAGGAAATGGCTCGGCCGGGGGTGTTCCGCGATTCGCGTGGCCTGCGCCTGCGTGCTCATAACAGACATCCCACCAGCCGAATCTGAACACGAGGTGGACATGCGGCGGCGAGTTGGAACACGTTTCCGCAGCGAACGCTCAGCCGTCCGACAGGGCGTAGACCCAGGCCGTGCGTCCGGAGCGCAGCGGATAGCGCACCCGCACGTAGGCATCCACCTCGTACTCGTCGGCTGCGGCGAGCTGCTCGTCGCTCAGCCGGAAGACGGTGCCCGTGACCGTCGAACCGGCATCCGTGCTCGGGACGAGCGCAGGATGCGTGTCCGACCCGCTCGCTGCGAGGACAGCCGGATCCGTGATGCGCACTTCGCCGAGCGTGTAGCCGACCACGGCATCTGGTTCGCCCGGGAGAAGACGACCGAAGATCGCGTTCTGCACGGACGGAAGCTGCAGTGTCCCGTAGGAGAAGAGCAGGTGCGGCATGGGGCCACGATACCGTCGGAGATTTCGGGCGACACGCCGCGCGGGGGTCAGCGGGTCGGCGCGGGGCCCGTGCTCGCCCGGACGACGAGGCGGGTCGGCACGACCGAGGTCTCCGGTGCGCCCGGGCCCGACTCGATCTCGCGGATGAGGGTCTCGAGACTGAGGCGCCCGACCACGTCGAAGTCCTGGTGCACGGTGGTGAGCGGCGGCCAGAACGAGTCCGACTCCGCCATGTCGTCGAAGCCGACCACGCTCACATCGCCCGGAATGTCACGTCCCGCCTCGTGGAGCGCGCGGATCACGCCCAGAGCCATCTGATCGTTGCTCGCGAACACGGCGGTGATGTCATCGCGCGCGGCGATCTGCTTGCCGAACTCGTACCCGGATGCTGTCGACCAGTCGCCGCGCAGCACCTCCGGTACCGTGCGTCCCGCTTCGTCAAGGGTGCGCCGCCACGACGCCTCCCGCCGCGTGGCCGAGTACGAGGCGGCCGGTCCGGCCACGTGCCAAACCGTGTCGTGGCCGAGGGACAGCAGGTGCTCGGTCGCCAGTCTGGCGCCCTGGTTCTGGTCCGTGTCGAAGAGGGGATAGTCGGTGCGGGGAGTGGAGTCGATGACCACCACGGGAAGGCCGGGCGGCAGTTCAACGTCCGCCTCCTCGACGATGTGCGCCTCGAGCAGGATGACGATCCCGTCGACCGCCTGGTCGAGCAGTCTCGTGAACGCGTCGCTCACATCCCGCTGCGTCTTGTGCTCGACGGGGACGAGCGTGATCGAGTACCCGGCGGTCGCTGCGGCGGCGGCGATCGCATCCAGTGTGCGCATGTTGCCGTACGACGACAGGGTGAACATCATGACGCCGATGCTTCGGAACCGGCCGAGCCGCAGTGCGCGGGCGGCCTTGTTCGGACGGTAGCCGAGCTGCTGCATGGAAGCCAGCACACGGTCGCGGGTCGCCGCTTCGACATTGGTCAGGCCGTTGGCCACCCGGGAGACGGTCTGGGTGGACACGCCTGCGTGACCCGCGACATCGGCCAGTGACGGTCCGCGGCGGGCGCGGCGCTTGCGCGGCGCCTCGTCGATCGGCGCTTCCTCGATCGTCGGGTCGGCCATCGCTCGGGTCTCCATCCTTGGCTTCTCGGTGCGTCCCACTCCGCGCTCACTCTGGCATGTTCTTCGCCGGACTTGCGGAATGTTGACGTCAACATGTTATGGTACCCGAAACGATGTTGACGTGAACATCGCGGCGACACAGCACCGCACGGCTCGACAAGGAAAGCAACACATGACGACGATGTCTGCAGGCACAGCGGCTCCGCCCACGGGCGAGCGGCGTTCCCGGCGTACGCGGCGCGACTGGCGGGGCTGGGCCTTCGTCGCTCCGTTCATGCTGGTCTTCGTGGCGATGTTCATCGTCCCGGTCGGGTACGCGATCTATCTCAGCTTCTTCCGCGAGCAGCTCATCGGCGGGAACATCTTCGCCGGGGTGCAGAACTACATCCAGCTATTCACGGATCAGAAGTTCTGGGACGGCTTCCTGCGCGTCACGGTCTTCCTGCTCGTTCAGGTGCCGATCATGCTCGCCCTGTCGCTCACGGCCGCGCTCGCCATCGACAGCGCGAGACTCCACGGTTCGAGCTTCTTCCGCATCGCGATCTTCCTCCCGTACGCGGTGCCCGGCGTCGTCGCCGCACTCATCTGGGGATTCATCTACGGCGACCAGTTCGGCCTCACCGCGAGCGTCAACAGCCTCCTGGGCACCCATCTGGCGCCGTTCAGCAATGACTGGATCCTCGGCTCGATCGGCAACATCGTCACCTGGGAGTTCATGGGCTACAACATGCTCATCTTCTACGCGGCCCTCCGCACCGTTCCGACCGAGATCTACGAAGCGGCCGAGATCGACGGGGCGGGCGCCTTCCGCACCGTCTTCAGCATCAAGATCCCCGCGCTCCGCGGAGCGATCGTGATCGCGACGATCTTCTCGATCATCGGCAGCTTCCAGCTCTTCAACGAGCCCAACCTGCTGAAGGTGCTCGCACCCAACGCGATCACCAGCTTCTTCACGCCGAACATGTACGCCTACAACCTGTCGTTCGCCGGCCAGCAGTTCAACTACGCGGCCACCGTGGCGATCGTGATGGGTGTGATCACCGCGGTCATCGCCTACGTCGTCCAGCTCCGCGGCACCAGACAGGAGAACCGCTGATGGCCACCGTCGCCCCCATCCCCGTGTCCGAGAGCGCCCGAACCGTGGCGAGGCCCTCGTCGTCGCGCGGCCGTCGCGGCGCACTGCGAACCGGCAACCGCCGCGATCCGCGCAAGCGCAAGTCGATCGTGCTCACGATCGTCATGGCGATCTTCGTCATCTACTCCCTCATACCGCTCGCCTGGCTGCTCATCAACGCGACCAAGGATCAGCCCAACCTCTTCTCGTCGTTCGGTCTCTGGTTCGGCGACGGCTTCTCCCTCTTCCAGAACATCGCCGATACGCTCACGTACCGCGACGGCATCTTCGTCCAGTGGTTCGGCAACACGCTGCTCTACGTGGTCGTCGGTGCGGGCGGGGCGACGCTGCTCGCCACGGTCGCAGGCTACGGGCTCGCCAAATACAAGTTCCCCGGCAAGCGTGCGGTGTTCGCGATCGTGCTCGGAGCGGTCGCCGTGCCGGGCACAGCGCTTGCGGTCCCGACCTTCCTGCTCTTCAGCCAGGTGGGCCTCACGAACACTCCCTGGGCGGTCATCCTGCCCTCGCTCATCAGCCCGTTCGGTCTCTACCTGATCTGGACCTATGCCGTGGATGCGGTTCCCACCGAACTGCTCGAGGCCGCCCGGATGGACGGCGCGGGAGAGTTCCGCACCTTCTTCACCATCTCGCTCCGTCTGCTCACGCCGGGAATCGTCACCGTGCTGCTCTTCGCGATCGTGGCCACCTGGAACAACTACTTCCTGCCGCTGATCATGCTGAGCGACCCGCAGTGGTACCCGCTCACCGTCGGACTCAGCCAGTGGAGCGCGCAGGCGACCGGCGTCTCAGCGCAGCCGATCTACAACCTCGTCATCACCGGATCGCTCCTGACGATCGTGCCGATCGTCATCGCATTCCTGTTCCTCCAGCGCTTCTGGCAGTCCGGCTTGAGCGCCGGAAGCGTCAAGCAGTAGTCACGGCCCCCATCCGCTTTCCACCACCGGGCGTCCTGCCCATCCTCATCCCGAAGAAGTGAAAGGAACATCATGAACAGCACATCACGCTCGGCGAGCGTGCTGCGGAGGGTCGCCACGGCGATCGCGACCACGGCCGTGCTCGGCGCGACCCTCGTCGCGTGCTCCGCCGGCGGCGGCAGCACCGGAGGCAGCGCATCCGACGTCGACGCAGCCCTCAAGAAGGGCGGCACGATCACGTACTGGTCGTGGACCCCGTCGGCCGAGGCTCAGGTCGCCGCGTTCGAGAAGGAGTACCCGAAGGTCAAGGTCAAGCTGGTCAACGCCGGCACCAACACCACCGAGTACACCAAGCTGCAGAACGCCATCAAGGCGGGTTCGGGCGCCCCCGACGTCGCGCAGGTCGAGTACTACGCCATCCCGCAGTTCGCTCTCGGCAAGGCGCTCGTCGACCTGAAGGCCTACGGCTTCGACAAGCTCAAGTCGGACTACAGCACCGGCCCGTGGAACTCGGTCAACATCGACGGCGGCCTGTACGGTCTGCCGCAGGACTCGGGTCCCATGGCCCTCTTCTACAACAAGAACGTGTTCGACAAGTACGGTCTCACCGTTCCGAAGACGTGGGACGAGTACGTGGCCGACGCGAAGAAGCTGCACGCAGCCGACCCGACCAAGTACATCACCAGCGACTCGGGTGACTCGGGCTTCACGACCAGCATGATCTGGCAGGCCGGCGGCCGTCCGTTCACCGCCGAGGGCACCAAGGTGTCGATCAACCTGCAGGACGAGGGCACCAAGAAGTGGACCTCGACCTGGAACCAGCTCGTCGAGGGCAAGCTGCTCTCCACCATCCCCGGATGGAGCGACGACTGGTACAAGGCGCTCGGCAACGGCACCATCGCGACACTCGTGACCGGCGCCTGGATGCCCGGTGTGCTCGAATCCTCGGTGAAGGACGGCTCCGGCGCCTGGCGCGTCGCACCGATGCCGACGTACGACGGCACCGCGGCAAACGCCGAGAACGGTGGCGGTGGACAGGTCGTGCTCAAGCAGAGCAAGAACCCGGCGCTCGCGGCCGGATTCCTGAAGTGGCTGAACAACAGCAAGTCCAGCACGAAGGTCTTCCTCGAGTCGGGCGGATTCCCATCCACCACGGCCGATCTGAACTCCAGCGACTTCCTCGCCACCGCTCCCGAGTACTTCGGCGGTCAGAAGATCAACGAGGTGCTCGTCGACGGCGCGAAGAACGTCTCGAGCGGGTTCCAGTACCTGCCGTTCCAGGTCTACGCGAACAGCATCTACGCGGACAGCGTCGGCCAGGCCTACGCGGCCAACAGCGATCTGAACGCCGGCCTGCAGGCCTGGCAGAAGTCGCTGGTCGAATACGGGAACCAGCAGGGCTTCACCGTCACCGGCAAGTAGGCACGTCGTTCGATCCGCGGCCGGCCGGATGCCCTCCGGTCGGCCGCGGTCGGCACCACCATCGCACCGGCACGAATCCGCACCGGCACGAATCCGCACCGGCACGCATCCGTCACCACCGGCAGTGCCATCAGAGCAGCATCCGAGGAGATCCCACCCATGAGCACGTTCGAGATCGCCGGCGACGACTTCGTCCTCGACGGGCGGCCGTTCCGCATCCTCTCGGGGGCGATCCACTACTTCCGCGTGCATCCGGACGACTGGGCCGACCGCATCCGCAAGGCGCGTCTCATGGGCCTCAACACGATCGAGACGTACGTTCCCTGGAACGCGCACGAGCCGCGGCCGGGGGAGTGGGACCAGTCGGGTCGACTCGACCTGGAACGCTTCATGCGTACCGTGGCCGACGAGGGCATGTATGCGATCGTGCGTCCCGGCCCGTACATCTGCGCCGAATGGGACAACGGAGGCCTTCCTGCTTGGCTGTTCACCGACCCCGAGGTCGGAATCCGACGCAGCGAGCCCCGATTCCTGGAGGCCGTCGGACGCTACCTGGATCGTGTGCTCGGCATCGTCGCGCCGCTCCAGATCACCGATGGCGGTCCGCTCATCCTCGTGCAAGTGGAGAACGAGTACGGGGCCTACGGCGACGACAAGGACTACCTCCGGGCGTTGACCGACCGCACCCGGGCGGCCGGCATCGTCGTACCGCTCACCACCGTCGACCAGCCGGAAGACGCCATGCTCGAGAACGGCTCGCTTCCGGAACTGCACAAGACGGCGTCCTTCGGCTCCCGCTCGGTCGAGCGGCTGGCCACCCTGCGTCGTCACCAGCCGACCGGACCGCTCATGTGCTCCGAGTTCTGGGACGGCTGGTTCGACCACTGGGGCGCCCACCACCACACGACGCCGTTCGACCAGACGGCCGCCGACCTCGAGGCGCTTCTCGCCGCGGGCGCTTCGGTCAACCTGTACATGTTCCACGGCGGCACCAACTTCGGCTTCACGAACGGCGCGAACGACAAAGGCGTCTACCAGCCGCTCGTCACGAGCTACGACTACGACGCGCCTCTCGACGAGGCGGGCAATCCGACGGCCAAGTACTGGGCGTTCCGCGAGGTGCTCGGCAGGTTCGTCGGGCTTCCGGATGAGGTGCCGCCGGCCTCGCAGCCTGCGCCTGTCCTCGAGGCGGAGCTGACCGCATCCGTGCCCCTCCTCTCAATCCTCGACCGCCTCGGCGAGTGGACCTGGACCGATGACCTGGCCACCATGGATGCCCTGGGCCACTACACCGGTTTCGCCGTCTACCGCACAGAGATCGACGTCGCAGAACCCGCCGTGCTCGACATCGGAGAGGTGCGCGATCGCGCCCATGTGTTCGTGAACGGCGCACGCGTCGGCACCCTCGATCGCGACCACCACGATCGTGCCGTCACCCTCGCCCCGAGCCGCGGAACGCTCACACTTCTCGTCGAAGACCAGGGCCGTGTCGACTACGGACCGCGGATCGGCGAGCCGAAAGGACTCATCGGCCCGGCACTTCTGAACGGAGAACGGCTGAGCCGGTGGGGGATCCTGCCGATCGACCTCTCATCGCTCGCTCCGGTCCGCACCGCCCTGATGGCGGCAGCGGCGGGCCGTGACGGCGCTCCTCTGGCCGGACCGGCGCTCGCCGGACCAGCCTTCGCCTCCGGATCGTTCGAGATCGACGAGCCGGCCGGACTCTTTCTCGACACCTCCCGGTGGGGCAAAGGCGTCGTGTGGGTGAACGGATTCAACCTCGGCCGCTACTGGACCCGCGGTCCCCAGCGCACGCTCTACGTGCCCGCCGCGGTGCTCGAAGCCGGCCGGAACGAGGTCGTCGTGCTCGAAGTGGATGCGGCCGCATCCACTCGCATCCGGTTCGTCGCGGAGCCCAGCCTCGGGCACACCGACTACTGACGCGGGGTGCCGTCGGAGATTCCGGACGACACGCCGGGAAGAGCTCCGACATGTCGGAAGGAGCTCATCCCGGTGCCGAGATCTCCGACGCCAGCGATGCTCAGAGGCAGGCGGTGCTCAGAGGCCGCGTGCGAGCCGGTGGTAGGCCGCGTTCCACTGGAGCTCTTTCGCGAACTCGCGCAGTGTCGTCGACTCGTCGATGATGACGAGCTCGTTCTGAGCCATGCGCGCGAAGTCCTCGAACGCCTCGACGCCGACGGCTGTCGACATGACGGTGTGGTGGGCGCCGCCCGCTTCGAGCCAGGCGGTCGCCGAGGTGGTGAAGTCGGGAGCCGGCTTCCACACCGCGCGACCCACCGGAAGCTTCGGCAGCGGAGCGGTCGGCTCGACCACCTCGACTACGTTGGCGACGAGACGGAAGCGGTCGCGCATGTCCGACAGCGCGACGACCACCGCAGGGCCGGGATCGGCTGTGAACACCAGACGCACGGGATCGTCCTTGCCGCCGATGCCGAGCGGATGCACCTCGAGCGACGGACGGCTCGTGGTGAGCGAGGGGCTGACCTCAAGCATGTGGGCGCCCAGGATCACCTCGGCACCCGGCGTCAGGTCGTAGGTGTAGTCCTCCATGAGGGATGCGCCACCCGGCAGCCCCGCGCCCATCACTGTGGCCGCCCGCACGAGCACGGCCGTCTTCCAGTCGCCCTCCGCGCCGAAACCGTAGCCGTCGGCCATCAAACGCTGCACGGCGAGTCCCGGGAGCTGCTTGAGTGCGCCCAGATCCTCGAAGCTCGTGGTGAACGCGCCGAAGTCCCCGGCCTCGAGGAACGACCGGAGCCCGAGCTCGATGGCGGCTCCGTCTCGGAGGGAGCTGTGGCGCTCGCCGCCCTTGCGGAGTTCGGGCACGACGTCGTAGAGGTCTTCGTACTCGGCCACGAGGGCGTCGATGTCTGTCTCACTGGCGTCCGCGACCGCATCCGCCAACTCGTTGACGCTCCAGGTGTTGACCTGGACTCCGAAACGCACCTCGGCCTCGGTCTTGTCGCCCTCCGTCACGGCGACGAAACGCATGTTGTCGCCGAATCGGGCGAGCTTCAGAGAACGCACGGCCGCCCAGCCGGCCGCCGCGCGCATCCAGGTGCCGATGCGGGCCGTGACAGCGGGATCGGAGACGTGTCCGACGACCGTCGTGCGGGGTACGCCCAGGCGCGACTGGATGTATCCGAACTCCCTGTCGCCGTGCGCGGCCTGGTTGAGGTTCATGAAGTCGAAGTCGATCTCCGACCAGGGCAGCTCGACGTTCGCCTGCGTGTGGAAGTGCAGTAGCGGCTTCTGAAGCGCTTGAAGTCCACCGATCCACATCTTGGCCGGGCTGAACGTGTGCATCCAGGCGACGAGACCGATGACCGCGTCGTCGGCGTTCGCGTCGAGCGCCGTGCGGCGGATGGCGTCGGAATCCGTCAGCACGGGCTTCCACACCACGCGGACCGGCACGTCGGGGGATGCACCGAGCTGGTCCGCGATTGCGCGCGACTGGTCGGCGACCTGCGCGAGTGTCTCCGGTCCGTAGAGGTGCTGGCTTCCGGTGAGGAACCAGACCTCGAAGTGATCGAGAGTGGTGGTGGGTTTCGGCATCAGGCGATGTCTCCTTCCGGGCTCTGCCCGTAGACGTTCTGGTAGCGGTCGAAGAGGCGATCGATCGCCTCGGACGGAATGGGGACGAGGGGGCCGGCCTGGCGTGCGATGTGGACGGTTCGGGCGACATCCTCGGTCATCACCGCGGCCTTGACCGCGTCGCGCGCATCCCGGCCGATCGTGAAGACTCCGTGGTTCTGCATCAGCACGGCGCGGGATCGATGCCCGGCCAGGGTGGCGACGATGCCTCGACCGATCGAGTCGTCCCCGATGATCGCGAACGGACCGACGGGGATATCGCCCCCGAACTCGTCGGCCATCGCCGTGATCACGCAGGGGATCGGTTCCGCACGCGCCGCCCACGCGGTGGCGTACGTGGAGTGCGTGTGCACGACGCCGCCCACCTCGGGCAGGTTGCGGTACACGTAGGCGTGCGCCGCAGTGTCGCTCGACGGCGATCGATCCGAGCCCAGCGAGCCGGGGACGACCTCGCCGTCGAGGGTGCAGAGGATCATGTTCTCGGGCGACAGGTCGTCGTAGTCGACACCGCTCGGTTTGATCACGAAGAGGTCTTCTCCCGGAACGCGCCCGGAGACGTTTCCTCCGGTCCAGACGACGAGGCCGTTGCGGGTCAGCTCGGAGTGCAGTGCGGCGACCTGCTCGCGTGTCGCATGGACGGCCGCCGACTCGGCGGCCACCGACTCAGCGGTGGCCGTGTCGGCGGCGTCGTCGGAGTCGGCGTCGGAGTCGGAGTCGGTGTCGGCAGCGGCCGGAGCGCCGGTGAGCGGGAGGGCCTCGATGGCGCTGCGTTCGACGGCGAGTCCCGCGCGATACCGCTCCAGGTAGGCGGCGAAGCCGGTGACGTCGTCCGGATGCGGTTCCGCCGTCTCGATCTCGAACCCGCCGAAGACATCGGTAGCGAGGTAACGGTCGAGCGATACCCCGGTCTTCGCGCCGCGAAGGTAGGCCGCAAGCAGAGCGGCACCCCACGCGCCGCCCTCGGACGCGTTCGCGACCACCGAGACCGGCGCTTCGAGCGCGCCCGCGAGGAAGCGCTGCGCCACACCGGCGGTACGGAACATGCCTCCGTGGGCGAACATCCGGTCGAGCGTCACCCCCTCGTCGGCGAGCACGCGCATCCCGATGGCCAGCGTTCCGAATGCGCCGTACAGCTGCGCTCGGAACAGGTTGCCGAGCGTGAGCCGGCTGTCGGGCGAGCGGACCACGAGCGGCCGACCCTCGGCCAGGCCGGTGATGGGTTCGCCCGCAAGAGTGTTGTAGGCGAGCATCCCGCCCGCATCGCTCTCTCCGTCGAGCGCCTCACGGAACAGGGTGTCGTAGACGGTGTCGGTCTCGATCGCGGTGCCGCTCGCGGCGGCGAAACGACTGAAGAGTGCGGCCCATGCGGCGAGCTCGCTCGCACCGTTGTTGCAGTGCACCATGGCAACGGCGTCGCCGAGCGGCGTCGTGACGAGATCCAGCTCTTGGTGACG
>Ga0256798_1000295_pt1 | contig 14757 bp, 13 predicted proteins | sample MC6MC0949MT_FD_190193 | JGI IMG/M metagenome (GOLD analysis project Ga0256798, IMG submission 190193) | Metatranscriptome of enriched soil aggregate microbial communities from Iowa State University, Ames, United States - MC6-MC0949-MT... | ecosystem: Environmental > Terrestrial > Soil >... | reverse complement strand
GTCGTATCCCATGCGCTTGAGCGGGGTGCCGTGCCAGGTGTTGAGGTACGTCTGCCCGTCGCGTTTGCTGAAGTCGGGTGGAAAGGTCGCGTTGTTGACGAGATACTGGCTGGTGGCCAGCGCGCGATAGTAGGCGGGCGAACCGTGGCGCACGAACGTCACTCGGGGATCGTCGGCGAACTCCTCCACCGCGGCCCGGTACTGGTGCAGGTCGGTGAGCGTCCAGATGTGGGTGAGGTGCGAGAGGTCGGGGGATGCGAGCAGCTCTCGGAAGATCGCCTCGGGGTTGTCGAGCATCCCGTTGCCGGAGAACGATTCGTAGAAGACGGATCCGGTGACGATCGGCTGTCGACGCCAGTGCGCGTGGATCTCGTACCGTGCGGCGCGCTTGACGCGGGACGGCAGGCGTTTCAGGCGGGAGAGTCTCATCGCTGCGATTTTATGTGAGGCGGGTAACAGAGACCTGGGAGAGCGCATTGATCCGCCTGTGTGGTGCGTCGCATCCTGCGACTCCTCCCAGAGTCACGCTCCTCACAGAGTCATGCTCCTCCCAGGGTGAGTGGCCGCCCCGGAGTCGGTGCACGCCCGGCGTCAGGACTCCTCGTCGAAATCGAGACTCAGCTTGCGCAGCAGGATCGCGAGCCGTTCCTGATCGACGGGCGACAGGGATGCGAGCAGCTCGGACTCGGCGTCGACCAGCCGGGTGATGGCCGCGTCGACCCTGGTGAGCCCCTGTCCGGTCATCTGCACCAGGATGCCCCGGCCGTCGTTCGGATCGGTTCGACGCTCGACGAGTCCGCGGGCCACGAGCCGGTCGATGCGGTTCGTCATCGTTCCGCTCGACACGAGCGTCTGCTGCAGAAGCGCCTTGGGGCTCAGCTGGTATGGCGCGCCTGCGCGACGGAGGGCGGCCAGCACGTCGAACTCCCACGACTCGAGGTCGGAGCGATCGAACGCCGTGCGGCGGGCCCTGTCGAGGTGACGTGCCAGACGCGCCACGCGGGAGAGCACCTGCAATGGTGAGAAGTCCAGGTCGGGACGCTCGCGCAACCACGAATCGACGATGCGGTCGACCTCGTCGTGGGCGTCCGGGATGCGTGCGTCAGGCATACGCACATGCTATTTCGTCGGGCGATGCCGGATGGTCTGGCAAACTGTCTTGTGCGCGTTCGAGCGATCGTCCTCGCGTTCCGCCTTGGTGTAATGGCAGCACGACAGCCTTTGGAGCTGTTAGGTCTAGGTTCGAGTCCTGGAGGCGGAGCCCACCCGCCCGCCGACCCCGGGAGACGCATGACCGACCAGAACCTCGCCATCGTGATACTCGCAGCGGGACAGGGAACGCGGATGAAGTCCGCGACACCCAAACTCCTGCATCCGCTGGGCGGGCTCCCGATCATCGCGCACGTGCTCGCGACCGCGAAGGAGCTCGACGCGGCGCACGTGGTCTCGGTCGTGAGGCACGAGCGCGATCGGCTCGTCGATGTCATCTCGGTGGACATGCCCGAGAGCGTGATCGTCGATCAGGACGAGATCGCGGGCACCGGACGCGCGGTGGAACTCGCGGTCGCAGCGCTTCCGGCCGATTTCTCGGGGGACGTTCTCGTCGTGAACGGCGACGTTCCGCTTCTCGACGCCGAGACGCTTCGCGGACTGATCGCTCAGCACCGCGCGGGTTCGGCGGCAGCCACGATCCTGTCGTCCTTCCCGGACGACGCGACGGGTTACGGCCGCATCGTTCGCACTCCGGCCGGACACCTCGACCGCATCGTGGAGCACAAGGATGCGACCGAGCGGGAACGCGAGATCGGCGAGATCAACGCGGGCATCTACCTGTTCGGTCTTGCTCAACTTCGTGACCAGCTCGCCGCGCTGACCACCGACAACGCCCAAGGGGAGAAGTACCTCACGGATGTGATCGGGCTGCTCCGACAGGCGGGATTCGATGTCGACGCCCTGCCGGTGAGCGAGTCCTGGCTCGTGGAGGGGATCAACGATCGCGCGCAGCTGAGCGACGCGGCGGCGAAGCTCAACGCGCTTCTCGTGCGTACCTGGCAGCTGGCCGGTGTCACGGTGCAGGACCCGGCGACCACGTGGATCGACGTGAAGGCGAAGCTGTCCCCGGATGTCACGATCCTTCCGGGCACGCAGATCCGCGGAGCGACCGTCGTCGAGTCCGGTGCGACGATCGGGCCGGACACCACCCTGCTCGACTGCGAGATCGGAGAGGGGGCGACGGTCAAACGCACCGACGCGACTCTCGCGGTGATCGGCGCCGGATCGACCGTCGGACCCTTCGCCTACCTTCGACCGGGAACCGTCCTCGGCGAGGCGGGCAAGATCGGAACCTTCGTGGAGACCAAGAACGCCACCATCGGGGCCGGCACCAAACTGGCACACTTCAACTATGTCGGCGACGCGGAGGTCGGCGAGAAGACCAACCTCGGCGCCGGGGTGATCACGGCGAACTACGACGGCGTCAACAAGCACCGCACCGAGATCGGGTCGCATGTTCGGGCGAGCACCAACACGGTGTTCGTCGCCCCGGTTAGGATGGGTGACGGAGCGTACACGGGCGCTGGAACCATCGTCCGAAAAGACGTTCCAGCCGGTGCCCTCGCCCTCACGGTGGCTCCGCAACGCAACATCGAAGGTTGGGTCGCAGAGAAGCGACCCGGCACCGACGCCGCCAAAGCTGCGGACAACGCCGCCAAAGCTGCGGAAAAGAGCGGAGAGTAAGTGTCAGGGATAACCACGACCGGGCAGAAACGACTGGTTCTGATTTCGGGGCGTGCGCATCCCGCTCTCGCCGAGCAGATCGCCGAAGAACTCGGCAGCGAGCTCGTGCCGACCGATTCGAGAACCTTCGCGAACGGTGAGATCTACGCCCGGTTCGATGAGAGCGTCCGAGGTTCCGACGCTTTCGTCATCCAGTCGCACACCTCCCCGATCAACGAGTGGCTCATGGAGCAGCTCATCATGGTCGACGCGTTGAAGCGTGCGTCGGCGAAGCGCATCACGGTCGTGGCGCCGTTCTATCCCTATGCGCGTCAGGACAAGAAGGGTCGCGGCCGTGAGCCGATCTCGGCCCGACTGGTCGCCGATCTCTTCAAGGCCGCCGGGGCGGACCGCATCATGTCCGTCGACCTCCACGCCGCGCAGATCCAGGGCTTCTTCGACGGACCGGTCGATCATCTGTTCGCCATGCCCGTGCTCATGGAGCACATGCGCAAAGAGCTCGACGCGTCGACCTTGACGGTCGTATCGCCCGATATGGGGCGGGTGCGCGTCGCCGACAACTGGAGCGACAAGCTCGGTGTCCCCCTGGCGATCATCCACAAGCGACGCGACCCGCTGGTCCCGAACCAGGTCTCCGTTCATGAGATCGTCGGGGATGTCAGCGGACGCGTGTGTCTGCTCGTCGACGATCTCATCGACACGGGCCGCACGATCGTGAAGGCCGCAGAGGCGCTCAAAGCCAACGGCGCACTCGGAGTCGTCGTCGCGGCCACCCACGCGGTCTTCAGCGATCCGGCGGTGGAACTGCTGCAGAGCGACTTCATCGATTCGGTCGTCGTCACCGACACTCTGCCGCTGCCCGAGCACAAACGCTTCGAGAAGCTGACCATCCTGCCGATCGCGCCTCTGCTCGCGAACGCGATCCAGCAGGTGTTCACCGACGGCTCGGTCACCTCGATGTTCGACGGGGCTGCGTAACCGGTGTCGGATCGGCGCGCAGCACTGGCGCCTGTCTACGCGGAGATCGTGCTCGACAACCTCGCACGCGACTATCCGTATGCAGCACACCACGTCGCCTTCGACGGCGCGGATGCCGCGCGCACGCCCAAGGAGCTGCATCCGTCGTTCGCGACCTCGTTCGACTGGCACTCGTGCGTCCACATGCACTGGCTCGGTGTCTCACTTCTCGGGTACGGCCTCGAGCCGGAGCGGGCTGCGCGATTGCGGGCTGTCCTGGACGCGAATCTGACCGAGTCGGCGCTGGCTGTGGAGGTCGATTACCTGCGGTCGCATCCAGGATGGGAGCGTCCCTACGGCTGGGCCTGGCTCGTCCGGCTGGCGAGCGCGTGTGCGGCCTCCGACGATGCGCAGGTGCGTGGATGGGGTTGCTCACTGCGTCCCGCCGTGGATGCGGTGGCCGATCTGGTCACCGGCTGGGCGCGTACGACCGAGTGGCCGGTGCGGCACGGGGTGCACACCAACACGGCCTTCGGTCTGGGGATGCTGCTCACGGCGTTCCGCCGACTGGATCACACCGCAGGCGCTGACGCCTGCGCGACCGCTGCCGTCCGCTGGTTCGCCTCGGATCGGAGCTGGGACCATGGAGCGGAGCGCAGCGGGCAGGACTTCCTCTCCGCATCCCTCAGCGAGGCGGATCTCCTGCGACGCGTGCTGCCGCAGGAAGAATTCGGGCCGTGGTTCCGCGGGTTCCTCCCCGATCTCCAAGCGGATTCCCTCGTGCTGGCGCCGGCCTCGGTCGTGGATGAGACAGACGGATATCAGGTTCATCTGCACGGTCTGAACCTGTCGCGTGCCGCTCAGACGACGCGTCTCGCCGACGCGCTCACGGGAACCGCGGAGGGGACGGTGCTCGCGCTGGCGCATCCGGCGTTGCTGCAAGCCGGCCTCGCGGCGGTGGTGACGCGGGAGTACCTCTCCTCGCACTGGCTGGCCTCGTTCGCCTGGGATGCGCTCACGGCGTCCGCTGAGCGACGGGAGTACTGACAGCGGTGTGCGGGGCCGCGGTGGGCGACGCTGCGGTGCACGCCCGTGCGGTGCGCGCGGTTGCGGTCAGCTGTCGAGGCGCTTCTCGTTCGAGAAGCCGTGCGGGGTCGACGGGATGAGTCCCAATGGTGCGACGAAGGTCGCATCGCCCTCGGTGTTGAGCGCGTAGCACTGCCACCCCGGTCCGACCGGTCCGCTCAGTTCGAAGCGCGCGGACGACGACACGGCATCGGGCTCGTAGCGCTGCACGTAGACGGCGCAAGTGTTGGTGGCGGTCGTGGTGGCGATGCTGATGCTGATGAGCACACCTGGGAGGATCAGCGCCACGACTCCGACGATCACGACCACACGGGTGGCCACGAGCATCCGGCGCCCGCGCAGGGGTCGCTCAAGGGGTTCGTAGCCCGCGAGTTCCGGATGGTCGTCGAACGTCACCTTCCGAGTCTCTGCGTGCTGAGCCCGTTGCGCAACCGGGCATGGGCGCGGTCTGGCGCTTCCCAGCACATATCGCGCAACTAGTGGCTGGAGCCTTCGGTCTCGATCTCGGTGCGGTCACCCGACCACAGCGTGTGGAAGGTCCCCTCTTTGTCGACGCGCTTGTAGGTGTGTGCGCCGAAGAAGTCGCGCTGTCCCTGCACCAGGGCCGCGGGAAGGCGCTTGACGGCGAGGGAGTCGTAGTAGCTGAGCGCAGCGCCGAATCCCGGGATCGGAACGCCGGAGAGCGCCGCGGTCGAGACGACCCGGCGCCATGCAGCCTCACCTTCGGCGATGGCGTCGGCGAAGTACGGCGCCTCGAGAAGGGTGGCGATGTTCGGGTTCTCGTCGTAGGCGTCGGCGATGCGGTTGAGGAACTGCGCACGGATGATGCAGCCGCCGCGCCAGATCTTGGCGATCTTGTCTTTCTTGATGTCCCAGCCGTATTTCTCGGCTCCGGCGATGATGGCGTCGAAACCCTGTGCGTAGGCGACGATCTTCGACGCGTAGAGGGCCTTCGACACATCGTCGGCGAACGACGAGTCGACCGGCTGCACGTCGGGACGGCTGGTCACGACCGCCTGCACGGCTTCGCGCTGCACGGGCTTCGACGAGACTGCGCGGGCGAACACGGCTTCGGCGATTCCGCCGACCGGAACGCCGAGGTCGAGAGCGTTCTGCACTGTCCAGACACCGGTTCCCTTCGAACCGGCCTGATCGAGCACGATGTCGACGAACGGCTTGCCGGTCTCCGCGTCGACCTGGCGGAGGACCTCCGCCGTGATCTCGATCAGGTACGACTCGAGGTAGCCCTTGTTCCACTCGGTGAACACGTCTGCGATCGCAGCGGGCTCATGGCCGCCGACGGTGCGCAGCAGGTCGTACGCCTCGGCGATGAGCTGCATGTCGGCGTACTCGATGCCGTTGTGGATCATCTTCACGAAGTGCCCGGCGCCGTCGGTGCCGACGTGCGTCACGCACGGCTCGTCCTCGGCGACCGCTGCGATCGACTCGAAGATGGGGCCCAGGGTCTCCCACGACTCGTTCGAGCCGCCCGGCATGATCGACGGCCCCTTGAGCGCGCCCTCTTCGCCGCCGGAGATTCCCGTGCCGACGAAGTGGATGCCGGTGGGCGAGACGCGCTTCTCGCGCTCGATGGTGTCGAGGAAGTTGGCGTTGCCGCCGTCGACGATGATGTCTCCGGGCTCGAAACGCTCCACGAGCTGGTCGATCACCGCATCCGTCCCCTTGCCGGCCTGCACCATGATGATGGCCGTGCGCGGCTTGGTGAGCGACGCGACGAAGTCGTCGATCCCCTCGGAGTCGACGAACCCGGCTTCGGGATGCGCGCTCGTCAACTCCTGGGTGCGGGAGTACGTGCGGTTGTACACGGCGACCGTGTTGCCCTCGCGTGAAGCGAGGTTGCGTGCCAGATTCGATCCCATCACCGCCAGACCGACGACTCCGATGTTGGCGGTTGCGGTGGTGTTCTCGGGCACGAGCTCTCCTTTGAAGGCAGTCTTTGTTTCAAGCGTAGCGAATTGCGCTGGTGCGGGGTCAGCCGAGTCGAAACGTTGCACGGGGGATGTCGGAGACGAGCCGTCCGGCGATGGCGAACGCATCCTCTTCGCTGATCTGGTGCGTGGTGACGAGCGACGCGAGGAAGGATGCGTCGACGCGGCGCGACATGTCGTGGCGCGCGGGAATGGAGCAGAACGCACGCGTGTCGTCGATGAATCCGCTCGTCTTGGTGAAGCCGGCGCTGTCGGTGACCGCCTGCCGGTAGCGCAGGATGGCAGCGGGGGTGTCGAGGAACCACCATGGCGCACCGGCGTAGACCGACGGATAGAAGCCGGCCAGGGGTGCGATCTCGCGGGAGAACGTGGTCTCGTCGACCGTGAACAGCACCAGACGGAACATCGGGTTCGTTCCGAAGTCCCGCAGGATGGGCGTGAGCGGGGTCGTGAAGCCTCCGACCGCAGGCAGATCGTGCCCGGTGTCCGGCCCGAACGCGTCGAAGGTCGGCCTGTGGTGATTGCGGATGACCCCGGGATGCAACTGCATCACCAGACCGTCGTCGCTCGCCATCTCGGCGAGCCGGTACAGCATGTTGCGGCGGTAGGCGACCGCCTCCGCAGCGGTGATGGCGCCGTCGAGTGCCGCCCGGTGGATGCGGGACGCCTCCGCGTCGGTGAGCGGCTCACTTCCCGCGTCGAGGACACCGGTGTCCGTCGCCGTTCCGCCCGCGGCGATGAACGCCTGCCGACGTGCACGCAGCGCTGAGAGGAGTCCGCTGTAGCTTGAGGTGTCGATGCCTGAACGATCAGCGAGAGCGTCGAGCTTTCCGCGCCAGGTCGTCTCATCGGGGTGCATGTACCGGTCGGCGCGGAAGGTGGGGATCACTCGTCCGTGGAACGTCGTGTCGTTGCGGAGAGCGAGATGGGCGGTGAGATCGTCGGCCGGGTCGTCCGTCGTGGCGAGCACCGCGATTCGGAAGCGATCGAACAGCGCACGCGGACGGAACGCTGGGAGCGCCAGTGTCTCGCTGAGCTGGTCGTAGAGCTCGTCGGCGTTGGCGGCGGACGGCTGCTCGGTGAGGCCGAAGACCTCGGCGAACTCCGATTCGAACCAGAAGCGCACCGGGGTTCCGAGGAAGGCGTCCCAGTTCTCGCAGAGTCGCCGCCAGATCGAGCGTCCGGAGACGGCGTGCGCTTCGCCGCCGCGCGCGAGACCGAGTTCGTCGAGCGGGACCCCGACGGCGTGGAGCATGCGCGTCACATAGTGGTCGGGTGTGATGAGGAGGGCGGCCGGATCGGGGAACGGCTCGTCGTCGAGCAGCATCTGGGCGTCGATGTGACCGTGGGGCGAATAGATGGGCGCATCGGCGACGGACGCGTGGAGACGTCGAGCGATCGCCCGCTCACCGGGGTCGGTGGGGAGGAGGCGGTCGGGATGCGGTGCGAGCACGGTCATGTGCGTCCTTTCGGTGGGCAGCGGCTCGAGGTCGCCGGAGAGGTTGTCAGCCGCGCGGACGGGCGGGACCGGTCGACGCTCGCACGGTGAGATGCGTTGGCAGCGTGGCGCTCTGGCGCACCCCGACGGCGGCGGTGTCGTCGAGCCGGCTGAGCAGCATCGACACGGCGGTCCGTCCCGCCTGCTCGATGGGAGCGGTGAGCGTGGTGAGGGGAGGGTTGCAGAAGTCGGCGCCGAAGATGTCGTCGCAGCCGACGATGCTGATGTCGCCGGGGACGTCGACACCGCGTTCGCGGAATCGGGCGAGCATCCCGATGGCCAGGAGGTCGTTGAACGCGACGCACGCGGTGACGCCGGCGTGCAGCACGGCATCCGCGGCCGCTGCGCCCGCATACTGCCGGGGTGCGAACGGTCCGAGGCGCACGGTGTTCACGCCGTACCGTTCTCCCGCGCGCACCATGGCGCGCCACCGGCCTTCGTTCGGCCAGGAGGTCTCCGGACCCGACACGTAGGCGATGTCGCTGTGGCCGAGCGAGACGAGGTGTCCGATCGACTGCTCGATGGCACTCGGCGTGTCGATGAACACGCTCGGGACACCGCGTGTCTGACGGTTGATCGCCACGAGCGGCACTTCCGCGGCAAGCGCCGTGAGCCGACGGTCGGTGAGTCGGGAGGCGGCGAGGATCGCCCCGTCGTAGGAGCGGCGCAGCTTGTGCAGCATCCCGTCTTCGAGCTCGTCCGACTCCTCGGTGTCGACCAGGATCTGCGTGTAGCCGGCGGCTTTCAGCTGCTGCTGCGTGCCGCGGATGATGCCGAAGTAGAAGGGGTTCGTCACGTCGGAGACGAGCACCGCGATGGCGCGGGTCTTGCCGCTGGTGAGCGCCCGGGCGTGTGAGTTCGGAACGTAGTTGAGCTCACGTGCGGCCTGCTCGATGCGCTCTCGGGTGACGGGGTTGACCCGGCCGGGGTTCGAGAGGGCGCGAGACACCGTCGACGTGGCTAGCCCGGTGGCCGCGGCGACGTCCGCGAGGGTTGCGGAGCGCTCGGACCCCGCTCCGGCGAGAGGTTGCATGTCGACATCACACCACACGATGGCAATTTTTGGCAATCGGTTGCCTCCTCGTTGCCAAGCTGCATAGAGTCCAACCCAGTCGCCCTCCGCAGTGCAGACATGTGCACCGAAGTCGAGGGTGTCGACACTCACGTCCCGTCTCAAAGGAGAGTCAAGATGAGATCACGTTTCGCCGTAGGAGCGGTCGCGGGCCTGGCGGTCATCGGCCTGGCCCTGAGCGGCTGCTCCGGCAACAGCAGCACCGGATCGGCCAGCTCGGGCGGAGACCTGGACGGCAAGGGCAAGACCCTCGACGTCATGATCGCCGCCAACTCGCTGTATCCCACCGAACAGCAGCAGTGGTTCAAGGATGTGTCGGCCCAGTTCCAGAAGGAGACCGGCGCGACCGTCAAGTTCGAGACCTTCGCATCCGCGAACGACGAGCTCACCAAGATCCAGACCTCGGTCGTGTCGGGCCAGGGACCGGACATCTACGACCTCGGAACCACGTTCACCCCGACCGCCTACTCGACCGGAGCCTTCGTCAAGCTGACGGACGCCGACTGGGACAAGGTGGGAGGCAGAGACCGTTTCGTGCCGGCGACTCTCGGGATCTCCGGTCCGGATGCGAAGAACGAGGTCGGCATACCGTTCCTCAGCCGTCCGTTCGTGTTGGCGTACAACAAGGACCTGCTGGCAGCCGCCGGGATCGACAAGCCCGCGGACACGTGGGACGGTCTCGCCGAACAGGCCAAGAAGCTGACGAGCGGCGACGTGCACGGGATGGCCATCGCGTACGCGGACAGCTTCGATCCGTGGAAGTTCGTCTGGGCCATGTCGATGCAGCAGGGCAACCCGCTGATCGATGCGAAGACCAAGAAGGCCACCATCGACGACGACGCCGTGAAGAAGGCGTACGAGACCTACTTCGGCTGGCTGTCCGACGACAAGGTCGTCGACCCGGCAGCGATCGGCTGGAAGAACGCTCAAGCCGTTGCCGCGTTCGGGAGCGGCAAGGCGGCGTTCCTTCCGATGGTCTCGTCGTCATCGCAGGTATCGCTCGACAAGTCCGGCGTGGCGGGCAAGTACGCATACGCCGTGATGCCCACCATCCCGCCGGGTGAGAAGAAGCTTCCGAGCGACGGCAAGGCGGCGGCGAGCATCATCTCTGGCGACAACATGGTCGTGGCCAAGTATTCGAAGAACCAGGATCTGGCCTTCGCGCTCGTCAAGATGCTCACCAGCACGAAGAACCAGGTCGCGTACACGAAGACGTTCGGCGACCTGCCGACCAACGCCGACGCGGCCAAGCAGATCGAGCAGGGCAACGATCTGATCGCCCCCATCCTCGACGCCGGGACCAAGTCGTTCGGCACCCCGTTCTCGGGCGCATGGGGTGACACGCAGCTTGCCCTGGTGAACGTGGTCGTGCAGTCGATCCCGGCACTCTCGAGCGGCGGGGTCTCCTCGTCCGATCTCGAGAGCAAACTCAAGGCCGCGCAGGCCACGGCGCAGGGCGCGCTCGACAAGTCGAAGTAGCCGGAACCGACATGGCTGACTCGACCCTGGTCACCCCGACGGGCGCCTCCGGCGGCCGTCGGGGCGGCCGCGCCAAGCCGGTGCATCTGCGCAACCGGCCGCTGTGGATGCTGCTGCCCGGTGGCATCCTGATGATCCTGGTCATCGTCGTGCCGCTGGTCGTCGCGGTGCTGATGTCGACCCTCGACCTCGATCAGTACACCCTGCAGAGCTGGCTCCAGGCTCCGTTCATCGGCGTCCAGAACTACATCGAAGCCGTCCTCGACTCGTCGCTGTTGCGTTCCATCGGCATCAGCGTCTCGTTCGCCGTGATCGCCGCGGTCGTGACGATGCCCATCGGTGTCGCCGCAGCGCTGGCGACCCAGAACAAGTTCCGCGGTCGGGCACTCGTGCGGTCGCTGTTCCTCATCCCGTACGTCCTTCCCGCGTTCGTCGTGGGAACGCTGTGGCGCACGATGCTGCAGCCCGGCGGGGTCGTCGACTCGACTCTCGGTTCGATCGGGATCCACAGCGGTCTCTGGCTGAACGGCCCGCTGAGCTACTGGTCGCTCATCATCGTGCAGATCTGGACATCCTGGCCGTTCTTCTATCTGCTCGTGCTGGCCGGCCTGCAGTCCGTCGACCACGAGGTGCACGAAGCCGCAGCGATCGACGGCGCGACCTGGTGGATCAAACTGCGGTACGTGATCCTGCCGTATCTGCGCGGTCCGATCTTTCTCGCGCTGATCATCGCGTTCCTCCACAACATCAACGCGTTCACCCTGCCGTTCGTGCTCTTCGGAGTGCCGGCACCCCAAGACGTGGACGTACTGCCTGTGCTCACGTACGTCACGAGCTTCCAGAGCTTCCGATTCGGTCTGAGCGCTGCGATGGCGATCTGCTCGCTCATCCTCATCGCGATCCCGCTCTTCGTCTATCTGCGGGCCGTCAAACTCGATTCCGGAGACGAAGGAGAAAAGCGATGACAACCACCGCGACACCCCCGTCCACCGCATCGGCGAGTCGATCCCGTTCGACCGCTGCGACGATCAAGCGCAAAGCGAACGGCACGCGTCAGGGCGACATCACGCGCCTGCTTCCGAAGCCCCTGCTCGTGACGGTCATCACCGTGCTGCTCGTGATCGTGCTTGGTCCGGTGCTCTACATGCTGTTCTCGTCGGTCAACGGCGACGCGTCGGTCGCCGGTGGAGCGTTCTTCCCGACCGAGTTGCACTTCGACAACTACATCAAAGTCTGGTCGACCGTCGATCTCGGCAACGGGCTGATGAACTCGGTCATCGTGTGCCTGGCGGTCGCCGTCGTGTGCGCGTTCCTGGCCGTGGCGACGGCGTACGTGCTCGTGCGGTACGAGTTCCGCGGGCGGCTCACGTTCCTCCGTGGCTTGCTGGGTCTGCAGTCGATCCCCGGAACCCTCATGCTGCTACCGGTCTTCGTGCTGTTCTCCAGTGCGGCGAGCATCCTGGGCATCCAGATCATCGGCACCCGTGCTGCCGTGTTCATCACCTATCTGACGTTCGCGTTGCCGTTCTCGACCTGGGTCATGGTGACCTATCTGCGCGGGCTGCCGAAGGCGCTGGAGGAGGCGGCCCGGATCGATGGAGCGTCGTCGTGGCGCATCCTGACCCGTATCGTCGTGCCGTTGAGCTGGCCGGGGATCGTGGTCTCGGGCATCTTCGCCTTCCTGCTCGGATGGAACGACGTGCTGTTCGCGTCCGTGCTGACCAACCCGGAGACACGCACTGCGGCCGTCGCGCTGCAGGTCTTCGGAGCGACGCAGGAAGGTGGCGCGATCCCGCTCTACGGGCAGATGATGGCGGCATCGCTCATCTGTGCCGTGCCGGTGGTCGTTCTGTATCTCGTGTTCCAGCGCTACCTGATCGGTGGCCTGACCTCTGGAGGAGTCAAGTGAGTGACGTGAAATGGACGCTGTCCGGTTTCGGTGACGAGATCGATCCCGATCCGGCCGTCCAGGTCGGTGTGCTGCAGGCGCTCGGTGCCCGCCACATCGAGGTGCGGAGCGCCTGGGGAACCAACATCGTCGATCTGTCGCCGGATGAGCTCGATCGTCTGGCGGGGATATTCGAGCAGCGCGCGATGGGCGTGTCCGCCATCGCGTCGCCCATCGGCAAAGTGGATGTGTCGCTGCCGGTGGAGCACGAGGTCGAACGGCTCGCGAAGGCGATAGCGGCGGCCAAGCGTCTCGGGACGAGATATATCCGTCTGTTCTCGTTCTTCCGCGGCGAGGGCATTCCGGTCGAGGATGTGCGCGATGACGTGCTGGTGCGCATGCGCGCGTTCGCCGATGCAGCGGAGACGGCCGACGTCATCCTCCTGCACGAGAACGAGAAAGACATCTACGGCGACACACCCGAACGCTGCCTGGACATCGTCGAGAGCGTGGGCAGCGGGCACCTGAGGCTCGCGTGGGACAGCGCGAACTTCGTACAGGTCGGTGTGGTGCATCCCTTCGACGACGGGTACGCGATGCTCCGTCCGTACCTCGAATACCTGCAGGTGAAGGATGCGCTCTCGGCGACCGGTGAGGTGACTCCCGCAGGCGACGGCGACGGACAGGTGCTCGAGACGCTGACCGCTCTTCGTGATGACGGGTACACCGGATTCGCCTCGCTCGAACCCCACCTCGCAGACGTCAACGCCCTCGGCGGCTTCTCGGGCCCGGAAGCCTTCGGGCGGGCCGGCCGAGCCTTCCGTCGCCTCACCGACAGAATCGGAGTCGAACTCGTATGAGCGACACAGTCAGCATCTCAGCTAACAGCGGATCGACCGGATCCCCACTGTCCGTCGCCATCGTCGGCTGCGGCATCATCGGCCTGAACCACGCCAGAGCGATCGTGCGACAGGGTGGCCTGTCCATCAGCGCGCTGGTGGATGCGGTCCCCGCGGCGGCGACGGCGCTCGCCGACCAGGCCGTGTCCGAGCTCGGCATCGCACGGCCGGCCGAGTTCGCATCGCTTTCCGCTGCCCTCGACGGCGCCCCGATCGACATCGTGGTCATCTGTACGCCGAGCGGACTGCACGTGCAGCTCGCTGAAGAGGCGCTCGCGGCAGGCAAGCACGTGGTGATCGAGAAGCCGCTCGACGTCTCGATGACGCGAGCGCGCCGCATCCTGGAGCTGTCGCGTGAAGCGGAGACGGCCGGTCTGGTCGTCTCGGTGATCAGCCAGCATCGTTTCGACCCGTCGTCCGTCGTCGTGGCCGAGGCCGCGCACGGTGGGCGGTTCGGACGGATCACGAGCGGAGTCGCCTCGGTCGCCTGGTGGCGCAGTCAGGAGTACTACGACTCGGGTCAGTGGCGTGGAACCTGGGAGCTCGACGGCGGTGGAGCGGTGATGAACCAGGGCGTGCACACCGTCGACCTCCTCGTGTGGTTCCTCGGTCGTCCCGTTGAGATCTTCGCGCAGACCGCACTGCTCGCCCACGATCGCGTCGAGATCGAGGACATCGCGGTCGCCACCGTCCGTTTCGAGTCGGGGGCGCTCGGTGTGATCCACGCGACGACCTCTGCGTATCCGGGGCTCTCGGTGCGCTTGCACGTCCACGGCGATCGCGGTTCGGCGATCATCGACGACGATCAGCTGGAGTACTTCGGAGCAGCCGACCCCGACGCGTTCGATGCGAGCGGCCGCTCGGTCGTGAATCGCGCGGCAGACGTCGTCCCGGCCGGGGAGGTTCGCGGGGGAGACCGCGGCCCCGATCAGTTCATCGCGGGTCATCTGCGGCAGTATCACGACATCGCCGGCGCGATCCGCGACGGTCGTGCTCCCGGTGTCACCGTCGAGGACGCCTTCATATCACTCGCAGTCGTGCGTGCGATCTATCTGTCCGCCACGCTCGGCAGGCCGATCGGCTTCGACGAGGTGGTCTCCGGCGATCTGGACGACGTCGTCGTCACCACCGGTTCGGCGAAGCAGAAGGAGGAGACAAAGTGAAGTTCTCGGTGTTCACCGCATCCACTCCGG
>Ga0256798_1000293_pt1 | contig 14781 bp, 24 predicted proteins | sample MC6MC0949MT_FD_190193 | JGI IMG/M metagenome (GOLD analysis project Ga0256798, IMG submission 190193) | Metatranscriptome of enriched soil aggregate microbial communities from Iowa State University, Ames, United States - MC6-MC0949-MT... | ecosystem: Environmental > Terrestrial > Soil >... | reverse complement strand
GTCGTGAACCAGCGTTCCGGCGTGAGCCCTGCACGCTCCGCGATCACGCGGGCGCCGCGGTCGGCCTCCTCCGCGTACATCTTGAGGTCGGCGGTCCAGCCACCCTCGCGCGCCGGGAGCTCCGTCACGATGTCGGAGAGCTGCGCGAGGGCGCGGCGGCGCTGCCAGCCGAGCACGACCCCACCGATGCCCTGTCGTCGGACGCCCGGGTGCACGGCGCCGCCGAGGTGCACCGTCAGGGCTCCTTCGCGCGCCGGATGCAGGAAAGCGCTGCCGAACGCGATGATCGCGCCGCCGGCATCCACCGCGACGATCGTGTCGCGGGCATGGTCGATGTGCGGCAGGTCGAAGGTGTCGGCGATCTCCTCGCGCGGTGTGATCCAGGTCGGGTGGTCGACGGCATCCGCGGCGGCATGCACCGCGTGGAGGCCGTCGATGTCCGCCTCGGTCGCCGTGCGCCAGAGGGCCACGTCGGGATGACGGGGCTCGCCTGCCCCGGCAGCCTGCTGCAGCGCCGCGATCCGTTCGGTCAGGGTGTTCTCGCTCACCCCGTCACCCTATCGGCGCGGCGCTTCTCCGCGCGGCGACCGCGGCGGCGCACGCAAGAGGCCCGCACCCTGATGGGGGCGCGGGCCTCGACGCGTGGAGCGAAAGCCTTACTCGGCCTTCTCCTCCGCGGGGGTCTCGACGGCGTCCTCGGCAGCGGCGTCCGCAGCCTCGCCCTCGGCCTGCGACTCGGCACCGGCGTCGGCGACGTCCTCGGCGGGAGCCTCCTCGACGGGAGCCTCCTCGACCGGGGTCTCCTCGGCGGCGGGCTTCGCAGCGGCGGCCTTCTTCGCCGACTTCGGCTTCGGGTTCACCGGCTCGAGCACGAGCTCGATGACGGCCATGGGGGCGTTGTCGCCCTTGCGGTTGCCGATCTTGGTGATGCGCGTGTAGCCGCCTTCACGGTCCGCGACCAGCGGAGCGATCTCGGCGAACAGCACGTGCACGACTTCCTTGTCACCGATGACCGACAGCACGCTGCGGCGCGCGTGCAGGTCGCCGCGCTTCGCCTTCGTGATCAGGCGCTCGGCGAGCGGACGCAGGCGCTTGGCCTTCGTCTCGGTCGTCGTGATCGAACGGTGGGTGAACAGCGCCGCGGCGAGGTTCGCAAGCAGCAGGCGCTCGTGGGCGGGGCCGCCTCCGAGGCGGGGACCCTTGGTGGGCTTGGGCATGTCAGTTACTCCAGTTGAAAAGTGTCAGCGAGGGCCGAGGCTCAGACGGTCTCGTCGTCGTAGCCGCCGTAGAAGTGGGCGCCGTCGAACCCGGGGACCGAGTCCTTCAGCGACAGACCGAGCGAGATGAGCTTGTCGCGCACCTCGTCGACCGACTTCTGACCGAAGTTGCGGATGTTCATGAGCTGGGTCTCCGAGAGGGCGACCAGCTCGGACACCGTGTTGATGCCCTCGCGCTTGAGGCAGTTGTACGAGCGGACCGAGAGGTCGAGGTCCTCGATGGGCATCGACAGCTCGCCCGAGACGACCTCGGCGACCGGCGCGGGGCCGATCTCGATGCCCTCGGCCTCGACGTTCAGCTCGCGCGCGAGACCGAACAGCTCGGTCAGCGTGCGACCCGCGGACGCCACGGCGTCGCGTGCGCTGATCGACGACTTGGTCTCGACGTCCAGCACGAGCTTGTCGAAGTCGGTGCGCTCACCGGCACGCGTCGCGTCGACGCGGTACGACACCTTCAGCACGGGCGAGTAGATCGAGTCGATCGGGATCTGACCGGCCTCCGCGTACTCGTTGCGGTTCTGCGTCGCCGAGACGTAGCCACGGCCACGCTCGATCGTGAGCTCGAGCTCGAAGCGGGCCGAGTCGTTGAGCGTCGCGATGACCAGCTCGGGGTTGTGCACCTCGACGCCGGCGGGAGCGGAGATGTCGGCGGCGGTGACCTCACCGGCGCCGGTCTTGCGCAGGTACGCCGTGATGGGCTCGTCGCGCTCCGACGAGACCACGAGCTGCTTGATGTTCAGGATGATCTCGGTGACATCCTCCTTCACACCGGGGATGGTGCTGAACTCGTGCAGCACGCCGTCGATGCGGATGCTGGTGACCGCGGCACCGGGGATCGACGAGAGCAGGCTGCGGCGCAGCGCGTTGCCGATCGTGTAACCGAAGCCGGGCTCGAGAGGCTCGATGATGAAGCGGCTGCGGAACTCGCCGATCTTCTCCTCGGTCAGAGTGGGACGCTGTGCAATGAGCACTATGTGTTCCTTTCCATCACGTGCCCGCTATTTGACACGTGCGATTTCAAGAGGTGTGGAGTTGTGAAAAATCGAGGGATGCCGAGGCATCCGTCGCGCGACTCGACGGGCTCAGAGAACGCCGGGCGCTCCTGAGCCCGCCAGAGAGTCAGACGCGGCGGCGCTTCGGGGGACGGCAGCCGTTGTGGGCCTGGGGCGTGACGTCGGAGATCGAACCGACCTCGAGGCCCGCAGCCGTCAGGGAGCGGATCGCGGTCTCGCGACCCGAGCCCGGACCCTTCACGAAGACGTCCACCTTCTTGACGCCGTGCTCGGCGGCCTGGCGGGCGGCCGACTCGGCGGCCATGCCGGCCGCGTACGGGGTCGACTTGCGCGAGCCCTTGAAGCCGACGCCACCCGAGGACGCCCATGCGATGACGGCACCGGTCGGGTCGGTGATCGAGACGATCGTGTTGTTGAACGTCGACTTGATGTGGGCGTGGCCCAGCGCGATGTTCTTCTTCTCCTTGCGGCGCGGCTTGCGCGCAGCGGTCTTGGCCTGTGCCATGAGTTTCTCCTAAACCCTGGGCCGCGCCTTAGCGCGCCTTCTTCTTGCCGGCGACGGTGCGCTTGGGGCCCTTGCGGGTGCGCGCGTTGGTCTTCGTGCGCTGACCGCGCACGGGAAGGCCGCGGCGGTGACGCAGACCTTCGTAGGAGCCGATCTCGACCTTGCGGCGGATGTCGGCGGCCACCTCGCGGCGCAGGTCACCCTCCACCTTGTAGTCGGCTTCGATGAGGTCGCGGAGTGCGACGAGCTGGTCGTCGGTGAGGTCCTTGACGCGGATCGACTCGTCGATCTGCGTGGCCTTGAGGATCTCGACCGAGCGGGTACGGCCGATGCCGTAGATGTACGTGAGGGCGATCACCACGCGCTTGTCGCGCGGGATGTCAACGCCGGCAAGACGTGCCATGCGGTTTCTCCTGAGAGTTGTGGAGGTGTGGAGCAGGATCGGTGCCCGGGCCTCCACCCGGGGTGTCCCCCGCTTCGACGGATCGAAGGGGATCTGAACCTGCCTGTGTGTATTCAGTTGTGGCGGGAGTCTCAGCCCTGGCGCTGCTTGTGACGCGGGTTCGACTTGCAGATGACCATGACGCGACCGTGACGACGGATGACCTTGCAGTGGTCGCAGATGGGCTTGACGGAGGGGTTGACCTTCATGATGTTCTTTCGCTGTCTTCACCGGGCTTCGCACGGATGCGAAGGGGTGTTACTTCTCGACCGGTCTAGCGGTAGCGGTAGACGATGCGACCGCGCGTGAGGTCGTAGGGCGACAGCTCCACGACGACGCGGTCCTCGGGGATGATGCGGATGTAGTTCTGCCGCATCTTGCCGGAGATGGTGGCGAGCACCTTGTGTCCGTTGGTGAGCTCAACGCGGAACATCGCGTTGGGCAGCGCCTCGGAGATGACGCCCTCGATCTCGATGACACCGTCTTTCTTAGCCATAAACTCGCTGACGCTTGTGCAGACCGGTCGATCTGCGGTGGGTGGTGGGGTGGTGCGGCGACACGCCAATGAAGGCGCAAGGCACCAAAGAGTCAGTATACGTGATAGGTGACGGCCCGGCAAACCGCCGGTCGCGCTCCGATCACTGGAACAGCGTCTTGAACTGACCCTGTGCCGGGATCGTGCTGTTGGCGATGACCTCGCCGTTGATCGCGATGGTCGGAGTGCCGATGCCCGACGCACCCGGTGCGACCGGCGTCTTGTCCGTCATCGCCGAGACGAAGCTCTTGTACTGCTGTCCCGTGACGCACGAGTCGATGCCTGTGACGCCGGCGCTCTTCGCGATCGCGAGGATCTCGTCGTCGGTGAGGCCGGTGGAGTTCTCCGCGGGGGCGCCCTCGAACATCGCCTGCATGAACGGCACCGCGGCATCCGGATCCGCCTCGGCCACGCAGTACATGGCGTTGGCGGCGCGCGTCGAAAACTCGGTGCCCTGCGAGTAGCGGTCGAGGATCGCGATCGGGTGGATGTTGAGCGTGATCGTGCCATCGTTGACCAGGTCGAGGATCTCGGGGCCGTACGTCGTCTCGAACTGCTTGCAGATCGGGCACATGAAGTCGATGTAGGTGTCGAGCGTCTGGTCGCCGCTGCCGACGACGACCGCGCCGGTGGACTGGTCGATGCCCGAGCCGGTCGGCGGCGTGCCGGGGTCGCTGGCGGCGTTGTTCATCCAGACCACGAGCGCGATCACGAGGGCGACCACGGCGACGACCGCCACGCTCACCCAGATCGCGAACCAGTTGGTTCTGCCTGCCGCTGCCTGTGCCATGCTCGTCGCCTCTCCATGCCGCGGCATCCGCCGCACCGCGCCCATTGTCTCGCATCCTCGCTATGGGTTTCCCCAGAGCCCCGGGCGCCGCTACGGGATGGGCGTGGGCGTCACGCCGAAGGCGGCGAGGCCCACGGCTCCCCCGTCGGCGGCCGTCAGTACCCAGATGCCGTCCTCGTGCACGGCGACGCTGTGCTCCCAGTGCGAGCCGTCGGAGCCGTCGACCGTCGTGACGGTCCAGTCGTCGTCCTCCACGAATGTCTCGTCGGAGCCCGCCGTCACCATCGGCTCGATCGCCAGGCACAGGCCGGGGCGCACCGCGGGGCCGAGGTCGTCCACGCGGTAGTTGAACACGGTCGGGCCCTCGTGCATCTTGCCCCCGATCCCATGGCCCACGTAATCGCGCAGGATGCCGTACTCCGCTCCGTCCGCACGTGCGGCGCGTTCGATGTGGCCCTGCACAGCGTCGCCGATCTCGCCGATGCGGCCAGCGGATGCCAGCGCGGCGATGCCCGCCCACAGCGACCCCTCGGTCACCTCGGACAGCCGGCTGCGCTTCGCGACGAGCTCGGGCCGTGCGGCATCCGGCACGACGATCGTGATCGCCGAGTCGCCGTTCCAGCCCTGGAACTGCGCACCCGCGTCGATCGAGACGATGTCGCCCGGCTCGAGAACCCGCGAGCCCGGGATGCCGTGCACGACCTGATCGTTGACCGAGATGCACGTCGTGTGGCGGTAGCCGCGCACCAGCTGGAAGTTCGACTCCGCGCCGCGCGAGGTGATGACGGCGGACGCCGCGGCATCCAGCTCACCCGTCGTGACGCCAGGCGCGATCAGCGCGCGGACCTCGTCCAGCGCGGCCGCGGTGATCCGTCCCGGCTCGACCATCGAGCGGAGCTGGGCGGGGGTCTTGTACAGGGAGCGGCGCAGTCCCACGGTCAGGCCGAGATGCCGCGCTCGGCGAGGGCGCGGATGATCCGGTCGGTCACGGCCTCGAGCGAGCCGACGCCGTCGATCTGGTCCACCAGACCGTGGTCGCGGTAGACCTCGAGGATCGGCGCCGTCTCGCGCTCGTAGATGTCGAGGCGCTTGGCGATCGCCTCGTCGGTGTCGTCCGCGCGACCCTCGACGCGGGCGCGCTCCGCGAGGCGTGAGATGCTGACCTCGCGCGGCACGTCGAGCTCGATCACGGCGGTGAGGGCCTCGTCGCGCGGTGCCAGGAAGCCGTCGAGCAGGCCCAGCTGCGCGATGTTGCGGGGGAACCCGTCGAGCAGGAAGCCGGAGCCCGTGTCGCCCTGCGACAGGCGGTCGCGCAGCAGCGCGAAGGTGAGGTCGTCCGAGACGAGGTCGCCCGCGTCGATGACGCTCTTGACCTGGGCGCCGAGCTCGGTCTGGTCACGCACGTGCGCACGGAAGACGTCGCCGGTCGAGATCGCGGGGATGCCGAACAGCTCGGCGATCCGCGCGCCCTGCGTCCCCTTGCCCGAGCCCTGCGGTCCGACGATGATCAGGCGGGGCTGCTGCGCGGCGGGCAGCTCGCGCTCCGCGTGCTTCACTCCCTCGCGCGCCTGCTCCGCCTCGCCGAACGCCTCGTGGCCCTCGTGCCGGTCGTGGTGCGGGTGCTGCGGGGTGTCGCTCATCGGAGAAGCCCTTCGTAGTGACGCTGCTGCAGCTGGGCATCGATCTGCTTGACGGTCTCGAGACCGACGCCGACGATGATCAGGATCGAGGCGCCACCGAACGGGAAGTTCTGGTTCGCGCTCACCGTCGCGAGGGCGATCAGCGGCAGCAGGGCGATCATGCCGAGGTAGATCGCGCCCGGGAGCGTGATGCGCGTCAGCACGTAGTCGAGGTACTCGGCGGTGGGGCGACCGGCTCGGATGCCGGGGATGAACCCGCCGTACTTCTTCATGTTGTCGGCCACCTCGACGGGGTTGAACGTGATCGCGACGTAGAAGTACGTGAACCCGACGATGAGGAGGAAGTACAGCAGCATGTACAGCGGGTGGTCGCCCTTGGTCAGGTACGACTGGATCCACACGACCCACCCGGGGATGTTGCCGTCGGCATCCGGCGTCTGGTTGAACTGCGCGATCAGCGCCGGGATGTACAGCAGCGACGACGCGAAGATGACGGGCACGACGCCGGCCATGTTCACCTTGATCGGGATGTACGTGTTCGTGCCGCCGAGCGTCCGTCGCCCGACCATGCGCTTCGCGTACTGGACGGGGATGCGCCGCTGCGACTGCTCGACGAAGACGACCAGCGCGACCACGATGATCGACACCGCCAGCACCAGAAGGAAGACCTCGAAGCTGCGGGCCTGTGCGATCGACCACATGGCGGCCGGGAAGGTCGCGGCGATCGAGGTGAAGATGAGGATCGACATGCCGTTGCCGACGCCGCGCTCCGTGACGAGCTCGGCGAACCACATGATGAGGCCCGTGCCGGCGGTCAGCGTGATGATCATCAGCAGCTGCGCCCACCAGGCGTCGTTGGTCAGCAGGCTGTTGCACGACGCGATCGACGTGGAGCCGAACAGCTGACCCGAGCGGGCGACCGTGACGAGCGTCGTCGACTGCAGGAGCGCGAGCGCGATCGTGAGGTAGCGCGTGTACTGCGTGAGGCGCGCCTGGCCGGCCTGGCCCTCCTTGTAGAGGGTCTCGAAGTGCGGGATGACCACGCGCAGCAGCTGCACGATGATCGTCGCCGTGATGTACGGCATGACTCCGAGGGCGAAGATCGACAGCTGGAGGAGCGCGCCGCCCGAGAAGAGGTTCACGAGCGAGAGGAGGCCCTCGCTGGCGGAGCCGCTCTGCTGCAGGCAGTCCTGGACGTTCGGGTAACTCACGAACGGCGTCGGGACGTGCGCGCCGAGGCGATAGATGGCGATGATCGCCAGGGTGAAGCCGATCTTCCGCCGGAGATCCGGAGTGCGGAAGACCCGCGCGATTGCGCTGAACAAAGGGATTTCCTCCAGGGATTTCCTGCAGTGGGCCGACAGGCGTCGTCGACGGGGCCGGGACGCCGTCTACCAGAGTACGGCAACAGGGGCCGGAGGCTTCCCTCCGGCCCCTGCCGTGGACTTACTTGATCGAACCGCCGGCGGCGACGATCTTCTGCTCGGCGGAACCCGAGACCTTGTCGACCGCGACCGTGAGCTTGACCGCGATGTCGCCGGTGCCGAGCACCTTGACCTTCTCGTTCTTGCGCACGGCGCCCTTGGCGACGAGGTCGCTCACAGTGACATCGCCACCGGAGGGGTACAGCTCGGCGAGCTTGTCGAGGTTGACCACCTGGTACTCGACGCGGAACGGGTTCTTGAACCCGCGCAGCTTCGGCGTACGCATGTGGAGGGGCATCTGCCCACCCTCGAAGCCGACCTTGACCTGGTAGCGCGCCTTGGTGCCCTTGGTACCACGACCCGAGGTCTTACCCTTCGAGCCCTCACCGCGACCGACACGGGTCTTCGCCGTGTTGGCACCCGGGACGGGACGCAGGTGGTGGACCTTGAGCACGCCGGGACGCGACGCGGGGGCATCCGCCTTCTTCGCGGGCGCCTTCTTGGCGGCCGGCTTCTTGGCGGGCGCGGCCTCGGTCGTGTCGGCAGCCGCGGAGGCAGCCTTCTCGGCCTTGGGCTTCGCAGCCGTCTCGGTCTTCTTGGCAGCCGGCTTGGCGGCGGCCTTCTTCACCGTGTTCTTCTCGGCGACCTCTTCAGTCGCCTTCTCAGCCTTCTCGGCCATCAGTCGATCTCCTCAACCTTGACGAGGTGCGCGACGGTCTTGATGTAGCCGCGCGTCTGCGCGTCATCCGGACGAACGACGGAGTCGTTGATCCGCTTCAGACCGAGCGAACGCAGCGTGTCGCGCTGGTTCTGCTTCTCGCTCACCTTGGACTTGACCTGGGTCACCTTCAGACGAGCAGCCATCAGGCACCTCCCTTAGCAGCGGCCGCGGCGTCAGCCTCGGCGCGGACCAGGCGAGCCGGAGCCACCTGATCGAAATCGAGACCACGACGCGCGGCGACGGCACGGGGCTCCTCGAGCTGCTTCAGCGCCGTGACGGTCGCGTGCACGATATTGATCGTGTTCGACGAGCCGAGCGACTTCGACAGGACATCGTGGATGCCGGCGCATTCGAGCACGGCGCGGACGGGACCACCGGCGATGACACCGGTACCGGCAGCGGCCGGACGCAGCAGCACGACACCGGCAGCGGCCTCACCCTGCACCGGGTGCGGGATGGTGGAGCCGACGCGCGGAACGCGGAAGAAGTTGCGCTTGGCCTCTTCGACACCCTTGGAGATGGCGAGGGGGACTTCGCGCGCCTTGCCGTAGCCGACGCCCACGAGACCGTTGCCGTCACCCACGACGACGAGCGCCGTGAAGCTGAAGCGGCGACCGCCCTTGACGACCTTCGACACGCGGTTGATGGTGACGACGCGCTCCAGGAACTGGCTCTTGTCGGCATCGCGCGAACCGCGGTCACCGCGGGTCTGGCTGCGCTCGCGGCCGCCGCGACGCGGCTCCCGCTCACGCTCGACGGGCGCCTCGGCGGCAGCCGTCTGCTCAGTGGCCTGCTCGGTCACTTCGTTCTCCACATTCTGAGTAGTTGCATCGCTCACAGGTTCAGACCTCCCTCGCGAGCGCCGTCGGCGATCGCTGCGACACGGCCCGCGTAGCGGTTGCCACCGCGGTCGAACACGACGTCCGAGACGCCGACAGCCTTCGCGCGCTCGGCGACGAGCTCGCCGACCTTGCGCGCCTTGGCGGTCTTGTCACCGTCGAACGTGCGGAGGTCCGACTCGAGGGTCGAGGCCGAGGCCACGGTGCGACCCTTGCTGTCGTCGACCAGCTGGACGAAGACGTGGCGGGCCGAACGGGTGACGACCAGGCGCGGACGCGCCTCGGTGCCCACGATCTTCTTGCGAAGACGCAGGTGACGACGCGAACGCGCGTCGCTCTTCGACTTGACAGCCATGATTACTTCCCACTCTTTCCGGCCTTGCGGCGGACGACCTCGCCGGCGTACCGCACACCCTTGCCCTTGTACGGCTCGGGCTTGCGGATCTTGCGGATGTTGGCAGCGGCTTCGCCGACGGCCTGCTTCGAGATGCCGCTGACGGTGACCTTGTTGTTGCCCTCGACGGTCAGCGTGATGCCGGTCGGGGGCTCGACGAGCACCGGGTGCGAGAAGCCGAGCGCGAACTCCACGGCCGCGCCCTTCTGCGCCACACGGTAACCCGTGCCGACGACCTCGAGGCCCTTGGTGTAGCCCTCGGTGACGCCGATGATGTTGTTGTTGATCAGGGTGCGGGTCAGTCCGTGCAGCGAACGCGACTCGCGCTCGTCGTCGGGACGCGAGACCAGGACCTGGCCCTCTTCGACCGTGACCTCGATGGGCTTGGCAACGGAGAGCGCGAGCTCGCCCTTGGGGCCCTTGACTGCCACATCCTGGCCGTCCACCGAAACGGTGACGCCGGCGGGGATGGTGATGGGGAGACGTCCGATACGCGACATGTCAGATCACCACACGTAGGCGAGGACTTCCCCACCCACGCCCTTCTGCTCGGCCTGGCGGTCCGTGAGGAGCCCCGAGGAGGTGGACAGGATCGCGACGCCGAGGCCACCGAGGACGGTGGGGATCTCGGTCGAGCGTGCGTAGACACGCAGACCCGGCTTCGAGACGCGCTTGATGCCGGCGATCGACCGCTCGCGGTTCGGGCCGTACTTCAGCGTCAGGGTGAGCGTCTGGCCGACGCGGGCGTCCGAGACCTCCCAGGAGGAGATGTAGCCCTCCTGCTTGAGGATCTCGGCGATGTTGGTCTTGAGCTTGGAGCTCGGCAGCGCCACCGTGTCGTGGTGCGCCGAGTTCGCGTTGCGCAGACGGGTCAGCATGTCTGCGACCGGGTCTGTCATCGTCATTTCTTGTTTCCTTTGTTCACGTGGTTTCGGATGCCGTTACACGACATCCGACCTTCTTGAGGTGGCTTACGCCTGGGTCTCTTCGGCCTGGAAGGGGAACCCGATCTGACGCAGCAGCGAGCGTCCCTCGGCATCCGTCTTCGCCGTCGTGACGATCGTGATGTCGAAGCCGCGCACGCGGTCGATCTTGTCCTGGTTGATCTCGTGGAACACGGACTGCTCCTGGAGACCGAAGGTGTAGTTGCCGTTGCCGTCGAACTGCTTCGGCGAGAGGCCGCGGAAGTCGCGGATGCGGGGCAGCGCGAGCGTCACGAGACGGTCGAGGAACTCCCACGCGCGGTCACCGCGGAGGGTGACGTGCGCGCCGATGGCCTGACCCTCACGCAGCTTGAACTGCGCGATGGACTTGCGGGCCTTGGTGACGACGGGCTTCTGGCCGGTGATCTTGGTGAGGTCGTCGACCGCACCATCGATCACCTTGGAGTCGCGAGCCGCCTCACCGACACCGGTGTTGACGACGACCTTGACGAGACCGGGGATCTGCATGACGTTGGCGTAGCCGAACTCGTCCTGCAGAGCCTTCTTGATCTCGCTCTGGTACTTGGCCTTCAGACGAGGCTGGATTTTGCCAGACTCGAGGGCAGTGGTGGTGCTCATCAGAGGTCCTTACCGCTCTTCTTCGCGTAGCGCACGCGGACGTTGCGCTTCACGCCGTCCTTCGTCTGCTCCTCGACACGGTGACCGACCTTGGTCGGCTTCTTGGTCGAGGGGTCGACGAGTGCGACGTTGGAGATGTGGATCGGGGCTTCCATCGTCTCGATGCCGCCCGTCTTGGTGCCGCGCTGGGACTGGCCCACGCGGTTGTGCTTCGTGACGTAGTTGACGCCCTCGACGATGACACGGTTCTGCTCGACGAGAACGTCGAGGACCTTGCCCTGCTTGCCGCGGTCGCCGCCCTTGTCCTGCTTCTTGCCAGTGATGACCTGAACCAGGTCACCCTTCTTGATCTTGGCCATGAGGTCAGATCACCTCCGGTGCGAGCGAGACGATCTTCATGAACTTCTTGTCGCGAAGCTCACGACCGACCGGTCCGAAGATGCGGGTGCCGCGGGGCTCCCCGTCGTTCTTCAGGATGACGGCGGCGTTCTCGTCGAACTTGATGTAGGACCCGTCGGGACGACGGGTCTCCTTGACGGTGCGGACGATGACGGCCTTGACCACATCGCCCTTCTTGACTGCGCCGCCCGGGATCGCGTCCTTGACGGTCGCGACGATGATGTCGCCGAGACCGGCGTAGCGGCGGTTGGAGCCGCCGAGCACGCGAATGGTGAGCAGCTGCTTGGCGCCGGTGTTGTCGGCGACCTTGACGCGAGACTCTGTCTGAATCACTTGTTACTCCTTGGGTTCCAAGAAGGCCGGAGCCTTACTTGGCCTTCTCGAGGATCTCGACCAGACGCCAGCGCTTGGTGGCGCTCAGCGGGCGGGTCTCGTTGATGAGCACGAGGTCGCCGATGCCGGCGGTGTTCTGCTCGTCGTGCGCCTTGACCTTCGAGGTACGACGGATGACCTTGCCGTACAGCGGGTGCTTCACGCGGTCTTCGACCTCGACGACGATGGTCTTGTCCATCTTGTCGCTGACGACGTAGCCACGACGCGACTTGCGGTAGCCGCGGGCGTCCGCGTCGCGGACGTCGTGGGCCGCGTGCTCGTGACCGGCCGCGACCACGGGGGCCTCGACGGTCTCGGCAGCCTTGGCTGCAGCGGGCTTCTTGGCGGCCGGCTTGCGCGCCGGGGCCTTCTTCTCGGTCGTGTCAGCCATCACTCGGCCTCTTCCTTCGCGGCCTCGTCGGCGGCATCCGCCTTCTTGGCCTTCGTCTTCTTCGCCTTCGTCGCGACCTCGGCGGGTGCGGGCGTGGCACGGATGCCGAGCTCGCGCTCACGGATCACGGTGTAGAGCCGCGCGATGTCGCGCTTGACCGCACGGATGCGGCCGTGGCTCTCGAGCTGGCCGGTGGCCGACTGGAAGCGCAGGTTGAACAGCTCTTCCTTGGCCTTGCGCAGCTCCTCGACGAGGCGCTGGTCCTCGAACGTGTCGAGCTCGCTCGGTGCGAGCGTCTTTGTTCCGACAGCCATTACGCGTCGCCTTCCTCGCGCTTGATGATGCGTGCCTTCAGCGGCAGCTTGTGGATTGCACGGGTCAGAGCCTCACGTGCGAGCTCTTCGTCGACGCCGGCGACCTCGAACAGGACGCGACCCGGCTTGACGTTGGCGACCCACCACTCCGGCGAACCCTTACCGGAACCCATGCGGGTTTCGGCCGGCTTCTTCGTGAGCGGACGGTCGGGGTAGATGTTGATCCACACCTTTCCGCCACGCTTGATGTGACGGGTCATCGCGATACGAGCGGACTCGATCTGACGGTTCGTCACGTAAGCGGGCGTGAGGGCCTGGATGCCGAACTCACCGAACGACACCTTGGTGCCACCGGTGGCCTGGCCCGAGCGGCCCGGGTGGTGCTGCTTGCGGTACTTGACCTTGCGGGGAATAAGCATCAGGCAGACGCTCCTTCTGCGACGGGGGCCTCGCTGCGCGGACCACGACGACGGTCGCCGCCACGGTCGTCGCGACCGCGGGGCTGCTTGGGGGCGTTGGCCTGCTCGCGAGCGAGCTCCTTGGCCGTGAGGTCGCCCTTGTAGATCCAGACCTTCACGCCGATGCGGCCGAAGGTGGTCTTCGCCTCGTAGAAGCCGTAGTCGATGTTCGCGCGCAGGGTGTGCAGGGGCACACGGCCTTCGCGGTAGAACTCCGAGCGGCTCATCTCGGCGCCGCCGAGGCGGCCGGAGACCTGGATGCGGATGCCCTTGGCACCGGCACGCTGGGCGCCCTGCAGACCCTTGCGCATGGCGCGGCGGAACGCCACACGTGCGGAGAGCTGCTCGGCGATGCCCTGCGCGACCAGCTGAGCGTCGGCCTCGGGGTTCTTGACCTCGAGGATGTTCAGCTGGATCTGCTTGCCCGTGAGCTTCTCGAGGTCGGCGCGGATGCGCTCGGCCTCGGCGCCGCGACGACCGATCACGATGCCCGGGCGGGCGGTGTGGATGTCGACGCGGACGCGGTCACGGGTGCGCTCGATCTCGATGCCGGACACGCCGGCGCGGTCGAGCTGCGTCTGCAGGAGCTTGCGGATCTTGATGTCCTCGGCGACGTAGTCGGCGTAACGCTGGCCGGGCTTCGTCGAGTCCGAGAACCAACGCGACACGTGGTCCGTGGTGATGCCGAGGCGGAAGCCGTACGGGTTGACCTTCTGTCCCATTACTTGCTCGCCTTCTTGCTGGTCTCGGCGACCTCGGGGGTCGCGAGCTGGATGGTGATGTGGCTCGTGCGCTTCTTGATCTGGAACGCGCGACCCTGGGCGCGGGGACGGAAGCGCTTGAGCGTCGACCCCTCGTCCACGTACGCGTTGGCCACGTACAGGTCCTGCTCGTCCAGGAACTCGCTGTCCTTGTCGGCCTTCACGCGGGCGTTGGCGATCGCCGACTCCACGAGCTTGTAGATCGGCTCACTGGCGGCCTGCGGGGCGAACTTCAGGATGGCCAGGGCCTCCTGAGCCTGCTTGCCCTTGATCAGCGCGACGACACGACGAGCCTTCTGAGGGGTCACGCGGATGTGCTTCACGCGTGCGATGGATTCCACCATTTCTCTCCTCCTCTAGTCCTCTCTGGAACGCCACCGCGTCAGCGGCGGCGACCCTTCTTGTCGTCCTTCACGTGGCCGCGGAAGGTGCGGGTGGGCGCGAACTCGCCCAGCTTGTGACCGACCATGGTCTCGGACACGAACACGGGGATGTGCTTGCGTCCGTCGTGCACGGCGATCGTGTGACCCAGCATGGCCGGGATGATCATCGAGCGACGTGACCAGGTCTTGATGACGTTCTTGGTACCGGCTTCGTTCTGGACGACGACCTTGCGGAGCAGGTGCTCGTCGACGAAGGGGCCCTTCTTAAGGCTGCGAGGCATCTTCCTCTACTCCTACTTGCGCTTCTTGCCGGCGTTGCGACGACGGACGATGTACTTGTCGCTCTCCTTGTTGGCGTGGCGGGTGCGACCCTCAGCCTGGCCCCAAGGAGTGACGGGGTGACGACCACCGGAGGTCTTACCCTCACCACCACCGTGCGGGTGGTCGACCGGGTTCATCGCGACACCACGCACGGTCGGGCGGACGCCCTTCCAGCGCATGCGGCCGGCCTTGCCCCAGTTGATGTTCGACTGCTCGGCGTTGCCGACCTCGCCGATGGTC
>Ga0256798_1000292_pt1 | contig 14805 bp, 15 predicted proteins | sample MC6MC0949MT_FD_190193 | JGI IMG/M metagenome (GOLD analysis project Ga0256798, IMG submission 190193) | Metatranscriptome of enriched soil aggregate microbial communities from Iowa State University, Ames, United States - MC6-MC0949-MT... | ecosystem: Environmental > Terrestrial > Soil >... | reverse complement strand
TGGTTGCGCTCGTAGGCTTGGTCGGTGACGTCAGCCAGCCCCACGCCTCCCGCGCCGTCCGCCCGTCGTCTGCCGCTTTGGCTCGCGATCGTTTTCGCGATCGTGTGCGGAGCCGGTGTCGCGGTGCAGTCCCGGATCAACGGCGAGCTGGGACGCCGCCTCGACGACGGCTTCACCGCGGCCGTGATCTCGTTCGGCTCCGGCCTCGTCATCCTCAGCATCGCTCTCCTGTTCGGTCCCGCCGGCCGCCACGGCCTCGGACGGGTCAGGGATGCGCTCCGCTCCGGCCGCCTCCGCTGGTGGTACGTGTGCGGAGGCGCAGCCGGTGCGTTCCTCGTGCTGTGCCAAGGGCTGACCGCCGCTGTGCTCGGGGTCGCCCTCTTCACCGTCGCGATCGTCGCCGGTCAGACGGTCAGCGGACTCGTTCTCGACCGCTTCGGCATCGGCGCCGGCGGCCGACGCGCGATCACACCGGCGCGTGCGGTGGGTGCCGCGTTGGCGCTCGTCGCCGTCATCTGGGCGGTCTCCGCGCAGCTCGGCGGCAGCGTTCCGGTGTGGATGCTCGTGCTCCCGCTCATCGCGGGTCTCGGCATCGGCTGGCAGCAGGCCGTCAACGGCCAGGTGCGGGTCACCGCGGAGAGCGCGCTGACCGCGACGTTCGTCAACTTCGTCGTCGGAACGAGCGTGCTCCTCGTTCTCATGCTCATCCACACCGCGATCGTCGGCTGGCAGCGTCCGCTCCCCGCCGACCCCTGGCTCTATCTCGGTGGCGCGATCGGCTGCGTCTTCATCGCCGGTGCGGCACTTCTCGTGCGCGTGACCGGCGTGCTGGTGCTCGGACTCGCCACAGTCGCCGGGCAGCTCGTCGCCGCCCTCCTCCTCGACGCCTTCACGCCCGGCGCGCATCCGATAGCCCTGTCGACGGTCGGCGGCACGTTGCTCGCGCTCGTGGCCGTCGCCATCGCCAGCGTGCGCTGGGGCCGGCGGGCGCCCACCGCCTGAACCACTGGCGGGCGCGTTGTGTTCGGCGCGCCGGTCAGTCGAGGGTCGTCAGATACCGCTCGGCGTCGATGGTCTTGCGGTGACCTTCTTTGGAGCCCTCAGGGATACCTCCCACGTACAGCCAGCCGAGCAGGCGTTCGTTCTTCGACAGGCCGTGCATCTTGTGCACCGCCTTCGACCTCGTTAGGTGACCCGTGCGCCAGATCACACCCCAGCCCGCCTCGTGCAGCAGCAGGCTCAGCGTGTGAGCCACACCCGATGCCACCGCATCCTGCTCCCATCCGGGAACCTTGTCGCTCTTCGCCCGCACCGCGACGATCGCCAGGAGCAGAGGCGCCCGCAGCGGCTTGGCGGCGAGCTTCTCCGCGTCGTGACCCGAAACGTGGGCGTCTTTCACGAACGCCGCACCCAGTCGCTCCCGAGCCGAACCGCGGAGCTCGATGATGCGCCACGGATGCAGTGAGCTGTGGTCGGCCACCCGTCCGGCCGCAGCGACCAGAGGCAGCAGATCCTCGTGCGCGGGCGCCGTCTCGGTGACGCGCGAATAGGAGCGGCGTGCCGAAACGGCTTCCGCGATCCGCGCCACTACTCGCCGGCGGTGAAGTTGAGGGCGATGGAGTTCATGCAGTAGCGGTCGCCCGTCGGCGTTCCGAATCCGTCGGGGAAGACGTGCCCGAGGTGTGAGTCGCAGCTCGCGCAGCGGACCTCCGTGCGCACCATGCCCAGGCTGTCGTCCTCGATCAGGGTCACCGCATCCGGGCGCACCGACTCGTAGAAGCTCGGCCAACCGCATCCCGAGTCGAACTTCGTGCCGGACTTGAACAGCTCGGCGCCGCACGCCGCACAGGTGTAGAGGCCGGCGCGGCTCTCATCGAGCAGCTCGCCGGTCCAGGGACGTTCGGTCGCGGCCTCGCGCAGAACGGCGTACTGTTCCGGGCTCAGCTCGTCGCGCCACTCGTCGTTGCTCTTGGTGACGGTCTCGTTCATCGCGGGGGTCCTTTCGTCAGACACAACACTAAACGGCGGGACGTCCGCGCCTGTTCCCGCTTCGTCCAGGTCGGTCGGCGCATCCTCGCACCGATTCCTGCGCGACGGGCCGTGCGCCTGGGACAACACACAGAATCCCGCAAATAGGATGAACCGCGAATGCGGGCCCGACAGGCTCGCCGACCGTGCAGAGAAGGGGTGGGAGTGGAGAACGCCGCAGACGATCGATCCTCTCGCCCGGCAGCAGACGGCGCGCTCAGCGACAGGGATGTCGCGATCCTCGCGTTCGAGCGTCAGTGGTGGCGCCACGCAGGCGCCAAGGAGCAGGCCATCCGCGAAGAGTTCGGACTGTCCGCCGCGCGGTACTATCAGCTGCTCGGTGCGCTGATCGACTCGCCCGCCGCTCTGCATCACGACCCCATGCTCGTCAAACGGCTGCTGCGTCTGCGCGACGCCCGGATGGCGGCCAGAAGCACCCGGACGCTCGCGACCGACGACTGAGGACCTTTCGAAAACGATGGCTGAGAAGTACCCCAAGGACCGATTCGACTCGATCCCCAACGACCTTCGGCGGATCGGCGCTCACCGCACCCCTCGACCGCGCGGTCGCGGCTGGATCGGGTTCGGCTGGGCCGTTCTCGCGACCGTGGTCCTCATCGGGCTCGGCGTCTTCGGGCTGTCGCTCGTGAACGGCAGCATCTCTTTTAAGGGCGTCACCCCTTCTCTGAGTTCGACCCCGACTCCCACCCCGACGCCCACCATCGTTCCCACGGTCGACCCGAACCTCAGTGTCTTCGTGCTCAACGGCACGAGCACGAGCGGTCTCGCCAATCTCGTCGGCGACAAGCTCGTGGCCGCAGGCTGGAAGGTCGATTCGCGAGCCAACGCGAGCGACACCGACCTCGCCAAGACGATCGTCTACTACTCCGACCCGAAGAACCAGGCGGCCGCCCTCGGAGTCGCCCAATCCCTCCCGGGAGCGACGGTCGCCGAAACGCAGGACTACGTGGCGACGGGCGCCGATCTCACGGTCGTCGTCGGCAGCGACAACGCCGCTGGATAGCGCTCATGTTTCGACCGTGTTTAACTTCGGTCGGATTCGGTTCGATTGCTGCGTGAATGCCGAAATCACTGGTGAGAACTCTCATTGAAAGCATTAGTATCTGGATTCAACGCGCTGGTGATGGACCGGAGCGAGGAAACACAGCAATGGGAGTAATGCATGGCGAACGGAACCGTGAAGTGGTTCAACGCTGAAAAGGGCTACGGATTCATCACCGTCGATGAAGGGGGACAGGACGTGTTCGTTCACTACTCCGCCATCGACATGAGCGGCTACAAGGTCCTCGAAGAGGGTCAGCAGGTCGTGTTCGAAGTCGGTACCGGTCAGAAAGGACCGCAGGCCGAGTCGGTTCGTCCGGCGTAGCACGCAGCAACCAACCAACAGAGAGCGTCGTCGTCATGGGCGGCGCTCCTCTGTTTAAGGGACCCCCGCCGTGCGAACCCGGTTTCGGGATGCGCTCAGAGCGCACTCGTCTTGCACTCGGCTGCCACGAGTGCCAGAATCGCTTTAGCACTCAGAGTCATCGAGTGCTAACCATTCGCATCTTTCGCAGACGTCCGGGAGGGACGAGAAACAACCATGGCAAAGATCATTGCTTTCAACGAGGACGCGCGCCGCGGCCTCGAGCGTGGCCTGAACATTCTGGCCGACACCGTGAAGGTGACGCTTGGCCCGCGCGGCCGCAACGTCGTTCTCGAGAAGAAGTGGGGCGCCCCCACGATCACCAACGACGGCGTGTCCATCGCCAAGGAGATCGAGCTCGACGACCCGTACGAGAAGATCGGTGCCGAGCTCGTCAAGGAGGTCGCCAAGAAGACGGACGACGTCGCGGGTGACGGAACCACCACCGCGACCGTGCTCGCCCAGGCCCTCGTCAAGGAGGGCCTCCGCAACGTCGCCGCCGGCGCCGACCCCATCACGCTGAAGCGCGGCATCGAGAAGGCCGTCAAGGCCGTCACCGACGAGCTCATCGCAGCCGCCAAGGAGGTCGAGACCAAGGAGGAGATCGCCGCCACCGCATCCATCTCCGCCGGCGACAGCACCATCGGCGAGATCATCGCCGAGGCGATCGACAAGGTCGGCAAAGAGGGCGTCGTCACCGTCGAGGAGTCGAACACGTTCGGCACCGAGCTGGAGCTGACCGAGGGCATGCGCTTCGACAAGGGCTACCTGTCGCAGTACTTCGTCACCGACCCCGAGCGCCAGGAAGCGGTCTTCGAAGACCCCTACGTGCTCATCGCCAACCAGAAGATCTCCAGCATCAAAGACCTGCTGCCGATCGTCGACAAGGTGATCCAGGCCAACAAGCAGCTGCTCATCATCGCTGAGGACGTCGACGGCGAGGCCCTGGCCACGCTGATCGTCAACAAGATCCGCGGCATCTTCAAGTCCGTCGCCGTCAAGGCTCCGGGCTTCGGCGACCGCCGCAAGGCTCAGCTGCAGGACATCGCCATCCTCACCGGTGGTCAGGTCATCTCCGAGGAGGTCGGCCTCAAGCTCGAGAACGTCACCCTCGACCTTCTCGGTACGGCTCGCAAGGTCGTCATCACCAAGGATGAGACCACCATCGTCGAAGGCGGCGGGGACCCCGAGCAGATCGCAGGCCGTGTGGCCCAGATCCGCAACGAGATCGACAACACCGACAGCGACTACGACCGTGAGAAGCTGCAGGAGCGTCTGGCGAAGCTCGCCGGCGGTGTCGCGGTCATCAAGGCCGGCGCCGCGACCGAGGTCGAGCTCAAGGAGCGGAAGCACCGCATCGAAGACGCCGTTCGCAACGCGAAGGCCGCCGTCGAAGAGGGCATCGTCGCCGGTGGTGGCGTCGCCCTCATCCAGGCCGGCAAGGTCGCGTTCGAGAAGCTCGAGCTGACCGGTGACGAGGCGACCGGCGCCAACATCGTCAAGGTCGCCATCGAGGCTCCGCTGAAGCAGATCGCGATCAACGCGGGCCTCGAGGCCGGCGTCGTCGTCGAGAAGGTCCGCAACCTCCCGGTGGGCCACGGTCTGAACGCCGCAACCGGTGAGTACGTCGACATGCTCGCTTCGGGCATCAACGACCCGGTGAAGGTCACCCGTTCGGCGCTGCAGAACGCTGCGTCGATCGCCGGACTGTTCCTCACCACCGAGGCCGTCGTGGCCGACAAGCCGGAGAAGAACCCGGCTCCCGTCGGCGACCCGACCGGTGGCATGGACTTCTAACAGTCACACGCACGACGAAGAGGGCGTCTCCCGAACGGGAGGCGCCCTCTTCGCGTGCCCGCTCCTGTGTCCTCCCTGTGCGGACCCGGGCCGCCAGTTGACACCAGTGGTCCTTGTCGCGCCCGGTTGGCTACCAGTACTGCCAACCGGGAACCGTTACACCGACGTGATCCCGTTCTCGATACGATGAGGCGAGTCCTGTGGGGGGAATATATGAACAAAGGCGCATATAGGCGCACCGTCGGGTCAGTGGTTGTCATCGCCGCTCTCGGCCTGAGCGGGTGTGTGGCGCCTCTGAGCACGCCCCCTGCGTCGTCCTCCCCGACGACGCCGATCGCATCGCCGACAGCGACTCCTGCCCTCCTCGATTGCGATGCGCTCGTCACGCAATCAGCCATCGACGCGCTGATGACCACGAGTACGCCGCGCAGCGACGCCCTGGAACGTGCACTGGACGGCGCGATCGCCGACGGTCCCTTCGCCGTGGTCAACGCCGGAGGCACGGTGTGCCAGTGGGGAGACAACGACCTCACCCGCGTTCGCGTACGCGTGCTTCCGCATGCATCCGCAGAGTGGGACAAGTTGGCTGCGATCTACACCCACGCCTCGACACCCGGGGCATCGTACGACGGCGGCACCTCACGAGGCGGTAGCTGCACGATGGACCGGCCCCCGTCGTGTTCGACGAACGTGCTCGTCGGATCGTCCTGGCTGGCCGTTGACGCGTCGTCGTCCGTTCCCGGAGCGATCACGGAACCCCGCTTCCATGAGTTCGTGCAGCACCTCATCCCGGCCGTCGCTGACGCGGACATCTCTGCTCCGCCCCCGCCGCAGGCGAAGCCGCTGGCCTGCTCGTCCGACGCATACCAAACGGCGTTGGCCGGCGCATACGGTATTCCCCACGCGACATCGATGGGCGTCGAGGAGACATTCCGGATCGAGGGCGCGGCCACCTGGGGTGAGCGGTTGACGCTGTGCCACTATCAGCCCTCGAATGACGGAAGCGGAGGATACCTGGGCACGCTGTCGGTGCTCCCGTCCGCGTCGCGCTCGTATGCGATCTACACCCGGTTGGTGAGCAGCGGTTCCGATCCTGCGGAGAAGATCCAGCTGACCCAGGGCTCGAAGAAGGTCGAAGCACTCAGGCGCTCGGCCACAGCGGATACCCCGGTGAGGATCTACGTCGACACGCTCGTGGACGGAAATTGGATCCAGTTCACCGCTGCCGCCCCGTACGCGCAGCCAGACAAGGCTGCGGCATTTGCACAGTGGGTCGTCGAGAACCTCGGCGCCGGAACGGATCGGTGATGATGGCACATCCGTCGAATGGAGAGAGCGCGGTGATCGCGAAATCGTGCGCCGCATTGCTCGCCGTAGCCGTCGTCGTGAGCCTCGTGTCCTGTGCGGGATCTGACGACGCTCCTGGGTCTCGGCCTGCGGAGGGAACGACGTCACCCACGGCGAGTGCATTCCCGGTCGCCAGTGCTCCCAGCCAACGCTTCGACCTCCGCTGCGAACAACTTCTCCCTGCGACCGACGCGACAGCGCTGTTCGAATCCGGCGTGACGCTGCAATCGGACATGACCGGCATCGAGAGCCTTTCCGGGCCGCGCGGGAACGCTGTGCGGCAATTGGGCGGTCTCGTCTGCCTGTGGAGCGACGGCAGGCGCTATCCTCCCGCCGACGAGGCACAGGCCCCGGGCGTCTGGGTCACGGTGCGGCCCGACGCCGAACAGCAGTGGGCGAAGTACGCGTCGACCTACGGCGAGAGCGCACTCGCTCTCCGCTGCGGCACGGAAGAGCCGCCTGTCACCTGCCTGGGTGAGTACGGCGTTCACGGATACTGGATCGAGATCAAGATCCGGGGAGTCGTCGCGAACCACGGAGAGTCAGCTGTCGAGGCAGTGACACCCCTGGTCGATCGGATCAGGTCTGCCGTCGCGGCTCTTCCCGAACCGCGTGACCCCTGGTCTGTCCCGGCGAACGCGGCAAGCATCCCCTCGGACTGCGAAGCCTTCCTGCCCATCGCCACGGTGAAGGCAGCACTTCGACAGACCAAGCCGATCGTCTACTCGGTCGGCGACGGTTGGAGTCTGCCCGGAACGATCCAGACCGACGCGCACTACGGTGGATGTTTCGTGGGAACGACCGAGCAAGACGACATTCTCGTCGGAACCGAATGGCTCGCCGGCGGCGCATGGGCTTTCGACCGGGAGGTCGCGCCGCGTCTGGCCGCAGGCAAGGCGAAAGCCGTTGCCGTGGACGGGCTCAGAGACGGCGATGCCGCCGCCCTGTCCTGCGATGACGCAGCCGACACGTGTGCTATTGACCTCCGGGTCGGCGGCAACTGGGTGAGGTCGACCGTCTTCTTGTCGTCGACCTCGGCCTTCTCCAGTGACGACCGCCGCGCAGCCGTGGCCGGCCTTCCAGCGTTGGGTGCCGCAATCGTCGCCACGTTGGCCGGCTGAAGGTCCCAACAGCCAGACGCCAGCGATCAGGCGCTAGCGGTCAGGCGCCTGGCGTGAGCGCGTCCTGCGGTGCGCTTTGCGCTTCAGCGAGCGGGAGGGACAGACGGAAGGTCGCGCCTCCGCCGTCGGTCTCCACGACCTCCACCGTGCCGTTGTGGGCCGCGATGATCGACGAGACGATGGCAAGACCGAGCCCGCTGCCGCCGGTCTCGCGTGTGCGTGAGGTGTCCGCGCGCCAGAACCGCTGGAAGATCTTGTCGCGGATCTGCGGAGGGATGCCCTCGCCATGGTCCCGTACCTCGAGGATGGCGCGTTCCGTCTGATGGTTCACCTGCACGAGGATCTCGATCGGGCTGTCGTTGGCGGTGAAGCGAAGCGCGTTGCCCATCAGGTTGGTGACGACCTGGCGGATCTTGTTCTCCTCCGCCATCACGATCGCCGGCTCAGCGACAGGGGCCGCAGGCAGCAGCACCTTCTCGTCGGTCGTCACGGGCATGGCGGCCGGGCCGCGGCGTGGACGGCGACTCCGCAGGCGGGCGAGAGTCGCTCCCGCGAATGCGATCGGTCCGGTGACGTTGGCCGGCTTGCCGGGCTGATCCGGCACCGTCATCGGCATCGTGTCGAGCCCCGGTTCCTCGGGATCGACGCGCGGTCGAAGGATGGGGTCGGGCACGAGGACGGTGACCACACGTCCCGGGGAACCCGCCATCGCATCCATCGCCGCATCCCGTGCGATCGGCACGAGGTCGACCGGCTGCAGATCGAGCGGCTTGGTCTCGTCCAGGCGTGCGAGCTCCAGCAGGTCTTCGACGAGGACACCCATGCGGATGGCCTCCTTCTCGATGCGGTCCATCGCCTGGGCCACGTCTTCCGGGGTCTGCAGAGCGCCCATCCGGTACAGCTCGGCGTATCCGCGGACGGAGACCAGGGGCGTGCGCAGTTCGTGGCTGGCGTCTCCCACGAAACGACGCATCTGCTCGATCGTCTTCGCGCGATCGTTGAACGCGCGGTCGATCCTGTTGAGCATCGTGTTGAGAGAACGGTTGAGACGGCCGACCTCCGTGTTCGGAGTCGCACCGCCCAGCCGCTGACTGAAGTCGCCGTCGGCGATCGCAGCGGCCGTCTCCTCCACGCCCCGCAGCGGAGCGAATGTCGTGGTCACGAGCATCCGGGTGAGTCCCGCGCCCACGATCACCACGATCACACCGAAACCCAGGAAGATCGCCAGGAAGCTGGCCATCACCGTATCGATCTGACCCTTCGATGTGGCCACGATCGCCGTACCGAGGGATCCGGCCGGATCGGTCAGCGTCACCGTCTGAGCGAGTGCACGATACTGCGTGCGCCCATCCACGCTGTAGAGGTCGTAGGCGGTCTGGCTCTGCGCCTTGCCGTCGACGAGACTCAGGTTCTTCGGCACATCCGGTCGACGTGCGGCCGGCATGTTGTCCCAGTTCGACCGGATCAGGTCACCCGACGAATCGTAGAGCGCCGCGAAATAGGGCGACGTGCTCCCGTCGGATGCGATCTTGTCCGATCCCGACGCCGACAAACCCAGATACGAGTTGAGGTTGTTCGGCTGGGAGGCCGCGACCAGCTGCGCATCCAGCTGGCTCAGCAGCACCGGCTTGAGCATCGTCATCGTTCCGATGCCCGTGACGAGCAGACCGAGTGTGAGCATCAGCACCGTCACGCCCGTGATCTTGGTGCGCAGAGAGATCGCGTTCCATCGATCGAGTAAGCGTGAGTGCATCAGGTCGCCAGTTTACGAAAGGAAGCTGGGCCGGGGATGTGGGGTCAGACCTTGGCGGCTTTGAGCATGTAGCCGAAACCGCGCTTGGTCTGGATGAGCGGCTCGCTCGAGTGCGCATCCACCTTGCGGCGAAGGTAGGAGATGTAGGACTCCACGATTCCCGCGTCGCCGTTGAAGTCGTACTCCCACACGTGGTCCAGGATCTGCGCCTTGCTGAGCACCCGGTTGGGGTTGAGCATCAGGTAGCGCAGCAGTTTGAACTCGGTCGGGGAGAGCTCGATGGCCGTGTCGCCCACGAAGACCTCGTGCGTGTCCTGGTCCATCGTCAGCTCGCCCGCACGGATCACAGCGTCTTCGTCCGCCTGCATCGTGCGGCGGAGGATTGCCTTGATGCGTGCGACGATCTCGTCCAGACTGAACGGCTTGGTCACGTAGTCGTCGCCACCGACGGTCAGGCCGGTGATCTTGTCCTCCGTGTCGTCCTTCGCGGTCAGGAACAGGATCGGCGCCGTGTATCCCGCGCCACGGAGGCGCTTGGTCACACCGAACCCGTTCATGTCGGGAAGCATGACGTCGAGGATGATGAGATCGGGCTCCTCTTCGAGGACCGCGGAGATGGCTTGCGCCCCGTTGCCCACCGCACGCACGGCGAATCCGGCGAAGCGGAGGCTGGTGGTGAGAAGGTCGCGGATGTTGGGCTCGTCGTCGACGATGAGAATGCGGGGTCCGGCGTTCATGGCTAATAGTATCTGCGCGTTAGCTGAGTCCTGTCTGAGAGTGAACGGTGTGCAGTTGGTGTGAGTCGGTGGCGGCGTCCGGAGGAAACGTGGATGCTGAGAAGGCACACGCTTCTCGGCCGCCCAGGAGGACCACATGCCCAAGCCCACCGTCGTGATCGCCGGGGCCGGACTCGCCGGAGCGACCACAGCCACAGAGCTGCGTGAACGCGGGTTCGACGGCCGCATCCTGCTCCTCGGCCAGGAAGCCCGTCACCCCTACATCCGGCCCCCGCTCTCCAAGGAGTATCTCGCCGGAAAGGCGAAGGCGTCCGAGGGTCTCGTGCATCCCGAGACCTGGTACCACGAGAACGAGGTCGAGTTCTTGCCGGAGACCGTGGCCGGCTCCTTCGATGGTCCCGCGCACGAGCTCTTCGTCGCCGGGGGAGCGCGCATCACCTTCGACAGCCTCGTGCTCGCCACCGGCGCGAGCGCCCGCAAGCTCGCCGTGCCCGGCGCCGGCCACGGCGCCGTCTTCACTCTGCGTACCCTCGAAGACAGCGAGTGGCTTCGAGCCGCCCTGTCCGTGGGCGGCCGCCGGGTCGTCGTGATCGGGTCGGGGTGGATCGGACTCGAGGTCGCCGCTGCCGCACGCGGCTACGGAAACGACGTCACCGTCATCGGCAGTGCCGCCGTCCCCCTCTCGAAAGCGGTCGGACCCGAGCTCGGCGGCGTGTTCGAACGACTGCACCGGGATCACGGCGTCGAGTTCCGGAACGGCACATCCGTCGTCGCCATCGACGGCGGAGACGACGGACCCCGCGCCGTCGTCACGTCGAGCGGGGAGCGCATCCTCGCCGACCTCGTCGTCGTCGGCGCCGGGGCCGTTCCCAACACCGTGGTCGCCGAACGCAGCCGGCTGCCCCTGCAGAACGGGATCCTGGTCGACTCCGGGATGCGCACCGAACGCGAAGACGTGTTCGCCGTCGGCGACGTGGCCAACCCCTACCTCCCCGCGATCCAGCGACACCTGCGGAACGAGCACTGGGCGAACGCCATCGCCGGCGGGAAGGTCGCCGCACGATCGATCCTCGGAGAGCACGCCGTCTACGACGAGATCCCCTACTTCTACTCCGACCAATACGATCTGGGCATGGAATATTCGGGCTACGCGCCGCTCGCGGCAGATGCCGAGGTCGTCTATCGCGGCGACGTCGAGGCTCGCGAGTTCGTTGCGTTCTGGCTGCACGATGGACGTGTCGTCGCCGGGATGAACGTCAACGTCTGGGACGTGAACGACCAGGTGCAGCGACTGATCCGCGAAGGAGTCAGCATCGATCGTGCCCGACTGACCGACCCCAGCGTCGATCTCGCCAGCCTGTGACGACGCCCTACCTGCCACCGCTGCGCATCCCCGTCCGCAGGATCGGGGCACGCACGTTCGACTTCTCCCGCCGCGTCGCCGTGATGGCGGTCGTGAATCGCACCCCCGACTCGTTCTACGACCGCGGACGAACCTTCGCCCTCGATCGCGCCGTACAGGCCTCGTTCGAGGCTGTCGCGCAAGGAGCCGACTGGGTCGACATCGGCGGCGCACCGTTCGCGCCCGGAGAGCCCATCCCCGTCGAGGAGGAGGCCGAGCGGGTCGTGCCCGTGATAGCCGAGCTCCGCGCCGGTTCCGACGTCGTCATCTCCGTCGACACTTTCCACTCCGCCGTCGCGCGGCTCGCGATCGATGCCGGCGCCACCGTCGTCAACGACACCACCGGCCTCAGCGATCCCCGGCTGCTCGACGTCGTCGCGGACAGCGACGCCACGCTGGTCATCACACACAGCCTCGCCGCACCGCGCACACCGTTTCCCCGTCCCCAGTACGACGATGTCGTCGCCGACGTCGCCGTCTTCCTCGCCGAACGCGCCGAGCGCGCGATCGCCGCGGGCATCCCGGAGGAGCGGATCATCCTCGACCCCGGACACGACCTCAACAAGAACACCCTTCACTCGCTCGAGCTCACACGGAACCTCAGCGTGATCGCCGACCTCGGGTATCCCACGCTCGCCGCCGTCTCGAACAAGGACTTCATCGGCGAGACCCTCGACGCGGAGCGAGGCGACCGGCTCGAAGGATCCATCGCAGCCGCGGTCGTATCCATCCTGAACGGCGCACGGATCATCCGGATGCACAACGTCGCAGCCTCCGTCGCCGCGACCCGGATGACCGAAGCGATCCTCGGGCTGCGCGAACCCGCCTACCTCCGACACAACATGGGAGACCAGAATGACTGAACCCACCATCTCCCGGGTGTACCCGCTGCCCGCCGCAGAAGGGCTCGGTGACGAGGACATCGCCGAGCTGTACTCGCAGGGCACCTCGCGTGAGCCCTGGGTGCGCGTGAACTTCGTCACAAGCGCCGACGGCGCCGCCACCCACCAGGGCCTCTCCGGCGGCCTTTCGGATGCTGCGGACAAACGCGTCTTCGGCATCCTGCGCCGGCTCTGCGACGTCGTGCTCGTCGGTGCCGGAACCGTGCGCGCCGAGGGATACAGCGCCATGCGAGTGGACCCCGACTCCGAACACGTGCGAACCGCCCACGGTCTGACCGCGCATCCCGTATTCGCGATCGTGTCAGCAAGTCTCGACCTCGACCCCGCCAGCCCCATCTTCCAGCAGGCGCCCGAACGGCCCATCGTCTACACGACCGAACTGTCACGACCCGACACACGTGAAGCGCTGAGCGAAGTCGCAGACGTGGTCGTCTGCGGACGAGACCGAGTCGAAGCGGGTGCGATGGTGAAAGACCTTGCCGCTCGCGGGCTCGGCAGAATCCACTGCGAAGGCGGACCGCACCTGTTCGGCGACCTCATCGCATCCCGAGAACTCGACGAACTCTGCCTCACGATCGCACCCCGCCTCGAAGCCGGGGTCGCGACCCGAGTCGCATCCGGTGCCTCGCCCATCGCGCCGATCGGGATGCAGCTGGCGCACACCCTCGTCTCGGGCAGCACGTTGCTATTGCGGTACGTGCGCGAATGAGTGACGTGTTCGACCGCGAACGGATCGACCTCGCACTCGCACGACGACTGGTCGACTCGCAATTCCCCCAGTGGAGCACACTGCCACTTCGGCACGTGGAACACAGCGGGTGGGACAACCGCACCTTCCGGCTCGGCGACGCTCTGAGCGTTCGCCTGCCAACCGGACCCTGGTATGCGAAACAGGTCGAGAAAGAACAGCACTGGCTACCGCTCCTCGCGCCACAACTGCCCTTGCCCATTCCGCAGCCGGTCGCCGTCGGTGCGCCCGACCACGGGTATCCGTACGCCTGGTCGGTGTACCGATGGCTCGAAGGAGACCCCGCCGCCACCGCCGGCGTCGGCGACCCCGTGCAATTCGCAACCGATGTCGCCGGCTTTCTTGTCGCTCTTCGGTCTGCGGATGCACGCCACGGGCCCCCGCCAGGTCAGCACAATTTCTTCCGCGGCGACCCACCTGCGGTGTACGCGGATGAGACGCACCGGGCCATCGACGCGCTCGGCGACCGCATCGACGGAGCGCTCGCTCGTCGAATCTGGGCGCGTGCCGAGGAGTCGCGCTGGGACCGAGCGCCCGTCTGGTTCCACGGCGACATCGCCGTCGGCAACCTGCTGGTGCGCCACGGCAGGCTCGCCGCAGTGATCGACTTCGGAACTTCCGGCGTCGGGGACCCGGCGTGCGATCTCGTGCTCGCTTGGACCCTGCTCGACGGGGATGCGCGGCACACGTTCCGAGAAGCGCTCGACCTCGATGACGCCACCTGGGACCGCGGTCGGGGTTGGGCGCTGTGGAAGGCGCTCATCACGGTGGACGAGGACAGCGGCGCTCGGGAGACGCTCGATCGCGTCTTCGCCGAGTTCCGCGATCTCGAACGCGCGTCAGGCCGCTAGAGCGTGCGCATCCAGGATCGTGTAGCTGTAACCCTGCTCGGCCAGGAAACGCTGACGGTTCTGGGCGAAATCCTGGTCAACCGTGTCGCGGGACACGAGTGTGTAGAAGTTGGCCGAGAGTCCCGACTCCTTCGGGCGAAGCAGGCGGCCCAACCGCTGAGCCTCCTCCTGACGCGAACCGAACGACCCCGAAACCTGGATCGCCACCGTCGCTTCCGGCAGGTCGACCGAAAAGTTGGCCACCTTGCTCACAACGAGAACCGGCGTCGTCCCCTCGCGGAACTCCTGATACAGGCGCTCGCGTTCGTCGATCGGTGTGGCGCCCGTCAGCGACGGAGCATTCAACGCCACCGCCAGCTCATCGATCTGATCCAAGTACTGCCCGATCACCAGGATGCGCTCGCCGTCGTGGCGCGCCACCAACTGCTTCACCACATCCAGTTTGGCCGGAGCCGTTGCAGCCAGACGGTACCGCTCGTCATCCGCTGCCGCCGCGTAGCTCAAGCGCTCCGACTGAGGCAAGTCGATCCGCACCTCGTAGCAGGCCGCCGGCGAAATGAACCCCTGGGCCTCGATCTCCTTCCACGGAGCGTCAAACCGTTTCGGGCCGATCAGGCTGAACACGTCCCCCTCGCGGCCGTCCTCGCGAACCAACGTCGCGGTCAGACCCAGGCGGCGACGCGCCTGGAGCTC
>Ga0256798_1000287_pt1 | contig 14851 bp, 18 predicted proteins | sample MC6MC0949MT_FD_190193 | JGI IMG/M metagenome (GOLD analysis project Ga0256798, IMG submission 190193) | Metatranscriptome of enriched soil aggregate microbial communities from Iowa State University, Ames, United States - MC6-MC0949-MT... | ecosystem: Environmental > Terrestrial > Soil >... | reverse complement strand
GTGCGCTCGAAGTAGACGCCCGGGGAACGGACGAGCTGCGACACGACGACACGCTCGGTGCCGTTGATGACGAACGTGCCCTTCTCGGTCATCAGGGGAAAGTCGCCCATGAAGACGGTCTGAGTCTTGATCTCACCGGTGAGGTGATTCATGAACTCTGCCTCGACGTAGAGAGGAGCGGAGTAGGTCTTGCCCTTCTCCTTGCACTCGTCGATCGAGTACTTCTTCTCTTCGAGGAACGGGTTCGTGAACGAGAGCTGCATCGTCTCGCCGAGGTCCTCGATCGGGGAGATCTCTTCGAAGATCTCCTCGAGACCGGTGTTGCTGGGGAGATCCTGACGCCCCTGGGCCTCAGCCTCCGCGACGCGCGCCTTCCACGCGTCGTTTCCGACGAGCCAGTCGAAGCTCTCGGTCTGCAATGCCAGCAGGTCGGGAACGGTGAGGGTGTCTGTGATCTTCGCGAACGAGAGACGAGATGCGTTTCGTCCGTTCTTGGGTGATGTGTTGGTGGTTGCGTTGCGCGCAGCAGCCAAGGAAATAACCTCCGTTGGGCCCCGTCGGGCCTCAAGTTACTGTCGGTCTGGGTGGGAACTGTTGTGGACGATAACTCCCAGAAGCGTCGCGCCGATTATTTGACCCGAGGGGCCCAGGCGCGCGCGAAGATAAATCGGAGCCGACCGCAATATGAAGGCAGGGTTTTTGTCTGGGAGCGCAAAGTACAACTATATGTCAATTAGACGCGCCGTGTCCACTCTTTTCTTGACCGATCGCGCCGACTCCTGTATAACCTCGCGAACATCCCCGATTATTCCGCTGGCAACGAGTAGAGCGAGTCGACCGTGTCCAGGATGGTCCGGTCGCGCGGCAACGGCTCCCAGCCCAGTGTTCGCCTCGCTTTTTCGGCGGATGCCCGTCGTACGACCCCTACATCTGCGGCGCCGCTGCGCACCGTTCTGCTGAAAGGTGCGAGCATCCTGAGAACCCAGTCGGGCATCGGCTTCGTGTTGATGCGCTTGCCGCTCGGACCGAGGTGACCACGGATGAGCAGCGCGAGCTCCTGCGCGCCGATCACATCGCCCGAGATCGCGATGAAGCGCTCGCCCGCTGCTTCGGGACGGCTCATCGCGAGCAGGTGCAACGCAGCGACGTCACGCACATCCACGACCCCGAACGTAACCCGCGGCAAGCGCGGCAGGCGTCCGTCTGCCACCGCTTTCACCAGCCGCACAGAGCTGGAGTAGTCGGTGCCGAGCACGGGACCCAGAACACCGACGGGATTCACGGTCGCAAGCTCGAGCCCCTCGCCCTCATCGGCGATGAAATCCCACGCAGCGCGCTCGGCGATCGTCTTCGATCGGGCGTATGCGCCGACGTGGAACCCGCTGTCGAGCTCCGTCCAGTCCTCCTCGGTGAACGCACGGTCGGTCGGAGCGTGTCCGTATCCGATCGCCGCGAACGAGGAGGTGAGCACGACGCGCCGCACACCCCCGTCCCTGGCCGCGCGGAGCACCCGCAGCGTTCCTTCCCGGGCGGGAACGATCAGCTCGTCCTCATCCTTCGGCTCTCCCGTCGGGAACGGGGATGCGACGTGCAGCACGTACTCGCATCCGTCGACAGCCTCCGCCCAGCCGTCGTCCGCGGTCAGATCCGCGATCGCGAACGAGAGCCTGTCGCCGGGGTCGTTCTGTCCGCCGGCACGGAGCTGGGCGCGCACGTCTGCGGCACGCGCCGGCGTGCGAACGGTTGTCCTGACCGTGAACCCCGCGTCGAGCAGAGCCAGCACGCAGTGCGCACCGATGTACCCCGATCCGCCGGTGACGAGCACATGTGTCATGGCTGCATCCTCCCCCGCGTTCGTTCGACGCGAAAGGGGTCCGATGCTCAGCGACGCACGAGGGCGATCGCCTGCGCTCGGTCGCGCACCCCCAGCTTGGCGAAGAGGGCGTTGATGTGCGTCTTCACCGTGGCCACACTCACGTAGAGCTTCGCCGCGATCTCACCGTTGCTCAGACCATCGGCGACGAGGGCGAGCACGTCGGCCTCACGCGGCGTGAGCTGAGGGAACCGATCGGACAGGGGAGTCGGCGCTGCGACGCCGGTGAGGTTGCTCAGGAGAACGGCTCCGACCTCAGGAGCGAACGTGGATTGGCCTCGCGCGACAGCGCGCACGGCTGCCGCCAGTTCGGCGCGGCCCGCGTCCTTGGTCAGGTAGCCGCGGGCTCCGGCGCGGAGGGCTCCGAGGATCGACTCGTCGTCCGCGTACGTGGTGAGCACCAGGATCGCCACACCGGGCCACTCGCTGACGATCCTGGCCGTCGCACCGACGCCGTCGAGCACCGGCATCCGCAGGTCCATCAGCACGACGTCCGGATGCTCGCGTGCGACGAGCTCGACGGCCTGCGCCCCATCCGCCGCTTCTCCCACGACCTCGACGTCGGGCAGCAGGGACAGCACGGTCACCAGGCCGTCACGGATGATCTCCTGATCGTCGGCCACGATGATTCGGATGAGGGGCTCGTCTGTCACGAGTGCTCCGTCTCTGTCGGTGAGGCACCGGGGGCGTTGCCGTACGGCGCGGTCGCCGTCAGCACGAACCGGACGCCGTCGAGCGTCGTCTCGACGCTGCCGCCCGACGGCAGCGAGAGGAACCGCTCCCGCATTCCGGCCAGGCCGTGCCCACCACCGGTAGCCGCGAGCGCGGTCTGTCTCGATTCGGGATGAACGGGGTTCGACACGGTGAGAGTCACTCGGTCATCGTCCCAGAGGACTCCGACCCGCACGGGGCTGCCGGGCGCATGCTTACGAGCGTTGCTCAGCGCCTCCTGGAATGCCCGCTGCAGCGCGGCAGCCTGAGCCGACCCGAGAGGGCGCTGCACTCCGGATGCTGAGAATTCGACCACACCGCCGAGGGACCGGTGCGCCGCCAAGAGGTCGTCGAGCACCTCCGCGAACGCGGCCTCCGACACGAGAGGCGCGGTGCCCTCGGGTGCCGCTGTCGCCGCAGGATCGCGCAGCGCCCCCACCGCCCGACGGGCCTCGTGGAGACCGTCCGCGGCCAACCGCCGCGCATCCGTCACCCGCCGTTGCGCCTCCGTCACGTCGCCCGCTTCGAGCAGCGCTTCGACCGCGTCCAGTTGGATGACGAGACCGCCGAGACTGTGAGCGAGGACGTCGTGGATGTCCCTGGCCACCTCCTGACGCTGACCGAGCAGCTCGATCCGCGCCCTCTCTTCCCGCACGACGAGCTGCTGTTCACGCAGGTCGTGGGTCTGCTCCTCCGCCTGCCGGAACTGCCGCCGGCTGATCCCGCCGAAGACGCCGAGCACGACCCCACCGATCATCGCGACGACCGACAGCACGGGAGTGCCGACGGGGAGTGCGCCGATGGTGACCAGCCCGATCGTGACGAGGGCCGTAGCGAGCCCGAGGAACAGCGGGCGCTCCAGCTGCCCGACGATCGCCATCACACCGAGCGTGGCCGGTACGACCGCGATGCCGTTGGTCGGAGCCGCTGCCAGGCCGCCCGCAAACGCTGCGACGACACATAGGAGCAGCTCCGATCGGCGCATCCCCAGCCGGCCCACCACCGCACGCAGCACCCACGCGACGATCGAGACGACGGCGAGGGTGATCACCCAGGCCTCGCGATCGACGAGACCGTCCGTGATGAGCCCGTACCCGATGGCCAGGCCGCCGAAGACCGTCAGCGCGATGGCCAGGAAGCTCTGCGAAGTCGGACGGGTCACGACACCATCATCCTGCGGCCGCACCTCACGCGGTGACAGCGGCGTGGCGCTCCAGACGACCGGCGAAGACCACTGTGCGCGCGACGCGGTTGGCGGCGAGCATCAGCAGGATCACACCGGTGGATGCGGCGAGGTGCGATCCGGCCATCCCGGCGAGCACATCGATGCCGACGCGGACGACGATCACCGCCGCCCACAGCACGAGTCCCAGTGCGCCGGTGCGGGACTCGTAGGTTGCGACACCGCGATCGCGATCGAGCACGATCGGCTCGGGAAGCCTGCGGAAGTGCGCGATCGCGCCCATCCACGCCCCGATCCCGAGGGAGATGACGAGCTCGACCACCAGCACGGCCAGATCGAGTGCGGTCAGCGCGGTCGGCTTCACGGTCTGGACGAGCAGTACGACACCGACGATGCCCAGGATGGCCGGCGAGCGCCACATGCGCGCGATCGCCACCGGACGCCACGCCATCTGCCGCACGCCCATCCAGCCGATCAGCACGAGGATGATCAGGGCGTTTCCGATTGTCTGGAGTGTCATGGCGGGCCTTTCGAGCAATGCGAGAGCCGGAACCCCGGCGCTCTTCGAGTCTCGGCGAGCCGAGCGCATCCCGGCACCGCCCCTGGGTGGGGATGAGGTGGAGACGCGGGTGGAGATCGGGCTGCGCGATTAGGCTGGTCGCCGTGGCAGAGAATCCGGCGGTCGTTCTGAAGGAGAGCGGCTACCGTGCCGTCATCGAGCCGGACAGGTTCGTTCCGGGCTCCTATCAGCTCGTCGTGGACGGCACCCCGCAATCGCACGTCAACCTGGACGATCCGTCACAGCTCTTCTTCGAGTACGTGCAGCGGATGGGCAACGTCATCGATCTGATCGGTGAGCCCGGGCAGCCGATCACGGCCGTGCACCTCGGTGCGGGGGCGCTCACCCTCCCCCGCTATGTCGCCTACACACGCCCGGGCTCGCGGCAGCAGGTCGTCGAGCTCGAGAGCAACCTCGTCGATCTCGTTCGCGAACACCTCCCTCTCCCCCGCTATGCGCAGATCCGGGTACGTCATGGGGATGCGCGTGAGGTGCTCGGCAAGTTCCCCGCCGGATTGCGCGGTGCCGTCGACCTCCTGGTGATCGACATCTTCAGCGGCGCCCGCACCCCCGCTCACGTGACGAGCGTCGAGTTCTACCGCGCCGCCGCCGAACTGCTGGCACCGGACGGCATCGTGCTCGTGAACGTCGCCGACGGTCCTCCACTGAACTTCGCCAAGAGCCAGGTCGCGACATTGGGCTCCGTCGTCGGCAATGTCGCCGCGCTCGCCGAGACGCAGGTGCTCAAAGGGCGGCGGTTCGGAAACGTCGTGCTCGTCGGTTCGAACGCACCGCTTCCGCTCGACTGGCTTCCGCGGCTCATGGCGAGCGGACCGCATCCCGCGAAGTCCGTCGCCGGTGCGGAGCTCACGGCGTTCGCCGCGGGCGCACCGATCGTGACCGATGCGACGAGCGTGCCGTCGCCCCCGCCGGCGCGCAGCATCTTCCAGACGGGCACACGCCGCGACTGACTCGCGTCAGCGCCAGCGCCGTCGTCGCCGGATGGCACTCGCGGTCGCTAGAACCGCGCGAGAACGACGACCGGTGTCAACCGACGACCGGTGTCAACCGGCGGCGCGGGAGTCGTGCGCTGAGGCGTGACGGAAGGCGACGTGCTGTCCGGGGCGCAGCTGGGCGAACAGGTCGAGGGATGCGTCGGCCACCACCGCGATCACGGGATACCCGCCTGTCACCGGATGGTCGGCCAACAGCACGGTCGGCCGACCGTCCGGGGAGACTTGTACGGACCCTGCGACCATCATCTCGCTCGGCAGCTCGTCGACGACAGCGCGTTCGAGCAGCGGAACTGCGCCAGGCTCACGACCCGCCAGGTGCGCGGGCTCACGGACGGGATCGAGTCGTGTTCCGACCCTGTTGCTCTCCGGGCTCACCGCCCATTCGTGCTCGAAGAACACACTCAGAGCCGATTCGGTGAACCAGTCCGCACGGGGACCGGGATGCGCGGCCACCGACACCGTGCCACTGGCGGGATGGTCCACCGGCACGAAATCGACGAGGCCCACACGATTCGCCGGATGCGCGCCCACCGGCAGCACGTCGTCCGCGCGAAGGGGTGCAGGACCCAGGCCCGCGAGCACGTCGGACGACCGCGAGCCGAGAACCACGGTCACGTCGATTCCGCCTCGAATCGCGAGATAGAAGCGGACTCCGGTGTCGGCAGCACCGATCCGCAGCACCGAACCCGCGGGCGCCCTCACGGGGAGGTGGGCGTCGACAGCGAGCCCGTCGAGAAGGAGCGCCCCTGACGCTCCCGTGACCGCGAACCACGCGTCGTTCTCGAACCGCGCACTGAAGCCGCCCAGAAGGATCTCGAGCGCGGCGCATCCCTCGTCGTTTCCGACCAGCCGGTTGCCGAGTCGGAGCGCTGCACGATCGAGCGCGCCGGAGGAGCTGACGCCGATGTCCGCCCGTCCCGGACGACCGAGGTCTTCGACGAGCGCCAGAGGACCGGGTTCGAGGATGCGCAGGCTCACGGCACCTCCACGAATCGCACGACCGTGCCCGGTGAGAGCAACGCCGGAGCCTCGTCCGCGGCATCCCACAGCACCGCATCCGTCGAACCGATCAGCTGCCAGCCGCCGGGGCTGGAACGCGGATAGACACCGCTGAACTCCCCTGCGAGTCCCACCGCACCGGCGGGCACGGATGCACGGGGCGTCGCACGACGCGGCACCACGAGACGATCGTGGTCGGTGACCAGGTAACCGAAGCCCGGTGCGAAGCCCGAGAATGCGACCCGCCAGACCGAACCGGTGTGCAGCGAGACGACTTCAGCAGGACTGAGGCCGAGCAGAGCGCCGACATCGGCCAGGTCGGGGCCGTCGTAGCGCACGCGGAGCTCGACGGCCCGCTGATCGGCGGCCACCGCGGGAGCGGCGGGCTCGGTATTCGCGAGCCAGCTGTCGGCGACGCTGAGCGGCAGCACGGCAGGGTCGACGGTGACGCCGATCGTGCGAGACGCCGGCACCAGGTCGACCACCCCCACAGGACGCGCGCCGTCGAGCGCGTCATACAGCGCGAGCACATCGTCCAGGTGCGGAAGCTCGACGAGCAGCGCCCGATCGCCCGCGGGCAGGATGCGGCGCGCAGCTGTCATCGAGTTCTCGCCACAGTGAACCCCGCCACGGGGACGCCCGCCTCGGCGAGCGCCGACCGCACCGCCGCGGCCATCGCGACAGCGCCAGGAGTGTCACCGTGCACGCACAGCGAGTCGACCTCGACGCGGATCTCGGTGCCGTCGGCGGCCGTCACCGTTCCCTCGACGGCCAGTCGCACGGCTCGCGCCGCGATGCTCTCGTCGCCGGACAGCACAGCACCGGCGCGCCCACGCGGAACGAGGGTACCGTCGGCGAGGTAGCCGCGGTCGACGAACGCCTCGCGCACGAAACGCAGTCCCGCGGCTTCCGCGCTGTGCGCGACCTCGGAGCCGGCGAGACCGAGTACCGCCAGCGACGGATCGAAGTCTGCGACGGCCCGCACCACGGCGTCGGCCTGTGCGCGGTCACCGACGATCCGGTTATAGAGCGCCCCGTGCGGCTTCACGTAGGTGACCGCCGCTCCGGCTGTGCGAGCGATCCCGCTCAGCGCGGACAGCTGGTACAGCACCTCCGCATGAAGAACGTCGGGAGGCACATCCATCGTCCGGCGCCCGAAACCGGCGAGATCGCGGTAGGAGACGTGCGCACCCACGTCGACACCGTCCTGGGCCGCCAGCCGGCAGGTCTCGAGCATCGTGGATGCGTCGCCGGCGTGGAAGCCGCAGGCCACGTTCGCACTCGTGACGAGCTGCAGCATCGCTGCGTCGTCGCCCATCGTCCAGGCGCCGAACGACTCGCCGAGGTCGCTGTTGAGGTCGATGGAACGCTGCACGCATCCATTGTGGCGGATGCAGCCGAATCAGTCCCCGGCTTCTCCGTTGTAGCGCTCGAACACGATGTGTGGGCACCGCAGCTCGCACGTTGGGGAACGAGAGCTGGCGGTACCCCCTCGCGTTGCCTGTTTGCGAGGACGGAGCAGGACCCGCATCCTGCCCACTAAGGAAGACATGCGGCGTATACGCCGAGATCGCGCCGGTACGCGGCGACGGTGTTCGCCGACAGCGTGAAGTCGGCTGAGTACTGGTGCCATCGTATCGTCGCCGGCCCAGTACTGAGATATACAGTTTCGTATTCTTATAGGGGAATTTCAGTTACGTAGTGGCCGAGACGTGTCGCGGCCACAGCTCGTCAGATATCTGGAGGAAATGTCATGATTGGCGACGCGCCGGTTACTCGGGTCGGCTTCGCGCGGATGAGTGTTGCCGCGGCATTGGCTACTTTGCCCGTGATCGCGATTGTGTGGTCGTTGCTGGCGTGGTGGCCCACGTTGCCCGCCGAGCTGCCTGCACAGTGGTCTGGAGACGAAGTGGTTTCGCGCCTGCCCACCTTCTTCTTTGCTGCGACCGCAGTCGTGATTTCGGGTGCTGCCGCGGCGTTCGCCTGGCATGCTGCGCTGAGTCCGCGCAGCTACGAACGCCACCGCCGGGTGTTTTTGATCTCAGGATCCGTCGCGGCCGTCACTGCCGCAGCGTGGTTGATCAGCGCCAGCGTCGTACGCAACCCTGACCAAGAAATCGGTGCCGCCGGGCTGTTGGCCATTGCGGCCCTGTTCTACGGACTGGTGTCCTTCGCGCTCGCGCCGACGAACTTGCCGGCCGAGAAGGCCGAGGAGCCCGACGATCTCGAAGTCAAGCCCAGTGGGACCCTTGCTTGGTCACGGACTCAGGTCGTGCCGATGTTCGTCTGGGCTTCCGCGATCTGCGTGCTGGCCGCGATTGTTTTCGGGTACCTGCCGTTGATCCTGACCGGCGCTGAGGCGTCCAATCTCAGTGTCGCGATCGTAACGTCGCTCCTCGCTGTGATCTTCTACGCCGGCGCTCGGATCCGGGTGACCGTGGACCTGCGAGGACTTCGGGCGCTGTCTGCGACCGTCGGGATCCGACTCGTCTCTGTTCGTCTGGCAGACGCAACATCGGCACGTGCGACCATTCTTGAACCATTGCGCTGGGGCGGCTGGGGCTACCGGATGGGCCCCCGCGGAAGAGCCCTCGTGCTTCGTGGCGGCCCAGCAATCGTCGTCACCGTGCGCGGCGGAGTGGAAGTTGCGGTGACCACCCCAGACGCTGAACAAGCGGTGAGCGTGCTCCGTGCCTTGCAGCAGCGGAACGTTGCATGAGGAAATTCTGCGACGCACCCGGCAAGACGCGAATCTCACGGCGCAATCAGACGATTTCGCAGAGCGCCACCCTCCGGCGTCCGCCAGATTATGAATGTTGAGTCGATCGTTGGGTTAGGCAGCGACGAAGTCGTATTCCTGGAACGAAGTCACTTCGGGTTTCCAACGGCTCTCGACGAACCCGACATGCGCGGGATGCGTGTTGTAGGCGCTGTATGCAGCCTGGTCGTCAAAGACCATCGAGAACTGGAACCGCAATGGGCTGAAGGGGCTGATCTGACGTCGCACCGTGAACTCATGAACGCCGGGTACCCCAGAAAGGATCTGCCGAGCGGTCTGCAGAAACTCGTCTTCCGCAGCGGAGTCCGGCTGGTGCCCGAGCGAGAACACTACCGTGTGGATGATCGTCATGAAGGCCCCTCTTCGCCGCACCGATTCCATGACGATCGGTGATGACAGCCGACCTTAGCGCCTCCTGATCGACATCGACTTCACGCCGGCGGTGCCGAAGTTTTCACCCTGGAGGGATATCAGGGCGCCCAACTCGGATTCGGCGCCGACACGAAGCAGAACCGAGCCGGGTCACGCTCCGGCGGCGGCCCTCGCCCGGTGCGCGCGCACCTTGGCACGATTGCCGCAGCGCTGCATCGAACACCAGCGGCGGTTGCCACTGCGAGACGTGTCCAGGTAGACGAGTCGACAGTCCTCCGCCGAGCATTCGCGGATGCGCCCGCCGGCCTGCGGTCCGAACAGCCGCACCGCATCCCTCGCGATCGAGCTCAGAGCCTGGTGCGGTCTGGCGTTGCTTCGACCGGCCTGACGCCCACCGCCGCTCAGCGCGGGAGGGATGTCCGGAGTCGCGGCGAAGAGATTGACCACGTCGACGGCTTCAGGAGCCAGCGTCTCGCCACGGCTGGCCTGACGCGCGAGACGCCCGATCGACTCACGGAGAGCCTGCGCATCCGTGAACTCGCGCGATCCCGCGGTCGGAGCGACCTCGGGAAAACGCGCGCTCAGCCAATCGTTGAGCTCCGCCGCATCCCGCACGGTCTCGCGCTCGCCGGTCTCGGCATCCATTCCGCCCGTGTAGGCGAAGTCGAGGGCTAGGGATCCGGCGTCGAACCACCAGCGCTGGCCATCCGCCGACTCGATCCATTGACCGGTGCCTCGGGGCAGAATCGCTTCAGTCGCCATGTAACCAAAGTAGGCGGTTACCCGGTCGGCGCGAAAATCGTCGAGCCGGTCTCGGTGTCGGAGCCGGTGTCGGGCCGACCCGAGCTCAGAGGCTCTTCTTAGAAACGGTGCTGCGCGTCGACTCGCTCGCCGCGGTCGCCGCCGTGCGCCTCTTCGCCTGGGTCACCTCGCGGTGCTGCCAGGTGATCAGGTTCGCAGCATCGAAGCGCCGCGAGCACGCGCCGCACGCGAGTGCCCTCGCCGGTTTGCGGTACCGGTAGTGCGTGTGTCCGTTCGGACACGTTCCGATCCAGGGAGCGAGGTCGTCGGCGATCGCTCCTCCGTGCAGACGTTTGCCCTCGTAACCGAGATCGCTCGCGATCGCGCGCCACCGCTGTCCGTGCCCGGCCCTCGATCCGGCGAGCGCATGAGCCACCTCGTGCAGCAGGATCTGATGGATCTCGTCATCGTCGTATCGCGATGCGAGATACCGCGACACGGTGATCCGTTTGGCGGTGTAGTTGCACAGCCCGGCGCGCGTCTTCGCGTTGTCGAAGTCGAACGACCACGCATCCGGATCGAGGTGGAGGGCGATGAGGGCATTCGCCCAATGGCGCACGCGGTCGAGGTCGGCCATCAGTCCGCACGCCCCGGCATGAGCGCGAAACCAGAGACGGCGATCATGCTCGAAATCCTACGCGGACTTTACGCGTCCGGCGCGTTGTTGCCCGCGGCCTGTTTCTGCTGAGTGCTCTTGTGCTGATCGACGAACGACTGCACGACCGCCACCGCGATCAGCGAGCTCTCGATGTCCGACGGCGATGCCCCGAGCTTCTCTCTGAGGAACACGGCCGCGGTCACATCCGCGAGCGCCTCCTCATATTCCTCAGCGTCGAAGTGCGCCTTTCCGCGATTCTGCACGGCGAACGCCTCGAGAGCCGTCCACTCGTGCGTGCGGGCCTCGTTCACGCATCCCGAGAGCTCGGTGATGGCTTCGTCGAGCTTGCCCTGGTACTGGAGAACCTGCGCATGCCGTACGCGGGCCCCGAGCAGCTGCTCGCGGTCGCCGGTGAAACGCGCCTGACGTACGGCCTCGTTGGCGATCACCATCGCCTCGTCCAGACGACCGAGCAGACGCAGAAGCACGGTCTTCTCGTTGAGGGCGCTCAGGCTCCGCAGACTCCCGAGCTCGTCGAGGCGCAGACCGGCAGCGCGAAGGTCGACCCGTTCGCGCAGGGTGGACGGATCGTATCCGAGGATGATGCTCAGTGGTTCAACTCCAGGTCGAGGTGGATTGCCATCCAGACTAACGCGGACGGCTGATCATCCCGGCTGTTTCACGTTCTGCGCGGGAATCAGCGGAACCTCGATCAGCTTGTCGTCACCGGATCGCGGGTCGCCGCGACCGTCGGTGTTGTTCGTGAGTATCCAGAGGGCGTTTCCGTGAGGCACCACATCGCGGATGCGGCCGAAGTCGCCGTCGAAGAAGGCCTTCGCGGTCACCGGCGGACCGCCCGCGGTCGACCACACGGTCCAGAGCCGCTCGCCGCCCAGTCCCGCGAGGAAGATCGTGTCCCCGACGACGGCCAGACCGCTGGGGCTCGCATCATCCGTCGACCACTGGAACACCGGATCGGTGAAGGCCGCATCCTTGCCGATCCCCTCGACGGTGGGCCACCCGTAGTTCGACCCCGGCCGGATGATGTTCAGCTCGTCCCACGTGTTCTGCCCGAACTCGCTCGCCCACATCGTTCCGTTCGAATCCCAGCCGATGCCCTGCGGATTGCGGTGCCCGTACGACCACACCGGAGATCCAGGGAACGGGTTGTCGCCCGGCACACCACCGGTCGGCGTGACACGCAGGATCTTCCCGCCCAGCGAGGCCGTGTTCTGGGCATTGTCTGAATCGGAGGCGTCCCCTGTCGTGATGTAGAGCATCCCGTCCGGCCCGAAAGCGATGCGACCGCCATCGTGGTTCGACGCTTTCGGGATGCCGGTCAGCACGTTCTCGACCGCGCCCAGCGCATAGCTCCCCGGCACACCGTCGAGCCGCATCCGCACCACCCGGTTGTCGTCGGCGGTGGTCTCGTACGCGTACAAGTAATCGGGAGCGGAGACATGCTGCACGGCGAGACCCAGCAGACCGCCCTCGCCGGAGTGCACGACACCGGAGACCGTACCGGCCTCTCGTGTGCCGCCGGCGGGGAGCCGCTCGACGATCGTTCCGTCGTCTCGCTCGCTGATGAGCGCCGATCCGCTCGGGAGGATCACGACCGACCACGGAGCGTCAAGGCCGGTCTCGAGAACAGTGGTCGAATCACTCGGTTGCCACGGGATGGCCGGAACAGCGGGCACACTTCCCGTCGGCGTCGGACGCGGGGTCGGGGTGCGTGTGACGGTCGGCGTCGGCGTCGGTGCCGAGCAGGCCGCGAGCAGGGCGGAAGCAACAGCGACCGCGACGGCGACCGCGGACAGTCGACGGATGCGCGACGTATGCATCGGAACCTCCAGTCGGACCGGTCAGGTGCACGCCATGGTAGCCCGCGGCTCTGTGGCCCCCATATGACACCAGGTGTCGTTCTCGACACTCGAGAACGACACCAGGTGACGAACGGCGGAACCGGCGCGACTAGTCGACGACCTGGACTTCCTTCCAGAAGGCGACGTAGTTGCTGAAGTCCTTGCCGACCCGGTCGAACGAGCTCGGGTACGGAGTCGGGTAGCTCCAGGCGCGGTCCTGGAGGAGCGCGTCGCCCTGCTTCACGGAGAAGTACTGGCACTCACCCTTCCACGGACACGTGTAAGGGGTGTCGCTCTTCTCGAGCAGATCGGCGTTGACGCTCGCGGGCGGGAAATACCAGTTGCCCTCGATACGGATGAGGTCGGACTCGGGCGCCTCGGCGATGACGGTGTCGTTCAGAACAGCTTTCATGGGTGAAACCTCCTGAGGGTGTGAACGAGACTGTAGACCGGATCATTCCGCCGTCGGCGCGGCTCTCAGAACTGTCACGGCCGACGAGGTGTCCAGTCGCCCGAGATCGGCGACGTCGGCGGCAGCCGCACCCGCGGCGATCGCCTCCTGACCCGAGACGGATGCGGTGAGCAGGTGTGCGACGGCCCCTCGCAGACCGACGTACGCGGCACAGGCGGCAGCGGCCTCCGGGGAGGTGTAGTCGATGCCGAGGGAGGCCAGCGCGTCGATGACAGCTCCGGCTCCGAGCTGGTCCTCGACGGCGAACCGCGGCTGGCCCGATGGAGAGACCCCGCCCGCTGCGATGACGGCGATCATCGCTCGCCGACCGAGACGCACCTGCTCCTGGAGTATCCAGTTCGCCGCCGCGGACGCCGTGTTCGGACCGGCGGCGATCACAGCAGCTGTCGGGGATGCTGACGACAGCGCTTCGAGGACTCGCTCGTTCGATGTTGCCGATGGGAGCACATCCACCCAGACGACGATGTCGGCATCTGCGGCGATCGCGGCCCCAGCGGGAGCTCCCCAGTCGAAGCGGATCTGATACTTGGTCTGAGTGGCGGGCTCGGTCACCGGGTAATCGTAGCCCGAGCGGGGCGGCGCTTCGCGTGCGGGTCGTCGTCGGGTGTCGGCCGACGCATCTGCCGACGGATCAGCTCGAAATCGTGTCGTGAGATCTCGATCAGGCCCCGGCGCAGCTGGTATCCCCAGTTCGGATCGTCGCGAGTGAAGTCGAGCACCGCGAGGAGCGGACGGATGGGGGCGGCGACCGCGTCGAGCTCCCAGTCCACGCGACGCCGCCACGGCGTGAAGCCCGGCGTCTCCGCACTCATCGCCGGTCGCTGCGTGACTTGGTACACGTCGTCGTCCGCGATGCGCCCGATCGCGGTGAACTCTCTGAGCGGATCACCGTCGGGATACTCCGTCTTGGGTGAGTAGTACACGAAGCCGTCGGCGGAACCCATGCGTGCCAGGGGAGATCGGGCGCCGTGGTTTACCTGAGCGAATCCTCCGGCGACGCCACGCAGCACATGGTCGCGCTGGACGACCCCGAGCCAGAAGCGGATGGGCATGGTCCAGTTGTATCGCATCCCTCGGTCATTCGACGGCGATGGGGAAGACTGTGCGGGGGAAGTTCCCGATCGATGTCGAAAAGGGCCGCCGCCGTTCGACGTAGGGGTGAAGGGTGATCGACCCGACCGACCGAAGGAGACGACGATGAAGTACATGCTCATTCTCAAGGCCACGGAGGAGACCGAAGGCGCCACCGAGCCGGCAGGCGAAGAGGACCTCAACGCCATGGGCCGTTACAACGAGGAACTCATCAAGGCTGGCGTGCTGCTCGCCGGCGAGGGACTCACCCCGAGCGCCGAGGGCGCGCGCGTCGACTACAGCGGCGAGGACCGCGCTGTGACCGACGGCCCCTTCACCGAGACGAAGGAGCTGATCGCCGGTTTCTGGATCATCCAGACCGCGAGCAAGGACGAGGCGCTCGAGTGGGCCCGCCGCATCCCCCTCCGCAGCGGCGCCGTCGAGGTGCGACGCGTGTTCGAGCTCTCCGAGTTCGATCAGGACAACGCCTACGTTCAGCAGGAGAAGCAGTGGCGGGAAGACGGAGGCGAGGCACGCACCGCGTGACAGACGATG
>Ga0256798_1000284_pt1 | contig 15062 bp, 14 predicted proteins | sample MC6MC0949MT_FD_190193 | JGI IMG/M metagenome (GOLD analysis project Ga0256798, IMG submission 190193) | Metatranscriptome of enriched soil aggregate microbial communities from Iowa State University, Ames, United States - MC6-MC0949-MT... | ecosystem: Environmental > Terrestrial > Soil >... | reverse complement strand
GCAGTCCCCGCGCTGGGTTTTGATCGCCACAATATCAAGGATCGATACCGATTCAGGCCAAATGTAACCGGTTACTTGACAAGCTCATCGCGTCGTTGCATCCTGATGACGTGGCGCCCCGGACGGAACGCCACCACAGTTCGAGAGCAGCGCGCCCCGTGAGCGCCGAGCTCGACCAGAAACTCAAAGGAGAGACATCGTGCGTTCCAAAACCCGGCTCGTCAGCGCCGTGCTTGCCATAACGTCACTTGCCGCGATCGCGCTAACGGGCTGCAGCTCGAACGGCTCGAACGAGAGCGGCGGTGTCGGCCCCATCACCTTCGCCTCCGGCAAGGACCTCACCGGCGCAATGCCCCAGCTCATCGCCAAGTGGAACAAGCTGCATCCCGATCAGAAGGTCACCTTTCTCGAACTCTCGGCATCCCCGGACGACCAGCGCAACTCGTTCATCCAGGACTTCCAGGCCAAGAGCGGCAAGTACGACGTGCTCTGGGACGACGTGGTGTGGACGTCGGAGTTCGCCGCGCACGGCTGGCTGGAACCGCTCGACTCCGCGAAGGTCGGCAGCGACAAGGTCCTTCCGGCCGCCGTCGCCTCAGCCACCTACAACGGAAAGATGTACGGCGCACCCTTCATGACCAACGCCGGCCTGCTGTACTACCGGAGCGATCTCGTGCCGACACCGCCCACCACCTGGGCCGAGCTCGAGAAGGACTGCGCCATCGCGAAAGCGAACGACATGACCTGTTATGCCGGACAGTTCGCTCAGTATGAAGGTCTGACGGTCAACGCGGCCGAGGCCATCAACTCCGCGGGCGGCAGCTTCCTCAGCGACGACGGCAAGAGGGTCACGGTCGACTCGCCCGAGGCTCGCGCCGGCCTGCAGCACCTGGTCGACATGTTCAAGAACGGTGACATCGACAAGGCCGCGATCACCTATCAGGAGCAGGAGAGCGCCAACGCCTTCCTGAGTGGCAAGACGCTGTTCCTGCGCAACTGGCCCTACGTGTACACAGCGGCTAGTGCATCCGATTCGAAGATCGCCGGAAAGTTCGGGATGGCCGTGCTGCCCGGTGAGAAGGGCGTCGGTGTCTCGTCGCTCGGCGGAATCAACCTCGGTGTCTCCGCATACTCCAAGAACAAGACCACGGCCAAGGCCTGGGTTGAGTGGATGCAGTCCGAGGAGAGCCAGAAAGTCCTGGTGAGTGTCATGAACCAGGCGTCCGTGCTGAAGGACCTCTACACCGACCCCGCGCTGGTCAAGGTCTCGCCGTACCTGCCGACGCTGCAGAAGTCGGAGCTCACCGCTGTGCCGCGGCCCCAGACGCCGAACTATAACGCCGTGAGCCTCGCCATCCAGAAGAACAGCTATGCCGCGCTCCAGGGAAAGATGACGGTCGATCAGGCGATCACCCAGATGGCCGCCGACCTGAAGCAAGCGATCAAGTAACAGACCAGCACCTGCACCGGCCGGAAGGCGAGCCATGACCGTACGTATAGAACAGCCGACGCGTGAACGTCGCCGCGCACCCCGCGCGGAGAACCGCGAACGCGACGGCAGGCTCGCCTTCTGGCTGGTCATCCCTGCGATCGTCATCCTGACGCTCGTGATCGGCTATCCCGTGATCGCTTCCGTGATCCGGTCGCTGTTCGGAGACGGCATCGGCGAGACGCCGTTCGTCGGTCTCGACAACTACGCGACAGCGCTCTGGGGCACCGGTGCGTCCGACTTCTGGGCGGCCACCGGCGTCACCTATCTGTTCGCGGGGGTCACCATCGTGCTGGAGACCTTGCTCGGACTCGCGATGGCGCTCGTGATGAATCGCGCCTTCCGCGGCCGGGGCCTCCTCCGGGCGAGTGTGCTTGTGCCCTGGGCGATCCCGACCGCCGTGGCAGCGGTGCTCTGGAAGTGGATGTTCGACCCCGCCGGCATCATCAACGCCGTGACCGGGTCGCACATCATCTGGACCGGCGCCGAACTCCCCTCGATCACGGCGATCATCATCGCCGACACCTGGAAGACCGCCCCGTTCATCGGCCTGCTCATCCTGGCGGGTCTACAGATCATCCCTGAGGAGGTCTACGAAGCGGCGAAGATCGACGGAGCCGGCGCGTGGCAGCGTTTCGTGAGAATCACTCTGCCGCTGGTGCGACCGGCATTGCTGGTCGCGGTGCTCTTTCGTCTGCTCGACGCGCTGCGAATGTACGACCTGCCCGCCATTCTCACCCATGGCGCCAACGGTACGACCACGCTCTCCATACTCGTGGTTCAGTCCACGCTCAGTCAGCTCAAACCGGGCTACGGCGGTGCGCTCTCCACGCTGACCTTCCTGATGATCTTCGTCACCGCGTACCTGTTCGTCCGCCTGCTCGGAGTAAACGCCGTCGAGCAGACCGGCGGCTCCAAGAAGAAGGGCGACCGATGAGCGCCACAGCCTCCGCCACCCGCCCGACCGCCGCGACCACGAGAGAGGAGAACCAGCGCACCCGGCCGCGTCGCCGTCTGCGCTGGTCAACCGGCGGCCTCTACGTCGGGCTGGTCGCAATCGCGGTGTTCTGCCTCATCCCCTTCTACTGGATGATCGTCTCGAGCCTCAAAGGCCCGAAGGACATCTTCGACAACCTCCTGGTCCCGGTTCATCCGACGCTGCTGAACTATCAGGCGGTGTTCGGCAGTCAGAACACCTTCACGCTCGCGTTGCGCAACAGCGTCATCATCGCCGGCTCGGTGACCGTGGTGGCGCTCGTCTTCGGAATCTTCGCGGCCTACGCCATCGCGCGACTGAACTTTCGCGGCAAGAACCTGGTACTCGGACTGTTCCTGGCAACGTCGATGTTCCCCGGAGTCGCGATCCTGTCACCTCTGTTTCAGCTTTTCGCCGATCTGGGCTGGATCGACACCTACCAGGCCATGATCATCCCCGACATCAGCTTCTCGCTGCCCCTCGGAGTATGGATCCTCGCCAGCTTCTTCCGGGCCATGCCGTGGGAGCTCGAAGCAGCGGCCCGCGTGGACGGCTGCACGCGGGGGCAGGCGTTTCGCAAGATCATCCTGCCGCTCGCCGTGCCCGGAGTGTTCACGACCGCGATCCTGGTCTTCATCTCGGCGTGGAACGAGTTCATGATCGCAAACTCGATGTCCCAGACCTCGGCGTCGCAACCGGTCACGGTCGCCATCGCTCAGTTCTCTGGCATCTCCCAGTACGACCAGCCTTTCGGCACCCAGATGGCGGCAGGAGTGATCGTCACCGTTCCGTTGATCGTCCTCGTTCTCGTCTTCCAGCGCCGAATCATCAGCGGCTTGACCGCAGGAGGAGTGAAATGATCCCGCTTCGCGTGCTCTTCATCGGAGGCACCGGCATCATCAGCAGCGCGTGCGTGGCTGAAGCGATCCGCCGGGGGCACGATGTCCACGTGCTCAACAGGTCGGCTTCGTCTCTGCGACCGGTGCATCCGGAAGCGACGGTGCACCGGGCGAATATCCGCGACACCGCCGCAGTGCGCCAGGTGTTGCGAGGGCTGGACTTCGACGTGGTCGCCGACTTCGTCTCGTTCGAGCCCCAGCACGTGCATGCCGCCGTGGACCTTTTCACCGGTCGCACCGACCAGTACGTTTTCGTGAGCTCGGCCAGCGCCTATCAGACGCCCCCGGACCGCCTCCCGATCCTCGAGTCGACCCCCCTGCGCAACCCGTACTGGGAGTATTCCAGGGACAAGATCGACTGCGAGGATGCACTGGTCGCGGAGTACCGCAGCAGCGGTTTTCCGATGACCATCGTGCGGCCGTCGCACACGTACGACCACACGATGGTCCCGTTCGACGGCGGCTGGACGATCGTCGACCGGATGCGCCGTGGCAAGCCCGTGATCGTGCACGGCGACGGCACGTCCCTCTGGACCATCACGCACCATACGGATTTCGCCAGAGGGTTCGTGGGCCTCTTCGGCCAGCGGCGAGCCATCGGTGAGGCGTTCCACATCACCTCGGATGAGGCACCCACCTGGAACTCCATCTACGAGACCATCGCGAAGGCCGCGGGGGTCGAGCCGCGCCTCGTGCACGTCGCGTCGGATGCGATCGCGGCCATCGACTCGGAGTGGGGAGCAGCACTCCTTGGCGACAAGGCCAACTCGATGCTGTTCGACAACAGCAAACTCCGCTCAATCGTCCCGAATTTTCACGCGGAAGTTCCTTTCGCCCGAGGGGCGGCCGAGATCATCCACTGGTACGACGAGCATCCGGAACGGAAAGACGTGGACCCCCATTACGACCAGCTGATGGATCGGCTCGCCGATGCCTACCGTCCGCGCGCCCTGATTGCGGCGTGAGGGGATGAAGTATTCACAACTCGGGAACTCCGGCGTCGTCGTCTCCCGTCTCGCGCTCGGCACGATGACGTTCGGCTCGGAAACTCCGGCGGACGTCGCAGGCGAGATGCTCGACACTTTCGCCCAAGCGGGTGGAACTCTGATCGAGACGGCCGACGTCTACGGCGGCGGCGATGCCGAAAGGATTGTCGGAGGCTGGCTCCGTGAACAGGATGTGGCCACTCGTTCGCGTCTGGTCCTCGCCGGGAAAGGCCGGTTCCCTGTGGGCGTGGAGCCGCGTGACGCCGGTCTCTCCCGTCGGCACCTGCGCAGGGCGCTGGAGGCGAGCCTCCAGCGCCTCGGAACGGATCACATCGATCTCTATCAGGTGCACGCCTGGGACCCGCTGACGCCGTTGGAGGAGACGCTCGGGTTCCTCGATGACGCGGTGCGTTCCGGCAAGATCAGCTATGCCGGACTGTCCAACTTCACCGGCTGGCAGATCGCTCAGGCGGCAGCCGAAGTCCGCGGACGGTTCCCGCTGATCTCGATGCAACCCCAATACAACCTCCTCGCCCGCGAAGTCGAATGGGAGATCATCCCGTCGAGCGTCGCCAACGGATTGGGAGTCCTACCCTGGTCCCCACTCGGTGGTGGCTGGCTGACAGGCAAATACACCAGGAGTGCGCGGCCGACCGGGGCTACCCGGTTGGGAGAAGACCCGAACCGCGGCGTCGAGGCGTACGACCTGCGGGGAAACGATGACCGCACCTGGCGGGTACTCGATGCGCTGGGGTCCGTTGCTGCGAGCCACGACGAGACCTCCACCAAGGTCGCGCTCGCCTGGCTCAACCAGCGGGTGGGCGTCGCTTCCATCATCGTCGGCGCCCGCACGGTCGACCAGCTCGTGCACAATCTCGAGAGCGGCGACGTCACCCTCACCGCCGCTGAGGTTGCGGTTCTCGATGTGGCAAGCGATCCGCAGCCGGCCGCGTGGCCCTACGGCGTTGCAGGACTCGAGCAGCGGAGTCGCGCTATCGAATGACCGGGGGCGGAAGTTCGCGTGACCGGTCAGGTGAGCTCGTCCAGCAGAGCCGGCAGCTCCGTCATCGATCCGAATGTGATCGCACCGGCCGAACGCAGCGCGTGTCCCGGAGTGAGCCCATCCACATAGCCGAGCACCGTCATACCAGCGGACCGCGCCGCTCGGACGCCGGTCGTCGAGTCCTCGACGGCGATACAGGATGCGGCTGGAACGCGGAGCAGCTCGGCCGCCCGCAGGTACACGTCCGGTGCAGGCTTGCCGCGCGGAACATCCTCTGCGCTGACGATGCGGTCGTCGAAGAAGTGCAGAAGGCCGACCAGTTCGAGCGACTCGCGCACTCGGACACGTGAGCTGTTGGATGCGACGGCGGTCGGCAGGGTGAGCCCGGCGATCACATCCCCGACTCCCGCGATGGATTGGAGGTCTTCGTGCAGCGCACGCAAGTACAGCGAGTGATACGGGTCCCGCCAGCCGTCCGGAAGCGGGCCGACCATCTTCTCGATCTCCGCGTGATACGCCGCTTCGGTGATCCCGACGAAGCGCGCGTGCACCTCCTCGAGAGTGAGCTCTACGCCGAAGTCGGCCAGCATCCGTTGGTCGATGGCTATGACCGGCGCCTCGCTGTCGACGAGCACTCCGTCGCAGTCGAAGACGACAGCCGCCGTCGATGAAGCACTCATGCGATCGTCGGATCCGCTCATCTCGAGACCTGCTCTATTCCGGCCGTGTGATCGGCCGCGGCGGAGGTCCAGTCCCGGTGGCGTCGGGTGATGGAGAAGCCGAGCTCCGGACCGACCAGTGCGTCGAGCGCCATCTCTCGGGCGAGCGAGACAGCGCCGGCGACCGTCGCCGAGTCCCGGAGCACCCCGGGTTCGAGCTCCACCGACAGACCGAGCTTCGCGACCCGCTCCGCGACACGACCTCTGACAGAAGCGACCTGTCCGACACCACCGCCGAGGATCACCTTCGTCGGATTCGCCACAGCGACGAGTGCCGTCACCAGGAATGCGACACCGTCGGCCTCGCGATCGAGGACTTCTGCAGCTGTCGTGGAACCAGCCGCCTCTCTGTCGACGATGTCCTCGACGGAATCGGCGGGCGGCTCGGCCGGGGGGCGCACGGCGTCGAACCGATCGATCATGCCCGCGGCGTCGAGGGCGTCCTCGGCGGAGACGTATTCGCCGAAATGCAGTGGCGAGGGAAGGTAGCGGAGCTCACCCGCCTGGCCGCTCGTTCCCCGCACCAGGCGGCCTTCCGAGATGATGCCCGCACCGATACCGACACCGATCTGCAGGTAGGCGAAGTCGGATTCTTCGGCGCCGGCCCCTCGTCTCAGTTCCCCGAGCGCTGCACAGTTCACGTTGTTCTCGGCGAAGAATGCGGCCTCCTCCGGGATGCCGAGCCCGCTCAGGATGCGCTGCAGATCCCCGGGGAACGTCTCATCGACGTGCACGCGGTTCCAGTCGCGAAGCTCAGGCACCGACCGTGAGAGGGCGACGCACGCGACCAGAAGCTCACGGCCGCGCGAGTTCACCGCTGCGATGAAGGCAGAGATGGCTTCGCGCGCATCATCGGTGAAGTCCGCATTGGCGGTGTTGGTCTGACCGCTGACCGCGACATCCTGTTCGTGCAGCAGGGCCCCGTCGAGCGCAGTGGCGGCGAGACGGATGTGCGTCGATCCGAAGTCGACGCCGAGAAGCCATCCGGACCGACGACCTACGTCATACACGGACGCTGCGCGGCCGGTACGACCCTGGTGAACGCTTGTGGGCTCAACGAGTCTCAGGTCCACCAGTTCCTCGACCGCGATCGAGATCGTCTGTTTGGAGAGTTCGGCCGCCGCACTCAACTGAGGCCGACTGGATGGGCCGAGCGTCAGGAGCGCAGCGAGAGTTTTCCGCGCGCTCTCGCTCAATTCCGGCAGTGTCATCGGTCTCCCCATGTCTGAACGGGACCCCCTTGCGGTCACTTCGTTCGTTCAGTTACCATACTAGCAATAGTTAGTTCGATCGGTTGACGAACTAACGCAGAACATGAATAGAGATCGGAAACATGGACTTCGCTGAACGCTTCTCCCACATCCCGGCCAGCCTCGACGAGATCGCCTCACGTCAACTCCCGCCGGAGGTGATCGCGATCGCACGCGACGCCTCGCGCGTCCGGATCGCTGCAATGGGAGGTTCGTACAACGCATCCGTCGCCGCCGTCGAGCGGTTCCTGGAGCGCGGTATTGACGCCCGTGCCGAGCTCGCGTCGCATGTCGTGCATTCGGCGGCCGACACCATCGGTCGCGACGAGCTCGTCGTCCTCATCTCGTACAGCGGCACGTCCGTGGAGACCATCCGCGCTGCACGAGCGCTGAAAGAGCGCGGAGTGGCGACGCTCTGCATCACCAACGCCCCGGACAGCGAGCTCGCGGGCCTCTGCGACGCCACCATCGATCAAGGCCTCACCGAGATCACCCACTCGCCGTTCGGACCGTGGACCGCAACCTATCTGACCCTGTTCCGGATCGCCGCGGCCATCGCCGGGGAAGAGGGGATACCGTCTGCAACGCTCGGCTCGGCGGCATCGAGCGTGCTCGCCGGCGCTGACAGGATCATCGCTCTCCAGCCCGTGGCCCCGACGTATGCGGAGTTCTTCGGCCGAGGAGCCCTTGCCGCCACCGCCATCCAGGCGACTCTGATCGTTCGTGAGATCGCGCGCGTTCCCGCCGCAGCGTGGGAGTCGAGCACGTATCGCCACGGACCGATCGAGGCGATCAGCGACGACCAGCTGTCACTCGTGTTCGCGGCACGCGACGGACGCCCGGCCGAGCTCGATGCCTCGTTCGCCCGTGCAATCGACGAGATCACCGGCCGTGTCGTCGTGGTCGGGCCGGACGGATCCGATGTTCCCATTGCGGTGGCCGACGAGTACCTTCCCTTGGTCTCGCTGGTGGTGCCCGCTCTCCTGGCATACGCGTGGGGTGAGCAGGCGGGCATTCCGGCCGGCGAGTTCCGGTACACCTCCCACTCGATCACCGACGAGGCGGAGCTCACGCGTGAGCACTGAGAGTGCTCCACGCCACGTCGGGGTGGATATCGGAGGCACCAAGATCGCCGCCGGGTACATCGACGACGCCGGGCGTCCCGTGGAGATCGGGATGATCGCCACGACCCCGGGTGACTCGGAGGCGAATCTGGCTGCGGTCGCAAGCCTCCTCGATCATCCAGAGCTGGCAGCCGCGGCCGTGGTCGGTATCTCGATGGCGACCACGATCGACGCCGACGGTCGCCTCCGTGACCCCCACAACTGGTTCGGCTGGCGCGGTCTCGACCTGGAACGCAGTCTCTCGACCGCCTCGCGAACCGCCATCGTCATCGCCGACGCGGAGGCGGGGGCGGTGGGCGAACACCGCTTCGGTGCCGCCCGCGGGCTCACCCGCCCGCTCTACGTCACTGCGGGCACTGGCCTCGCCCATGCGTACATCGAGCAGGGAACACCGCTCGAAGGCGCACACCGCTCCGCCTACTTCAGCGGCTACACCATCCCGGCCCGGTGTCCGTGGAAGGACTGCGACGCGGCGAACGTCGAGCGCATCTCCTCGGGAACCGCGATCGCCGAGGCCTACTTCGGCGATGCACGATCCGACGCTCGGGACGTGTTCTCCGCGGCCGCCGCAGGCAACGACCGCGCTGCCGCAGTGATCGAGCACGCAGCGTGGCATCTCGGTGTGCTGATCGCAGACCTGATGCTCATCTACGACCCCGAGGCGGTCGTCGTCGGCGGCGGCCTCGGCAGTGGTGGCAGGGGATACCTGGAGCGAGCCAGCGAGATCGCCCGAGAACACATCTCGGTCGAGCACACTCGCGCCATACCGATCCTCCGCGCGCAGCTCGGCCCGGCATCCTGCTGGGCGGGCGCAGCGTCGGTCGCCGGATCGCGCGAGTTCGTCACCGACAACAGCGAAGGAGTGATCCTGACATGACCGTGAACCGTACCGGCTCCGTGGCTGTCCGCAGAGGGACGACCATGGAGGTCGTCCCTCTCAAGCACTACGGACGCCTAGCGGGAGCCATCGTCGCGATCGCGGCGGTGCTGGCGATGCTGTGGGTGTTCGCCAGCAGTCGGAACGTCGACTGGGGTGCTGTGATCGCCTACCTCCCGAACGCCGACATCCTCTCCGGGCTTCTCATCACTCTGGAGCTCACCGTTCTCGCGATGGCGCTCGGAGCCGTACTCGGAACGGTGCTCGCCGTCATGCGACTCTCCACCAACCCCGTACTGCAGACCGTCTCGACCACGTATGTGTGGTTCGTGCGGAGCATCCCGCAGCTAGTGCAGATCCTGTTCTGGTTCAACATCGCGCTCTTCATCCCCATGTTGTCGATCGGGGGCTGGTCCGTGTCCACCAACGTGCTGGTCACCCCGATCGTCGCCGCAACGCTGGGGCTCGGCCTCAACGAAGCTGCGTACATGTCGGAGATCGTGCGGGCAGGCATCCTCGCGATCGATCCCGGTCAGCGGGAGGCGGCGTCCGCGCTCGGGTATCGACCCGGTCAGATCATGGGCCGAATCGTGTTGCCCCAGGCGATGCGGGTGATCATTCCTCCATCGAGCAATGAGGTCATCGGGATGTTGAAGGCGACGTCCCTGGTATCTGTCATCGGTGCCGCCGACCTCCTCACGCGAGCTCAGTCGATCTCGTCCTCGAACTTCAAGGTCATCGAGCTGCTGTTCGTCGCGAGCTTCTGGTACATCGTCGCGACCACCCTGGCCAGCATCGGACAGTACTACCTCGAGAAGCGGTTCTCCGCGGGATCCCGTGACCTGCGGCGGCCCGCGAAGCTGAGGACGGAGACGGAACAATGAGCGGTGCACGAGGCGACATCGTCGTCGAGGCCATCGGTGTCGAGAAGCGCTTCGGCGACAACCATGTGCTCAAGGGCATCGACTTCATTGCCCGTCGGGGTGAGGTCACGTGCATCCTCGGCGCCTCCGGCGGTGGCAAATCCACCTTCCTCCGCTGTATCAACCATCTGGAGAGCATCGACGGAGGGGAACTGCTCGTCGACGGTCAGCTGGTCGGATACCGGGAGGCGAACGGCAAGCTGTACGAGATGCGGGAACGCGAGACCGCAGAGCGGCGGGCACGCATCGGGATGGTGTTCCAGCAGTTCAATCTGTTCGCCCATCTGACGATCCTCGAGAACGTCATGCAGCCGCAGATCGTCGTGAAGAAGCGTTCCCGGGCCGAGGCCCGCGACACCGCCATCGAACTTCTCGAACGCGTCGGACTCGGCGACAAGCTGACCGCCTATCCGCGAGAGCTCTCCGGAGGCCAACAGCAGCGAACCGCAATCGCGCGGACGTTGGCGATGAAGCCGCGGCTGATCCTGTTCGACGAGCCCACCTCCGCTCTGGATCCAGAGCTCGTCGGCGAGGTTCTCGACGTGATGAGAGACCTCGCCGCATCCGGCATGACGATGATCGTCGTCACCCACGAGATCGGCTTCGCCCGTGAGGTCGCCGATCAGATCGCATTCTTCGACGATGGACGGCTCGTCGAGACAGCACCACCACAAGAGTTCCTCACATCGCCGTCGACCGAGAGAGCCCGCAATTTCCTGAGAAAGGTCCTATCGTGACGTCACAACATTTCCGGCCGCTCGCCCTCGCGGCAAGCGCCACCATCGCACTCCTGGCATTGGCCGGCTGCAGCGCGCCGAACCCGGGAGGGTCGTCCAGAACTCCCGCAGCGGCATCCTCGGCGTGCACCATCGAGGGAAAGAAGGTTGAACAGGTGGCATCGCTGCGATCGCAGGTTCCCGATTCCATTCTGTCGACCGGTCATCTGACCATCGCGACGGCCGGCGACGGTCCGCCGTACACCTACAAGGACGGCGGCAAGCTGACCGGGCTCGAGATCGATCTCGGACGTGCCATCGGGTGCACCCTCGGCCTTCCGGCCGACTTCAAGACCGTCGCATTCGCCGGAATCCTCACCGGCATCCAGGGAGGCCGGTACGACCTCGGCATGTCGACGATCAGCGACACCTCCGAACGCGAAAAGGTGATGAACTTCGTCAGCTACCAGACCGAGGGAACGGCCCTCGTGGTCGCCAAGGGCAACCCGCACAAGGTCGCGTCGATCGCGGACACCTGCGGACTCCGGGTCGCCGTCACCCAGGGCGGGATCACGCAGCAGCTCGTCGAGAAGCAGAATGCCCTCTGCTCGGACAAGATGACGGTCGCGCCCCTTCCCGCTGCGGCTGACGGCTACCTCGCCATCCGGAGCGGCCGGGCCGACGTGTTCCTCGACACCTTCGGCACAGCCCTCTACACCAGCAAAAACGGCAACGGTACGGGCGAGCAGCTCGAAGTCGTCACCGGCAAGCGCTACGGCGTGGGGTATCAGGCGATCGCCCTGCCGAAGAGTGCCGATGGAACAAAGCTGACCAAGGCCATCGCTGCGACCGTCGATCACCTCATCGAGTCTGGTGTGTACGGATCGCTCTACACCGCGCGGGGTCTCGAGCAGAACGAGATGAAGAAGGTCAAGATCAACGACGCTGCGAAGTACGAGAACAGCTTCCTCGACCTCGACTGAATAGGGGTCAGGGAGGGGCCGGCGCGACCGGCCCCTCCCTGACTGCGGCGTCGCGTCGGCGGGTGCCGCGCTCTTTGCAGTAATCGATGTTGACCTGCCCTACTAACGCGTGTTAGTGTCCACAGGACCCGCTTCTAACGCGAGTTAGTTACGACGGAAGGAACCCCGAGATGGCGCGACCCGTGACAATGAGCGACCTCGCTCGCTCGCTGGGGGTTTCGCGATCCGCGGTCTCGTTCGCATTGAACAACGAGAACCAGGTCTCCGCCGAGACGCGTCGCCGCGTACTCGAGAAGGCCGCCGAGCTCGGCTACCGGCCGAATGCGGGGGCGCGGGCGCTCGCATCGCAGACGACCGGACTGTACGGGCTGGTCACGGACATCGTCACGACCCCCTTCGCCGGCGACTTGATCGCCGGCGCCCAGGAAGCGTTCTGGCGCCAGGGCAAGTCTCTGATCATCGCGGGAACCAAGACCCCCGATCGACCGGACCGTCGCTCACTCGAGATGATGCTCGAACATCGCGTCGGGGGAGTCCTGGTCGCGACCACGTGGAATCGCACGATCAAGGTTCCCGACGTGCTGGACGGCATCCCGATGGCGCTGGTGCACTGCACTGATGTGGATGGCCGCTATCCGTCGGTCCTGCCGGACGAGGTCGCCGGCGGGTACGAGGCCGGCTCGCTCCTCGCATCCAGCGGCCGCAAGCGGATCGCCATGATCAACCTTCCGGCCGACCTCACCGCCGCCGAAGGCCGACGGGCAGGATTCGAGTCGGCTCTGAAGGACGCGGGTGTGCCGTACGACCCCTCGTTGGTCGTCACCGGTGGTGCGGATGCGACCGACGGCTACCTTGCAGCCAAGCGCCTACTGGCGCAGTCTCCCGCCCCCGACGGCATCTTCTGCGCCAACGACCGACTCGCGATGGGCGCGTATGACGCCATCCGAGATGCCGGTCTCAGCATTCCCGGTGATATCGCTGTTGTCGGATTCGACAACCAGGAGATCATCTCGAACTTCCTTCGCCCAGCACTGACGACGATTTCCCTCCCCTTCCGGGAGATGGGTCGGATCGGCGCTGAACTCCTGATGAAGATGGAGGCGGGCGAGGAAGGCCCTCGTGAAACGGTAGTGGTCAGCTGCCCGACCGTGATCCGAGAGTCCGCACGATAAAGCAACACATTCCCGTTCAATGACGAAAGGCAAGCAATGAAACCGACTCGCACGCGCCGTTTCTGGCGCGCGTTAGTACTGTCTGTGGCGCTGGCTGTGGGGGCCACCGGCGCTCTTGCGGCGTGCTCGACGACGCCGAACAAGGGTTCATCCGAGACCCTCCGGATCGCGGCGATCGGCAACGCGTCGTTCGTGCGCAACTTCAACCCGTTCTCTCCGACGGCGCTGGGGATGACCACTCACTCCGTGTACGAGTCGATGATCGTCACCAACCTCGCCAAGGGCAATGTGGTCCCCTGGCTCGCCAAGTCGTATGACTGGAGTGCCGACGGACTGACCCTCACCTTCCACCTGCAGCCCGGTGCCACCTGGTCGGATGGGAAGAAGCTCACATCCGACGACGTCGTGTACACGTTCGGTCTGGCCCGAAAGGTCCTCGGTCCGACCACGTTCGACTACGTATCCGACGTGAAGGCAGCCGACCCCACCACGGTCGAGTTCACCCTGAACCGCAAGTACACCCCGGGGCTGTACGAGCTGGGACAGCAGGTCATCGTTCCCAAGCACATCTGGGAGTCGCAGAAGAACCCGTCGACCTGGCAGAACCCGAGTCCAGTCGGTTCCGGGCCGTTCACCCAGGTGTCCAACTTCTCCGCTCAGTCGTTCGACCTGTTGCGCAACCCGCACTACTGGCAGAAGGACAAGGCGAAGTACACGGGCATCCGGCTCATCGCCTACTCCGGCAATGACGCCGCCAATATCGCCGGTATCAACGGCCAGCTCGACTGGGGTCTCGGATACATCCAGGATGTTCAGAAGACCTATGTGGACAAGGACCCCAAGTACCGTGGCTACTGGTTCCCGCCGGTCGGTTCCACCATCTCTCTCACGCTGAACACGACCGTGGCGCCTTTCGACGACGCGAACGTGCGCAAGGCCATCAGCATGGCGATCGATCGCAACGAGGTCGTCAAGACCGGGATGAGCGGATACGCCCACCCGGCCAACTGCACCGGACTCAGCGACGCGTACAAGTCGTGGCTGGACCCGCAGGTCGCCGACAAGTGCACCTGGACGAAGGAAGACGTCGCAGCGGCCAACAAGCTGCTGGACGCTTCCGGATATCCGAAGGGTTCGGACGGCATCCGTGTCGACAAGAGCGGCAAGCCCATCAGCTTCACGATCGGCGTCGGCTCGGCTTCGACCGACTGGATCTCGGTCGCACAGGTCATCTCCCGCAACCTGAAGCAGATCGGCGTCGACGCGAAGCTCAACGTGAAGGACTGGTCGCAGATCAACACGGCCCTGTTCGGTGGAACCTTCACCGGGAACATCGCCTGGAGCCAGGCGGGTGTGACCCCGTTCGAGTACTACCGCAGTGCGATGTCCTGCCAGACCGTGAAGCCGGTCGGCGAGCAGACGACGCAGAACTTCCAGCGCTATTGCAGCAAGGAGGCCGACGAGCTGCTGAACCAGTTCGCGGCAGCGACCTCGGAGAGCGACCAGCACGCGATCATGAACAAGCTGCAGGCTCTGTACAACGAGCTCGCGCCGACCGTTCCGCTGTTCCCCGGCCCTGACTGGGGTATCTACAACAGCAAGAACTTCACCGGATGGCCCAGCGAGAAGAACCCGTACGCGACTCTCTCCCCGGGTGAGTCCAGCACCGTGCTGGTGCTGACGAACCTCAAGCCGCGCGGCTGAGTCGCAGGTGCCGCGGTCTGCATCCGGCCGCGGCACCTGGCCTCTCGCACCCTTCACCCATGCTCGATCAGAAAGCCAACGATGACTCGTTTCTTCAAGCCCGCCGGTGCCCGGTTGGGAGACACCATCCCGTTCTACTGGGACGGCAGATTCCACGTCTTCTTTCTGAAGCGCTTCGCCGACGACACCCATGACCGGGTGGAGACGGACTGGAGCCACATCTCCACCACGAACTTCGTCG
>Ga0256798_1000277_pt1 | contig 15250 bp, 13 predicted proteins | sample MC6MC0949MT_FD_190193 | JGI IMG/M metagenome (GOLD analysis project Ga0256798, IMG submission 190193) | Metatranscriptome of enriched soil aggregate microbial communities from Iowa State University, Ames, United States - MC6-MC0949-MT... | ecosystem: Environmental > Terrestrial > Soil >... | reverse complement strand
GCCGGTTTGTTCTCGTCGGCGGCTCCGAGCGGAACCCAGTCGGGCTGCTGCTCGAACCAGGCGGCGAGATCGTCGATCGCGCGAGCCAGATAGGTCAGGCGGGTGGAGCCCACCTGGCAGACCAGAATCGGCGGATCGCTCTCCGTATCGACCCACATGGAGTATTCGGATGTTCCTGGCGCGGTCGTGAGCACCCAGGGTTCGTCCGCGGTTCCTGCAGCCATGGAAAGGCCTCGCATCCTGTCGCGTACTTTTGCACAGCGTAGCGCTCGCTCGAGGCGGGGGCGTAGCCCGCACGGGTTGACGGTGGGCTTCGGCAGCGGGATGCTCGCACCATGACGACCAGAGGCGAACAGACCGACGTCGCGGCGCGGTCGGTGGTCACGGTCGACACCGGAGGAACGGGAACGACCTATCTGCTCGTCCACGGCATCGGTGTGAGTTCCCGCTACTTCGAGCGCCTGATTCCCGTCCTCGCCGAGACGGGACGCGTCGTCGCGATCGACCTGCCCGGTTTCGGCGGTCGGCCCAAGCCCGACATGCCGATGGGCGTGGAAGACTTCGCCGCCTCCGTGGCCGAGGTGATGGACACACTGGCCCTTCCTCCTTGCGTGATCGTGGGCCACTCGATGGGCACCCAGGTCGCCGTCGCGCTGGCGACGATGCGACCGGAGTCGGTGGGAGCCCTCGTGCTCATTGGTCCGGTCATGGATCCGCGTGCACGAGGCGCCGTGCACGCGGCACTGCGCCTGGGCTGGGACACGCTCGGTGAACGTCCCCGTGCGAACCGTCTCGTGCTCGGCGACTATCTGCGGTGCGGTCTCCGCTGGTATCTCGCGGTGCTTCCGTCGATGCTCGCGTATCGCATCGAGGACGACCTGAGCACGATCGAGGTTCCGACGCTGATCGTGCGCGGGGAGAGCGATCCGATCGCTCCCGATCCGTGGATGCGGCAGCTCGGGGCGGCTGCGCTGCGATCGACCGTCGCGACGGTCTCCGGCGCACGGCACCTCGTCATGCACGCGAAGCCGCGAGAGACGGCCGCAGCCATCGCTGCGCTCATCCGGTCTGCCAGATGAGCGCAGCTCTCCGCAAAGCGAGTGTCTGGGCTCTCGACTACCTGTACGCGGCGCGGCATCAGGTGCGTGCCGTGCTCAGCCGGGACGATCCGGCGGTGTTGATCGCGCCGGGAGATCAGGGGGAGAGGTCGCCGGTTGTGCTACTGCCGGGCATCTACGAGACGTGGCGATTCCTGCTACCGCTCGCCCGGCACATCCACGATGGCGGTTATCCCGTGCACGTCGTCGCCGCGCTCGGGCGCAATCGGCTCACGATCGAGGAGGGCGCGAAGCTGGTCGCCGACCATCTCGAGAGGCACGACCTGAACGACGTCACGATCATCGCCCACAGCAAAGGCGGTCTGCTCGCCAAACACCTCATGGGGCTCCCGCTCGTCGGAGCGCGTATCCGTTCGACGATCGCCGTGAGCACGCCGTTCGCCGGTTCCGTCTACGCCCGGTTCTTCCCGCTCAGCAGCGTTCGGGCGCTCGCACCGTCGAATGCCGTGATGCGAAGGCTTGCGCGTGAGCGGGCGACCAACGAGCGGATCGTCTCGGTCTTCGGCTGGTTCGATCCCCACATCCCCGGCGGAAGCGAGCTGCCGGGCGCGCGGAACGTCGAGCTTCCCGTCGGCGGCCACTTCCGGATCCTCGCCTCACCTGCCCTGCTCGAGGTCGTCGACTCGTGCCTCGCCGACGGATCCGCCCGTGACAGTGTCGGACGCATCCCGTAACCTCGACTCATGACGGAGCCGTCGACTGCCGCCTCAGAGTCATCGACCGTACCCACGGGTGGCATCCGCACGTTCGTACAGGTGCTCATCAACACGATGATCGCCAATGTCACCACGAGCTATCTCTGGTTCGCCCTCACGTTCTGGGTCTATCTCGAAACCCGATCGGTGCTCGCCACCGGCATCGTCGGCGGGGCGTACATGCTGCTGGTCGCCCTCTTCTCGATCCTCTTCGGATCGGTCGTCGACCGATATCGCAAACACGCGGTGATGCTCTTCGCGAGCGTGATCACCCTCGTGTCGTTCTCCATCGCCGGCGTCTTCTACCTGCTGTTCCCCGAATCCACGCTGCTGAATCTCGGCGGGCCGATGTTCTGGGTCTTCGCCGGAATCATCCTGTTCGGCTCCGTGATCGAGAACATGCGCAACATCGCCCTCTCGACGACCGTGACGCTCCTCGTGCCGGTTGAGCGACATGCGAACGCCAACGGGACGGTGGGAACCGTGCAAGGGCTCGCGTTCATCGTCACGAGTGTCTTCAGCGGGCTCTCGATCGGCCTGCTCGGCATGGGATGGACGCTCGTGATCGCGATCGCGTTCACCGGAGTGGCGCTTCTGCACCTGATGTTCCTGCGCATCCCGGAGGAGGCACCGCATCACGAGGGAGGCAAGCCTCCGGGCATCGACCTTCGCGGAAGCATCAGGGCCATCCGCAGTTCGCCCGGCCTCTTCGCGCTCATCATCTTCTCGACGTTCAACAACCTCATCGGCGGCGTGTACATGGCGCTGATGGACCCGTACGGTCTCGAACTGTTCCCGGTGGAGATCTGGGGAGTGGTGCTCGGCGTCGTATCGACCGGGTTCATCGTCGGCGGTCTGATCGTCGCGAAGTTCGGACTGGGCAAGAACCCGATACGCACGCTGCTGCTCCTCGTCATCGTGATGGGACTCCTCGGCTCGCTCTTCACGATCAGGGAATGGTGGTGGCTCTACGCGGCCGGCATCTGGCTCTACATGACGCTCATCCCCGCGGTCGAGGCGGCCGAACAGACGGTGATCCAGAAGGTCGTGACGTTCCGCAGACAGGGACGAGTGTTCGGTTTCGCCCAGGCGTTCGAATCGGCGGCAGCACCCATAACGGCGTTCCTCATCGCGCCTCTCGCCGAGTTCGTGATCATCCCCTACTTCCGAACGGATGAGGGGCAGAACACCTGGGCGTGGCTGCTCGGCGAAGGGGATGCCCGAGGCATAGCCGTCGTCTTCCTCATCGCCGGACTCGTCATGGTGCTACTCGGAATCGGCGCCTTCTTCACCCGGTCGTATCGCATGCTGTCGGCCGAGTACCGCGACGCGCCACCGCAGACGATCGAGGGCGCGGTCGCTTGATGAACGCATGCGTCGAAGTGTTTCCCCCGAGGAAGCGACGGGTGCGCCTCGCGCCCTAAAGTCTCCTCATGCCTGAACGTGACGGGACCCTGGATTTCGAGACGCGCCAGATTCACGCCGGCGCCGTGATCGACGCACAGACAAACGCGCGCGTGACACCGATCTACCAGACGGCCGGCTACGTCTTCTCCGATTTCGACGACGGTGAGGAGCGGTTCGCCGGCAAGAGCGGCTTCCGCGCCTACTCGCGCAACGAGAACCCGACCAACGCCGTCGCCGGCAAACGGCTCGCCGATCTCGAGGGCGGCGTGGACGGGATCGTGGTCAGCAGTGGTCAGGCGGCCATCGCGGCAACCCTGTTCGCACTCGCGCAGGCAGGGGACCACATCCTCGCCACGCGGTCCCTCTACGAGGGAACCCGGGAGATGTTCCGGGGAGCTCTGCGACGGCAGGGACTCGAGGTCGAGTACGTACCGGACGATGCGGACGAGACCGAATGGGCCGCACGCGTCACGCCGCGCACGAAGGCTGTCTACACGGAGACCATCCCGAATCCCCTCAACCAGGTTGTGGACCTGGAACGGTTGGCCGGCATCGCCCACAGAGCGGGAATTCCACTCGTCGTCGACAGCACGGTCGCGACCCCGTACCTCTGTCGCCCGATCGAGTGGGGTGCCGACATCGTCATCCACTCAACCTCCAAGTGGCTGGCAGGGCACGGCTCGGTCATCGGCGGGGCCGTCGTCGACGGCGGACGTTTCGACTGGGCGGCGAACGCCGAACGCTTTCCCCAGCTCACCGAGTCGCCGCGTCCGGGCGTGGCCTCGTTCGTTGAGCGTTTCGGAGCGGGCGCCCTGCTCGCCTACCTGCGAACCGTCACCGTGCTCGAATACGGTCCGACGGTTCCACCGACGAGCACGTTTCTTCTCCTCCACGGCATCGAGACCCTCTCCGTGCGGATGGACAGGCATATCGCCAACTCTCAACGGGTGGCCGAGTGGCTCGCGGATCGTCCCGAGGTGTCGGAGGTCCACTACCCGGGATTGGTCACCAGCCCCTTCCACGAGCGAGCCGGGAAATACCTCCCGATCGGCGCCGGTGCGGTGGTCACCATCGATCTCGCGGGCGGCCGGGATGCTGCGCGTCGATTCATCGACGCCCTCCGGCTGGTGACTCCGATGACCCACATCGGGGATGTGCGCACACTCGCGATCCACCTGGGGAGCACGATCCACGCCAAACTGACCGAGTCGGAACGTCTCGAGGCGGGGATCACGCCGGGGCTCATCCGGCTGTCCATCGGCCTCGAGAGCGAGCGGGACATCATCGCCGACCTCGAGCGCGGACTACACGCGGCTCGCGGCTGAGCCGACCGAGCGTCGCTGCGCCGTCAGGCTGCGCCCTCAGGCGACGCCGGCGACGTCCAGCCGCGCTTTCCGGTCACCAGCGTCGGACGCGGGGACGACGGAAGCGATACGGCGTACGGCCTCGACGATGGTCGCAGGATCGCAGGCGATGTTCATCCGGGCGAACCCGTTTCCGCCCGGTCCGAAGGTCGGGCCGGAGTTCAGGGCGATCCGGCCCCGCGCGAGCAATGCTGCGGCGGGGTCGTCTCCGAGTCCGAGCGCCCGCAGGTCGAGCCACACGAGGTAGCCGGCGTCGGGCTCGATCGCGCGTGCGTCCGGCACGTGCGCGGCGAGCTCGCTCTGAAGCAGCCGCAGGTTGGCGGTGATTCGATCGACGGTCTGCTCGAGCCAGGGCTGCGCGGCATATGCGGCGACGTTCGCGTGCAGTCCGATGATGCTGGTGCGTGCGGCGAGCTCCTCCGGGAAGCGGGTGAGCATGGCCGCGGCGTCCGCATCGTTGGCGACGGCGACAGCGCACTTGAGGGCGGCGAGATTCCAGCCCTTGCTCGCCGATGTGACCGTGACCGAGCGCACGCCAGCGCCGGCGGACGCGACGCCGAACGGAGTGAAGGGCGAACCGGGATGCGCCAGAGGCGCGTGCACTTCGTCGCTCACGACGAGCACGTCGTACAGGGCGGCCAGCCGTGCCAGCTCGGCGAGGCTCGCGCGGCTGTGCGAGCGTCCCGTCGGGTTGTGCGGGTTGCAGAGAAGGATCGCGTCGACACCGGAGGCGAACGCCTTCTCGATGCCGGGAAGGTCGAGCGTCCAATCCGCATCGGCGAGCAGCGGAACATCCACCGCCTCTGCGTGCGCCTCACCGACCATCTCGTAGAACGGCGCGTAGACGGGAGGCGTGAGCACCACGCGTCCGCCGAGCGCGGGCAGAGCCAGACGCAGAGTCTCGAGCACGCCGACGGTCACATCGGTGGCGAGATGCACGCGGGACCCGTCGACCTGCCACCCCCACGCGTCGTCGGCGAAGCGTGCGAACGCGTCGGCCAGAGGACCGGGCGCATCCAGATACCCGGTGTCGGATCTCAGTAGGTGATCGATCGCGGTCTGAGCGATGGCAGGCGCGATCTCGAAGTCCATCTCGGCGACCGACATCGGCAGCACGTCGGCCGGGAACCGGTGCCACTTGATGCTCGTTCTGCGTGCACGCAGATCGGCGAGAGGTCGCGCGTTGATGCCACTCATTTCACAAGTGTCCGGCTGGGTCGCGTTCCCCGCCACCCGCGCTGTATAAAACTGAAACATTGACGCGCCGACCTCTCGGGCGGGGTTGGAGGTAGCTCCACCCGAACCGGGGGGACCTGGATGCTAACCGGAGTCGATAAATACTATTTTTATTGCTGGCCGCAAGCGAGCGGGGCATCGGGCATCTTGAATACGTGCTAAAAATATGATCTAATCCCATTGATTGCAGGTTGCCTGCATCGCCGAAGAGACCGATGACGTTCGATACGGGGTGTGAGATGTTCGGAAGACCGTCCGTGAGCGGGGCAGTGCAGCCCGGGCCCGGCGCGGTGTCTCCGTCCATGCGGCGCACTCGCGGTACGCGAGGGTCAGCCGGCGGCGACACCAGCCGACGGGACATCGCCACCCGACGATCCGCCCGCGGCGAGCGAGAGGACACAGCATGCGAAAACTGAGGACGGTCGTCACCATCGCGGCCGCCGCCGGGCTTCTGATCGGAGCGAGCGCATGCTCGTCCAGCGGAAGCGACCCGAACGCGAAGCAACAGCTCCTGATCTGGGACACCGGTCTTCTCGGAGCTGTCAACAAAGACGGCAGCGCGACCTCCACATCCTTCCTCCACCAGGCTGCCAAGGACTTCCAGGCCGATCACAAGAACGTGACGGTCAAGATCGTGGAGCAGGGCGGTGACATCAGTGCCAACGCCGCGCAGTTCAAGGCGGCCTCCATCGCGGGGAACGGTCCGGACATCCACATCCAATACACCGGCGGTCCCACGCTCGCGTTCTCCAAGTACTTCGAGAACCTCGACGACGTGATCGACAAATCCCAGCTGAGCAACTTCGCCGGCCTCAACACCGTCCGCAAGGGATTCAGCAACGACGGCAGCCTTCTGGCGCTGCCGTACGGCGCGGGCACCTACTTCACGGTCTGGTACAACAAGAAGCTCCTCTCCGGCGCCGGCGTCTCCGACCCGGTTCCGAGCACGTGGGAGGACATGATCGCCAAGGGCGAGGAGTACCAGCAGAAGACCGGAAAGCCGGCGTTCCACGTCGCGAACCTCGAGGGCTACGTCGGCGCTTGGGTCGTTGCCGCGCTCGCCGCGGGACAGCTCGGATCCGACGCCTTCACCGACATGTACACCGGCAAGACGAAGATCGACAGCAGCGCGATGACGAAGGCTTACCAAGCGTGGCAGGACTTCAACAAGCCCACCCTCGTCAACGGCGACGCCGGCGAGCTCTCCAACGGAGACGCCGACACCGGCTTCCTGAAGGGGGACGCTCCCTACTACTTCTCCGGAACGTGGGGTGACAGCACCATGAAGGAGGCGCTCGGCGACGATGTCGGCTGGTTCTTCATCCCGATGCTCAAGGGAGCGAAGCACCCGGACGTCGCTGCAGGCGGCCCGCAGGTCGCCGTCTCGATCACGAAGTACGCCAAGCACAAGGATGCCGCCAAGGAGTTCCTGCAGTACCTCGCGGAGCCCAAGGTGCAGGATCTCTACGTCAAGCTCAACCAGAAAGAGGGTTCGAGCAACAAGAAGGGTGACACGAGCGTCATCGACAACCCGCTGCTCGAAGCGCAGACGACCGCGCTGAAGAAGGCCACCATCGTCTTCCCGTTCGACAACGTGATGCCGCAGTCGGTCATCGACCTCTATTACCGCCTCGACGCCTCGACGTTCCTCGGAACGACCACTCCGAAGGACGCGGTGAAGCAGTTGCAAGCGGCCCTGACCGCGGAGCAGGGATGACCACGACCGAGATCGCACGCGCGACTGTGGGGGCGCCGGAGCCCGGCGTCCCCACGCTCGCCCCTCGCAGGGCCGCCGCCTGGCGTCGACGGGAACGGCGGATCGGCTTGGCCGCCGCCGCTCCCGCCTTCCTCATCGTCGTCGGGTTCATGATCTATCCGGTGCTGTTCGCGTTATACATCTCGTTCAACAGAACCGACGGCGAGGACTTCAGCTGGGTCTGGCTGAGCAACTACGTGAACATCCTCGCCGACCCGTTGGTGCACCAGGTGTTCGTGAACAACCTCAAGTTCTTGATCTCGGTGCCGCTCGTCGTGTTCTTCTCGGTCATCGTCTCGGTGCTGCTGTTCGAGAAGATCCGGGGCTGGCGCTTCTTCCGGTTCGTGTACTTCCTGCCGAACGTGCTGTCGATCGTCGTCGTCGGAGTGATGTTCAAAGGCATCTTCGGATACAACGGAGCCGTCAACAGTGCGATCGTCGCGCTGGGCGGCCAGCCGATCACCTTCTTCACCGACGGAAACCTGGCGATCTGGGTCATCATCACCGCGCTCGTATGGTCGGGGTTCGGCTATCAGTCGCTGCTGATCCTGAGTGGCCTGTCGTCGATCGACTCGAGCGTCTTCGAGGCTGCTGCCCTGGACGGTGCGGGGTGGTGGCGACGGCTGTTCTCGATCACGCTCCCGAACATCCGGCGGGAGCTGGGATTCGTGTTCATCATCAACGTGCTGTACACGTTCACGTCTCTGTTCGGGTTCATCTTCGTCATGACGGCCGGAGGACCCGGCTACGACACGACCACCATCGACTACCTCGTCTATCTGAAGGCGTTCGGCAGTGAGAACCTCGGCCCGGGAGCCGCGCTCGCGGTGCTGCTCTTCCTGTTCATCGGCGTGCTGACCCTCGTGCAGAACCGGGTCTTCCGCATCCAGGACGAGGACTGACGGGATCACCATGACCAGCGCAACGCTCAGCAAACCCGCCCGCATCCCGGTCTTCATCGGCCTGGCGATCCTCGCGGCCTCCATCCTGTTCCCCGTGTTCTTCCTCGTGATCGCCGCCTTCCGCACGCGAATCGACTACTTGCGCAATCCACTCGGCTGGCCGAGCACGTGGACTTTCGAGAATCTCGTGTCGGTCTGGAACGCGTACGGCGCCGGTTCGGCGTTCCTGCACAGCCTCTTCGTCGTCTCGATCGCACTCGTGCTCGTGCTCGTCTTCGCTACGCTCGCGGGATACTCGCTGGCGAAACTGAACCCCTACGGCGCGAAGATCATCACCGGCTCCTTCGTGTCGGTGATGCTGGTTCCGAGCCAGGTGCTGATCCTGCCGATCTACCTGATGCTTTCGGCGCTCGGGCTGATCGGCAACTATGCGAGCATCATCCTGCTCTACGTGGCGACGAGCCTGCCCTTCGCCGTGTTCTTCCTCACCCTGTCGTTCCGGGCTATCGGGGATGAGGTCCTGGATGCGGCCAAGGTCGACGGTGCCGGGTTCTTCCGCACGCTCTTCCGGGTCGCAGTTCCCATGGCGATGCCGAGCCTCGCGACCCTGGCTGTGCTGCAGTTCCTCGGGATGTGGAACGAGCTGCTCTACGCGCTCATCCTGCTTCCGGACGACACGAAGCGCCTGCTCACGCCTGCTCTGTCGATGATCGGCACGAAGCTCCAGAACGATCAGCCGCTCGTGTCGGCCGGTCTCCTCATCGCGGCGTCGGTTCCGCTCCTGCTGCTCGCCTTCACCTCGCGGTATGTGGTCGAGGGAATCTCGATCGGATCCAGCAAATGACGGGCGCACGGCTGGCGGTCACTGAGGGGGCTGAGGATGCGCTCCTGAGCCTGGAAGTGAACGGTGCGGAGGTGCTTCGTCCCTCGCCGCTCGTGCGGTTGGAGGTCGACCGCCGCCGTCGCGATCGACTCGTGGACCCCGTCATCGGTGCGTCGGATGACGGCTCTTTCACGGTGCGTGCACGGGTCGAGGGAACCGATCTCGATCTCCTGTGGCGTGCGTCGCGACTGGCGGGACTCGACGTCTGGGAGCTCGCGTTCGAACTCACGAACGAGGGCGAACAGGATGCGAATCTCACGCGGCTCGACCCGATCGCCGCGGGCCTGGGCGGCGCGGGCTGGGACGCACTGGCCTTCCGATCGGCCTGGGGAGACGAGTTCCGGCCGGAGACGCATCGCGCCGACGTGGACCTCTTCTTCGAGTCCCGCGCCGGGCGTTCGTCGCACGGCTACATTCCGTGGGTGGGTTTCGAGCGCGAAGGAGCCGGCTTGATCGTGAGCCCGGCCTGGAGCGGGAACTGGCACGTCGATGTGGCCGAGGACGGCATCGTGACGGCCGGCATCTCCGACTGGCAGTTCGAGACCGTTCTGCGGCCGGGGGAGAAGATCGTCGCTCCGTCCGTCGTCGTCGCTGCCGGCAGCGATCGCGACGATGCGGCGGTCGCGCTGACGACCGCCGTCGGAGCGGTCTGGACTCCCCGGTCGAGCGCGTCCGACCGGCTGGATGTCGAATGGAACCACTGGTGGCCGTACGAGGACGCCGAGGTCGACGAGCAGGTGATCGCGGCGAACGCGGACCTCGCGGTGCAAGCCGGAATCCGGCAGGTGACCGTGGATGCGGGCTGGTTCGGTCCGTCGGAAGCCGACTCGTTCTGGTCTCGGGTCCGCGGCGACTGGAGCCGTGTGAACGCGGTGAGGTTCCCATCCGGGATGGCCGCACTCGGCGATCGGATCCGTTCGGCGGGTGCGCGTCCCGGAATCTGGATGGAGGCGGAGGCCGTCGGAAGTGACGCACGCCTGCGCATCGAACGTCCCGGAGTTCTCGCGCTCGCGGTCGATGGCCGCCGACCCGATCGCTCGTACCGGGTCGGCTCCGAGTCGCTGGACCCGGAGGATCCCACCTTCCTCGGCTATGTCTGCTGCGGCTCCGAGGAGGGGAGGCGGTTCGTCGCCGAGAGCCTCGACGCGATCGTCGACGAGATGGGCGCCGAATGGCTGAAGCTCGACTTCAACGTCGATCCGGATGCGGGATGCACACGCACCGATCACGGCCACGGTGCCGGCGATGGCCTCTTCCGACACTACGAGGGCCTCTACGCGGTGCTCGACGCATTCCGCGCGAAGCACCCCGAGCTCGTGCTCGAAGCGTGCGCATCGGGTGGGCTCCGGCTGGACCTGGGCCTGGCGAAGCACGTGCACTGCATGTTCCTCTCCGATCCCGACTACACCGAGCACGCCTTGCAGGTCTTCTGGGGTGCGAGCATGATGCTGCCGCCGGCCTCGATCCTTCACTGGTCCTGGTCGCAATGGCGCGGAGACTATCCGCCGGCACAGCTCGACTTCGACGGTCTGAGTGGCGACGAGTTCGCCACCACCCTGCGGGCGGCCCTCCTGCACCGCTTCGGGGTCTCTCTGCGTCTTCCCGAGCTCCGCGACGACCTGATGGAGGCGCTCGCCGAGCACGTCGGGTTCTACACGAGCACGGTGGCCGCGCTGGTGCGCGACGGGATCGTTCGGCGGCTAACGGGTCAGCCGGAACGCGGCGGTCGTGGTGAGCGGCTGCCCGCGTTCCAGCTGAGCTCGTCGGATGGGCGAACCCACGTGGTCACCGCCTTCCGCCTCGCGGAGCGGGATCACGACGCGATTCCGGGCGGCAGAGTTCTGCCGGTGGCCCTGGATGCGGACGCCGAGTACCGGGTCACGGACCCGTTCGACGGCGCCGACCCTGAGGTCATCGCCGGTTCGGAGCTCCTGAGCCGTGGTTTCGCCGCACCTGTGTCCGACGGGCGGATGGCTTCGTCGGTACGCGTCATCGAACGGGTGTGAGCGAGCGGTCGACGACGTTCGCATCCCGCCGAGCCGACGGCGTCAGTGCTCGGGTGCCGCGTCGAGCGATCCGAGGGCGTCGATCAGTGCGGCCTTTCCGTCGAGCACGACGTCGAGCATCCGGTCGGTCGCGTCCGCAGGGTCACCGCGTCTGATCGCGGTCAGCACGGCGTAGTGGGAGGCCGCATCCTGGGCCAGATCGGTGGGCTTGTCGTCGTGGGCCTGCTGCTGGAGCTCGAAGCTGAGCCGCATAGACTCCGCCACCAGCTGACCGAACCGCTGCAGCAGCTCGTTGTGACTGGCCGCATAGACGGCCATGTGAAAACGCACGTCACTCGCTGCGTAGTCGGCAGCGTGCTCGACCGAACCGGTCATGTCGCCGTGCGCACGCTCGAGATTCCGCAGGTCGGCGACCGTCGCGCGCACGGCGGCGAGCTTCGCGGCCGACGGCTCGAGGATCTGCCGGAGCTCGATCAGGTCGCGCATGACGTCGGCGCCCTGTCCCTGCGCGTAGTTCCAGACGAGAAGGTCGCTGTCGAACGCGCTCCACATCTCGCGGGCTCTGACCCGGGTGCCCACCCGCTGCCGGGTCTCGACGAGACCCTTGGCGGCCAGCACCTTCATCGCCTCCCGCACCGAGGTGCGGCTGACGCCGAACTCGGCGATGAGCTCGGATTCCTTAGGCAGCACATCGCCCGGACGATACTGTCCACCGACGATCGCCTGGCCGAGGCCGTCGATGACCCGACCCTGCTGTCCGCGGATGTTGTAGCCGGCGCCCGCGGGAACGGCGGTGCGCGCGGTCGGCTCCAGCGGCTGTTCTGCGCTCATTTGGCGAATTCTACTGCTGCGGAGGAAAGCGGTGGTCGTTCGCTGACATAGATCGGTGTGCCGTCGACGAGCAGCTCGACATCGCGCAGATACGGTGCCAGTGCCTCGAGATCGACATCGATGCCGAGACCGGGGGAGTCGGGTGCGGCCACGAGTCCCTCGTCGTCGAGGGGGAGCGTGCCGCGAGTGATCGCTCCGGCGAGCGGTCGCGGCGATGCGGGGAACTCGCAGATGCGATCCGCCGCAAGGCCCGCGTATGGCTGCAACGACGCCGACAACGCGAGGTGCGAGGTGAACGTGTGATTCACGAATGTCACGCCACGCGGAGACGCGTAGTCGGCGACGGTCTTGGCAGCACTGATGCCGCCGATGCGGCCCGTGTCGATCTGCACGAACCGCACACCGCCGAAGTCGATCAGGTTGAGCGCCATCCGCGGACTGTGGGCTCCTTCGCCGCCGGCGATGCCGACGGTGCCTCCCAGCGCGGCGAGCTCGTTGTACGCACCGTAGGCCTCGGCGAGGAAGGGCTCTTCGAGCCAGCGGACACCAACCTCCTGCAACGCCCCGAGTCGCGCGGCGGCAGCGGCGACGTCCTCGATCCAGATCTGCCCGGCATCCACGAGCAGCTCCGTCTCCGCTCCGATCCCCTCACGGGCCGCATGCAGCTGATCGCGATCTTCGCCTGCGGTGCCCTCTCCGAATCCGGCCCAGCCGAACTTCACGGCTCGGAATCCGCGTGCGACCACCTCTCGCCCGCGCTGCAGGGTCTCCTCGGGTGTTGCTCCGAACAGCAGCGACGCGTACGGCGTCTTGGGATGCGAGCGTTCATAGCCGAGCATCCGCCAGACCGGTTCCTCCCGCACCCGGCCGAGCAGGTCCCAGAGCGCGATCTCGACACCCGAGAACGTGTGAGGCGCCTGCAGCAGGTCCATGCTCTGGCGTTCGACGAGAGCGGCGATGCGACGGATGTCGTCCGCGCTGTCCAGACGCTGCCCGAGCACCGAGTCGGCCACGGGTTTGCACACACCGTGTGATGCGGGCGTCACGAACGCGGCGATCGAGGTGAGAGGGGAGGCCTCGCACTCTCCCCACCCTTCCGCGTCACCGGCCCTGACCCGGACGAGCAGCGCATCCTGACTGCCGTCCGCGTCATCCGTGATCTCCGGCATCGCAGCGTAGAAGAAGTCCACTGACTCGATTCTCATGGGTGAGTCGTCTCCTCGTCATCGAGGCGGAACGCCCGGACGGAATGCCGGACGGTGAGGGGATCGGCGGGGTCGAGGTCGACGGCGGTACGGATACCGCGTTCGCTGAGGGGGTTGTCCTCGGTCGAGACGTCGGCCGGGAAGTCGAACGCCGAGGCGACCGGCTCGACGCCGAGTCCCCGGTAACGGCTCGAATACGGCGGCTCGCGGATGCCGCGATCGGAGATCCAGACCATGACGTTGGGCAGTGTCTCGTGGTCCCAATCGAGGAGTGCGCCATACCCGGTCGACTCGTCGATCACCCGGATGGGACCGGTGACCTCGGTGAGGAGCGCCAGGTCTTCGCGCGGTCGATCGCCGGGCAGCGCAGCCGCATCCCAATCGTTCAGGTCACGCGTCTCTGCGCCGGGAGGTATCTGTGAGAGCGACGGATCGATGACCGTCGGATAGGCCAAAGCGGTTTCGAAGTGCGCGTCGATCCGCAGCGATCGCGGTGTGGAGGGCAATGCGAAGATCGGATGCAGGCCGAGCGGAACACGAGCCCGCTCGCGGGCATGGATCACGTGCTCGAATCGCAGCTCGGGTCTGCCCGGCACGCCGGCGATGGTCCGTTCGACCCACGCGATGGCGGAGTCGGCCGGGAAGTCGAGGCGGAGAGCGACGCGATCGGCCCGCTGGGCTGTGGCGGTCCAGTCGGCGTCGGCGGTCAGACCGTGCGGTGGACTGTTGACCGCAGCTCCGGAATGGCGCGACCAGTCGCCGACCGCGGAGGCGGGCACACCGGCCGATCCGAACGGCAGCGCGAGGAAGTCGCCCCCCAGCACGCGGATGTGACCCGGGATGCCCGGGAGCGGCCGCGGTTCGTCCAGCCACGGAGCGCGGGCGAACGGACGCACGTCGTGACCGTCGATCTGGAACACGGCGTCGATCAGCATCCCGGCGACCGGGGAGATCTCGGCACGGCCGTGCGACCAGTGGATCCCGAGTGTCATGAGGCCTCCCGCCAGACCGTCTGCGAGCGTCCGCGGACACCTGGACGTGTCATGTAGAGCACACCGGCGCCCGGAGCCGGATCTTCGTCCTGCGCGGTCGTGATGTACAGCTCGTCGAGGCGCTCCCCGCCGAAGCGAACCGCGGTGACCAGAGGTGTCGGCACAGGAAGTCGTTCGATGAGATCTCCGGAGGGGCTCCATCTGGTCACGCAGCCGCCACCCCAGTGCGCCACCCATAGGCAGTCCTCGGCATCCACCGTCAATCCGTCGGGCAACTCGCCCTGCGGGAGTCGGAGGTGAACCCGACGTTCGTGCAGCGAACCGGCGCTGGCGACGTCGTACGCGAGAACCACGCCCGCCATGCTGTCGCTCAGGTAGAGAACGGATCCGTCACCTGTGAAGGCCGGACCGTTGCACACCCGGAATCCGGCATCGGCCGGCTCGAACGCGATTCCGTCGGTGCTGCGGAAGAGGATTCCCCGCGGCTCGACCTCCTCGCGGTGCGACGATCCGAGCCACAGACGACCGACCGGATCGACAGCGCCGTCGTTGGGGATGAGGTCGGGAAGCCCGGCCAGGGGAGCCGCCAGGTGACGCAACGATCCGTCGGCGAGCGTCAGCGCGGCGAGGCCGCTCGCGCACATGAGAAGGGCCTCGCCGCGCCCGCCGAGAAGAAGCGCACCGGGCGCATCCTCACGATTCAACTCGATGCGACGGTGGCCGTCGCTCGTGCTCCAACGATGGAGTGCCGGATCCAACAGATCGAGCCAGTACAGTGCGTTCTCCTCGGCCGACCACACGGGCGACTCGCCGAGGCGGGTCTGCGCGGGCGTGACCGGTCGCACTGCAACTCCT
>Ga0256798_1000276_pt1 | contig 15266 bp, 12 predicted proteins | sample MC6MC0949MT_FD_190193 | JGI IMG/M metagenome (GOLD analysis project Ga0256798, IMG submission 190193) | Metatranscriptome of enriched soil aggregate microbial communities from Iowa State University, Ames, United States - MC6-MC0949-MT... | ecosystem: Environmental > Terrestrial > Soil >... | reverse complement strand
GTGCTCCCGGCGTTCTATGGCGGGCCGCCCGGCGATCCAGCGACGTTGCGTGACGTCGGGCGAGACGTAACCGCGATCGCCGCAGCCCGGGTCGCAGTGGAAACAGGCATCCCGTTGTTGGGGATCTGCCGCGGTCTCCAAGAAATCTGTTGCGCGTTCGGCGGCACTCTCGATGTAGACGTGTCTTCGCGCGGCGGGATCAACCATCGCGGGTTGCGCGATGTTGCGTATGCAGACCGCTATCGACCAGCGCATTGGGTCAGGTGCGTAGCGGGCGGCCATCTGGAGGCGATGGCGCGCTCGGCCGGAATTGATTCGTATTACAAAGTTAACTCGCTGCATGCCGAGGGCATCCGCTCTGTCGGGCCTGGACTCCGTGCCGAAGCTTTTTGCGACGATGGTCTCATTGAAGCGGCAAGCGTCCGAGACGCCGTGACTTTTGCGATTGGCGTGCAGTGGCATCCCGAGTGGCATGTCGAGTCGAGCCCGATCAACCGGGCGCTCTTTGCCGCCTTCGGAAGGGCCTGCGCGGCGGGCGCAGCGCGCAGCGACCGCTAGCGCCTCGGGCCAACTGCAGCGTCAAGCCCTCTCAAGCGTTGGCGAGTTGGCAGCCCGGGATGGCCATATGCCTTCATCCGGTACTCGTATTCCCACTGCGCGTAGTCGCTATTGAACTCGCTATCGTCGCGCTCTCGACGCAGCACGGCAACGCCACGCTCGCCCGATGGCACCCGCGGTATCGCTTCAAGAAGTGGGCAAGACAGCGTAAACAGATCGTCGACGTAATCCAGCGCCCGCGCTACGTAAATCGCCTTGCCAGCGGGAGTTTCGGTCCCCCGTAAGTAGACTAGGTCAATGAAGCGTTCAAGCAAGCATGCGGCGTCGGGCAGCCGCTTGAGATAAGTCAGCAACCATTTGCGGCGAAGGTTGGTGACGCCGCGTAGACGAAGGTATCCGGAAGTCTGAACGAACACATTCTCCCGAGCTAGTTCAACGGCGCGATCAAGCTCGCCGGCGTCCCACGCGCCGGCTAGATCGAGAAGGATTGCAAAATCGGACGCGACCCAGCGATAGGCGATGTAGCGATACTCGTCGACCGGAAGGCGCCTGAGCAGCGCCGTGAACCGCTCCTGGCCGAGAATCGGCACGCAGTTGAGGAGTCGGTGCACCATTATTTCTTCACGATCGGTGAGACGCTTGGTCAGCAGGATCAAATTGTCCGACGCATATTCGTAGATGTCGTGGATCCGCGCCAGCAGCGATTCAACTTCAGCAAATGGCTTAAATTCGACATCGATCTTGATCGACGTCCCTGGTATTACCGTGTGAATTAGTAATACCGGTGACGAAGGCGTGTCCGGGCGCACGATATCGCGATCCACGGTCAGCACGCGGTGATGGTGTTGCAAAGCGATTTCCCCACTCTGGCGATAGGAATCGGTAATGACATAGACATCGATATCCGAATACGCATTACCGATACCTTCTATCAAAGTCCCCGATATTACAACGATATCGCCCGGGCGGGCATAACAGCTTTTTAGCACGAACTCGGGATCAAGCCAGGTATCTGCAGCGCCAAGGTAAATCGGGCGGCCGTCCACTGTGATCGGTGAGGTTTCGTCCATATCGTCAATGCGTCTCGTATCGGAGGGCAGAGGAGGTCGGGCTCGATTCGGCGATAGACCGGGGGCAGGTTTGCAATGTACCGCTCGTTCAATGTAGCCCCAATCTACAGTTCGCGCAACCTTCACCCGTATAACACCTGCGTTTTTGCCGAACCGCGGCCCGAAACTATTCACAAAACGTTCTTTAAGGTAAAGACAATAAAAACGAAAACGATTTGTAAATATATTTTATCGAGATGCGATTATCATGCGATCAGCATATTAAAAAATAGCTTTGTCTATGGAAGTGCCATTGTGCTACGCTGATCAGCATGAGACGCATAGATAATTGCTGCATTTAAAAATTCGCGCCTCAGAAACAACTGCGGCGGCCGGATCGGAATTATCGTTCGGGCTGGGCTGCGCAGACGGATGATACGTTGAGTCACTCGCCATGATCCCACTTGAAACTGTCCTGACGCCCAATGCGATAAAGCACCATTTTTACCGCAATGACGCCAATTTCCTTTCGTCCGTGGAAGCTGCGTTTGGGCGTTGGGGTGCCGCAAGCAGTATCGCGGGAAAATTGTGGAATGTCGCAGCACTGATCCTGCGGCCGGATGCAATCGCCGGTGGCGTAGCCCGCAACGTGTTTCCAATGCTGCGGCGGCACGGCTTCGAGCCCGTGGTGGTCCGCTCGGTGCACGTCGGCGCTACCCGTGCCGAGAGTCTATGGCGATATCAGTTCAACGTAGCCACGCCGCAGCGGCAGGCGCTGCTCGGGCGGGTAATGTCGATGGGCGAGTCGCTCTACTTGATCGTGCGCGACCGCTCCATCCGAGTATGCGCCCCCGCCACTGTTCACTTGACCTACCTGAAGGGCACCGCCGTCGTCAGTCGGCGCAAGCCGGGGCATCTGCGCACGATCGCGGGGCCCGGAGTCGCCAATCTTCTGTCCTATGTCCATGTCTCGGACGATCCTGCCGACATGCTTCGAGAGATGGCCGTGCTGTTCGATCAGGCGGCGGTGATTGAGATACTCGCCGAACTGGAGGCGGGCATCGATCGCACGGGGGTCGCGATGTGCGCTATCGCGCGGCTCGAAGCGCAGGTACCCGCCAACGCGTTGATAAGTGAGGACGCAGCGCCTTCATCAGTGAATTTCGGCGAGCGCGACCGCGCATTATGGAGCGATTGGCGCGATATCGTCGCACAGGCCAAGAACTGCCGCAGCTTCATTACCGGCGAGAGTTATGCAGGCAGGGACGCGACGATTCCAGACGACAAGGAATTGTCGCTGCCGCTCGACGGACATCTCGTTTTTCCAGAACTAGGACCTCGATGAAAGCGCTTGCTTGTAACTTCGTCGCACGCGGCAGCCACGGAGGGTAAAAGCCATGGACCACATGAATGCAGACATCCAAGCTCACGAAGCGATCATGGCGCAGTTGCGGATTGCATTGCGCGAATTCCGCAACGATGCGAACGTGGACGATCTCACTGACGACGCGCCGCTCATGGATGCGTTGGAGTCCCTCGGGCATTTCACATTTTTACTAACGCTTGAGGGAACCTTCGGTGTCGAGATTCCCGATCACCGCTTTACACTTGTAGAGATGGGCACACTCACGGGGATCGCAAAAGTCCTGTCAGAGGCGACGCTGCTTGCACCCGATGCCCGCTGCATAGCACCCGGTCCAAAACAATAGGAGGCGATTCCATGGCGTCATTTTCGGCAAACAGCCTGTTGATGACGGCGACCCGGGAGCGGCGGGCGCTGATCGCGCTGTCCATGATGGGCAGTGTGCCAGATCGCGATTACTTTGACGAGCTGTTCTCTGATTCGCTTGATTGGCCGTGGCTCCTGATGCAGGCGATGCACCAGCGCGTGATCTGCTGCCTATGGGAGAATTTGAAGCGGCACGATCTGGTGTCAGCGGCAACGCGTTGCGGACTGACTCGAAACTGGATCACTTACACCGAGCAACTGACGCACGCGAATCTTGTGCGTAATACGCTATGGCTCTCGATCCTAGCGGAGACCATTGAAGCGATCGACCGCGTCGGCATTCCTGTCGCCTGCATAAAAGGCAGCGCGCTGATCGGTGACATCTACCGTCCCTCCGAGCGCATGCTCGGCGATATCGACACGCTAACCGCACAGCACGCGCGCGGTGATATAGCCGCGCTGCTGCATTCGCGCGGATTCCGTCATGGCACCATCGACCCGACAACCGGGTCGCTGCAGCCCATGTCACGCGAGAAGATCCGCTTCTGGAATTTTCATGCGCACCTCATGCCGAAGTTCACGCTGGAGATAGGCCGGCGCGACGTGCCGTTTTTCCGCTTCGCCGTTGGTTTTGATTTCTTCGATCCTCAGGATGCGTTCAGCGTGCCAAGCGAAGCAGTGCTAGCGCGCCGAGTACCGAAGACGAGCCAGATGACGCTTAGTATCCCCAATGAAGCCGACATGGTGCTCAATCTATGCATCCACATTTACCGGGAGGCCGTGTCGGCGACCTTCGCCGCAGCCGCGGACAACTGGCATCTCGGCAAGTTTGGGGACCTGAGGACATATCTGATTCATCACGATAGCGCGATATTGCGCGAGGGCGTGGCCGCACGCGTAAGGGAGTTCGGATTGGAATCGGTGTTCTTCTTTGCCCTGCATTACACCCAATGCGTTTACGGCGATCCGGCGCTCAAGCCTTGGACTCAACTCGTAGATCCTGGACCCGACCGAGAATTCCTTATCGAAATGGTCGACGGGAAGCGCCGGGTTACATACCGGCGACCGTTCGAGGAGCGCCTATTCGATACCCGAGGTTCAGTCATCCCCGGCCTCGAACCGGCATGGCGGCGGGTCATGAGCGGCGACGCCTGGTAAGGCCGGCAGGCCGTCGCCGGAGTTCTCTAGTTCAGCAGATCACAAGCAGCCCTTCAGATCAAGGAAAAGCATGACGGAAGAAGCTCGGCCCGGTCCCAACCCTTGGCTATACCGCTCACAGCCGTTGCAAGAGCGCATCATCGAGCGGACGACGCTTCCGGCGGTGCTGGATACGTATCGAGCACAAGCCGAAGGCGAGCGGCCAGCACTGACAGGCTATCGCGACGGCATCCGCGTCGGCCACTGGTCCTACTACGATCTGAACTGGGCCGTGCGGCGCACCGGGGCGGAGCTGGCCGCATCGCATGGCGTCGGACGCGGCGATCGCGTGATCGTGATGTCGAGCAACTGTACTGAAATCTACCTCGTCCATCTTGCCGTGATGTCTATCGGTGCAGTGGTCGTGCCGGTCGGCAATTTGGAGTCGGCGCGTACTCTTGCCTTCATTACGTCGCACGTGCGAGCGTCCTTGTTCGTCGAAGGGGAGGGCGTCCCCAATGACCTGCATGCCGTTATTGCACTGCCGCGCGTGTCAGCACACTCGCTGTTAGCGTCGGCGCACAGCCGTGATCCGGTCGATGCGCTGCACGACCGTGTCGGCCCTGACGATCTAGCCGTAATTCTCTTTACGTCTGGGACCACATCGGTACCGAAAGGTGTCTGTCTGAGCCATTACAACCTGCTAGTCAATGCTGAGGCGCTCCGGCGCGCGCATGCACTCGAGCGCAATCGCAACCATCTCTGCATCCTGCCGCTATACCACGCCAATGCTTTTGGCTTTTCGATGATCGGCTCGGTGTATGCGGGATGCCACGTCATACTCTGCAATCGCTTCGCTGGCCCCGATCTCTGGGCTATCGCACGCGACGAGTCTGTCAACATCTTGTCCGCTGTGCCTGAGATTTTACGAGCGCTTGCGAGCCGGCGATTTGCCCTACCGCTGCCCGAACTCCGATACGTTGTATCTGCGGCGGCTCCGCTATCAAGTTCCGTCGCACGGGCCTTCGAAGCCACGACCGGCATTCCCGTTCATCAAGGATACGGGTTGAGTGAGTGCACGAATTTTGCTGCCACTACGCCGGCTGACATCGATTCTGAAGTGCGGGCTCGACTTGTCGACGAATGGCGGGTGCCGAGCATAGGCCCGGCCGTGTTCGGCACGGAGGTCGAGATCTTACTGCCGGACGGTTCGCGGGCCGAAGCGCTGACGGAAGGTGAAGTCGCGGTGAGCGGGCACAACGTCATGTCGGGATACTGGGAGGCGCCGACGGAGACGGCGGCGGTGTTTGCGCACGGTTGGCTCCATACCGGCGATCTCGGCTTTTTCGTCGAGCTGAAAGGCGAGCGCTATTTCTTTATCACCGGCAGGCTCAAGGAAATCATCATCCGGCACGGTGAAACGATTTCACCGCGCGCAGTAGAAGAGGAGATTGCTGAGCTGGGCGATCTGGGTCGGTATGCCGTCTGCGGGTTCCCAAACGAGGCGGCCGGCGAGGAGATTGGCGTTTATATTCAGGTATCCGATCCAGAGCGTGCTCTAGCTGAGACCCGCGCTATCCTCGCGCAATGCTCTCCGCGCTATCGACCGCGCGTCGCGATAATCGGCTCCGCGGCTGTGCCCGCAACTGTCACGGGCAAAGTCCAGCGTAAGCGACTCGCCACGCGCTTTGCGGCGTTTGCTCGCACCCAGTTTGGAGGCGCGCCACGGGTGGTAAGACATGACGAGAAACTGGACGGCGCATACGCTGAGGTAGTCGATCCACACGCTTTTGAGGATCATGGCGCGGCGACGCGTAGCGCTGGTCGCGTCGAGCAACCCCGATGATGCATATTTATGGATATGCCGACAGGTGGAGCGTAGCGGGCGGCGACACCATCCGTTTCATGGTTGCATGCGCAACCAAGATGCGATACCGCGCCGAAGTTGTGCGATTGCGCCAGCCCTGTGCCGGGCCGGGCGCCACGCCCTTCGTTCCCGAACCCGTTCCGGCCGAATGCAACGGCGAGTATGTGGGGCGTCCGCAGCCGATCCCGATTGGATCGTTCGCCGTGTTTCCGCACCCCGGGCTGGCGCCAGAGGGTAGCCTGACGTTAGTCGCATATGTCAAGCCCACCACGCCAGCCCACGGGCGGCAGGCCATCGCCGGCGCTTGGAACGAAGGCACACAGACCGGATTCGCGCTGGAAATCGGCGACGATGGTGCCTTATGCCTCCGAATGGGCGATGGCAGTGAGCCGTGCTTTTGTCTGTCGACCGGCGCACCGATGACGTGCCGCTGGTACCGGGTTGCGGCGAGCATCGACTCACGGCGCGGTACGGTCTCGTTGCTTCAAGAGCCGCTAGCGTCGCACGGTTTCCATCGGGAGAACGCGGTCTGGACTTCCCTAGATACGACGCTGCGCGCCGGCCGTCCTATGGCGCCTTTCTCGTTAGCCGCTTGGCCGCTGGTGCAGACAGACGAGCCGTCCGCGTGGGGGAGGTGGGCGTTCGTCCAGCATTTCAATGGGTATATCGCGCGTCCCATGCTCGCCCGCGGCGCGTTGACGCGCGAGCAGATCAAGCGTTTCCACGCGGCACCCGAGACCGGTACCTTTGTCAACGAGCTCATCGCAGCATGGGATTTTTCCAAGGAAATAGACACGGAGCGCCTCGTCGATACGGGGCCGAGCGGCTTCCACGGTACTATTGTCAACCAGCCCGCGCGAGCGATGCCCGGGCAAGAGTGGGACGGTGAGGTTGGCGACTGGCGCGCTGCGCCGGCCCTCTATGGTGCGATTCATTTCCACGACGATGACCTTGTTGACGCGTGCTGGCGGCCGTCCTTCTGCTTCACTATTCCAGAGGATTTGAGATCGGGCGTGTACGCAGCACATTTACGCGGAGTCGACGAAGGGGAATTCTGGGTCCCGTTCGTCGTTACACCTGCCATGCAACGTCCCACTGCCGATCTCGTGCTGCTGCTGCCGACAGCCACCTACATCGCATACCAAAATCATCGTGGCCGCTTCATGTCGCTCGCAAGCGAACGGCTGCATGGCCGGCTCGCACAACTCGATGCCCTCGATGCCGCATTCCTTGACACCCCCGCGATGGGACTCTCGACTTACGATCGGCACAGCGACGGCAGTGGCGTCGCTTACAGTAGTCAGCACCGCCCTGCCCATAACATCCGACCCGATGGCAGGTTATGGAATTTCAACGTCGATCTGTTTATCGTCGATTGGCTCGAGCGGCTCGGCGTGCCGTACGATGTGGTGACTGATGAGGACTTGCACCGGTACGGCGCGGCGCTGATCGCGCCCTACCGCACGCTCGTGACGGGCTCGCATCCGGAATATGCGTCGAAGCGGATGCTTGACGCCCTCGAAAGTTACCTCCAAACAGGCGGCAGAATGATGTACATGGGCGGTAACGGTTTTTACTGGCGCATTGCTTTCCATCCATCACGTACCGGCGTTATCGAGGTGCGGCGCACGGAGGGAGTCCGCGCTTGGGATGCCGCCCCTGGAGCCGGGCACCTTAGCTTTAGTGGCGAACGCAGCGGCCTGTGGCGATATTCGGGCCGGGCGCCCCAGCGGCTCGTTGGTGTCGGCTTTGTCGGGCAAGGTTTCGATCGATCAAGACATTACTTGCGCACATCGGAATCGCGTGACGCACGCGTCGCATGGATCTTCGCGGGCATTGACAGTGACATCATTGGCGATCACGGAATGCTGCAAGGCGGCGCCGCCGGCATTGAGGTTGACGCCTGCGATCAAAGTCAAGGAACTCCCCACCATGCAATCGTGCTTGCCCGCAGTGAACATCATTCCAACACCTACGAGCGGGCCGTGGAAGACGTGCTCACGCCGCATGGCGCAACCAACGCTCTGCTTGATCCGGGAATACGCGCCGAAATGGTGTTCTTCGAAACATCTGCGGGCGGCGCGGTCTTCGCGACCGGGTCCATCGCGTTCTCAGGGGCGCTCGGATCTAACGACTTCGACAACCACGTATTTAGAGTAGCGACGAACGTGCTGCGTCGTTTTCTCGACCCGGCGCTATTTCCCCGGCCGACGAGAACCGAGGGCGTTGGCATGCCGGCGGCCCCGTCTGAGGCAGAGCCTAGCTGCGGTAGGGTGAGTAGTGGCCTAGTTGAGGTCTTGACGCCGGCGCAACTTACGCCGACACGGTTCGCGGCAGACTACCTGCGGGCAAACCGGCCTGTGGTGGTGCGCGGCGAACTTGCGAGCTGGCCGCTGTTTGCGAGTGCGCAGGGCGCGGATCTTCTGGAATGGTTTGCGAACGAGCCGGTCCAAGTGTACGACTCACTGTTCGGGCTGCTTGATATTGAACCGCTGCACGAATACGTCGGGCGGCATTTCGGGCGACCGGACGGTGAGGTAGCGCGGGCTTACGTTCGCTGGTATGCGAAGTTTCGCGACGTTGACTTCGCCTGGTCAGATCATGTGTTCGCACTCATCTCGACGCTATGGCAGCAACCTCGCTTCCTTCCTCGTCTCGGCTACCTTTTTCCGTTTGATGACCGGAATGAGGAAAGGGACGCGGCTCGCGACCCTTTTCCGTTTAAGGGGATTTTCATCAGCGGACGTGGCGCGCGAACGCGGTTACATCGAGATCCGCTCAACACCGATGCTGTGATCTGCCAGTTGCGCGGCAGCAAACAGGTACGCTTTTATCCACCGTCCACTGCGTATAAGCTCGAACGCGACGGGGAGTTCTATGATCCAGACGCGGAGAATCCGGGCGAATTCCAATCAGCCTTGGGGCTCGCGCCTAGTCATGCCTGCTTACTGCGCGAGGGCGACGTACTGTTCGTGCCCGGCAATTGGTATCACGATGCGCGTACGATTGCCGACAGTGTTTCGCTGACTTGGAACTTTGTTCATCGCGAGCGGGCCGAGCCGTTTCTCGACTCGCTCGGTGGTGCGCTCAGCCCGCACGATATGGAGGTCCTGCGGTATTTCTTCGGGGGCCGCCGTGCAGACGCTCTGCGCCGTGCAAACCGGCGGCTTTGCCGAGCGCTCATCGACGCAGGCATCGTCGCTGATGACGGAGCTTGATGTGTTTCCGACAATCTTGCGTCAGTCGGCGTCGGGCGAGAGCAATGCGGCAGCGATGGCCTCGCGAAGCGGGTCGCTTAGCGCGCCGGCCGACTCCTGTTGGAACGTCGCGTGACTCCAACCCGCGCGAGATTCCTCCTGCCAGCGGCTGTATGCTGCCGACTCGGCGCGGCTATCGTGGCGTCGCGCGACGGTCATAACACGGCAGGCAAGGGCGGCTTCGCCGGCCGGAAAATAGGTCTCGCAGAGCCGGTAATCAGCGCGAATTTGCGGCAGGAAAAACGACAATGCGTCCTCGTTCGACGTAATCGCGGGGTCGAGCAGGCCCTTGTCGACGATCTCAGCCCGCAGGTGTTCGTCAGACGCGAGATGAACGAAGTGGCGATGACTTGGACGCGGATCGCGCAAACCGATCGCGAAGAGCCGAGCCGGCACGCGGGCATGATGCTTGGCCAGCGCACGGGCGGTCGCCAACGCCATAAGGGCGCCGCTGCATTCACCATAAAGCGCGAACGGAAGCGCGTTGAGTCGGGCCACAGCGTCGGCAACTTGCCTAGCAAGAGACAACATGTCCGCTGCAGGCGGTTCGTCGAAGCGGGCCGCACGTCCGGGCAGGCTGATTGCGCATACCTCGATTTCGGGGCCAAGTTGTCTCGGCCATTTCGCGAACGTGGAGGGCTGGCCGCCCGCATGCGGGAAACAGAAGATACGGGCGCGCGGTGTCGACGAAAAATCGAGGAGGTTACGAGCGATCCATTGCGGGTCATAGCGGCTGTCGTCTCTCGGGTCATGTGTCTCGAATAAGGCCATGGCGGCGTCCTTTGCGGAAGATTCGGTCGTCGTCGATCGCGAGTCTGCTGCGACGATTTCGAAAGGGTGCAAGCAACCAATGCCCATGTCTGCGAAGCTGTGTCACAGCCGTTTGACAATGGCGGCAGGAGCCTACCGGTCCTGAGGTCCGGGCACGAGCCATTGTCACCTCGGAAGTTGCTAGGCGCAACCGTGGAGATATGGTGAAGCCGCGCGTGAAGCGCGGGTCGAGGGCAAAGCGGAGCTGCCAGCGTGCGGGCTCCACCCAGCCCCCTCATATCGTCGTGAATGTGGGCGAGTACACAAGACGGGCTCGGCGGATCAATCGGGTGCATTGAGCCTATAAGTTTCCAATACAAAGGACGAGTGGCGGTGCCGCCAGGCGTACCACACTGTTCCACTGTTCGATCGCGAGGGTCGCGTGATGTCTGATACTCCAACGTTGCAGCGAATCGTGGGCCTTTGGGAACGCGTACTTGAGATCGATGGGATTTTTCCCACCGACAATGTATTCGCACGCGGCGCGTCCTCGCTGCAAGTGCTCCGTTTCATCGAGGAATTCTTCAGGCAATTCGGCCAGCGCGTTTCGATCGCGCAGATCTATCGCAATCCAACACCCGAGCGGCTACTCGATGGCATTACCGCCCATACCGCAGTACCAGAACGCGCAGCCGCCGCTAGCGATACGCAGGATGAGGTATTGCCAGAGGCTGCATCAGCGGCCCAGCGGCTATTTTATTCGGACTGGAAGAAGAATCCGCGCGATCCCGCAATTTATCTGAGCGTTGCGTTCTTGGTCGAGGGCGCGCTGGACCTGGCAGCATTTCAGCGCAGCGTCAATGCGGTTGCCGCACGACACGAAGCGTTGCACTGCCACTTCACGATGGTTGGCGACAGCTTGGTGCGTCGGTTCGTCTCCGATACCGCGGTGCCCGTGCGTGTCTTTCCAGTCGGTGAGCGGCTGGGGTCCGACATACGTCGCGCCGCGCTACCAATTGTCGCGCGCATCATCGACGAGACGATAGATCCGGAGATCTGGCCGAATTTTCGTGTCGAGGTCCACCGTCCACATACGGCGCTGAGCCTTATCGTCATCGTCGCTCATCACATCGTTCTCGATGGGCCAGGCTTCCGCAATTGGCTTGACGAGCTGTCGCATGCCTATGCCGATGCCGTGCGCGGCTCCCTTCCTGCTGCGAACCTGACGTGCGCCCAGCAATACACCTATACGGCGTGGCAACATCGGCTGCTGGCCGACGGCGCGCGGGGCCGGTTGTGCGTCGAGTTTGCCGAGGCGATGCGCGGCGCTCGTTTCACAGTACCGTTGCCGCTGGTCGATAGGGCGCCCACCTCATGCGGCGCCATGCACGGATTCATCAAGTTTGGGGTGCCGCGGGCGGCCGCCCAAGCGCTGGAGGCGCTCGCCATAGGCGAGGGTACTGGCGCGTTCTCCGCGCTCGTAGCGGTCTGGAACGCGGTCCTCTATCGGCTCTGCGGTGTGACTGATGTGGTGGTGCGCGTTGCCGGCTCGGCGCGCGATAATCTCGATTTCGCCGAGATTGTCGGCGTGCTTTGGACGCCGCTTTTTATCCGCAGTCGCTTTGAGCCTGCAATGGCCTTTGCCGCGTTAATGGCGTCTACGCACCAAGCTGTAGTCCAGGCCCTAAGGTTCCAACACCTGCCTATCCATGACGTCTGGGAAGCATTGCGGCCCGCGGTTGACCTTGAACGGGAGCCCCCTAATTTTCATTTCACATTGCACCGCGACGAGCCTGATAAGGTGTTCGCGCTTGAGAGGCTGCGAGTGCGCGCACTGCCGAGCAAGCGTGTCGATTCCGGCGCGGATATAAAGGTACATTTGCACGCTCACGGTGCAGGACTACTTGGTTACTTGCTTTACGACATGAACCGCGTTTCTGAACTGACGGTCCGGCGGCTGGTTGCCGATTTCCTTCTGGCGCTTGAGGTGTTTGTCCACGATCCTCAACTGTCGGTGGATGCGTTCGCGCGGCTGCATTGAAGTTGGGCAACTCTTGACACAGATTCCAAATAGGGAGGTATCCAATGTTCGACGATGACGATCAGGCCCGCTTCAACGTTGTGGTAAATCTCGAAGAGCAGTATTCAATATGGCCAGAGAGCCGGCCGCTGCCACCCGGCTGGCGGGAAGAGGGCAAGGCTGGGACGCGGCAGGCGTGCCTCGATTACATCGGCGAGGTTTGGACCGACATGCGGCCGCTCAGTCTGCGCCGTTGGATAAACGAACAATCGAGCAAGTCGTGATTCCGGCCGGACGCGGTACGTGCGACGACATCGGAGCATGGCTCAGAACCACGCTTTGGCTGTCCGGCCCGCAGGGACTGCTCCCCGGCCGTAGCAATCCTAACTTATGACTGGCTTGAGCGGAGGGCCGACTCGACATTTGCAAAGCCGTAGCGGCTGTCGAAAGACGGGGACGGATACGAAGTTCCGCACAACCTGTCAATTGCAGCCGGACCACGACAATAGCAGCGTCTGATTGGTGGGCCCGGCGGTTCCATTGGCATCTTGCTGAGTTCGCTCCGTTCCGAGTCCGCGTGGAAATTGCCTGCGGTGAGTTGAAAGCTAGTCGCCGCGATTCGAGGCGACAGACCGATGATACATATTGCGAAATTTCGGATAACGCAACACGTTGGGACGTACGGCTGACGTTAGGGAACCGGGCGTTGGACTTGCCGTGCCCGCGAGCGCTGCAATTGCTGACGATAGTGGCGCATACGCGATGCGCGGGAGAAGAAAAGTTATCGACTCTGGTTGCGCGGAGTCCTAAAGAGACGGCCCCAATTCACTAATCTATGCATCGAATTATGACGATTTTTAAGAAACTACGAAAAAGACAAGGCGGAAAGAACTTCAGACATTCCCGTCCTACACAATCGGCATGCGTTGATCCAGAGGCTTGGGTCGCAGCGTCCGTTGCACAAACAGAGACCAGCGTATTGCACGAGCTATTTTCCCAGCAGGGTTCGTTTTTGCATTTGGAGACTTTTCTCCCGCCATCGATCAGTACACAATTAGCGGCTGTTGCTGGCCAACTGAACGGCCACATACACCGTAGCTACGTGCCTGGTCGGAAACAGGGGGGAAGCGTCAGTCGCTTTGCGATCGACGACTGTGCGCCACTGATCCCACAGCTTTATCATTCAAGGACGCTAATGAGATGGCTCGAAGGAGTGTGCGGAGATACCCTGCGCCCTTGCCCCGAGGAAGACCCACACGCCTATGCGCTCTACTATTACACTCGTGCAGGAGACCACATCGGCTGGCACTACGACACCTCTTACTATGAAGGGCGTCGGTATACGCTGCTGATCGGTGTTATGGATGATTCATCATGTAGGCTCGAATATGAACTGCACACGCGAGATCCCTATAGGCGGACGGCCCGAGGTTCAATTCAGAATCCTCCCGGTGGAATCGTATTCTTCGATGGCGATAAATTGCGTCACCGGGTTACTGCGCTGGCCGCAAATCAAACGCGCGTGTCACTGACATTCGAGTATGTCACCGACCAGCGGATGAGCTCTTGGCGGCGTTTCCTATCGAACATGAAGGACTGCATTTCCTATTTTGGCTTCAGGGAAGTCTTCAGACATTGATGCAAAGCGTCACTGCACGGGAGGGCGCGCCCTCCCGTGGTGCGACTTCCGCCCAGCGTCGAGTCTACTGCGGCCGACACCGGCCGCGACCATCATCAATCTGCAGACGCGTCAGCTGTCGGCGGCGCCACCCGGAGCCGGTCGTCTAGCAGCCGCTCAAAATCCGGGTGTTTAGCGAACGGCGTCTCGGATCGTGCCACGCCGTCCCTCAATCCCGGCAAGACGCGAAAGGAGATAGCTACTGCGGTGTGGCCCCGGTGACGTCGCGACGGATACACGAACCCATCTGGCCGCATCGCGCCCTCAACAGACTGCATCGCGACATCCATGTAGTACCCAAACCACTGGCACCAGTCATAGTCCGGGCTCGAAAGGTCGTCGTAAATGCCGAGACGACTTCACAGCAGCCATGCGCGCACTACCAGTTGAATGTTCCGAAGAGTCGGGCCGAGCCAGTCCGATCGTCGAATGCCTCGCCGGAAAGCAGACCCTATCGGTCACTAAGCGTTTGGCTTGAAACCGCCGTTTTTTGCCTCCTGCCGGCCCCTGATCTCGACTGATGCGCTGACGATGCGAGGCGGCTGTCGCCATAAAGGGGGAAAGCGGGCGAAGCAGCGTGGACCGGCAGCTGCATCCGGCAAGTATGCCGAACCGCTCGACTGCAACAATCGCGAGCTGCTGAGCTTCGGGCAGCCTTGGCGCACGTCCCGGTCCTCCGCGCTCAGGTGGAGCAGCACTCCATCATGTTCAGGCCGAATTGACCGCCAGCGTGACGTGGACCGCGTTGGTCAGATGATCCGCCCCTTCGGTGGCCTCCGTATGATCAGGAATCGGCTGTCTCAGTAGGGCCGGCGGTTCCGCCTGTCGCCCATCGGAGCTGTCGCTCCCTGATACGCAGGTTGATCCGGTCAGCGGCAAGCCGTCCCAGTGTAGTGAGCGCGTCGCGCTGCGACCGGAGTACCCTGCGCGGGCTTCGATCGATAACAGCGAGTGAGCCGAGTGCATAGCCCTGAGTGTCGCGAATGTTGGCACCCGCGTAGAAGCGGATGTGCGGTTCGCCCGTCACCAGTGGGTTCTCTGCAAAGCGCAGGTCGGCTGTTGCATCTTCGACGACAAATACCTCGTCCTGCAGGATGGTGTAGTTGCAGAACGCCCATGATCGCGGCGTTTCACCTGTTTCCAGGCCCCAATGCGATTTGAACCATTGCCTGTCCGGGGTGAGCAATGTCAGCAACGCAATGGGCGCCTCCAGCATCGTCG
>Ga0256798_1000254_pt1 | contig 15842 bp, 2 predicted proteins | sample MC6MC0949MT_FD_190193 | JGI IMG/M metagenome (GOLD analysis project Ga0256798, IMG submission 190193) | Metatranscriptome of enriched soil aggregate microbial communities from Iowa State University, Ames, United States - MC6-MC0949-MT... | ecosystem: Environmental > Terrestrial > Soil >... | reverse complement strand
ATTTTCATTTCGAGTTTGAGGGGGGATGTATGCGGGGGATTGTGGAGAGGAATTTGTTAAAAAAGTAATCGGTGGGGATATGATTAGATTTAAAGCATCTTCATCAATGAGTGTGGGTTGGATTGGGTTGGAAGGGAGATTTTTTGGGGGTTTTGTTTTTGTGTTTTTTTGAGTAGAAAAAAAAGTGGAATAAAATAATAAAATAATAATAAATAAAATAATAAAAATTAAAAGTTAAACTTAATGATTTTGATTTTGTGCTTCAATAGTTTGTAAATAAGCAGCAAGTTGTGGATCAGTTTCAACAGAAGAAGGAATATACGCGACATTTTTAGCTTTGATCATTTCTTGATTTGGATCAAATAAAGCCTTGCGTAAAGTTTGATACTTAGCAGCTTCACCAGCCATAGCCCGTGCACCTAATAATTCTAATTTTTGAGCACGAACTGAGTTCAAACCACCGCGAATAGCTTGGATTTGTTCTAATTGGACCTTATTCATACGTTCACGTGGAATACCATAAACTTCTTGGTACATATCCGCACCTTGATGTTCAGCATCATAAAATGCATCTTCAGATACAGCTCTCATATGTTGAGATTTTGGATTATGCTGAAGTGGGTGTTTAACGAATTTAATTGAAGTTGGACGACCAAAGACGCGATGAATATTATCACGATCATCTGATTCCGATTTTTCAGTAACAGTTTTATCATCATCGGATTCTTTATCAGCAGCAGCTTTATCGCCACCTTGTAATTGTTGTAATGCGAGTGAATCTTGTTCTTTTTCTTCAGCCATTCTAGAATCAAATGTTTGACTAAATTTGGCATATTCATCAGCTTCGGAGTCTTCAGTATGAACAATATCAGCAGCATATTGTTTATTTAATGGGTCTTGTTCTAAATCGACCATTCTTTCAATAAAATCAATACCAGGAGAGATTGGGACGGAGTTGCCGTATTTGTTATTTGGGGTATCCCTGAATAACCCACGGATTTCCTCATTAGGATCAATCCATTGAACGCCGACCTTGGTACGGATTGGTCTAACTGTAGCAATATAAGATCTTTGACCGAGGGTAGCGGAACCACTAACAGCATGTTCAAGGGCTTCGTCTTCAGAGTTCATATAATGTTTGATATGAGCGGTGGTTAATAATGCTGACAAAATATCAGGATGAGTACGTGAAAAGTATGGGTTAGCTTGGGTATCCCAGTCGAAATGTCTAGCATAACGTAAATCGTTGACGAGTTTTTGATAATTAGGGTCAGATTTATCAGCAATTTGATTAACAGCGTCAAAGATGGGATGTTGAGCGGCTTCCTTGGATTGTTTTTTAATAGCTTCAAGATCAAGACCGCCATCAAGTGCAGCAGCGATGAGATCATTATCAGATGTGGAGTGTTCATTTTCGGAGAATTGATGTGCTTTGCGATGGAAACGGGTAACAGCACCTAATTCGTTACGTGTTTTGTTATAGAAATCACCCATAAGAGTGCCTTGACCAGCAAAACCAATATCAGATTGTTCTTCAGAAGATTCAACCCTTTCTGATTCTGATGAGCCAGGTGGGGCAAATGGATCAACCGCTTCAAGTTCACTCATTGATTCTGATAGGAGATTAGGTTCATTATAAAAGTTAGTAACACCACGTTGACGTGATAAAATACGTTGATAATGATACATTTCTGGTGTTGGGGTAAAACCACGTTTGAGTTCACGATATTCATCGAGTTCTTTTTGAGCTTTTCGAGTAACTGGATTTCTATGTGGTTCAGGATCAGCTTCGGGATCAGATTCCATAGGAATAAAATTGCCTTGAGCAGCAGCTTGACGACGCATAATGTTTTTAATTGTAGTGTTATCTTTACCAGCAGTGATTGGTTCTAAACCAATTTCCTCACTATCAGTATCAACACCAGGAAGGCCCTTAATTAAATGTGGGTGTTGTTCACGTAAATGACGAGTTAAGATGGTATTAACAATATCACGACGAGTAGTTGGGGAACCACTAATCCATTCTTCAGCTTCTTCTCTTGTCGCGAGTTCAAAAAATTCATAATGTTGGGGGGAGAATTCTTCCATTGATGCAACTACTGGTGGGACCGCCGGTAATTCTAATTCTGCTAATTCTTCTTGATCAAATGCTTCCATAAAACGGACAGTTTCATCCTCAGAATCATCAGCCTGTGCGCCTTGTTTTTGTTTTTTCTTACCGGTTTGATTATCCATAACGGCTAACATTTTGGCACGTAAGGCAAGTTGGATTGGAGTTAACGTATCAACAATATGCATTGGTAAACGTAAACGCGCATCAAATTTATTAACACTATAATCTGGGTTATCAACGCCACCATCGGAAGAATCAGTTAATTGACCATAACGTTCTTCTTTAGTATAATCACCCAACCAATCACGTGCACGTAATGTAGTTTCAGCATGACGACCTTGTTTTTTAGCATTATCAGCATGAGTTTCAATCATATGATTGAAATCTTCAGAATCATCAGAACGTAAATCTTGACGATCAACATCTTCAAGATCAGCAACTGGTGTATGTTCAATTTGACGAATAAATTTAATATCCCATGATGAACGCATATCTTTAGCAAGAGAAGTCTTTGCTTCAAAATCTTTTTTGATTTGAGTAACTTGATCAATAAAGAGTGATGAAATTTCTGGTAATTTCCCCAAGACATGATGACGGCGATAGAAAAATGGTGTACGGCGGTCTTTTTCACGGAAACGTACAGCGCGGAATTCACGATATGTCGGATGACGTAAATAACCATCACGATCACGAATCATAATACCATAAGTAGCATTTTTGGCCTCATCTAACGTAGTTAAAGCCCAATTATTACGTGATGGTGGATGTAAAGATGATGAAATAATTTCACGAGGCATTTTAGGTGGACGATGTAATTGACCATGTTTAGTCGTACCAAAAGTAATTGGACCAAAACGTGCAAAAGATGCCTGTTCTAATGCATCTAACATTTGTTCTTCTTCCATATAACGTCTATTAAGACGGTCTTCGAGTAAATCAATAGTTTTAGCAACGTGATCACCGCCGAACATATCTTGGGAACCAAAAGATTCACGGAAACCAGCATCAGTACGGGTATCTTCACGTTCACGTGATTTAGTCCATGAAACACGACCAATAAGATTTGGTGCAAAACGGGAATAGAGATATTCTTCATCCATCTGACCAAATTGAATTTCTGGTGGGTTTGGTAAGACCAAATCAGTATTATCAAAATCAGGATTAATTGGTAAATCGTCAATACCATCAACAGCTTCATGATAGTTAGAATCATCATCATGGAATGATTTTGACATGTTAACCTTATGACGGAAGTCGTAAATTTTAAGCATAGCAATACATTGCGAATAAGAAATATTCAAACGACGTGCTAACCAACGTGGGTGGAATGTAACTGGGTCTAATAAGTGTAAGTTGTAGATATTACGTTGTTGTTCAATACCAATAAGTGGTGGGATATTAGATTCAGATAATGGTAAAGTAGTGTAAGGGGAGAAACGACGTGCAGCAAAGACATTGATATGATCAAAATGAGCACGGGTAGTATGAAGATCTGGTTCTAAATTATATGAATCAAATTCTAATGAATGTTGGAAGACATCTTGATCGTCTAAGATTTCACGTACAACACCAACAACAATTTCACGATGTAAACGTGCTAATTCACGATCATGATCCATATGAGTATCCGCATCAATCATTTTATCAGCCATACGTAAGTTATTATACACTTCCGCAGAATCAAATGGTGACATCGTACCGCTCCAAAATGCTTCTAATTTACGTGCTTCATATAATTGTCTCATAATTTTAACTTGACGTGGAGATAATGGATCAGCTAACCAATGTTGCATATTTAAGAAGCGACGACCGAGATCGACATCATCAGGGCGATCACCTGGTTCAACTTCTTGAATCATACTATCACCCCAATCAGGTCCGGAATCATCACCCATATCGGTGAATAGATCAGTTGGGATATTAGTATACATATCACGATAGAAATCTGAAACGAGGTCCTTAGTATGGACATCATAGACTTCAGCATCGGTTTCAAAATTACGCATGTTATATGCTGGGTCTTCAGTTTCTGGGTCATAAGCATTTTTACGGGAATCAAATGTTTGTAAATTTTTAATACGGCCATATTTAGTTCTTAATGAAACGTTTAACATTGCGGAATCATCAAGTTGATGATCAACATTAGAACGCATGTAGCCACCAGGACCCATTTCCCATGAATCAAATTGAGTACGGTTCTTATACATAGAATGGACGCGTTGTGCATCAGCAACATCATTCATGGAGTGTTCAGCAACTGGACGAACAGCACGAATATCGCGAGCTAATTGAGAAAAGAATGATTTATGTGCAATAAGTCTTGCATGGGTATCAATATAGGTTTGATACTTTAAGAATGTTAACATTTTTTCAGTTGGCATTGACATAATACGATTAAATGTATCCAAAGTAACGGTATCTGAAGAATAACGTAAATCTTCTGGCTTGAATGCTTCAAGAGCACCAATAGCTAACGCTTCGGTATCGAACCCTGGGGTATCACCACCGGCAGAACCTTGATCAATAAGATGAGCTTCATGAACCTTTGGTTTAGGATAATAAATACGACCTTCACGTGCACAATCAAGGATAATCTTGTTAAATTCAGTTAAATCACTTTCTGGTAATGCATTACCATGTTCCATCGCAAATCTCTTCTTCATATTAACCAAAGAAAGGTCAATTTCTTCTAAAGAAACAATTGCACGTGGTTTTGCAGGATCCATATAAGACGGATCACGTTCATCACCTTCAGCAATTGCCTGCATGGTTTGAATCGCACGTAATGGATGCCCGGTCAAGTTTTGGAATGGGCGGGTTGGATCTTCAACATGTAATGCTGGTAAAACAACCTTATTTTGTGGATAAGCTGCTAAATATTCAGAAAGTAATTCTAAGGTAACTTGACGTAAAACTGGTGGGAGAGTAGTATCGCAAATATTAAAGATTTTTTCAACTTCAACAATTGATAACCCATTAAGTGATTTTTTAGTAGTGACCAATGCAGTATGGATTTTGTTAATATCATCTGCAGTTGGATTTTGAACAGTACCGAGTTGATGTGGGTCAACAGTAACAACATTAACATCTTCAAAATCGGTTTCATTCGCAGAATAATCTTCAGCCTCACGTTTATACTTATTAAATGATGTAATAGATTTAAATGGATGATATGTGTGTTTGGTTTCTTGTGGTGCACCTTTACCAGAAGTAATTTGACCATAGACTTCAGCATGAGAAACAATATCACGAATAAGATCTAAAATTGGCGATTGAACACGATCAGCATCGGTACGTTTAGTTAATGCTAATGGGTTATTCTCATCCTTTGCTAATTCTTCCTTAGAAAGGCCAGAATCGATTAATTCATGATATTTTTCCAATACACCATGACGTTGTAATTTATCTTCCTTTTCAATACCACGAATATAGTGATATAAACCTTTAACATTCATATCGCGATATAAAACTGATTCATCTTCAAGGTCAGCCCCGTGAACCATTGCGGTGACGAGTTTTGCACCAATTTCTGGATCAGCCTCTAATTTACGTAAACCAGAATACATTAAGAATGAACGTAGATATCTATTTGAGACCAATTCTGGTTCTTCTTCGGCTAATTTTGAAGCTGCAAAAAATTGATCCATACGTTCTTCTAAGAAACCTTGTTGGAGACGGGTAAGTTCAGATTCATATTCATTTGGATCTAAACCCATTGCAATAGCTTCTTGAGGTGAAATATGACGATTACGTAAAGTTTTGCGCATTTTTGATGGTAAATTTGGACGTAAAGTTTGACGAGAAATGCCGTCGTCATCAACAAGTGCTTCAACAGTACGTTGAGTGGTATTAGTAACACCGGACATATCTGGGTTTAATTCCGTGACTAATTCACCATCTTGATTAATATGTTGACGGATATAATTCCCAGAACGTTGTGCGTTTCTTAACCAAGTTGGTAATTGATCATTTAAATGATCGCGGTGACGTTTTGGTAAATATTGCAAAGTTGGACGTGCAATACCAGCAGCGGCATCTAATTTTTCTAACACTTCAACATCAGGATCGGTTGCATTATCTGGGAGGTTTAATGGGCGTGGATGTACAGCTTCACCGCCTGGTGCAATTTCAATTTCTAATGAATCAATATTAATAGCGTCTTCAACTTGAGACTTTAATTGTGGGAATTCTTCAAAGATTGGATCTTGGGTGGTTAATAACACACGTGGAATACGTGATTTTTTCGCTGGGATAAGATAAGCAGATTTTTTATCAGCATGATGAGCAAGTGGATCAAAATTGGAAAGAATTGATGGGCGATCTTCCTTATTAGCAAGTTCGGGGTGAGTTGGTGCTGCGGTAGTATGTGGAGCAATTTCTTGATTATCATAAACGTCAAGTTTTGGTAACCATTTTGCGGCATCTTGGTATTTAAAATTACGAATTGCAAGCGCAAAAACAACATGTGGTGCGCGTGATTTTGGTAAATGTTCCTCATTTTCAGTTTCAAATTCTTCATATTCAGTCCATTCAGTCATTTCACCAGCTTCAATTTTCTTCAAATCTTCTTGTTCTTGTTTTAAAGTACGACCAGCGTTATATGGGAGGATTTCTGAAGCATATTTATGTGATTTATTCGGACGCATTGGTAATAATTCACCAATAATTTGTTCTGGTGATTTTACAAATGGTTCGATAAATTCTTCAGTAGTTGGATAAATTGGCGCACCGCCTTTACCACCAAAGACTTGATAGACGATTCTATCCATAGTTTTTTGGGTAAGTAAATTAGTACCTAATTCATCAAGAACAAGATCATTAGTAGCATCAATTTCTTCAGCAAGTTTTAATGTTAATGCATTAGCTTGTAATAAAGTATTAGCACCTAAATAACGATTATATGCCTGTTCGGTAAGAACAGCTGCTTTCATGTCAGGGTCTTCTGCCATAATTTTCTTTGCATCAATTTTGGCATATTTAGTTGGGATAAAAGAAACAACTTCACCTAAAACATCAGTATCAGTCTTAGCTTTCATAGTTTTAGCTTTAGCTAATGCAGCTTGTGCACCTTTAGTAGCATGAGCCTTGAGGTTATTAGTAACAGTACCATCAACATCAAAATTGTCATCAACGTCATCAGCAACAACAAATTTCTTACCAGAGAGATCAGTTTTGAAAAAATGAGCAACGTCTTGCATGTCATGTGGGATAATAGGACCTTTGGTATCATCATTACGATGGGTAAGGATATTACCGGAGGATAATGCATTAACACGTGAAGTACGCTGAATTAACTTACTCAAACCATCTAAGAATGCTTGCGTACCATCACCCATAGTGCCATCTTCATTGAAATCAACTTCAGCATCAGCAAAGAGACCAGCCCAACGGGAATTTGGATTGCGATCGAGGGATTCACGACCACGCATCAGACGTTTTAAACGATGGCGGAGATAAGTATGTGCACCTTCAAGGGAACCATCCTTAGCTTTTGGTGCAGGAGTATCATCAGCATAGATTGAACCAGCACGATAATCATGATTTGGATCATAATGGCCATAGATTAATGGATGGTCGACTTCAATCTTTGCACGTCTTTTATCTAAACGTGAACGATGAGATGAGATTGCAGATGCAAATGCGAGGTTAGTTGCGGTATCTAAGTGTAATTGTGCTAAATTGTTATCAATGAATTGTTGTTCAGCATCGGAAGTAAATTCATATGCAGAAAAATCGGATAAAATTTGCATTTTAGCTTCGGCTTCAAAATCACTAGGGACATCACGACGGGTGTTAAAACTTGGTTTAGTATCATTATCACGAACAATATCATTTCTAGTTGAACTTCTCGCCTTGCCTAATTTTTGATATTGAGTAACACCGCATGGAACAAAATCAGCATTACCATAATATGGTAAACGTGCATGTGCTTCAACCATTTCATCATCAGATGAGATCATATGTTGATCAATAAACATTGGGGCAAATTCACCACCGATGAGTGCAGGAGGGGTAAAAAATGTTGGGTCATGGGCACGGGCAACACCCGGTGTACCTGGGAACATACCACCAGTACGAGCATTCAAACGATTCGCAGATGACCACATAATCTCTTCAACATAATTTAATTCAACCTTCCAGTTAATTTCAAGCGGTAGGCCATATTCATCATCTTCTTGACGGCGACCAGTAGCATAAAGTAAATGTTTGGTAACTAATTGACGTGCATAATGTGGGTCTAATGCAAAAATACGTTTAAATGCGGTACGTTCAGAACGCTTAGAGAGTTGTAATTCATCAGTTAAACGACGCATGAGTTGACGTTGGGTACCATAAACGGTAGCAACAATATCTTCACGACGTGCAGAGACTTGTTCACGACGTTGACGCAATTCTAATAACGTTGTTAAAAATTGAACCTTTTCATGGTGATCTAAACTACCATAAAATGGTAAAATATCAAACCCATCCCAAGAAAGATTGAAAATTTTTTGAATTTTTTTTGCAGTTTTTGGACCAGCTAAAATATCATTATCTGGGAAAACAGGATGTTTAAGAGTAGTAGCGTTTTCAATAGCCACCTCACGGACTAAATCCATATTATCTTGGAATTGGCGTTCTTCAGCAATGAAATCTTCAATTGTACCAACATCAGCTTCATCTTGTTGATTAGGTTTTAAACCTGCAGCAGTACCTTGACGGACACGACCCTTTGGTTTCGCAGCAGCAGCAGCTTCGGAACGAATTTCAGCTTCAACAGCCTCAGCAATACCAGCATCAAAACCAATATCAACCTTTTCGTCCTTTTCATCACCTTCTGAAAGAGAAACAGGAGTAGGTTCAGCTGGAGTATCAGCATCAGAAGCTTCAACACCAACAACCTTAGTATCAGCATCAACATCAGCTTGATCGACACCATGACGGGTACTTTTACGAAGTGCCATTTGTTCTGCTATTTGTGCTTCTGCATCGGATGCATCAGTATCAACAGAGAATTCATCATCAGTACCAACTTCAACACCATTAATTAATTTTGGTAAACGAGTTTGACGGACAAATGCACGATATTCAGAACGTGCAGCGCTACGTTCCTCATCAGTTTCCCAATAATGTTTACCATAAATGTGTTCAAAAGTCCAACCAATTTCAAAATCATGTGGGACCCAATCACCACTAGTCATACCAGCAGCAACTGCACGACGATGACGTAAATAACCTTCAGCAAGTGCACGCAATGATTGATTCCAACGACCTTCAACTAATGCTTCATCAGATCGACGATCAAAAAAGATTGACATATTAGTACTTTCTTCAGCACCAAGCGGATCTTGCATTAATGGGGTAAGTTTAAAATCTTCATCGAATAAATGTAAACGGTTACTTTGAACTTGGGCAAGGCGATACGCGAATGAATCTGTATTAATATTCTTTGCGTTTTCTTCAGCTTCAAGATGTTTGAAGAAACCATGGGAGAAATCATTCATGAAGAATGGATTAACTTTAGAAGAATGTTTAATATTAATAAGACTTTTAGCTTCAGACCAAGATTCAAGATCAACATTATCACCATTTTGATCACTTAAAAGAATACGACGTGGGTCAACTTTTGAACGATCATTAAGGGAACGAATAAATGTTTCACTATCAGTAGATTCAACCTTTTCAGCAATTTTACCAGGGTGTTGTTGTTTAAATAATTGATGATGTTTATATAATTCTTCTTCACCTTCGGATGAATCAAAAGTATTCTTGAAACCATTAGGGAAGCGTTGAATATTATGTGAGGGGAGTTGATTACCTTCATCATCATAATAAGGTTGAGCGACATCAGCATCGGAACCAGCTTGTTCCTTGGCCTTTGCGAACTCATCCTTAATACGAATTGCTTCTTGATAACGACCCATTTCTTCTGGATAAAATGCTTCCAAATGAGCCATTGTATAATCATCGGTTAAAAACGCAGTAGCTTCACGATCTAAAATTCTATCAAGCGCTTGCTTGAAATATTCTTGTGCAATGTTTAACTCTTCATCATCTAATGCAGTTTCTTCAGATAAATCTTCTTCTTGTGGGGTTTTCCTACGTTTAACTAAATCCTTTTTAAATTGTTGAATACGTTTTTGACGAGCGGAACCAATAACGTTTTGATAATGAGATTGGACATGAGCAGCTTGGCGTGAAGCTGGGGTACCACCAATTGTAATTGGGGTGGAAATATCTGGGATATCATTTTCGGAATCCTCAGGACGTTCACCAAGTAAAGAACCTGATGGCTGACGTAAACGTTCTTCGGTCATAACCTCACGTAAATGATTTTCTTCACGGGAAGAATGTACAAAGAAAGGACGATGAGGGTTGTAAGCAACTTCAGCAAAATCAAGTAAATAAAGTGGGATACCGGAATATTTTTCCAAACCCTTACGATATTTGCGTAATTGTTTATAACTAAATGCAGGGTTATAACGAATAGCATTACGACGTCTACCTTGAGAAGCAGCTTCATCACCACGGCGAGAATGAATGGCATCATCAAGTAAACGTGGTGGGATCATTGAAAATGATGAACGTAAAACTTCTGCAGTTTTAACACCTTCTGGGATAGAATCAATATATTGAACAAAAGGATCACCAGTAATCATTTTGTTAACAGCTTTGGTCATAGTACGATGATCAAATGTTTGTAACATTTCAGGTTCATGGAACCACTCAACACGATCATCAAGGTTATCTTCATGAGTTGGATCAAGGACATCTTTTGATAAAGTCTCACGTAATGCGTCAATTTCATCACCATCAAATGGTAAATCCATAGTTGCCTTGTATTGTTTATCAGGGGTACGATGAATATGACGATATGGCATACCACGATCTGGTTCATTCCATGGATCTGGTTCATCTTCTGGGGCAAAATCTGGATCAGGTGGGTGGAAAGTTGGAATCATACGGTTTAATTGGCGAGTAATTGTTTTACGTTGCCAGAGTTCAAATGAACGACGTGCGGAACGTGAACGTAATTCTGGAACATCTTCACCAGCCGCAGCACGTGCTGCAATATTTTTCATATGGAAATCACTATGTAATGGTAAACCAAGTAAATGACGGGAATAAGTACGAATAATATGGTCAACAGATAAACCACTATCAACTGCGGAATTTTCAATCTTTTTACGATTTTCAATTTCTTCCGGAGTTAATTCCATACCATTTTCATCAAAAAGAACGGTTTGATTATCATGAATTTTTAAATTCTTTGCAGATTCAGCTTCTAAATCACGTGCCTTCCAAGCTTGTAAATAACGCTTTAATTGTTTAGATAATACTTCAGTTGGTAATGATTCCTTTTCAGCAACATCTAAAGCAGCTTCAGCATCCCCACCATTAGCTTGTAACGCATTAACATACGCGTCAATATCAATATTGATTTGATGTGGTGAATCTGATTCATTTAACATAAGACGATGGTGACGTTGAATAGTACCTAAAAGCTCTTCACTTAATGGTTGATCAACATCGCCAAGGCCTAATGATTTAATTTTTAATTCACGACCAGTAATTGGGTCAACATCGGAATCATCATATGGTTTATCGTTACGTTTATAATGCACATATTTATTCGCAACGATTTGGCTCTTTGCCTTTAAGAATTTGAGTTGATCTGGTTTTAATTTATCACCATCTGGTAACGCAGCAACAAGCGCATCAAATGAATCAAATTCTTCACGGGTATAATATTTATTATTAAATGCATCAACATCATCAGTAACCTTTTTAAGATAATGATTGCGGAAATCAAAATCGGTAATTGCTGGTGCATTTTGTCCACCGGCACCAAGTTTAACCTTACCTTCAAAAAGATCCATTAAGGTATATTTAGGAAGAGTATGAGGAGTATAAGTATTTGAAGCATGTGGAATAGCATGTGGTGCGGTAGCAGATGGTGGAGTTTGGAAACCATCTAAAGGGTTCAAAACTGGTGATAAAATTTCCCCCATAGAAACATCACCGCCTTGAATAGTATTACCATCAGCTGCAATAGAACCACGAGTAGTTGAAAATGATGCCACTTCACCTGCATCACCCAACTTCTTAATGGTAATTGTTTTTTTAGCACCTGGTGCTTTCAAAGTTAAATCGTCAACCCCTAAAGTAACTGGCGTACCCAATTCGTCAATTTGTTCAGGAGATAATTCAGTATGTGCAACAGCACCATAACCAGGTCTATCTAAGAAAGCTAAACGGTTATTAAAGTTATTTAATTGGACTTGTGCACGTGCGGTAGATAAACGGATACCAAATAAACTTGCTTCTTTTTGACGATATGCACGTTCTTCTGGATCAGCCTTACCAGAAGGGTTTAATAACATATCACGGTCAGAATCAAGGACTTTTTTCCAATCATTAAAGATTGGTGCCAATGCTTCGATTTGAGATTCACGGGTTAATTGACGTGCAGCAAAAGTTAATTGATCACCAATTTCACCATCATAAACACGACGGATCATTTTGTTATATTTTGATTCCCATTCGGTTAATTCAACACCTTTTGCTTTACATAATTTGCGGAATTTTGAATCTTCAGATTCTGGTGGCTCTTGGAGACGTTTAAGGCGCCATTTAGTATTTTCTAACGCATGATTATCAAGAGGACTCCAAGTGATATCAGCTTCACGATATTCTTCTGAATTCATATCAATTTTGTTTAAATATGCAGCATCATCAAAATCTCTCCCAATAGCTAATTCTGGCGCATAATAATCATCATCAATATCTTTTGGATCAAAACGGACCTTTTTACGCATACCAAGTTCGGGATCAGAAACGCCACCATCAGGATCAGTATGGGAATCAGTAGTATCATCTTCATCAAGACCTTCAGCAGCGCGTGCTTCACCACGGCGTTTCGCAGCAAGAATTTTTTGATTACGTTTATCAACACGTTGAATTGCACGGTCTTTAATTGGTAATGCTGGGTCGATTTGATAATTATCAACACCGGCCCAATCAACTTGGCCATCATCATGACCGATTGGATTTGGCATATCACCTTCTTGAAAATCAGTTCCGGAATCTTCGTTAATATGATTTGGATCATGTTTAACTTGGAATAGTGCTAAATCAGCAATACCAGACATTTGTTCAGGTTGGAATAAAACTGCGGTTTGATTAGCCAACTTTTGATCATTACGAAGAATTGGTTTAAGTTTTTGTCTATAATTATCAATAGCACCAACCATTTGATCAACAGTATATTCTTGAGAACGATGCGGATCTAAAGTGATTTCGGTACCATCAGTAGTATAACGAGTTGCTGGGACTTCACGTGAAGCTAAACCACCTAATTCATATTCCATAGAATCAGGAACACTAATAATTTGTTTACCATAGATGGTTTTTTGATTTGGGCGGAAACCAAATGGTGAAGATAATGGTTCAGTAGTTTGAATACCAAGTTGATTTGTTAGATCGGTTTCAACTGGTGAAATACGATGAACGGAACCAATACCATATTCTTGTGCTTGCAAAGACGCACGAGCAACCATTGCTTCAGGGTTACCGTCAGTTATTGTTTTAGAAACGGTAACAAAATTACCATCTTCATCGGTTTGAATTTGATAGGTGTTAAATGCGGCTTTTGAGACTGATGATTTATGTAAACCGTGTGGCGCAGCGCCTTCGGTATCAATAGCTGAACCTTCACGTTGAACGGAATCTAAAAGTTCTGGTTTTGAACCTTTAACTCCACGTGGTTTACCATCTTTACCAGTTGTTGTTGTTGAACCTGCTGTAAACTTTTCAGTATCATTAATAACTTTTGAAACTCGAAGTGCTTCGGAAATAAATTCATGATATTCTTGTAAACGGTCAATTTCTTCACCTTTAAATGAGATTGCTTCTGCACCAGGTTCACATACATTACCTAATTCATCCAAAAAGATTTCTTCTTGAGAATTTTCTTCTTTGAATAAAATATCCAAAGATAAAACTAATCTTTTCATAACATCTTGCGGATGATAACCTTCTTTCATTAAAGTTTGAATAGAATCAACAGCAGTTTTAGTACCATTTTTAAGATCATTTAACATTGCAAAGTTAGCTTTACGATAAGCTGGGTGTGTTTCAAGACGTAATTCAGCATCAATACTATCAGTTAAATAGACTGGGACATCCTTACCGGATGGACCCATAATACGATTTAAAACAACAGCACAAGCAATATCAAAACGGGATTGGAATGGACGAACAGCATCACCATACATGTCTAAATTTTCATTTTTACCACTAGTATCATGAATATAATGAACAGGCAATTCCATCACATCAAACATTGGTGGCATTAAACCTAACCCGGCATTGGTAATCGTACCCGGCAAGAGGAAATCTTGCGGGTCGAGTTTACCGATTTCACCAGCATTACTTAATGGGATACCAATACGATGCTGACGTTCAATCTTAGCTTGTTCAATAGCGTTGACAAGACTTTGAGAGAGTTCATTGGGGGTACCAGTTTCACCAGTAGCGGCATGATGGAGTTCTTTTGCGCCTTTGAGAAGCTCACCTTCTTCATCGATAATATCTTCACCATCTTCACCAGGACGGGTTGGGGCACCTAATAAACGTTTAAATTCACGACGCATGGTTTTATAATCGAATGATTCCGGGGTAACTGCATCACCATGGACATTTTTAAGAACAAAACGTAATTGGTTATCAATTTCAACCTTTTGCAATTCACGTTTTAAATCACCCATTGCAGCAGCTGGTGCAAATAATACTTCTTCAACATCGGATTCAATATATTTAGATTCTTCAACATCTTGTAATAAACGATGCATTTCATCTCTAGTAAAAGCACGTTGTTGAGGTAATGTATCTGGATCATCGGAATCTTCAACATCATAACCGTTTGGTTCAATTTCATTTTGCCAACGATGACGGACTTGTGCTAACCAATCTAATGAATCAATGTTATGACGTAACTTTTTGGTTGGTAAAATACGCGGTAAAAGGTTATACATAGCATTTAAAATGGTCTTATTATTCGCACCTTCTTTAATTAATGCTTTAATTTTATCATTACTAGAAAGGGTCGACATGACATATTTAGAAATTTTTGCATTTTTTGCTCTTTCAATTTTTAAAGCTTTAGATTCTTCTTGACGTAAAGTTTCACGTAAAACCGGATCAGTAATTTGTAATAATTGAGAATCAATATAACGAATCATTTGATCTTCATGACGACGTGAACCAGTATCATCCATTAAGATCATATCAGCATGTTTACGTGGGATTTGACGATAATGAAAAGGAGAGGTTTTGAATTCTTGAGTAGATTGTTTAGCAAATGCAGCGTGAAGGGTATCAGCATCTGGTAACGCCTTGACTTGTAATTGAACTTGAGCTTTTGCCATTTGTTTTGCAACAGTTCTATTTTGTGACAATGGTTGTTGTTTTTCAATTTCAATACGTTGTTTAGTCTTTGCAGCATTCTTTTTATGTTTAACAAGTGCATCAAACTCTTCCTTTGTTGGTTTTTTTGATAATTTTGGTTTCTTTGCTGGAGCTGCCTTTGGAGCGGACTTAACAGCCTTTGTTCCGTGCATATTGAGTTATAATATGGATATATTATATGACCAGTAAACGGTACAAATATTTATGGTTTGGGGGAGGGAGGGAGGAAGGGAAGGATGAATAAGGGGAGTTATTGAAAAAAAAAAAAAAACCTTTTTTT
>Ga0256798_1000247_pt1 | contig 15967 bp, 13 predicted proteins | sample MC6MC0949MT_FD_190193 | JGI IMG/M metagenome (GOLD analysis project Ga0256798, IMG submission 190193) | Metatranscriptome of enriched soil aggregate microbial communities from Iowa State University, Ames, United States - MC6-MC0949-MT... | ecosystem: Environmental > Terrestrial > Soil >... | reverse complement strand
GGTCAGATGGACGAGGGAAGCTCGACCGGGAAGGCGTCCTGACCGGACGGGGTCAGACCGGGGTAGAGCGGGAACGCCTGGGTGAGCACCGCGACGCGGGAGCGCAGTGCTACGGTGTCGGCTCCGGGCTGAAGTGCGGCGGCGATGATCTCAGCGACCTCGGCGAACTCGGCATCGCCGAAACCGCGCGTCGCCAGTGCCGGCGTTCCGATCCGCAGACCCGAGGTGACCATCGGCGGACGGGGGTCGAACGGCACGGCGTTGCGGTTCACCGTGATGCCGACCTCGTGCAGCACGTCCTCGGCCTGCTGTCCGTCGAGCTGCGAGTTGCGCAGGTCGGCGAGCACCAGGTGCACGTCGGTGCCGCCGGTGAGCACGTCCACACCGCCGGCACGGGAGTCGTCAGCGGTGAGCCGGTCGGCGAGGATCTGGGCGCCCCGGATGGTGCGCTCCTGACGGTCGCGGAACTCCGGTGTCGCCGCCAGCTTGAACGCGGTCGCCTTGGCGGCGATGACGTGCATGAGCGGTCCGCCCTGCTGGCCGGGGAACACGTTCGAGTTGAGCTTCTTGGCGAACTCGGTGTCGCGCGCGACGATGAACCCGGAACGCGGTCCACCGATGGTCTTGTGAACGGTCGAGCTCACGACATCGGCGAAGGGGACGGGCGACGGATGCAGTCCCGCCGCCACGAGTCCGGCGAAGTGGGCCATGTCGACCCAGAGCTTTGCGCCCACCTCGTCCGCGATCGCACGGAAGGCGGCGAAGTCCAGGTGACGCGGGTACGCCGACCATCCGGCGATGATCACCTGCGGCTTGTGCTCGATCGCCTTGTCGCGGACGACGTTCATGTCGACGAGGAAGGTCTCGGGGTCGACCCCGTACGAGACCGCGTTGTAGAGCTTGCCGGAGAAGTTGAGCTTCATTCCGTGGGTGAGGTGGCCGCCGTGAGCGAGCTCGAGACCCAGGATGGTGTCGCCGGGAGTGGCGATGGCCGACAGGACGGCGGCGTTCGCGGTGGCTCCGGAGTGCGGCTGCACGTTCGCGTACTCGGCGCCGAACAGGCTCTTGGCCCGATCGATCGCCAGCTGCTCCGCGATGTCGACGTATTCGCAGCCACCGTAGTAGCGGCGTCCCGGGTAGCCTTCCGCGTACTTGTTCGTGAGCACGGAGCCGACGGATTCGAGAACGGCACGCGGCACGAAGTTCTCGGAGGCGATCATCTCGAGGTAGTCGCGCTGACGACCGAGCTCGAGCTGCAGCACCTCGGCGATCTCGGGATCGACCTCGGCGAGCGGCGCCGTGAACGTGGAGGGAAGTGCGTCAGTCAAAACTGGCTCCTTAATGACAGGGATGGAACTTGCTATCGACCCAGGCGCGCGGCCGAATCCACCCCACTAATTCAAGGAACGTGTCGCTCCCCAATGGTGACCATTTGAGCGCCAGTCGCGACGCCGCCCAGCATAGCAAAGGCAGCCATGCCATTCCGCTCTTGCCTGTTAGATCCCGCTCTTGCCTATTAGTTAGGGCTCCTGCAATACTCGCTGGTGGTCGTCCCGCGGGCGGGCAGCGTCGGCCGCTACCCCGAGCTGTCACCCAGCAGAAGGAGAACGCGTGTCCGCAAGCGAGATTCTGCCCATCATTCCGCGTCCCGTCGACGCCGAGTCGCTGGAGGGCGCACCGTTCGTGCTCGCACCGGGAGCGCGCGTGAGCGTCGCCGGTGTCGGGGCGGCACACGTCGCCGATCTCCTCGTCGCAGAGCTCGCCTCGGATTGTCGACGCGACCTCGCGGTGGTGCACGAACCCCCTGCGCACGGAGACATCGCGATCGTGATCGCCGACGATGAGACGTCGGAGGCCGATCGAGCGGAGGGCTACAGCCTCGCGGTCACCGCAGAGGGGGTGCGCATCGGCGCCGCCAGCGCTGCGGGCGCGTTCTGGGGTGTGCAGAGCCTTCGACAGCTCATCCCCGTGGAATGCGCCTCCGATCTGCTGACGATCCGTCCGCTGATCGTGCGCGATCATCCGCGATTCGGATACCGCGGCGCGATGCTCGACGTTGCCCGCCATTTCTTCGCACCGGATGAGGTCAAGCGCTTCATCGACGCGATCGTGCTGCTCAAGGTCAACCACCTGCACCTGCACCTGACCGACGACCAGGGCTGGCGCATCCACATCGAGAGCTGGCCCGAACTGACCGCCCATGGTGCTTCGACGGGCAGCGACGGGAGTGCGGGCGGCTTCTATACGCACGACGAGTTCCGCAGCATCGTCGAGTACGCGGCCGACCGGTTCGTGACGATCGTTCCGGAGCTGGACATGCCCGGGCACACGAATGCTGCACTCGCGTCGTATCCGGAGCTCAACGCATCCGGTGTCGCACCCGCTCTGTACACCGGCTCGAATGTCGGGTTCAGCACACTGCTCGTCGACGACGAGACCACCGACCGCTTCATCGACGACGTCATTCGAGAGGTCGCATCGCTCACCCCCGGCCCCTACCTCCACATCGGAGGGGACGAGTGCTTGAGCACGTCGGCGGACGACTTCCTCCGCTTCATCGCCAAGGCCACCGCCATCGTCGCCTCCCACGGCAAGACCCCGGCGGGCTGGCACGAGATGGGCAAGAGCGCCGATCTCCCCGAGGGCACGGTCGGCCAGTATTGGGACTTCACGGTGCCGCGCGGTTCGTCGGCCGACGAGGCCCTGTCGTTCGTCCGACAGGGCGGCGCAGTGATCATGTCGCCCTCGAACGCCGTCTACCTCGACATCGTCTACGACGAGGGCGACGCCATCGGCCAGGACTGGGCCGACGGTCCGACGACCATCCGCGACGCTTACCTGTGGGATCCGTCGCGCATCGTGCCTGGTCTCGGGGATGCGCACATCCTGGGCGTCGAGGCGCCCGTGTGGACCGAGACGATCGCGACGATCGGCGAGGTCGAGCGGATGGTGTTCCCTCGCCTTGCAGCGGTGGCCGAGGTCGGCTGGTCGACAGCGCCCGCCGACACCGAGCCCGTCGAGGCCGCTCGTGACTTCGACGGGTTCGCGGGCCGGTTGGCCGCGCTCGGCGAGCACTGGTCGGCGGCGGGCACCGAGTTCCGGCGCGTTCCGGAGATCCCGTGGCGCGAGAGCGTGCGCGCCTGACCGCGGCGAGCGCGATTCAGGGGTAGCCGAGGAACCAGAGCAGGATGAGCGCGACCGGCTGAAGAACGATGCCGCAGACGAGCGCGATCATGCGTGCGCGCCGGTTGTGAGTTAGCCCGGCCGCTCCGGTGAGCGGTGCGAGCGGCATGAGGAGACGGAACAGGCTCTGCTGCGGGAGGAAGACCGCGAAGAGGTAGAGCGCGTAGCTGGCCGAGAACACGATGATCTCGGCACCGAGCGCTCGCACCGATGGCCGGGTCAGCATCCAGACGAATCCCGTCAGCACCGCGAGTACCAGAAGTGTGCCGACGACACCGGCATAGGTCCAGGTGAAGATGAACCACGGCGTCAGCGGGATGAATGACACGTGACCGACGAACCCCGTCCACCACGAGAGCTCCGTGCGGAGGTATGCGTCAGGGAACCCGGTGACCACCGATGCGATCACCGGCCAGGCGACCCCGGCCGCAGCGGTCACAGCTCCGGCCACGATGATGGCGAGAGCATCCCGCCGCGGCAGTCGTTCGGTCTTCCGCCTGTGCCGCACGAGGCGGACGACCAGGATCACGCCGAGCGCAAGGGGCAGCGCCAGCTCCCCGGGCTTCGTGAACGCCGCAGCGACTCCCAGCGGGATGGTCCACCAGTACCGTTTGGCGATCATCGCCCAGAGCGCGGCGAACATGAGGAAGAAGAAGAGGCTCTCGGCGTAGGCGACCTGCAGCACGAACGAGAGCGGCCCGAACGAGAAGAGCACCGCGGCCCAGAGACCGCTCGTCGAACCGGCACGGGATGCGACGAGCCGGTAGAGCACGAGTGTGGCGGCCGCACCGAACACCGTAGCGACGATGACCCCGGCCGGATAGAACCCCAGCCCCGTGACGAAGGTGAGACCGCGCACGATCCACGGGAACACCGGCAGGAACGCCCACGCGTTCTGCTGAACGTCACCCGCGCCGTCGGTGGGGATCGACGTCGGATACCCGTGCTCGGCTATGCGCCAGTAGTACGACGCATCCCACGAGCCGGAGAAGGTAAAGAACGTCGGATTCGCGCGCGAGCTGGCGAAATGCCAGTCACCGGCCGTGGCCGCCGCGAAGAGGGTCAGCATGAGGGTCGTCGTGAAGACGCGAGAACCGGCGTACACCACGAGCACGACGACCCACCAGCGGTAGTCGCGACCGGCGAACCGGAGTCGGGTGACCGCCGTCGTCGTCTGGTCGACGAGCACGTCGATTCGTCCGCTCACACCCATGCACCCAGTCTGCCAAGCCGGCCCTGTACGTTTTCCGTTCTGCCCAGCGGAATAGTACGCCTGGGCCGGCTCGAAACGGAGTGGGTGGATGCGGGCTTACTTGACGCTGCCCTGCGTGAGACCGCCGACAAGCCGCTTCTCGATGAGCATGAACAGCACGACCACCGGGATGATGGCCACGACGGACACCGCGAACACGTACTGCCAGGCGGCGTCGTATTGACCCACGAACTTGGTGAGCGCCACCGAAAGCGGTTGGTTCGCATCCGTCGACAGGATCACCAGGCTCGCCGCGAACTCGTTCCACGACGCCACGAACGTGTAGATGATGGCGGTCACGATGCCCGGCCACACGAGCGGAAGCTGCACCCGGAAGAGCACCGTCCACTTTCCCGCGCCGTCCAGCTGGGCGGCCTCATCGACCTCTTTCGGAACGCCGGCGAAGAAGTTGTGCATGATCCAGATCGCGAACGCGAGGTTGAACGCCGCGTTGATGAGGATCATCGCCAGCCACGTGTCGTTGAGACCGAGCGCGACCATCTCCTTGAAGAGACCCGTGGCGAGAACGGTCGGCTGCAGCATCTGCGTCACGATCACCAGGAAGAGGAACACTCCCCGCCCTGGGAACCGGAACCGTGCCGTGTAGTAGGCGGCGGGCACGCAGACGAGCAGTACAAGAGCCGTCGCGAACACCGAGATGACGATGGTCGAGATGAGGTTCTCGGGCAGCGGGGTCTCCGGCGTCGACCACATCGTGAGGTAGTTCTCAGGGTGCCACTGCGTCGGAAAGTAGGTCGGCGGCACCGTGAGGATGTTGAAGCGGCTCTTGAACGAGCCGATCAGCATGATCAGGTACGGGATGACGAAGATCAGCGCGATGATCAGTCCGGCGATCATCCTGCCGATCACCCGACCGGTGAACCGGCGCTGACTGTGACGCCGCTTCGGCGACTGCGGCTGCACGGGCGCAACGAGGGTGGGGGCCGGCGCGGTCACGAGACATCCTTCATCGGCTTGACGATCCAGAGGTAGAGGGCGACCACCACGAGGACGATCAGGAAGTTGATCACACTCAGGGCGCTCGACAGGTCGATGCGCTGCTCTCCCTGCAGAAGCTTGAACACGTAGGTCGTCGTCGTGTCGGCCTTGTATCCGGGGATGCTTCCGGTCATCAGTTTCAGGATCGGCAGCGAGTTGAACACGTTGATGATGTTGATCAGACTCGCGAGCGCGATCGCGTTGCGGAGATTCGGCAGCGTGACCCCGAAGTAGGTGCGCACGGCACCCGCGCCATCCATCTTGGCCGCTTCGAGCATGTCGCCCGGGATGCCGGCCAGTCCGGCGAGCAGGGTGTAGGTCGTGAACGGCAGCGAGACGAACACCGCGATGGCCACCGACGAGAGGAACGCCGGTACAGGCTCTTTGGTGAAGCCGAACGGCTCGGCAAGGATGTGCACATCGACGAGGAACTTGTTGATGATCCCGTAGAAGGGGTCGAGGCCGTAGACGAACACGGTGGTCGTCATCACGACGCTCGCGGCCCACGGAACGAGGATCGCCATGCGAACCCACTGACGTCCCGGGAAGTTCTTGTTGAGGAACTGCGCGAGCGCCAGCGATATCACAACGGTGATCACCACGACCGAGACCACCCACACGAGCGTGTTCACGAGGATGCCGGGAAGTTCCGGCCGCGCGAGCACGGTGGCGTAGTTGTCGAAGCCGACCGAACCGTGGTCGACGCCTGCGACCGAGATCTTGCGGGTCGAGTTGAAGATCATGTAGCCGGCGGGGAACAGCACCACGCCGAAGATCAGGATGAGCGCCGGCAGCGTCCACGGAACGGCGTGCCAGAGGTCGGCGGCCGCCGCACCCGGTGGTCGTCTGACCGGCGGGCGTCCGGCTCGTCCGACCGCCCCGGAGCGGAGACGGCCAGCGGCCGTCTCCGCCGGGGTCGATGCGGGATCGATGGTGTGACTCATACCGTTCGGACTACTTGCCGTCGGCCTTCGCCTGGATCGACTTGAGCAGGTCGGCCGGAACCGCGCCCTGGCCCAGCTGTCCGATCTGGCTCTGGATGGCGCCCTGAGCGGCCGTCCAGTTGGGGTTCGTCGACGGGTAGAACTTGGCGTCCGGGAGCAGATCGAGGAACGGCTTGATCGTCTCGTTCGACGCCATCGCCTCGGCGCCCGACTTGGTGGTGGGCAGGAAGCCTTCGGCGGTCACCCACTTGGTGTAGACGTCGGCCGAGTAGAAGTAGTCGAGGAACTTCTTGATCGACGCCGTCTTGTCCGTCTTGTTCTTGAACGCCATCAGGTGATCCGCCACACCGAGCGTGAACGCGGAGCCGTCCTTCGTGGGGATGGGTGCGATGCCGTAGTTGAGGCTCGCGTTCTTGTCCTTGATCTGGCCCACTGTCGGCGGAAGACCCACCTGCATGCCGATCTGCCCCTGCACGAAGACGTTCAGCAGCGGAGTCCGGTCGGTCGAGCCCGGGTTCTGCTCGGTCACGCCGTCTTTGATGAGCTTCTGCATCTCGGTGGCGCCTTCGACGTTCTCCGGGGAGTCGATCGTCAGCTTCTTCGCGTCGCCGTAGCCACCGCCGGCCCCGTAGAACCAGATCGCGGTCTCGGCCTGCGCTTCTTCACTGCCGAGCGGCATGCCGTAGCCGATCGCGCCGGAAGCCTTGATCTTGGTCGCGGCGGCCTCGAGTTCTGCCCACGTCTTGGGCGGGGCGGAGACGCCGGCCTTGGCGAAGATGTCCTTGTTGTAGAACAGCGCACGTGCGGAGGCGATGAACGGAAGACCGTACTGCGTGCCGTCGATGCTCGCGTTCTTGGCGAACGCCGGCTGGAAGTCGTCGAGGGTCTTGGACGAGACGATGTCCTTCGCCGGGTAGAGCAGGTCGTCGGAGGCGAATCCCGCGAACGCGTCGATGTTGAGGATGTCCGGCTGCTTGCCGGCCTGCACCTTCGTCTTGATGACGTCGTTGATGTCGTTCCACGACTGCACGTCGAGGCTCACCTTGATACCGGAGTTCTTCGCCTCGAAGTCCTTGATGATCTGCTGCCATTCGGACTTGGTGTTGTCAGAGTAGCTCGCCACCATCAGGGTGAGCGTCTTGTCGTCGCCCGACGACGAGTTGGATCCTCCGCCGAAACCGCACGACGCGAGGGTCATGGTGGCGACGGTCGCTGTTGCGACCGCTGCACCCCATCGCAGTGACTTCTTCATAGACTTCCTCACTCTCGAATGAAACGGACCGTCACGGGATGAAGGAGCTTCGGCGCGACGGTGCGTCAGAATAGTGCTTGATTGGTGATGCTTTGTGATTCTTTTGTGCTGCAAACAAACAATTGCGTTCAGCCGATGATCGAATCATTGCGTGCGAGCGCTCCCCCGTCAAGAACTGGAACAGAGATCGTTACACGGCGTTTACACGACCATCACATTGTCCCCGCATCCGGAATGAGCACGCTCGAAGATGATTAGTAGACAGCAGTAACGCTCATAAGCAATCATTGGAGCATCACGACCTGAGACGGGAGCCGAATTGGTGACGCAACCTGCCCTTGCAGCTACGCCGCCGACCGTCGCCATCGGTCCGGGCGGAGCGGTCATCGCCTTCGACGTGGGCGGCACGGACATGAAGGCGGCGCTCATCGACGAGACCGGCACCATCCGTGCACTCGTCCGACGCCCGACACCGCACGACGGGCCCCGCACGGCTGAAGCGGTCGTGCGCGCGGTGGCCGAGCTGTCAGCGCGATTCGGCGAGGAGCACCCGGACGTGCATCCACAGGCCCTGGGCCTTCTGGTTCCGGGACACGTCGACGACGAGGCCGGCATCGGTGTCTTCTCGGAGAACCTCGACTGGAACGACTTCCCCTTCCGCGACCGAACGGAGGCCGCCGTCGGTCTGCCCGTGTCGTTCAGCCACGACGTGCGAGGTGCCGGCGAGGCCGAGCACCGGTTGGGAGCGGCTGCACCCTTCGACGATGTGGTCGTCATGGCCATCGGCACCGGCATCGCCGGAGCGATCTTCATCGGCGGACGGCTCCACACCGGAGGCGGAATGGCCGGCGAGATGGGTCATTCGCGCGTCGCCGACGGTCCCGAGTGCGCCTGCGGCGGTCGCGGATGCTTGGAGGCGGTCGCTTCGGCCGCTGCCATCGCGCGCCGGTACACGGCGGTGACGGGCGTGCCGGTCGCCGGCGCCAAGGACGTGCTCGAACGCGCCCAGGCGGGAGATCAGGATGCTGCCGCCGTGTGGGACAGCGCGCTCGACTCCCTCGCACTCGACCTCTCCCACACCGTCGCCCTGCTCGCTCCCCAGGCGATCGTGATCGGAGGAGGGCTCGCGCAGGCCGGACCGGCGCTGTTCGAGCCGCTGTCGGCCAAGCTCGACGCTCTGCTCACCTTTCACCGCCGTCCACTCCTCCTCCCCGCCAGCATCGGCGAAGACGCGGGCGTCATCGGCGCCGCATTGCGTGCACGCGATCTGCTCGCCATCCGCTCTCAGGAGGTCCGGCCGTGATCCTCACCGTCACACCCAATCCCGCGCTCGATCTCACGTACCGTGTGGCGAACCTCGATGTCGGGGAGACCCACCGCGTCGCGGCGCCGGCCACCCGAGCGGGCGGGAAGGGCATCAACGTGGCACGGGTCGTCTCGCAGACCGGCGGTCACGTCTTCGCACTGACCACCGCCGGAGGACCGGCCGGATTCCGGTTCGCCGACGACCTCATGGCGAGCGGCGTTCCGCATGAGCTCATCCCCGTGGCCGAGCAGACGAGGAGCAGCGTCGCGATCGTCGACGAAGGCAGTGGACTGACCACGATCCTCAACGAGACCGGATCGCCGTTGCAGAGCGCCGAATGGGTGGCCATCGGGGATGCGGTCGAACGCCTCGCCGTGCCGGCATCGTGCATCGTCGGCTCCGGCAGCCTCCCTCCCGGCGCTCCCGAAGACTTCTACGCTCAGCTCGTCGAGGTGGCCTCCGCCCACGGCATCCCCGCCATCGTGGATGCGACGGGTCCAGGGCTCCTGATCGCGGCCGAAGCCGGTGCCGCCGTTCTGAAGCCCAACCGTCGCGAGCTCACCGAGAGCACGGGCGAGACCGACCCCGTCGCGGGAGCGGCACGGCTGCTCGCACTCGGCGCAGGACTCGTGCTCGTCTCTCTCGGTGAGCAGGGGATGATGGCCGTCAGCTCATCCGCATCCGGCTCTCCCGCAGTGGTGAGCGCACGACTCCCCCGGCCGTTGCACGGGAATGCGACCGGTGCCGGCGACGCCGGGGTCGCGGCCGTGGCCGTGTGTCTGGCCGCCGGGATCTCCGACCCGGAGACCATCCTGCGCAAGGCGACCGCCTGGTCGGCTGCCGCAGTGCTAGCACCTCTCGCGGGCGAACTCGATCCCGCGTATTCCGAGCTGGAATCCCAGCTCGTCGTGACCGTCTGAAGAAAGCCGACCGATGCCGCTCGTTCCCACCGCCGATCTCCTGCACACCGCCGTCGCCCATCGCACGGGCATCGGCGCGTTCAACGTGATCCACCTCGAGACGGCGGAAGCGCTCGTCGCGGCAGCCGAAGACGCCGGCCTCCCGGTCATCCTGCAGATCTCGCAGAACTGCGTCACGTATCACGGCGGTCTCGAGCCCATCGCCCGTGCAACCCTCGCGATCGCGGCCGGTTCGCAGGCGAACGTCGCCGTGCACCTCGATCACGCCGAAGACGAGGAGCTCACCCGAGCGGCGATCGATCTCGGCTTCGGCTCCGTGATGTTCGACGGCGCCAAGCTGGACTACGAACGCAACGTCGAAGCGACCGTTCGAGTCGTCGAGTACGCGCACGCGAACGATGTCTTCGTGGAAGCCGAGCTCGGCGAGATCGGCGGCAAAGACGGCGCACACGCGCCGGGCGTGCGCACCGACCCGGACGAAGCCCGACGATTCGTCGAGGAGACGGGCGTCGACGCCCTCGCCGTCGCGGTCGGGAGCTCGCACGCGATGACCGAGCGCACCGCATCCCTCGACCTCGAGCTGATCGGCCGCCTGCACGCCGCAGTTGCGGTTCCCCTCGTGTTGCACGGGTCCTCCGGCGCTTCGGATGAGACGATCGTGTCGGCGATCCGCTCCGGCATCACCAAGGTCAACGTCTCCACCCACCTCAACGGCTTCTTCACGGGAGCCATCCGCCGATATCTCGACGAGCACCCCGAGGTGGTCGATTCCCGCAAGTACCTGCGAGAAGGACGTGCCGCGGTGGCGAGCGAGGCGGCACGCCTCCTCACGCTCTTCGCCGTGACGGATCCGGCCACCCCCGAAGGGCCCACCAGGTGATCGCACAGCTGCCGACGACCGCGAAACCGCGACGGCGATGAACAGGGCCGAACGGCTGAACGCCGTGCTCGACCTCCTGGCGGAGTCCGGCCAGGTCGAGGTGGACGACATCGTCGCCAAGCTCGACGTCTCGGCCGCCACCGCACGACGGGACCTCGATGCTCTCGCGTCCCAGCAGTTGCTCACCCGCACGCGGGGCGGCGCTGTGGGTCAGTCGGTCGCCTACGATCTCCCGATCCGCTACAAGCGGGAGCAGCACGCCCCCGAGAAACTGCGTATCGCCCAGGCGGCGAGCGCACTCGTTCCCCGAGGAGCCGTGGTCGGACTGTGCGGGGGAACGACATCCACCGCCGTCGCCACGATCCTGGGCGCGCGACCGGATCTCATGGAGCCGTCGCCGCATCCGAATCTCACCGTGGTCACCAACGCGATCAACATCGCGGCCCAGCTCGTGATGCGACCCCAGATCAAGACCGTCGTGACCGGAGGGGTCGTCCACGCTCGCTCGTACGAACTCGTCGGGCCGTACAGCGACGTCGTGCTCGAGAAGATCACGATGGACATCGCGTTCATCGGAGTCAACGGCATCGATCCGATCGTCGGAGCGACCGTGCACGACGAGGGAGAAGCGAGCGTCAATTCGCTCATGGCCCGGCGTGCGACCCGCGCGGTCGTCGTCGCGGATTCCAGCAAGATCGGCCGCAAGGCGTTCGCAACGCTCGGCGGCCCGAAGGTGCTCAGCACCCTCATCACCGACAGCGGCATCACGGCGGAGCAGCGTGCCGCTTTCGCCGAGCACGGCATCGAAGTTATCGTCGCCTAGTGCCTTCGACCGTCATCCACTCCGCCCGGCTCGTCACAGAGGGGCGGGTGCACCACAACGGCTGGGTGCGATTCGACGACTCGCACGTTGCGGCCACCGGTGTGGGAGACGACTGGCGAGCGGCGGTCGCAGGCGACCCGACCGCCTCCGTGGTCGATGCGGATGGCGCCTGGCTGACCCCGGGTTTCGTCGACATCCATGTGCACGGCGGTGCGGGCGCCTCCTTCGACGACGGTGCGACCAGCATCCGTACCGCCCTGGACCTGCACCAGCGCCACGGCACGACACATGCAGTGGTGTCGCTGGTCACCGCACCCGTTGACCTGCTTGCGGAGCGGACCTCGGCGGTCGCCTCGCTGATGCCGTCCGACTCCCGCATCATCGGCACGCACCTCGAAGGCCCCTTCCTCGACGTCGCCCACAAGGGCGCCCACGATCCGGCTCTTCTCCGTTCGGCCACGCCTGAGACGATCTCGCAGCTGCTCGACGCGGGCAGAGGCACGATCCGCCAGGTCACGCTCGCGCCGGAACTGCCCGGGGGCCTGGATGCGGTCCGCGCGTTCACCGAGGCAGGCGTCGCCGTCGCCGTCGGACACACCGGTGCCGACTACGAGCAGACGCTCGCCGCGTTCGCTGCCGGGGCGAGCATCCTCACACATGCTTTCAACGGCATGGACGGCATCCATCACCGGTCACCGGGTCCGGTCGCCGCTGCAACGCGCACGCCGGGGGTGACGATCGAGATGATCAACGACGGTGTGCACGTGCATCCCGAAGTGGTCCGCATAGCCTTCGCCTCGGCACCGGGCCGGCTCGCACTCATCACGGATGCGATGGCCGCCGCCGGATCGACCGACGGCGACTACCGTCTGTGTGGACTCGCGGTGACCGTACACGAGGGCATCGCCCGTCTCGCCGAGGGCGGTTCGATCGCGGGCTCGACCCTCACCCTCGACGACGCGCTGCGCCGGGCCGTGAACGAGTCGGGCATCGCAGTCGAGGACGCCGTGCTGGCGTTGACCGAGACGCCCGCCGCGGCGGTGGGCCGCTCGGCCGATCTCGGACGGCTGGCTCCGGGCTACCTGGCCGACGCCGTGCTTCTCGACGAGGACTTCACCGTTCTCCAGGTCTGGTCCGCCGGGGCGCCCGTACCGCGCTAGCCGCTGACCGCCACCGCGCTAGCCGCTGACCGTGCCGATCGCCTGTTCCGCGCGCGTGCGGGCGACGCGTCCGATCACGAGCACGAGGGCCAGCGAGACGACGAGAAGACCGATGTACAGGTACGGCAGCACGAGAAGACCGCCCACGTCGAACACGATGGCGCCGAGCAGCGCACCGCCACCGATCCCGACGTTGAACGCCGTCGTGTAGAGCGCACTGGCGGTGTCGCGGAACGCCGGCGAAGCGGTGTGCAGCATCCGGGTCTGGAGCAGAGGTGGCAGCATCCCGAAGGCAAGTCCCCACACCACGAACGAGCCGATCGCAAGCAGCGGCTGACCGGCGAACGCCGCGAGCGCCGCGATCGACAGGCCGGTGACGATGAGCGCGAGCACGAGCCCCAGCTGCGGTCTCGGTCCGAAGACCGACCCAGCGAGCACGAGTCCCACCGCTCCCGCGATGCCGAACAGGAAGAGGAGTCCGCCGATGTTGCCGGCCGGAACGCCGACCGCGTCGGTGAGGAACGGCACGATGAACGTGTAGAACGCGTAGTGCCCCACCATCGTGACCGCGGCGACGATGCAGACCATGACGACCGCGATCACGGTCGCGTCCTTCGCGCGCGCCTTGTCACCACGGGCCCGCGGCCGGGCATCCTCGTCTCGCTCGACCGTCGGAAGGAACTTCCACACGACGAGCGCGCCCACGAGCATCAGCACGGCGAGGAAGCCGAACGAGAGTCGCCAGCCGAGCACGTGCCCGGCGAACGTTCCGAGCGGAACTCCGAAGACGAAAGCCAGGGTTCCACCGCCCAGCGTGATCGACACCGCACGGCCGATCTGCTCCTTCGGAACGAGGTGTCCGGCATACGCACCGACGATCGACCAGAACATCCCGTGGGCGATACCGCCGACGATTCTGGAGATCACGACGAACACGTAGTCGGGAGCGATGGCGGTGAGCAGGTTGCTGACCGCGAGCACGACGAGGATGCCGACGACCATCGCGTGACGCGGCCATCTTTTCGTCAGCGCGGTCAGCGGAGTGCTCGTGATGACGACGGTGAAAGCGAAGACGGTGACGAGCAGGCCGATCTGGGCCTCACTCACCCCGAGCGAACGACTCATGTCGGGAAGCAGGCCCGTGGGGATCATCTCGCTCGTGACGGAGAGGAAGACCGCTCCGGCAAGAGCCAGCAGACCCACCCAGGGGAATTTCTGCACAGTGTTGATCGGCGACGTTGTAGTGGCAGACATGTGGTGACTGTCCAACGAACGGCGTTCCCCGCCCGTTCCGAGTGTCTCGCGAACGGCGGGTCGACTACGCGCCCATGTGCGCGCCCAGGGCCGCGCGACAACCGGCGACCATCGATCAGTTTAGCGGATGCCCGCCAGAACCGTCTCGGAGTCCGTGATCTCGATGAGGGGCGCGTAGAGCGACATCGCGTCGAGAGCGCGCTGATGGTCCGTGTCCGAGGCTCCGGCGCATCCATCGGCCACCACTCGCACGTGCATCCCGGCGTCGGCCGCCGGCAGCGCGGTCGAGATCACACAGCAGTCCGTGGAGACACCCGCCAGCACGATCTCGGTGCTCCCGCCGAGGGCACGGCGCAGGTTCGCGCCCCACTTGCCGAACGTGGTCTCGGTGACGATGGTGCCCGGTGCGTCCGGGTCTGACGGGCCGCCGGCCGCGGGCACGAGGTCGTACAGCGGATCGTCCGCCGCGACCAGCGCGAACGGCCACTGGCGGTAGTACTCGATCCAGGCGCCCTCGGGATGCTCGGGCGCGACGAACCGGGTGCGGATCACCCGATCCCCGAAGCTCGGAAGCATCCGCCGGATGACCTCCGCCGCACTGTCGAATCGCGGGGTGAACCATCCGCTGGCCGGGTCGCCGAAGACGTTCTGCATGTCCACGACGACCAGGTACGGCGCATCCGTCATGCCCTCTCCTCCTGGAGGCGAACGGTCGAGCGTGTGAAGAGCAGAGTTCCGAGGTAGCCGACCACGAGAGCGACCAGCACACCGAGATTGGCGAAGGCCCAATCGCCGCTCCTGCCTCCGAGCCCGAACGCGTCGAGCAGATAACCCTGCCAACCCAACCAGGAGACGGAGCTCGTGACGAGCCCCCAGCCGAGGGCGGTGCCCACGACCACGAGCCCGATGGGAACCCAGCGCACGCTTCCGTAGCGGCCGCGGCGATCGTAGAGCTCAGCGTCGGCGTAGTCGCGTTTGCGCAGTTGGATGTCGGCGATGAAGATGCCGCACCAGGCTGCGATCGGAACGCCGAGGGTGATGAGGAACCCCTGGAACGGTCCGAGGAAGTCGGGTGCGAAGAACACGACGTAGATCGCACCGATCGTCATGATGACTCCGTCGATGCCGGCGGCGACATACCGCGGCGCACGGAGGCCCGCACTCAGCAGGGCCAGACCCGAGGAGTAGATGTCGAGCACCGCTCCCCCGATCAGTCCGAGCACCGCGACGATCACGAACGGCACGAGGAACCAGATCGGGAGCAGGGAGGCGAGCGCGCCGATCGGATCGTTGGCGATGGCGGTGTTGAGCTTGGGCGACGATCCGGCCAGCAGCACGCCGAAGACGAGCAGGATGACCGGTGCCAGCGACGAGCCGAACGTCGTCCATCCGACGACCCCCGAGCTTCGGGTGCTGCGCGGAAGGTAGCGCGAATAATCCGCGGCGGCATTCACCCAGCCGAGTCCGAAACCGGTCAGCATGAACACGAACCCGCCGATCACCTGAGGGAACGAGCCCGACGGCAGCGCCGCGACCGCACCGAGATCGACGTGGCCGATCACCAGCACGATGTACACGACCGTGAGCACACCGGTCACGATCGTGATGATCTTCTGCATGCGCATGATCAGGTTGAACCCGATCACACCGCCCGCGATGATCAGAGCCGCCACGACGATGAGGGCCACGATCTTCGTGGCCACGCCGCCCTCCCAGCCGAGCTGTTCGAACACCGTGGCCGTCGCGAGAACGGCCAACGCGGTCAGCACCGTCTCCCACCCGACGGTCAGCAGCCAGGAGAGCACCGACGGAAGCCGGTTGCCCTCGACACCGAACATGGCCCGGCTGAGAACCATCGTGGGCGCGGAACCGCGTTTGCCCGCCAGGGAGATGAATCCGCAGAAGAGGAACGAGATGACGATTCCGACGACGCCGACGATGGTCGCCTGCCAGAACGAGATCCCGAACCCGAGGAGGAACGATCCGTAGCTCAG
>Ga0256798_1000245_pt1 | contig 16057 bp, 13 predicted proteins | sample MC6MC0949MT_FD_190193 | JGI IMG/M metagenome (GOLD analysis project Ga0256798, IMG submission 190193) | Metatranscriptome of enriched soil aggregate microbial communities from Iowa State University, Ames, United States - MC6-MC0949-MT... | ecosystem: Environmental > Terrestrial > Soil >... | reverse complement strand
CGCATGACGCCTGAACGTGAAGCCATGGTGTTGGCCGTCCTGCGACGGGAAGCGGCAGGCATCGGCCAGGCGCTGACCGCCCGGTCGCAGCGGGATGAGCAGGACGCGTGATTCGCGTCAAATCGATGGCGTAGTCCCATTACCTGAATCCATAGTCAGCACCGCACTGAATCCAGTACAGTCATGCGATCGGCGTGCCGCCACAATCGAAATCCGGCATGTTCGTCCTTATTTTTAAAAAGGGGGCAGCTCGCATGCAGGCACCCAGCACGGGCACGGAAACGGCCACAAACACGGACACCCCGCTGGCCGCTGCCAGGGCCGTCGTCGACACGGCGATCCAGGACATAGCGCGGCGTCCTGAAATTCATTCCTTCTTCGACGAAAGCACCTTCACGGTCAGCCATATCGTCGTCGATCCTGCCACCCACAGCTGCGCCATCATCGACAGCGTCCTGGATTACGACGCGGCCAGCGGTCGCACCGCCACCCGCAGTGTCCAGCGCTTGATCGATTTCGTGCAAGAGCGGGCGCTGTGTGTGGAATGGGTGTTGGAGACGCATGTGCATGCCGATCATCTCTCCGCCGCGCCCTTGCTGAACCAGCGCTTGGGCGGCCGCCTTGCCATCGGCGCGCACATCAGCATCGTCCAGGATGTATTCGGCAAAGTCTTCAACGCCGGCAGCGACTTCGCGCGCGATGGCAGCCAGTTCGACCAGCTCTTCGCCGATGGCGAAGCGTTTGCCCTGGGCCATCTGCACGCAGTGGCCTTGCACGTTCCAGGACATACGCCCGCGTGCATGGCGTATGTGATCGGTGACGCGGTGTTCGTCGGCGACACTTTGTTCATGCCGGACTATGGCACCGCGCGTTGCGACTTCCCAGGCGGCGATGCGGCGGTGCTATATCGCTCCATCCGGCGCCTGATGGCCTTGCCGGATGCCACGCGGGTATTCCTTTGCCATGACTACAAGGCACCCGGTCGCGACCACTATGCGTGGGAAACCACCATCGCGGCCCAACGCCAGGGCAATGTGCATGTTCACGAAGGGGTGTCCGAACAGGACTTCGTGGCGTTGCGCGAACAGCGCGACGCCGCGCTGTCCATGCCGCGCCTGATCCTGCCTTCGGTGCAGGTCAATATGCGTGGCGGCAAACTGCCGGAACCCGAAGCCAACGGCATGCGATATCTCAAGATCCCCATCAACGGCATGTGACGCTTAACTGGCTTGGCGCCAGGCCTGTCCGCCGCTCGGATGAGCAGGCCAGGCGCGATAGTTGCGAACGACGCCGCGACTATTGGGAGATCATCATGAGCAAGGACAAAGCAGGCAAGAAAGACAGCAAGACCGAGGGCAAGAACAAGGAAGCGCGCAAGCAGGCTGAAGCCACGGCCGGCAAACAACGCGCCATTCAACAGGAACAGGATCAGCGCGACCAGACTGCCTCGGCGCAGTCCTCTTCCAAGGAAAAGCCCGCGATGCAAGCGGGGCAAAGGGAATATCCCGAACCGCCCTTGCCGGACCAGCGTATCGGCAAGCCCGGCCTGGAATCCGATATGGAAGTGCGTCCGGCTTTCTCCGCGCCTGGGTACCGGGGTAGCGCCAAGCTGGACGGCTTTGCAACCATCGTCACCGGCGGCGATTCTGGCATAGGCCGAGCCGTGGCCATTCTCTTCGCGCGGGAAGGAGCCGACGTGGCGATCGTCTATTTGAATGAACATGAAGACGCCGAGGAAACCAAGCGCTGCGTCGAGGCCGAAGGCAAGCGCTGCGTACTGATTCCCGGTGACGTGAAGGATCCCGCGTTCTGCCGTAACGCTGTGGATGAAACCTTGCGCGAGTTCGGCAAGCTCGACGTCCTGGTCAACAATGCCGCCTTTCAGGAACACGCGGAGTCGATCGAAGACCTGTCGGAGGAACGCTTCGACGAGACCTTGCGTACCAATGTCTACGGCTACTTCCACATGGCCAAGGCGGCCGTGCCGCACTTGAAGGAGGGTGGCAGCATCATCAACAGCGGGTCGGTGACGGGCCTGCGCGGCAGCGGCGGCCTGATCGACTACTCCACGACCAAGGGCGCTATTCATGCTTTCACGATGTCGCTGGCCAGCAGTCTCGCGCCAAGGGGAATACGCGTCAACGCGGTGGCACCGGGGCCCGTCTGGACGCCATTCAATCCCGCCGACAAACCGCCCAAGGAACTGAAGGAGTTCGGCGCGAAGACGCTCATGGGCCGGCCCGCGCAACCAGAAGAACTGTCGCCCGCCTATGTGTTCCTGGCCGCGCCCGCCTGCGCAAGCTATATCACCGGCATGATCCTTCCGGTGACCGGTAGTCCGGGTTGAATGCGTCGGCGCAATGAAGGTTGGGCCCTCCGTCCTGCGCTTTGATTCACCGTATCTACTGACATAAAGCTGACTTGTCCCGCATGCCGTCCTCCGGCATGCGACTTGCGCTGTCCGCGCCACTTCCAATTACGATAAGCGCGCTGCCAAGCCGCAAAATATGGGACAAGTTTTCGACAGAGCGGCGGTGCTGAGTATCAAGCTGGTCCTGCTGGGCACGCTGGCCTTGCTGCTCGTCTCGATCGCCGTGGTGGTGTGGCAAATGACCGCGCCCGTTGCCGCTGACGTTGCGGTTGCGCAACCCATCCCCTTCAGCCACAAACATCATGTCGGCGACGATGGCATCGATTGCCGCTACTGCCACGTCTCCGTGCAGAAAACGGCGTCGGCTGGCATGCCTTCAGCTGAAATCTGCCTGACTTGCCATGCAGTGCTTTTCAAGGATGCACCCGTGCTGGCGCCTTTGCATGTCGCCGCGGCCACTGGCGTGCCTATCCACTGGAACCGGGTTTACGACTTGCCTGATTTCGTTTTCTTCGACCATAGCGTTCATGTGGCCAAGGGCGTGGCCTGCGTCAGCTGTCACGGGCGCGTCGACCAGATGCCGCAGCTGGTGCGCCATCAGGAACTGCAAATGCAGTGGTGCCTGGATTGCCACCGTGCTCCCGAGAAACATGTGGGACCGCCGGATCAAGTCTTCGTCATGCGTGACGTGCCGCCGCTGAGCGATGAAGACGTTGCTGCCTTGCAGCGCATCTTTCACTTCGAAAGCGAAGCACGCATGACCAGCTGTACAACCTGCCATCGTTGACCATGGACAAGCCACGCACCATTCCTATCCTTCGCGCTTCCGCCGACCTGTCGGCGGGAAGCGGCTCGCGGGACGACGAGGCTGACAGGCCCGCTGATCCGGGCCGGCGCGTTCTGCTGAAGTGGATGGCGGCCGTCACGGCATTGGCTGGTGCTGGCTGCAGCGGCCCGCCAGATGAACCGATCGTGCCTTACGCGCATATGCCCGAGGGCGGCCCGGGCAATGATCCCGTGTTCTATGCATCCGCCGTGACGCATGCAGGATACGCGGTACCAGTATTGGTGGAGACGCATGATGGTCGGCCGACCAAGCTCGAAGGGAATCCACGCCATCCTATGAGCCTGGGGGCGACGGATGCACGAACGCAGGCGGTGCTGTGGCAGCTGTGGGATCCGGACCGGTCCAATATGGTGCTGCGAGGCGACACGGTTTCGGAATGGGGCGCGGCGCGTGAAGCGCTGCTGGCCCGGCGGACCGTCACGGAGGACAAGGGCGGCGCCGGCTTGCATGTGCTGACGGGCAATGTCACGTCGCCGACCCTGTTGCGGCAGCTGGATGCGTTGGCGGCGCGGTACCCGGCGATGCGGTGGCACCGGCACGATCCCGCTTATCCCATCGCCGCGGAGGAGGGCGCGCGGCGTGCCTTGGGACTGGCGGCCCAACCCATGTATCACCTGGAGCATGCGCGGGTCATCGTCGCGGTGGGTGCGGACTTGTTCGTGGATACGCCGGCGGGGGTGCGCTTGGCTCGTGACTTCGCGCGTGGGCGGGGTGACGCCAAGCCCGAGGCCCGCGCCCGGCTGTACGCCATCGAAGCCATGCCGGGACTGACCGGCGCCATGGCGGATCAGCGCTGGAGCATGACACCGGCGCAAATGGGGGCGCTGCTCGAACGGCTGGCGCTGGGGCTTGGCGTGTTAAAGGATGGGACGGGCACAGCGCCCGATATCCTGGCACAGCGCGACGATCGGTCCGCAAGCCAGGGATGGGAGTCCCCTCTTATGGATGTGCTGCGGGCCAACCTGGGGCAGGCATTGATCGTCGCTGGTCCTGCGTTGCCCGCCGACGTTCACGCCATGGTGTGGGCCATCAATGCGCATCTAGGCGCGGTGGGCAAGCTGGTGACCCCGGTGCCTGTCCGTGCCGCGTCCGGCCTGGGCGCGCTGACGCAAGCGATGCGTGCCGGCACCGTCGATAGCTTGCTGATACTGGATGCGAACCCGGTCTATGACGCGCCCGGCAACTTAGCCTTCGCGGAGATCTTGCGTCAGGTAGATTGGTCCATGCATGTGGGGCTGCATCGCGACGAGACGGCGCGCGCCTGTACCTGGCACGTGCCACGCGCGCACGAGCTGGAAACGTGGGGAGACGCGCTCGCATGGGACGGCACGCCCTCCCTTCAGCAACCGATGATCGCGCCCTTGCATGGGGGAATTTCGCCGCATACGGTGCTGCAGGTGCTGGTGGACGGAAATGATACCGATGCGTTGACGCTGATCCGCGGGACCTGGCGCGCGCGCTGGGGCGGCAGCGAGCAAGCCGCGGTAAACCAGGACGAGCTAAACCGGGATGAGGTTTTCGAAAACAGGTGGAGAGCCGCTTTACGCAATGGCTATATCCAGGATGTGGGACCGCAGGATCAAGGCCTGAACGCCGCCACCAGCGCCGCCGCTGCTGGCATCGTACGCCGCGCTATGTTGGTTCCCCAGGCTGCGGCAGTCCGACCAACTGCAGGCCAGCCCCCGGCGTCCACGGGCGCAGGCTCTGACTTGCCCGATCTGACGGTACAGTTCCTGGCCGATCCTTATCTGGGCGCCGGCGCGATGGCGAACAATGCCTGGCTGCAGGAGCTGCCGCGGCCGTTGACACGCCTGACTTGGGACAACGCCGTATTCATGGGACCGGACACGGCACGCCGTTATCAGCTCGAGACCGGGGCTGTGGTCACATTGAACGCGATTGGCCTCGGCGGTGGCGTCAATGACGGCAATAGCGGCGGCAAGCTGCAGGCTCCCGTCCACATTCTGCCGGGGCACGCCGAAGGCCTGGTCACCTTGCATTTCGGCTACGGACGCCGTCACGCTGGCAGTGTCGGCACAGGGATAGGCGTCGATGCCTACGTCCTCCAAGGCAGCGACGCACAAGGCAATCCTCTGCCTACCATGCACGCGAAGTTGACGCGTACCGACGGCCACCACGGCTTTGCCCATGTGCAGACTGAAATGAGCATGCACGGCCGCGACATCGTGCGAGTCGAGGATCTGGACGCGACCCCCGTCCCGCCCGGCCCGGATACGCCATCGCTCTATCCCACGGTCGAGTACCCGGACTACGCCTGGGCCATGACGATAGATCTCGACCAATGCATAGGCTGCAACGCCTGCACCATCGCCTGCCAGGCCGAAAACAATATTCCGGTGGTGGGCGCGGAACAGGTGATGAATGGCCGCGTCATGCATTGGATCCGTGTCGATGTCTACCGGGAAGAAGAGGAAACCCTGTTTCAGCCGGTGCCATGCATGCATTGCGAAAACGCCCCCTGCGAGGCCGTGTGCCCCGTCGGCGCGACCGTGCACGACTCGGAGGGCTTGAACGCCCAGGTCTATAACCGTTGCGTCGGCACGCGCTTCTGTTCCAACAACTGTCCGTACAAGGTGCGCCGCTTCAATTTCTTCGACTTCGCCGACCACGGCGAGCTGGCGGCGGCACACCAGAATCCGGACGTCACCGTGCGCCAGCGGGGCGTGATGGAGAAGTGCACGTATTGCGTGCAGCGCATCAGCCGCGCCCGCATCCAGGCGCAAAAGGAGAATCGCGCGTTGCAGGACGGCGAGGTGGTGACGGCCTGCCAGGCGACCTGTCCCACCCAGGCCATCGTGTTCGGCAATCTCAACGATGTGGACAGCCAGGTCAATGCCCGCCGCGTATCGCCGCGCGCCTATACCTTGCTGGAAGAGCTGAACACGCGGCCGCGCACCCGTTATCTGGCGCGCCGCGAAGACTCCGCCGCGCGTCTGGAGCCCGATGATGCCTGACACCTACGGCAGCATCACCGATCGCATCTCCGATATCGTGCTGGCACGTGGACGCCAACGCGGTGTGGGGTTTCGCGCCGGCTGGCGCGCGCATTGGCGCTGGCGCATCTTGTTCATCATTACCTCGGTGGCGACGCTGGTGTTGTTCGGCGCCAGCGCCTGGCTGTTCTATCGAGGCGTGGGCCTGTGGGGCGTGAATGTGCCCGTGGCCTGGGGCTTCGCGCTGGGGAATTTCGTCTGGTGGATAGGGATAGGCCACGCCGGAACCTTCATCTCGGCGGTGCTCCTGCTGTTGCGCCAGAAATGGCGTACCTCCATCAACCGCTTCGCCGAGGCCATGACGCTATTCGCGGCGGGCATCGCTGGCCTGTTTCCCATTCTTCATCTGGGCCGGCCCTGGTTCGCGTACTGGCTGATGCCTTATCCCAATCGCATGGACCTGTGGCCGCAATGGCGCAGCCCGCTCGTGTGGGACATTTTTGCGATCAGTACCTACCTGCTGGTGTCGCTGATGTTCTGGTACGTCGGCCTGATGCCGGATTTGGCGACTATGCGTGATCGTGCGAAGAGCCGGACCAAACAGATCGTCTATGGGCTGTTCGCGCTGGGCTGGCGGGGCGAAGCCCGTCATTGGGCGCGCTACGAATCCGCTTACCTGCTGCTGGCCGGCCTGGCGACACCCTTGGTCGTGTCGGTGCACACGGTGGTGTCGCTGGATTTCGCCATCGGCAATACACCGGGCTATCACTCAACGATCTTCCCACCGTACTTCGTGGCGGGTGCGCTGTACTCCGGATTCGCGATGGTGCTCACGCTGGCGATTCCGCTGCGCCATTTCTTCCGCCTGCAGGACCTGATCACGATCCGCCATTTATCGCTGGCGGCACGCGTGCTGTTGGCGACGGGCGCCATCGTTGCCTACGGTTATGCGTCTGAAGTGTTCCAGGCTTTCTATGGTGGCGATGAATTCGAAATCGCCATGACGCGCGACCGCTGGGTTGGCGCCTACGCGCCCATCTATTGGTCGGTCATGCTGTGCAATGTCGTGATTCCCCAGGTTCTCTGGAGCCGACGTGTGCGTACCAGTCCCATCTGGCTGTTCGCCGTGAGCATCGTCATCAACCTGGGCATGTGGATGGAACGGTTCATGATCGTGGTGCAGAGCACGCATCGGGATTTTCTGCCCTCGTCCTGGGGCATCTTTCATCCCACGGCTTGGGATTGGACTTTTCTGTTCGCCTCCATCGGCTTCTTCGCTTGGCTGTTCCTGCTGTTCCTGCGCTTTGTTCCCATGATTTCCATGAGCGAAGTGCGGGAGATGGAGTATGAAGAGGAGGGCGCAGGAGCGGCTGCGGACGGCAAGTCACCGGCAGGAAAACTTGTAGCGGGCCCAATGCCCACGGTCGCCACCACAACCACGAACACCACGCCAGCGGGCGTGCCCGTCCGCCTATACGGTTTGATGGCGGAATTCCGTCAGCCGGATGCCCTGTTGCACGCGGCGCGGGATGTGCACGGGCGCAGCCTGCATGCCATCGAGGCTTACGCGCCTTTCCCCGTGCCCGAGTTGCCCGAGGCGGTGGGCTATCGCGGCAGTCGATCGGTGCCGCGCGCGACGCTGATCGGCGGAATCACGGGTGGCGTGATCGGATACGCCATGCAGTGGTACTCCGCTGCGGTCGACTACCCCATCAACGTGGGCGGCCGGCCCTTGCACAGTTGGCCATTATTCATTCCCATTGCCTTCGAGATGACCATACTGTGCGCGGCGATCTGCGCCGTCCTCTGCATGTTGTGGGCGAACGGCCTGCCGCGTTTGAATCATCCGGTTTTCGATACGCCGGATTTCAACCTGGCCAGCCGCGACCGTTTCTTCCTGTGCCTGCGCCTGCCCGCGGGCACGGTGGCGGGCGATCAGGCCTGGCGCGATGCCCATGCGATCCTGAGCCGGCAGCAAGCCATGGCGATACGCGAGGTGCCGCAATGAATCGGCCGCGCTTGGTGGCTGTTCTAGGGACCATGATGCTGACCTTGACCGTGGCGGGATGCGAACGCGCCGCCAAGAATATGTACGACCAGCCGCGCGGCAAGCCCTACAAGGCGAGCACGCTGTTCCCGGACGGCGCCATGTCGCGCACCCCGCCAGCCGGCACCGAGGCTTACGCGCGCGGCAGCGCGGCGGACACCAGCAGCGGCCGGGCAGGGACGGCGACCGTCGAACGTGACCGGCAAGCGCAGGCAGCCACCGCATTGCCTGATCCTATTACGCCCGCCATGCTACGGCAGGGCCAGACGCTCTATGGCGTGTATTGCCTGCCTTGCCATAGCCCCGTCGGCGACGGTGATGGGCGCATCGTCCAGCGCGGATTTCCGGCGCCGCCGTCATACCACAGCGATCGCTTGCGCGACGCGCCCGACCGCCATTTGTACGACGTGATCAGCAATGGTTTCGGTGTGATGGCGGCGTATGGCAATCGCATCGAGCCGGCCGACCGCTGGGCGATCGTCGCGTTCGTGCGTGCGTTGCAACTGAGCCAGCACGCGACGCCCGATCGGCTGCCGCCTGGGGTACGAGCCGAGGCCCTGGACCATCTCGGCCCGGCGCCAGCAGGGAGAACGCCATGAAGGCCCCCCAAGGTATCCGGGACTTCCTCCGCTGCCCTCCCTGGGCGCGTTCCCGCAATGGTCGACGCGGTGGCGCGTTCTTATTGTTTGCCGGCGTTCTTGTCCTGCTGCTGCCTGCCGCCTATGGCATGGCGGGGCACACGCTCGATTTCGGCGCGGCATGGCTGGCGGCATGGTGGTTCTGGGCCGGGCTGGCCGTGGGCGCGCAAGGCACATTGTGGATGCAACGCTTGACCGGTGGCCGGTGGATCGGCCCCATCGCGCAGCCGCTGAACCGTCTGCGCGCGGCCACACCCGCCGTGGCCGTCCTGGTGCTGCCCTTGTTTCTTTGCCTGCCTGAGCTGTATCCGTGGGCCAGGCTCGATTGGATCGATCCTGCGAAGGAAACCAGCTTTCGTGACCTCTGGTTCCAACCTTCGGGATTTGCGCTGAGGACAGTGATCTATGTCCTGTTGTGGACGCTGTTGGCGCGCCTGGATGGCGCCGGGGGCAGGGCGGCCCGGCGACAGGGCTATGCGGCGGTGGGGTTGATGTTGTACGCGGTCAGCATCAGCCTGGCCGCGGTGGATCTGTTGATGTCCCTGACGCCGGTCTGGTATTCGACGGCGTTTGGCCTGGTGGTGCTGGTTGCCCAGCTCAAGCAGGCGCTGGCGGCGGCGACCTGTGCGGCTGCACGCGGGGCTTCCCCGGATACCCGTGGCGATTTGGGAAATCTGCTGCTGATGTACGCGCTCACCTGGGCCTACATCGCCTTCACCCAATTCCAGATCATCTGGGCGGAGAACTTGCCGGCGGAGATTTCCTGGTATCTGCCACGGCTGTTCGGACTTTGGGCCTATGTCGGCCTGGCTTTGGTGGTGCTTGGTCTGGCACTGCCCCTGTCGGTCCTGCTATCGCGTGGCTTCAAGCGCAATGAACGATGCCTGCGTGGGCTGGCCTTGCTGCTTCTCGTGGTTGCGGCGGGTGAGGTGGCCTGGTGGGTTTTTCCTTCTGTCCCGGGCGTGGGTTGGCACGCTGCCTGGATGACCGCTCCGGCCTGGCTAGGCATGGGGCTGGTCCTGCACGGCACCGCGCTGTGCTTTCCGACACGGCTGCCGACGCTACCGAACGCGCAGCAGCAGGAAAAGGAGCTGCGGCATGCGTGACGGTATCGACGTGCGCCGTGTCATCCGGTTCGGCCTGGCAGGCCTGGGCGTCCTGGTGGTCGTGGTGGCGGCGGCCATGCTGCTGACGTCACGATGGGACAACGACCGTCCGCCAGCGACGGCGGCACCGCCCGCCGCATGGATCGAAGGTCCGCTGTTGGAAACGCAACCCCAGGCCGATATGGCGAAATACCTCGCCGACAAACGCAAGCTGATCGACGGCTATGCGTGGGTGGACCATACGCACGGTATCGCGCGCGTCCCGCTGGACCTTGCGATGCGGGCGATCGAACAAGGGGCCCGGCCATGAGGTGGTACAGGTACGGGACGATGATGATCGTGACGCTGGCCGCATGGTCAGGCGCGGTGGCGTCGCCGGCCTTCGCGCAGATCCCTGTCGCGGGCGCGGCCGCGGACGCTGCCCACGCGGTCCGCCTTGACTCCAGCGATTCCACTGAGTTTGCCTTTCGCCAGCATCTGGGACGAGCGATGCCCGCCGTGCAGGGCATGCGTGACGAGCAGGGTCGCGCCGTGGCCTTGGCCGATTTCCTGGGACGGCGCCCTGTGGTCTTCGTTCTGGGCTACTACCACTGTCCTGTTCTTTGTTCGACGCTGATGGATTCTGTCTTGCAAACCTTGAACGGTGTGGATGTTCCTTATGAAGTCGTTGCGGTCAGTATCGATCCCACGGAGACCCCGGCTGATGCGCGCGCCAAGTACAGCTATTACGTCACGCTGATGCCTGCGGGGCAGGGCCGCCGTCTGCATCTGCTGACGGCGCCCGCGTCCGCCATCACGGCCTTGGCTGACGCGGCGGGGTTTCCCTACCGGCGTGATCCGGAGTCGGGCCAGTACCTGCACCCGGCAGGTTTCCTGGTCCTGACGCCAGAGGGGCGGATCTCCCGCTATCTGCTCGGAATGGGCCAGTCCGCCCGCGACGTGCGCTTGGCCCTGGTGGAGGCTTCGGGTGGAAAGGTGGGCGGGCTGGCCGACCGATTGGTGCTGTTGTGCTCACACTATGACCCCCAAACGGGCCGCTACAGCGTCGCCGCCATGGCCTTGGCCAGGACAGCCGGGCTGGGAGCGCTGGCCGCCCTCCTGGGTGGGCTCTGGCTCCTGCGGCACCGGCGCAGGGGGGGAGGGCGTCCATGAATGACGCGTCCACGCTGTTCCCGGCCGCGGCGTCGTCGATCGCGCCCCGTACAGACCATCTGTTCCTCAGCCTGCTGGGCCTGGCGGGCTTCATGGTCTTGCTACTGACCGCCCTGGCCATCGTCTTCTGCGTCCGCTACCGGCGCGGCTCGGCGGCGGATCGCGGCAATGCGCCTGATCACGCCAACGGCCTGGAGTGGACGTGGACGATCGCGCCCTTGCTGGCGTTCATCGGGCTGTTCCTGTGGGGAGCCTACGACTACGCCGCCCTGACGCGGCCACCGGCTGGCGCGATGCCGGTCTATGTCGTCGCCAAGCAATGGGTCTGGACCTTGCAGCATGAAAACGGCACCCGGGAAATCGATGAACTGCACGTACCCGTGGGCCAGCCCGTGCGCCTGCTCATGACGTCCCAGGATGTGATCCACAGCTTCTACGTCCCGGCATTTCGCATCAAGCAGGACGTGGTTCCCGGACGCTATACCGCCATTTGGTTCACGGCGACAAAACCCGGGACCTATCATTTGTTGTGCGCCGAGTTCTGCGGTACCGATCACGCTTCCATGGCCGGCGGCATCGTCGTCATGCCGCCCGAGCAGTATCGGCGATGGCTGGCGCAAGGCAAGATGGGCGAGGACCTGGCGCGGCGCGGTTACGAGCTCTTCCGCGAGCACGGCTGCGCCGGCTGCCACGATGCGCGCTCGACCGTGCACGCGCCCGACCTCCGCAATCTGTTCGGCAGGCGGGTGTTCACGCAGGATGGCCGCGTCGTCATCGCCGATGAGAACTACATCCGTGATTCCATCCTGGAGCCGGGCAAGGACGTAGTGGCGGGCTATGCGCCCGTCATGCCGTCTTTCGCCGGCCAATTCAGCGAATCCGACCTGATGGCGCTGGTCCAGTACCTGCGCTCGGACATGCCCAAGGAGGCGCCGCGGCAATGAGCACGATACCCACCCCCGGCGTCGCGGCGCCCGCTTCCTCGCACACCTACCTGAATGCGGGTCATACGCTGCGTTCCTGGCTGCTGACGCGCGATCACAAGCGGATCGCCATCCTGTATGGCATCAGCATCACCGTATTTTTTGTAATCGGTGGCTGCGCCGCCGCGCTCATGCGTCTGGAATTGGTCACCCCACAGGGCGACCTCGTCAGCGCCGACACCTACAACAAGCTGTTCACGGCGCACGGCGTGATCATGGTCTGGATGTTCTTGATTCCGTCCATACCCTCCGTCCTGGGGAATTTCCTGGCGCCGATGATGCTGGGCGCGGAGGACCTGGCGTTCCCTCGCTTGAATCTCCTCAGTTGGTATCTCTACGCGGCCGGCGGCTGTTTCACGCTTGCCGCCCTGGTTCTGGGCGGCGTGGATACTGGCTGGACCTTCTATACGCCGTTTTCGACCATGTTCTCCCATAGCCACGTGATCATCACCTTGTTCGGTGTGTTCATCGTCGGTTTCTCCTCCATTCTGACGGGACTGAATTTCATCGTCACGGTCCATACCCTGCGCGCACCGGGGATGGGCTGGTTCCGCATGCCGCTTTTTGTCTGGGCACTTTACGCGACCAGCATCATCCTGGTGCTGGCTACACCGGTCCTGGCCATTACCTTGCTGCTGCTGGCCGCCGAGCGGCTGTTCGGCATCGGCTTCTTTGATCCCGCGCTGGGCGGCGATCCGCTGCTGTTCCAGCATCTTTTCTGGTTCTATTCCCATCCCGCGGTGTATATCATGGTGCTGCCAGCCATGGGCGTGGCCAGCGAAATCATTCCGTGCTTCGCGCGAAAACGGGTATTCGGCTATCGGTCTATGGCTTTTGCCATCCTGGGCATCGCGGTGATCGGGTTCCTGGTGTGGGGCCACCACATGTTCGTCAGCGGGCAGTCCGTATACGCGAACATGACGTTCTCCATTCTCAGCTTCCTGGTGGCGGTACCGTCGGCGATCAAAGTCTTCAACTGGATCGCGACGCTATACAAAGGTTCGATCAGTTTCGAAGCACCCATGTTGTACGCACTGGGCTTCGTCGGCCTGTTCATGGTGGGAGGGCTGACGGGCCTTTTCCTGGCGACCCTGGCGATCGACGTTCACGTCACCGACACCTACTTCGTCGTGGCGCACTTCCACTACATCATGGTGGGGGGAGCGGTCATGGCCTATCTTGGGGCTATCCATTTTTGGTGGCCCAAGATCAGCGGGCGCCGTTATCCGGAAACCTTGGGACGTATCGCCGCGGTGACTATCTTCGTCGGGTTCAACTTGACGTTCTTTCCGCAATTCATCCTGGGATATGAGGGCATGCCCCGGCGCTATCACGCCTATCCGCCCGAATTCCAGGTACTCAATGTCGTGTCGTCACTGGGCGCGGCGGTGCTGGCCATAGGTTATATCCTGCCGTTCTGCTATTTGTTGTGGTCCTGGTTCCGGGGAGCGCCGGCCGGTCCCAATCCCTGGAACGCCAGCGGCCTGGAATGGCAGACCAGGTCGCCGCCGCCCACCTGGAATTTCGACACACCGCCCGTTGACGATCATGACCCGTACGACTATGCGGGACGCAATTCGGCAGCGTCGGCACCGGCACCGCGTGTTTCCGGGAGCGACTGCCATGATTGACACAGTGCTTGCCGCCGATAAGAGGACGCCCAAGGACGCCGTGCCCTCGGGTCCCGACGTGGCGCAGTCCTACAAGTCGCGCTTGGGCATGTGGATCTTCCTGGCATCCGAGTTCATGTTCTTCGGCCCGGTGTTCCTGGCTTATGCGGTGGGCCGCCTGCACCACCCCGAGGCGTTTGCCGCGGCCAGCCGGCTCACCAATGTGATGCTGGGCACCCTCAACACCATGGTGCTTCTGAGCAGTAGCGCCGCCATTGCCCTGGCGGTGGAGTACGGCCAAAGCAGGGCGCCGCGGCGAGCCAGGCGACTGCTAAGGCTGACCTTGCTGCTGGGATGCGTATTTCTGGCGATCAAGGGCTATGAGTATGCGCAGGATGTCCACGAGGGGCTTTTTCCGACCGTGGATTTTCATGCGGCGGGGTTGGCGGGGCAGGTGGGGGCGCGTCTGTTCTTCTTCATCTACTTCGTCGCCACGGGCATGCATGCGGTGCATATGATCGTGGGGCTGTGCCTGGTGTCCTACGTGTTGCGACTCGCGGGGCGGAAACCGACCGTTGCCTGGTCCCGGCGCCTGGAAATCGTGGGCCTCTATTGGCACTTCGTCGATGCCGTGTGGGTATTCCTGTTTCCAGTGTTGTATCTGGCGGGGCGTGCGTCATGAAACTTGGGACTGATGAAGCAAAGCTCGAGCCAGTCGATGCGGGTCTGCGCAAGTGCCGGCGCCGTATTCAGATCGTCTGGATCTGCCTGCTATTGCTCGCGGGCTTGACCGTCGGCACGGCCTATATCCCGCTAGGCGCGGGGAACATGGCTTTGAATATCCTCATCGCGGCCATCAAGGTCGTCGTGATCGGCACATTCTTCATGCATCTGGCGGCGCCGCGGCTTGTGCCTCGAATGGTGTGCGGCATCGCCGTCATGATGCTGGTGGTCATGTTCGCCTTGAGCGGCGTGGACTATTACACGCGCGATGGCAAAGGCGGAGAACCACCCCGAATGTCGCATCCTTGACCAACGAGCGGTCCGCCCCGTCTGATGCTTCCTGCTCTGCGGTTTGCCCTGAATGCAGCGTCGGCGCCACACAGCATCGGCGCGGCTTGGCCGGGAATTTTTCTTGAATATGTGCCAGACATCGACCCGTCATCGATAGTGGCGCTATCGGCGTCATGGCCAATGGCGCCGCGGTGACCATCACCAACTCCGGTTACATCAAGGGCAATTCCTACGGGGTCTACCTGTCGAGCGGTGGTACGGTGATCAACACCGGCACCATCGTCGGATCTGGAGCCCTCGCACCCGCAGTGGCGTTCACCAGCACGGGCGGCACGCTCAAGCTGGGCACCGGGTCCACGCTCGTCGGCACGCTGGACGGCGGCAATAACGGCGCGCTGGTGTTGGAAGGCACGGGCAGCTGGTCCAATACCACTACCCGGTTCAGCACGCTGACCATGACCGGCACGGATTGGACCGTGGCAGGCAATGTGACGGCCACGAATTCCGAAGTGCAGACGGGTAATCTGCGGGTCACCGGCCAACTCACCACGTCGCTGCAGGTGGACAGCGGTGCCACCTTGTCGGGGGTAGGTACTGTCCAGGGCAATACGACCGCCAAAACGGGATCGACCGTCAGTCCGGGTCTGGGCGCGAACAACGGCAACCTGCAAATCACCGGCAATTTCACCCAGCAGGCCGGCAGCACGCTTTCGATCAACGCGAACACATCGGGTTCGTCCAAGCTCGCCGTCACGGGCACTGCCACACTGGGTGGCATACTCGCCATCAATGCCCAGCCAGGCGACTACTCGGCGGGTCTTCGGACGATAGTCCTGAGCGCTGCCGGTGGCTTGACCGGGCAATTCACCACGCTGACCAGCACCGCCTACCTGGAACCTACCGCTACCTATGACATCGCCTTGAATCGGGTGATCGTGCAACTGGTCCCCATCCTTGGCTGGACGCCGGGCGATAACACGGTCACCTTGTCGGGCGATATCACCACGGTGCAGGACGGCGATACCGGTAATGATGTCCTGAATCTTGCGGGTACGACGACGGTCAAGGCCGATTTGCTGCGCATAGAGACGTTGAATATCGGCAGTGCGCTGTCCGTGGCTACGGATGTGTCGCTGGATTCCGGGACTCAGCAATTGGGCGACACCATCATCCATCCCAATGCCAAGCTGATCCTGAATGGTGGGCAGTTCTCCTCCGACACCCTGACCTTGGCGGGCGGCACGTTGTCGTCCAACGTGGACTACACGTACGCCAATCCGGTTACCTTGAGCGCCGATAGCACCTTGGACGTGGCCGCCGCGCGTACCTTGATCG